>Ga0207976_100079_pt1 | contig 109577 bp, 90 predicted proteins | sample LakWasMe94_HOW11_2_FD_183916 | JGI IMG/M metagenome (GOLD analysis project Ga0207976, IMG submission 183916) | Freshwater sediment methanotrophic microbial communities from Lake Washington under simulated oxygen tension - Sediment Metagenome... | ecosystem: Environmental > Aquatic > Freshwater >...
ATGATCCACACGTCAGTGCTTATTTTCAGCATCTAGTGCTGACTAACGGTAAAGAAAAAATGCAGGCTCTTTGTGCGGTCATGCGTAAATTACTCCATGCTATCCACGGCATGTTGAAGCATGATGTGCCTTTCGATAATACCCGTTTTTATACAATTCCGGCATCTGCCGGATAGTCAAAAATCAACGAAATAAGTTTGACTTTGAACAGAGTATCTACCCATAATTATTTTTTTCATAAACTATGCATTATCGTCGCGTTTATATCGAAGGTGGCTGTTATTTTTTCACCGTTGTTACCGAAAAACGACGAAAAATATTTTCTGAGGATGATAATGTCAAGCGCCTACGCGCTGCATTTAAAACTGTCATGCAAAAACGTCCTTTTGTAATTGATGCCGCCCGTTGTCTTACCTGATCATCTACATTTTATCTGGACGCTTCCTGAATATGACAGCGACTATTCAACACGTTGGCGACTTATTAAATCCGCATTTACCAAGCAATACCCTGATAAATTCATCGTTCAAAACGCTAACCGCAAAAAGAAGAAACAACAGGAACTATGGCAACATCGTGGGTGGGAACATTGTTTGCGTGATGAACGGGATTTTCAACAGCATATTGATTATATCCATTACAATCCCGTAAAACACGGGCTTGTAAAACGCGCCAGTGATTGGCAATATTCAAGTATTCACCGATATATAAAATCAGGTATGCTGGATGAAAATTGGGGTGAAGGTGCGATGAATTTTGCTGATGATATTGGCTATGAATAATTGCAATGAGCAAAAAATGTCGGGTAACGCTACGCTAACCCGACCTACACCTTGCAGAATCCGGGGCTTCGTAGCGTTCGTGGCCGTTCAGGTTGTTAGGCAAGTATTGAGCGTGAATTACACATTAAATTAGGTACTTATATGCAAACATTAAAAAAACAATTAAAACAAAATCTGATTTTGGTTTTTTTCAGCACTCTGCTTTTGGCTTTACACCCTGCAATGGCAGCAACAGACCAAGCAGATCAAGAAAAACTCCTCAGAGCGCGTGTAAAGAGCCATCAGCAAGATACAGATCACGCAGCCCATCTAACCCCTATAGATAAGAGTCTGGAGTTTCATGGCGTTTTTTACGGTTATCTTCCTTGCAACGATTGCGATGGCATTAAAGCGACACTGTCGTTAAAACAAAATAACAATTATCTGTTGGTGACACAGCCTGCAAAAGACTCCTCAAGGGAGTTTTATGAAAAAGGAAAATATAGTTGGAATGATGAAACCCATACCGTTGTTTTAACACCGCGTAACGAACCAACCCCACGGCAATATCATATTGAAGATGAAGGAACGCTCATTCAGCTTAATAGTGATGGAGCGAGGATGGCAGCCGGCCTGGCAGATCGCTATACTTTACGCAGAAGCGATACGGTAAAGTCACGTGAGGTACATATTCACTAGGATGAATAGTAGGTGGTGCGGAAGAAAAACCGCTCCGCCATCCCGTATCGCTCATCGTCGGCGAGGCGTCTGGCAACGCCACTACGCAGAACATACTTAGGATTGCAACTCCGCCCCTAACGTTTCTGCGCTGTCTGAGTTAAGCGGCTACATTTAACAGACGCAAACCGTTTCGAACAGGGCATAGCTCTGTCCATCTACCGATGTTGCAGCAAGCAATTTGGTAAGGAGCGGCGAAGCCGGATTAGCCGATGACCAAGGCCCATGCTTGGGGCGGGCAACATAATCTTTTCGTACTGGATTTTTCTGGATATAGCCGGATAGATGGACAGGTCTTGTACGGTTACACAGAGCAGTTTTTTAAAGTCTAATCTGCAAGACCCGGGTTTTTTCAAATAAACATTATTAACTGATGTTACGCACTGTCGATTACAGTCGCGAAAAAGATAGACCGCAGATTGCCAAATCATTGTCCGACAAGATCTTGTTCCCGCCGCCGTAGGGCCTGCCACTTCACTTGTTACGGACTATGCGTAACATCCGTTTTTTAATAAAAATTGATAATGTCAGTTCGACAAAGACCCCACTAAAGAAACTCCATCATACTTTCGAATTCATAACAAAAAGAGTTTCGTCGGTGCAGGTTAATCGGTATGTGCACAAAAATGATGCGCTTATCTAAAATAATCAAACAAGCCAGGTTTAATGTTATTGCTTATAACCAATTGAATTTTATTGGTAAAAAGCTAATGTAATTTGTGTGTTAATTTTGGCGCAGCATTTGCTTTTGTATTTTAGGGAGCCCCTGAAAATTGAATTACGCCAATATGAAATTCAAAAGTTTATCGATGTAAGTCAGCCCGAACCGGGTGTTTTTTAGAAGCTTCCTGTAATGTCATGAAATCTTAAACAAACCGTCATCTCTTTGACAGAGATAAGTTTTATTCTGTATCTGAAAAGAAAAAACACCATTTACGCGGAAAATTTGCGTTTTTTTACATGATTTTTCCAGGAGAATAAAAAATGAATCCACTCTATTTTATCCAAAAAGAACTCAGCGCAGCATGGGATGAGGTTAACCGCCCACTATTTCCGGAGGGCTCTGAGAATGAATATTTTTATACGGAACTGTTTAACTACTATCATTCACTCCAAGGCAAGACTATCGACACGGGTAGCGGTGAGTCGTTATTTCCAATAATGATTGATAACGCCCATTCCATTAATGGGGAGTCGGCTAAGAAGGGCATTGCGCCTCTTTTCGAAGCCCAACAACCGTGCTGGGGATATTGATTCCTGAGATGGATTGTCTGTTGGAGTGCTTTAAAATAGCCTTGTCATTCAGGTGTTTGCAAATGGGGCGCGATGTATTCGCTACGTAGCTGAGCTGATTAAGCGCCCCGTTTTTTCTCAATCAATTCTCTTCCTGTTCCGGACTTTCGGCTTTGAACAGCTCGGAGATGAGCTCAAGATGAGCCGTTAATTGTGGTATCTCAGGAATTCCCCAAGCTTTTCCTGTGATGCGGGATAGTAAGTTATTCAACCAGATCCGGTTCGATTGCGCTTGTTGAATGATTAATTGGTAGGATCCCTCATCATTAATAATGGCAAAATCTTCGATCCAAACTTCAATCGTTTCAGATTCACCGACGAGCTGAATTTGAACGTATGCTTTTCGCGCTTCGAGGTCAAAATTAAAATCTGTTAATTCTGCAATGCCCTTCAGTATTATATTTGCCACCCATATAACCATCATGTTGGGTGTCCATTTTATTGCCATTTTTATTAAACTGGTTTTAAAGCTCATTTTTATCCTTTATCAGTTGCGTGGTAAGTTTTCTAATCTAATTGTTGTTTGCTTTGGTCGTTAAGCACAACCAAAAAATGTCATCAAACTACCTGCTTAATTCTATTTTGTCAGCAAAAAATCGCCAGTTTGTCATTATCTACGCACGGTTTTTTCGCGTAATGCCCAAAAATATTTGCTGTGGGGCAGGTTGACTTTGCCTGTTAGTATCTTCAAGTAGCCGATTTTACACGTGTTTATGAGGATTTTATTTAAATCAATAGCTGTAATCCGTGCAATATGATTGACTCATTATCATTGGATTGCAGCATTTAGCCGGTAACCCATATTACAAATAATGCCGATATTTTTCGGCTTGTCACATTACTGTAATGAATCTGTCGCATTACTGTAATGAACTTGTCATATTCTGATCAAATACCTTTGCGATTAGCCGGAATATTACATGTCAATCTTATACGATGAACTAACCAAAATTCTCCATGGCAAGCAATTGACGCCTCATTTTCAGCCTATTGTTTCTTTATATAAAAAGAAAATCATGGGCTACGAAGCCTTAATCCGCGGCCCTTCCGATAGTCCACTGCACAGTCCGTTTAATTTGTTCGATACGGCTGAACGTTTCGATTTAAGCACAAAACTCGAATACATCTGCCGGGAAGTTACCATCAAACGCTACGCGAGCTTGGATGTCAAAGAAAAGCTGTTTATTAACGTAAGTCCTTCCGTGCTGCTGCAACCGGATTTTAAAAAAGGGGAGACGCTTAAACTTCTGGATCAGTTCGGTGTCGATCCCCGTTCTGTCGTTATCGAGTTAACGGAACACCAGCCCACGGATGATTTTCAATTAATGCGTGAAGCGATCATTCACTATAGAAAGATGGGGTTTGAAATAGCCATTGATGACCTGGGCGCGGGCTACTCAGGATTAAGGCTTTGGTCGGAATTACAGCCTGAATACGTAAAAATAGACATGCACTTTATTCAGGGCATCCATAACGACCCTATCAAACTTAATTTTGTTCGATCCATTCAAAATATTGCCAGCTCTCTTAATTGCAATGTTATCGCTGAAGGTATCGAAACAGAAGATGAATTTAAAGTCGTAGAGCAACTTGGCATTACTCATGCGCAAGGCTATTACTTTGCCCGGCCCACGGCTATCCCTTTAGAGAAAGTCGATAAGTCATTATTTGTTGTCAGCACCCAACCCAATCAATTTAACGCTACGAAAGCGGCTCATATCGCTAAATTTATAACGCCTGTTTCATCGGAAACCGCTATCAGCGAAGTCATGAATTTGTTCCATCATGATAGTGACTTAACCATTCTGCCGTTGGTTGATAACAATGTGGCTTCAGGGATTATTTTTCGCGACCACTTCCTATTTAAATTGTTTTCAAGTCGTTATGGCATTGAATTGTATGGAAAGAAACCTATAAAAACGTTCGTAGACAAAACGCCGTTAAGTTTCGATCAAAACACCGCCATAGAATTAGTCAGTAAACAACTGACATCAACAATGCGAAACGATCAGGCTTTTATCATTACCAATGACGGCGAATATACGGGCATAGGAACGATACTGAAATTGCTTGAAGAAATTACCCGTCAACAAATTCACAATGCCAAACACGCTAATCCTCTTACCCTGTTGCCGGGTAGCGTTCCGATCAATGATCAGATCGATCAATTATTGGCAACCAAAGTACCTTTCAGTTTCGGTTATTTCGATCTGGATCACTTCAAACCTTTTAATGACGTTTATGGCTACAGTGCGGGCGACGATATTATTAAAGCAGTCGCCAATACACTGGCTCAACACATTCCCGCCGAGAGCGGTCTGGTTGGTCACATCGGCGGAGATGATTTTATAGTCATTTTTACCGGTAATGACTGGTTAAAGTGTTGTGAAAATATTTTGAGCGACTTTAAAAAAGCCGTTCCACATTACTACAAAGATGACGATATAAAAACAGGCGGCATTCATGCTGAAAACAGGGCGGGAGAAAAATGTTTTTTTCCGTTGATAAGCCTGTCGGTGGGCCTGGTAGACTCGGTTTCAACCAGTCAGTGTCAATCGCATGTTGATATAGCCGATTTGGCATCCGAAGCAAAAAAACAGGCCAAAAAGATTGAAGGGAACAGTTTCTTTATTAATCACAGAATGGCGACAAAAAGTCAGGAAAACCTTCAATCCTTTGTGCATAAATCAGTGGTAAAACTGCATGCGGTTAATTAACTGATGTTACGCATTGTCCACGAAAAGCACGAAAGACACGAAAAAATAGAGAGCTGTATGTTTTCCAGCTTACGGTGTGCATCTTTCTAATCTTGACGGTGGGCTTTACTTATTGTTCCTGTACCCGGTTTTTTTCGTGCTTTTTGTGCCTTTCGTGGACTACGCTTTTTTATTAGGTACATGCGTAACATCAGTTAATTAATCCAAAAGGCAGGCACCCCATTTTTTCTTATTTCCAGGACAGCGTGGAAACTAATAAGTAACATCTAAAAAGGCTCTTAAAATGTTTGGTTATATAAGCTTCAAAGTCCGCATAGTGCTTGGATTTCTTGCCATCATCAGTTTGATGATAGGCATTGTTGCTGTGGTTTTGTTTAATTTTTCCCAGACTCAGCGCGACGTGGCGAAAGTGGACGATACTTTTTTGCCCAATGCGCTGCTGGCAGAGCGAATGGCGATTTATACCTTACAGGTACAGCAACTTTTTACTCAGGTTTCACTCAACCAGGACCCGGATGGTTATCAGGATGCGCAAAGAGCGGCCGAAGACTTTAAACAGGGCATCGCACAGTTTCGGGAGCGCTTGGCTGGAGAAAGCCCGGTAAAAATAACGACCGAACCGCCCGCCATTAAGAGCGGCAGTGATGCTGCGGGGAATAAGGCGGCTTCGTCCGCAGCAAAACTGACAGAATTGGCGGCTCTTGAGGCCGGTTTCGACTGGTATTACAGCGAAGGCAAGCGCATGACCACGGTCTATAAGGCCGAGGGCGCCGATGCGGGCAATCCGGTCATGAAGGATTTCAATAAATTAGCGAAAAACCTACGAACACAACTGAATAGAATTAAAAATCAGGAAGTGAACGACGCAAAAAATAATGCCCATGGCATCACTGAATCAACCCGGCATGCATCCAAGATCATGCTCGTCATTTCTTTGACCGGCATCGGTTTAGGGCTAGGCATTGCCATCTACTTGACGCGTTATCTAAGCAAGCAATTGGGCATTGATCCTTACTTTGCAAAAGGGATTGCCATGGAAATTGCCGAGGGCAATTTAACTCAGGATATTCAGGTTAATGAGAAAGACAGCAGCAGTTTGTTATATGCGATGAAACACATGCAGCAACAATTGCTTGAGCGCATAACGGCAGAACGCAAAGCCGCTGACGAAACCCTGCGCGTCAAGATTGCGCTGGATAACGTCAGCACCGGCGTCATGATTGCCGATAACGACCGCAACATTATTTACGTGAATCAAGAGGTGATCAATATACTCGGCAAGGCCGAAATGGAAATCAGTCGGCAGTTGTCAAAGTTCTCTATTGAGAATCTGGTCGGCACCAACATGGATGATTTTCACGAAAACCCTTCGCATCAGGCAAAAATGCTCACCTCTTTAACCGGCAACTATGAGGCCGCCATGATAGTGGGCGGCCGTTCGATGGTAGTGATTGCCAATCCGGTAATCAACGAGCAAGGCCAACGACTGGGTACGGTGGCCGAATGGCACGACCGTTCCGAAGAGGTAATCGCGGAGAATGAAGTCGCCATCATTGTGGAAGCCGCTGCCAAGGGCGATTTCAGTATGCGTTTCGATCTGGACGGCAAGGAAGGTTTTTTACGTCACTTGGGAGGCGATATTAACCAGCTTATGCAAACCAGTGAAACCAGCCTTAATGAAGTCGTGCGCGTACTCAATGCGCTGTCCCGTGGCGACTTGACAGAAACCATCAGCAACGATTATTCAGGTATCTTCGGTCAGCTTAAAAATGACTCCAATACCACGGTAGAAAAACTTAAAGACATTATCAGCCAAATCAAGGATGCCACTGACGGTATTAACACCGGAACCAAAGAGATCGCTTCGGGCAATAATGACCTGTCACACCGCACCGAACAGCAAGCCGCCAGTTTGGAACAAACCGCCGCCAGCATGGAAGAGCTGACTTCCGCCGTGCAGCATAATGCCAAAAACGCCCAGCATGCCAACCAGCTCGCCGTTGATGCATCCAACATCGCGGGCAAAGGCGTTGAAGTGGTCGGCCGGGTCGTCATGACCATGGATGACATTAATGAATCGTCACGCAAAATCGGGGACATTATCTCGGTGATCGACGACATCGCTTTCCAGACCAACATACTTGCCCTCAACGCTGCGGTAGAAGCCGCCCGCGCTGGCGAACAAGGCCGGGGCTTTGCCGTTGTGGCGGTAGAGGTGCGCAACCTTGCACAACGCGCCGCGACGGCTGCCGGAGAAATTAAAGACCTGATTAGCGATTCGGTAGATAAAGTCTCGGACGGCAGTAAGCTGGTTACCCAGGCCGGACTGACCATGGAAGAAATTGTCGCCTCCATCCGTGGCGTTACCGATATGATGGCCGAAATTACCGCCGCCTCATCTGAGCAAAGTTCCGGCATCGAACAAGTTAATCTGGCTATCGCCCAAATGGACGATGTTACCCAACAAAATGCCGCCTTGGTAGAACAAGCCGCGGCAGCGGCGGAATCGTTGGAAGAGCAAGCGCAAAACCTGGTGATCACGGTGAGCGGTTTTAAGGTGGATGACAGTGCGGCCGGTTCTTACCGTTTTATCCCGCATTCGACAATACCCGCAGCCCAGCATAAAACCCCACGGGTGACAGCCGGTCCCGGCGACTGGGAAGCGTTTTAGGAAATACACGTCAAGTTTTTACCAGGGATAGCTTGAGCGCCATAATCCAGTATACTTTGTAGCGACAACACTATGAATTAGTAGGAGGATTTATGAATCGCACAATTGTATTTACGGTACTGCTGGCCTTCAGCGGTTTTGCACTTACCGGTTGCGAACAAGAGAAAAAAACGGCAAAAGTGAGTCTAGCCGTGGTAAAAAAATATGCCCAAGCGACTGTTTTAGAGGGTGTGGTCAGCAATGACAAGGGCGTGATTAGAACCGGCACGGTGGAAGTGACCGATGAAAACGGCCATTCAATTGCCCATGCGGCTGTGGATAACGGTCATTACAGCGTGGAAGTTCCGGCCAATACGGTTTTACCGATTCTGTTGACGTTTTCTTCCGAGCCGGGCACGGAGAAATTAGTCGCCGCTGTCATTCATGACACGATTACCCAATATGAGATTAATCCATCAACCACGGCGATAGCTAAAGCTGCAAAAGCGATGGGCGGTTATACGCATGCCAATATGACCCGCGCGGCGGCAGACACTATACATACTCCCGATGCCAACAAAACCACAACCGGTTGGCGCGGCGATCCGACTACGCAATACGGCGGTTGGCATTAAGTCCTTTGACCATTTGACACGTTTGTAGTTCAGCGTGAGTGGGTCTTTTGCATCATTCCTGGAACCATCGTAATGCGCGCCGGTTAAGTCTTTTCTCTGAATTTAATCGTGCATGATGGATCATGCACGATCCTCAAGGCTAAGGTACTATCCCTTTAAACCTGAGCGCAATTATCTTCACAAAGTTTTCAGGTACTCGATAATCGCCATTGCTCCTGCCTTGTCATCCGACCAATCCAGTTTGAAGGTTTTGTCGCCATCCTGGATATTCCTGTCATGGCCGTTATTGCTGAGGGCGGGGGACAAGGCGGTGTTCAATAGATAGCCCTCTTTTCGGGCGGGGTTGGGCGGGATGTTGGGATCCCAGGAAAATCCGACTTTTTCCTTGTCGAAATCCAGGCGGCTCTTGACGAAATGAGTGGGTCGCTCACTGGGCATCAGCACATGGTATAGGGTCGGTATGGACCCGTTATGCAAGTAAGGCCCCTGCGCCCATATGCCGATTAACGGCAGGGCGTTGTAGCCGTCATGCAGCCCGGGTGAGGTCATGGATAATTCCTTTTTGCCCGCCAGGGAAACTCCCTTGTAGTCGGCGCAAGGCTGTCCGGGCGTGCCATTCATGTCCACTGTCAGGGTAGGGGAGCAAACCTTGGTAAAGCTGCTCCGGGCGCCCAGGGTGATCAGAGTTCCGGCTATTTTGGCGCGGCCTAAATGGGTGCCGATATTTCTATACACCTTGCCGTTGTTAGGCTGGTGGCATGCTGCACAGTTATCGGCAAACAGCGCCTTGCCTTTGTTGGCCAATTCCACGTCAACGGCAAACGGGTAAGCGGGGGAGGGGAGTTTGTCCAGCAACTGGTCGGCAAAGGCGGAAACGCGAACATCGATATTCTCGAAACCGATGGTCAGTTGCGCCGCAATGTTTTTATATATGGGCAAAGGGATATGCCCGTTCCACTGGCCGCCGCCGTTGATCAAGTCGGTCTTGTCCTGATTCCAGCGAGGATTACGGGTATCCTGATTCCATACCGCCATAATGTCGGTTACACCCGCATGGGAGGGTAATGCGAGGGGAGCAAACAGGCCGGTTAACGGATTATTCTTCAGGGAAAAATAGGCGTTCGCTGCGTTGAAGGCAATGGCATCTTCGGTGCCGGGGTAGCCTTGCATGATTTCCTGTTTAATTTCCGGGTAGATTTTGTTAACGACTATGCCCCAGCCGCGGTAGACCTGTTCGGCGGTGTGGATGAATTTGGGGATGACGATACCGGCTTGCTTTTTGAACAGGTCGATCTGGGCTTGTTCGTAGGCGGTATCGAATTTCCGGTTTTCGTAGCTGTAATTATGATAGAAAAAGTTTGCGTCTTTTTGGTGGGTGGTCTCCAAGGCGGTAAGGAAGGCATCGATGACCAATTTTTGTTGCTTGGCCGGGTCTGTTTCGCCGCGGTAGATTTTTGCCAAGGTTTGGGTGACTCTCAGGCGGAAGCCGATGACATTGAATTCCGTATTGATGCCGCCATCCAGGTACTTCATGCTGCCGTCATCCAGCCGCACCCGGCCTATGTGGCAACCGCCGCAGGTAAAAGAGGCAAAGTCGATATTGCCTTGCGCCTCTTTCCTTGATAAACCGCTAAATCCTATCCCCCGTGGCGCGGGATAACCTACTAGGCGCTCATCATTGAATAAGCCTATCACCTCCAGGAAGTTTTCTTTGCCGCCCCAAAATTCCGGGGCTACCGTTGGGAATAGCTTGAGAATAATAAAGGGAATGCCGTCGGTTTCACTGACGGGAAAATTGGCAAACCGATCATAGGCTACCTGATGCTGTTGAATGTGTGCGTCAATGGCTTGGGTTCTTTCCTGTTGTGCCGCTGGCCAATTGGTCGGCACTTCATGAACGAGAGCAGGGGGCTTGGGCGCTTCCAGTTCGGTACCGTCGCAAGCTGCGAGAAAACCGGCCAGAGTAAGAATATACAGGTGTTTCATATTGCACTCTCTTTTGTAATCTATGAAGGATTGTGGTGTCTCGGGTTTAGGTCGTCTACTCGGATTTATGGATTTGTCTCGCCTATGTGTCAGTGATTAAACTCAGGGTTATTTATAATCTTTCTGTCTGGAAGGCATCGTTTCAGCAATGTAGGTTGGCGTAGCTAACCGTACAAAACCGGTATTCATTTTGGGGCTGACTTAAATTCTGCAGGCCATAAAAAATAAGGTTTGTAGTCTGTTTTTAGGTGTAGATTTTATGGTTCAGGGTCCGCGATGCGGTAGGCTATCCATGCATTTGGGATATTTGATTCAGCACAAACCATGATGCGGATCGGGTGATCTTTGTTTAAGTTTACCCTTCCTTTTTACTCGAAAGCAAATGAGGGTCGTTAAATTTGGTGTTTATAACCTACAAGCCAAACTCAGTGCATAAGCCAAATGTGATTCGTACCACGTACCTTTACTAAGCTTGGGGTGTGTTTTAGAGATGCGCTACATGATTTGTCGTTAAAACATCCTTCCATTATTCTCAATTTTTCATCATCCCCAGAACCATTGCAATATGCGCCAACTCGGCGACAGTTGAAACTTTAAGTTTGCTTCTTATTTGCGTGCCGTAATTGGCTACGGTTTTATAGCCCAGGCACAGTTCGTCGGCAATTTTATGCGCGGTTAAGCCTTTTGCCAGCAGCAGGAATACGTCGAATTCTCTGGGGGACAGGGTGTCGACAATGGTTTGATAGTCGGTCTCGCTATTTTGCAGGGGCATATTTTTCGTCAAGCCGTGCTCTATATAAATCTCGCCCCCGGCTATTTTCTGTATCGCGGTTACCAGAATGTCGGGGGCGCTGTTTTTAGTGATGTAGCCTTTTGCTCCGGCATTCATGGCTCTATCGACATAAACCATTTCATTGTGAACGCTAAATACCAGTATCTTGGCGTTACTGTCTCGGTTGCAAATGCGGCGTATGCTTTCCAGTCCGCCGATGCCGGGCATGGATAAGTCCAGCACCATCACATCCGGTTGCTGTTCCAGATACAGTTGGCAGGCCGCCTCACCCCGCTCGGCTTCGGCGATCACGTCAATATCGGCTTCGGTTGATAACAGCATCCTGAAACCGGCGCGCACTACGGCATGGTCATCGACCAGAATGACTTTTATCTTGCTTTTCATGGTAGCGGAATAGTCGCAATAATGCTCATGCCTTGGTGCGGCTGGGTCTGTATGGTGAATTCGCCGCCCAAACTGTTGATTCTTTCTCTCATGCCCAATAATCCAAAACCGGTTTTAATCTTGTCAATAGCGCAACCTTGTCCGTCGTCGGTTACCTGTAGCCGTAGCGCGGCTCCTGTTTTGCCTTGATGCTCGATTTCCAGGTTGATGGCGGCTTGCTTCGCCTGCGCATGGCGGACAATATTGGTTAAGCATTCCTGAACGACTCTGAATATTTGAATGGTGATTTTTTGCTCCAGAAAATCGACTTCGTCAGGGCAGGTGATGGTGAGCTTTAACTCAGGATTTCTAATCGACCAGTGGTTTAACAGGTCTTCCATAGTCGCTTTCAGCCCCAGTTCGGTTAATACCAAGGGGTGCAGTTGATGCATCATGGAGCGCACCACAGTCATTAGATGGTCGCAGATGGTGACAATGGAATCGGTGGTTTGCTTGATATCGGCAGCTCCGGCTTGGGAACGCCCGGCAGTCACGGCCATGACTTTAATGGCGGTCAGTGATTGTCCCAGTTCGTCGTGCAACTCCTGCGACAGTCGTTGTCGTTCGTCTTCCTGTATTTCCAGCGTGTGTTGGGTTAACGCCCGGTTTTCCTGCTGGCCGGCATCCAGTTCACCGGTCATGTGATTGATGGCTTTGGCGATATTGTCATATTCCTGAATGGAAAAATTGGGTAGTTTTTGTTGATAGTGTCCGGTTTCAATGACTTTTAGCGCGTTAACAATGACGGCAATGGATTTAAGCGCTTTGTTAAAAGCCAGGTTGACGGCCAAAAAGGTAAAGAGCGTCAGCAGAAAAAGCGAGCTAAAAAAGGCAATGCTTTCTTGCCAGACTTCGGTGATTTCATCTAACGGGTTGGCCTGAATAATCAGGGTGATTTGTTCGCCTTTGAAACTGGTGATTTGATGCTCAACCTTGGGGTAATGAGCTGCAACCAGATTGATAAACCATTGCGGCGGCTTTTCGTCATTATTGGTTTGCTGGTTTTTGTGGGCAAAACTGATGATTTGGCCTGAAGGTTCTTTGAGCTGAATGCTTAAATGGCGGGTTTGATTTAGCGAATTAAGCTTCGGTAACCAATCGGTTTCATGAAACGGAGTTTGCGAAGCTTGTGAAAAGCCGAATGTTATCAACTGTACGGCCAGATTGATGGATGAATCGACCTCTTTATTCACGGCATCGCGTGCCTGCCAGATGGCTATCGATCCGCCCAGCATCAAGATGCACAGGGAAGAGATCAAAATTCGTATGTTGATTTGGTAGCGCAGACTCATTAGTTTTGAAAACTCGACACTTGCAACATCGGATTGATGGTATGCAAAAACCCACCATTATTCATCTATGGCGATTGAATCGCTATAGGAAAAATTCTTTTTTTCGGTTAAGCCGTGAGTCCCGTGTAAAAAAATGCTGTTTCGCCCCTTTTATAATATAGGGTAGGCGAGAGCTCATTTACACGATCACAATAGAGTGCTCATTAAAAACAAATTCCTTTGCTTTGTCAGTTAATAAAAAACTACCGCAATAAGCGTGATTGAATAGCCTGACAACCTTGGAATAATTCTTTTCATCCTAATATTTTAAAGATTGTGCAAATTTATAGTTGACAGAGGAGGGCTTAAAAAGCATAATAAGCGTCTCAGTACGGCGCCTGTAGCTCAGCTGGATAGAGTACTCGGCTACGAACCGAGCGGTCGGGAGTTCGAATCTCTCCAGGCGCACCACACTGAAAAAGTTTAATCCCCTGTAGCTCAGTCGGTAGAGCGGATGACTGTTAATCATTAGGTCGGCGGTTCGAGCCCGTCCGGGGGAGCCAGATAAATAAAAGCCTTACATGAAAATGTAGGGCTTTTTTTTTGCTTAATATTTTTATGGGCAACCTCAGGGCAACTTTAAAACAGTCTGCTGCAATGGTTTTCGCTTCAAAATAATTCAATAATTATTTTCTATTTACCTGCAGGGTATGCGCCTAAGTACCGTTTTGTTTAGCAGTACTTTCTTGAACCTGCTGAAGAAATGGCTGTATTCGAACGCTAATGATCGTTGTTAAGTGAGAGAACCAGATTATCAATCGTTTTTATAAAAAAACGGGGGCTATGATTATTTGACGGTACTGGTTTCGATAAATGCCTTTAAGTCACTTTCGGCATTTGACCTGCCGTCCGATTCGGACACAGGGGATTCGTTCTTCGCCGGTTGAGCGCCATTTGATCAAAGTTGCTGCTGGAATTGCAAGCAGGTTTGATGCGCCATCGGTGTCGGTCAAGGTGTTAATTTTCAGGGATAGTTTTTGTAATTCCATCGCATCTCCTTGCAAAGATCCTGCGATTTGCTGGCAAAATAGTAGACAATATCATCAGGTTAACCTTTTAATTTTTAGGGTACTCACATGAGTATTTTAAAAACAATGAGATAAATTTTTATCTCTAATTTGGCACACACGTCTGACAATTTTTAACTACCGTTAAACAAGAAAATGTGTAAAACAATCCGTACCACAGTATTTATCATGTTTCCCGAAACGGTAATTTAGGTAATACCTCATTCCCAGTATCCCACTGCCACGAATTGATTTCGCAATTTTCAATAAGCGCCTGTAGATCATGCCTATAAGTTTCAGTGGTCGAAGCAGGGCAAATATACATCGCGGTTGCAGCCTTGTCTTTATTGGCCAAGAGTACGCTGGTCGTGGGTACGGTTGATGGCAAGTTATAACGTAAGCATTTAATAAACCGTTGGTTGGCCTGAGTCAATGTGGTAATCAATCTAAGGTCATCGGCATTGTCATAGAGTATCCAGTTCTCAGTCACCATCATCAAAGCGATTTCTTCAAAAGAAGGTATTCCCGATTCATTAATCCCGAAGGTTCCGATAACCATCAAATGCCCGTTTTCATGGGCCGACTATAACTCAATCTCGACACTGAAGCGGTTGCACAAACGGTGGTACATGTCTTCGTTCATCATGACAGGAAAATCCGGCAAGTGCTTGATGATCATTTTGTAGGCAAACCTGGCGGAAGTGATCTCTTTCATTTCGCCCACAATCAGCATGAGGTGCTTTTGCTTAGTGCCGTCGTGTAAGGAATTGAGAGCGGAAAGCCGTTTTTGGGTAAGTTCGTCCCTTTGGTTAAGCTTCAATAGATTTTTTTCGGATGCTGAGAGGGGGGTTATGAATCTCATGCTTTATTTTTCCTAGGGAAGAAATACTCCAATATCTTCATGTTTTAGCCAGAGAATTAAAAATTTCATTTTCTGCTGAAAAAAAGACTTGAGAAATAGTGACTCGTTTACTCCATAACTTTACAGTTAGTGAAATTTATTATTTCGATAGACTATCAGTTGAAAATGCCCATCTCTATTATGAAAGAGGTCGTGCTCAAAACAAAAAGCATGCTTAACCTTGGCGAGAAAGCAATGAATGAGCAGTGGAAAAAATTCGGGTCTGGCCGAGACTCTAGGGCCCCAATATTAGCGATTAGTAAAGTTTTTTATAATTTGATTTTGCGTGAAGAAGACACAGGCTTCAATAAATCGCCAGGTAAGCATTGGGAAAATGAAATATACCCGAGGTATTTTTATAGCAAGGAAGATGATGCAGCGGATGGCCTATGTTGCAATGAGTGCCTCTCAAAATTAGTTGTAGCAAAAATGGTCGATGGTGGCATTGAAGTCCATTGCCAAGATTGCGGAGCAATCAATGAATTTATTTCGAATCGTGCATAAACCTAATTTAAGAAGCGCTATTTAGTAAGTGCATAACTTCATATTCGGGGTGCACTCGCTGGAACATCTATGGGTACATAGTGAGCTTTTTTATATTTTCTTGAAACGGGAATTGCCATATGAAGCATTCTGCCTTGCAAGGAAGATGCGTGATTCCTTAGCATAATATCAACTCATGTTGGATAATGCCGCTTATAAAACCATAGAAGCATTGAGTGCAGCACAAGCTCGGCGACTGGAAACGCCAGTGTCAGAGAGCAATAAATGACTTTGTTATGGAAAACAACCATTAATCAGCAATACTCAAAAATGACCCAAAACACCAACAACCTGGCCGCCTATATCTGGTCTCTGGCCGACTTATTACGCGGCGATTTTAGGCAAAGTCAGTACGGCCGTATCATCTTGCCGTTTACCCTGTTACGCCGCCTTGAAGGAGTGTTGGAGGAAAGCAAAGAAGCGGTGCTGGCGGAATATGAAAAAGTCCAGAAAATGAACTTGCCGGAAGAAGCCCAGGATAAGTTCCTGCTTCGTGCGACCAATGGCCTGTCTTTTTATAACACCTCCAAAATGGATCTCTCCAAGCTGGGCGAAGCGGGCATAAAGGATAACCTGGAATCCTATATTCAGGGCTTTTCCAAAGATGCCCGCGAGATTTTCGAGCATTTCAAGTTTGCCGAATTTATCGGCCAGCTTAACGATGCCAACCTGTTATACAAAATTGTGCAGCAGGTCAGGAAAACCGATTTAAGCCCCAAGGCTATTTCCAACCATGACATGGGCAAAGTCTTTGAAGAGCTGATCCGCCGTTTTGCGGAAAGTTCCAATGACACCGCCGGGGAACACTTTACCCCTAGAGACATCGTTCACCTGACCACGTCGCTGGTTTTTATGGAAGATGATGAAGCCTTAACCAAGCCCGGCATTATCCGCACCATTTACGACCCCACCGCAGGCACCGGCGGTTTTTTGTCCGAAGGCATGGAGTATGTTGAAAAACTGAATCCCCAGGCCGTGATGCGCGCTTACGGGCAGGAGCTCAACCCGGAGAGTTACGCCATCTGCAAAGCCGATATGCTGATCAAAGGCCAAGAGGTCAACAACATCAAACTGGGCAACACCTTATCCAACGACCAGCTCTATGCCGAAAAGTTTGACTACATGCTGTCCAATCCGCCGTTTGGCGTGGACTGGAAAAAGATCGAGCAAGACATCAAAGACGAACATACCCTAAAAGGCTTTAATGGCCGCTTTGGCCCCGGCCTGCCCAGAGTCTCCGACGGCTCGCTGCTGTTCCTTTTGCACCTGATCAGCAAACTCAGGGATAGCAAGGAAGGGGGAGGGCGCATCGGCATCATCCTTAACGGCTCGCCGCTGTTTACCGGCGGAGCAGGTTCCGGCGAATCGGAAATTCGCCGCTACATACTGGAGGCCGATCTGCTGGAAGCCATCGTCGCCTTGCCGACCGACATGTTCTACAACACAGGCATTGCCACCTATGTGTGGGTGCTGTCCAATAAAAAGGCCGCAGAACGCAAAGGTAAAGTTCAGCTGATTAACGGCGTCAATCTCTGCGGCAAAATGCGCAAATCCTTAGGTTCCAAGCGCAACGTCATGGATGACAGCGATATTGCCACCATTACCCGCTGTTTCGGCAACTTCGAAGTAGTCGATGCACGGGAGCTGGACAAACCCACAGAACAAAAAAGCAACCGCGGCCGCCAGTCTGCAAACCCAAAAACCGAAGCGCCTAAAACCTTTGCCAGCAAAATATTCAACACTTACGAATTTGGCTACCGCCGCATCAGCATTGAACGTCCGTTACGCGAATCCTACCAGTTCAGTGATGAACGCATTGCCGAGTTGCGCTTTGCCCCCAAGCCGTTAACCGAAGTCATGAAATGGGCTTATGCCGAATACGGCGACCACTGGACTGATGCAGTCGATTGCGAACTTTACGGCGACTTAACGGAGCACGAAGAGGGCATACGCAACCGGATTAAAACTCACTACAGCGAGCTAAAAGAAAAACAGGTCAAAGACCTGCTGGATCGCAAAACCTGGGAAAGCCAAAAACAAATCCTGCTCAAAGCCAAACAGCTGCAACAGGCCATCGGCACCGCGCAGCACGATGACATGAACGGCTATGACGATATGATGAAAGCGACAGGCATCAATCTGGACGCCAAAGAGAAAAAACAGATCACCGATGCCGTGAGCTGGAAAAACCCGATTGCTGAAAAAGTCATCAAGAAAATCCACAAAGGCAAGGCCAAACCTGTGTATGGCTTGTTTGAAGTGGACGGCAAAGTGCTGGAATATAAAGCCGATGGCGACCTGCGCGATAATGAAAATGTGGCGCTTGATCCAAGCAGATCGGTTAACGAAATCAACGAGGCGTATTTTGCCAAAGAGGTTTTACCCCACGTCCCCGATGCTTGGATAGACGCCGAAAAAAAAGACGACAAGGACCAAGAGATCGGTATAGTCGGCTATGAAATACCGTTTAACCGGCATTTTTATCAATATCAGCCGCCGAGGGAATTGGTCGAGATTGATGCGGATTTGGATGCGGTGAGTGGCGAGATTATGAAGTTGCTGCAAGAGGTGCATTCATAATGCCCGGGAAATATCGGGCGTATCCTGATTATAAGGACTCTGGGGTTGAGACATTAGGAACTATTCCTACCCATTGGGAAACCCGTCAAGTTAGATTTCTTTTAAAAGATGGGGCAGAGGGAATTAAAATTGGCCCCTTCGGTAGCGCTTTAAAACTTGAAGATATGGTCGATTCTGGTATTCGGGTTTATGGGCAAGAGAATGTTATAAAAAAAGATTTTACATTAGGTAAAAGAAGAATCAGCCAGGATAAACTTTCGGAAATGCAAGTCTATCAAATTTATCCCCAAGATTTACTTATAACGATGATGGGAACGAGTGGTAAGTGTGAGCTTGTCCCAGAGGATGCAGAGCAAGGGATAATAGATTCACACTTGTTGCGTTTACGAGTGAAAGAAAACGAAATATTACCTCGTTTTTTTAGATTGCTCATTGATGAGTGTCATGAGATAGAGAGCCAGATAAAAGTTACTGGAAAGGGTTCGATAATGCATGGGCTTAATTCCAGTATTGTTAAAGCTTTGATGTTACCGCTACCAAATAAAAGTGAACAAGTAACCATTCTAGATTTCCTCGACCACGAAACCGCCAAAATCGATACCCTGATCGAAAAACAACAACAGCTCATCAAGCTACTCAAAGAAAAACGTCAGGCAGTCATTAGTCATGCCGTGACCAAAGGTTTAAATCCCAATGCCCCCATGCGCGACTCAGGTGTTGAGTGGTTGGGTGAAGTGCCGGAGCATTGGGTGGCCTGCCGACTTAAACACATGAAATCGACTGAGCCAAATGCATTTGTTGATGGACCTTTTGGCAGTAATTTGAAGTCTGAACATTTTGTTGATGATGGAGATGTGTATGTAGTTGAAAGCAATTTTGCGACAACTGGAAAAATTGATACATCAAAACTTAAAAAGATTAGTAAACAGCATTTTGAAACTATAAAAAGAAGCTCTACAAAAGGTGGAGATATTATCTTGGCAAAAATTGGAGCTAGGTATGGTAGTTCATCAATCTTACCAGAGCTTTATAAAGAAGCGGTCGTTTCGGGAAACTCTCTCAAGTTAACGGTAAATGAAAGACTGGTTAGAAATGAATATGCCAATGAATTATTACTATATCTAAAAGCTAACGATGCTATGGATGATGGAGTTAATATTACGGCCCAGCCAGCATTATCTTTAGGTGGGCTGAATAATCTTCCTTTCTTAAGAGTTCCTCTAAATGAACAAGATCAAATTATTGAGTTTGTTAAAAGCATAAAAATAAAATTCGATGCCTTGACTCTCAATGCGGAACATTTTATATCACTTGCACAAGAACGCCGCACAGCCCTAATCTCCGCCGCCGTTACCGGCAAAATTGATGTTCGGCATCATGCCTCACACCCTGCGGGCAGCGCCAATACAATGATGGAGCATAATAATGATTTTTAAGTATTGGCGCTGTCCAAATCGGCTATCCCTGCCGATTTGTGACGTAAGAAACTGGCAAGCTCCCAATGTCTAATGAAATCGACTCAATGGCTGAAAATATGACCCGTGTCATTCATGCCCACGCCCAAGTCGATGCCATTTATCTTTATGGTTCTCGTGCAAAGCAAACCGCGCATGAAAACAGCGATTGGGATATTGCTGTTATATTTAGCGATTATGAAGCGGATGCAAGTGCTCGGCTTTTGCGTCCGCAATTGGTAGAAGCTGCCATTGAGCGCGAATTAAAGCTTTATAATCAGGTGAGCGTCATTGATTTGGAAACCGCACCTGTCTATTTGCAATACAGTATCTTAATGTCGGCGCTTAAATGGTTTGATCGTAACGTACCGCACGTTAAACGGGTTGAACAAAGTATTTTGTCAAAATGGGAAAAGGATTATGAGAGATATTGCCTATGAGCAGGCGTTGCTTCGGCATCAACGAAGAATGTTGCGCATCTTGGACGAATACAGCCGCGAAAATACCGATGCCTGGACTGAGCGGGATTTTCTGGCGATACAGCGAGCCTTGCAAGTTTATATTGAATCGTTTATTGGCATGGCTCGTTATTTTGTTCAGCAAAAATATAACTTATCGGTCAGCCAATCGCGTGAAGCCTTAGACGAATTAAAAAGCCGTGGCGATTTAACCGTTCAGCAACATGAGGAGCTGTTAAAGATTGTCGGTTTCCGTAACGTGCTGGTGCATGACTATTTGGAGATTAACGACGGTATCGTGCAAGCGGTCGTCACCAAAAAGCATTATGCCATTATGGATACGTTATTTTTGGAATGGCGGCAGGCTTTGGATTTGTTATGAATACGATCGAAAAGCAACCGTCTGAAAAAAGCCAAATTATTCTCAGATCATTAAAAGAAGCAGTCGCTAATGCCTTGGAAAAGAAGCGAAAACTCGGTCAATATGCGGTAGTCTGGGAAGATAATAAGTTGGTTTATAGAGGCGAAGATGCTCCGCAAATAGAATCGAAATAAAGTATGGCTGTTTTAATGGATACGTTAAATTTTTTCCACCCTACATAAAATTAAATGGTTGGCATGGATAACAAGTCAAAGGAAAGTGCATTTCAAAACGACATGATTGGTCATTTGGTCGCAAATGGCTGGTTATTGGGCAAGCCTGAAAACTACAACCGTGAACTGGCCTTGTATCCAGAAGATCTGTTGGGTTTTGTGCAAGAAACTCAGGATGTACAGTGGCAAAAATTCTGTGCTCTTTACCCCAATAACCCCGAAGAAAAGTTTTTGGAACGGGTCGCCACACAACTGAATAAAGCCGACCCGAACGCCGCCAATAAAGAGATGCGCACCTTTGGCACTTTGGGCGTGTTGCGCCATGAACTGCGTGACCGTGGCACCCGCTTTAGCCTGTGCCAGTTTAAACCGGAGCATGATCTAAACCCGGAGACTTTAGCGCGTTACCAAAAAAACCGTTGTCGGGTAGTGCCGGAATTGGTGTATAGCCCGTGGGCAAATGAAGCACACTTGGCTGAAACGGGTGCAAAAGCCAAAGCCTGGCGTATTGATCTGGTGTTGTTTGTGAATGGTCTGCCGGTGGCGACGCTAGAGTTGAAGTCGGAGTTTAAGCAGGCGGTTCATAACGCTATCAAACAGTACAAAACCACTCGCCATCCCGTAGACCCCGCCACCAAAAAGCCGGAGCCTTTGTTAACCTTTAAACGCGGGGCGCTGGTGCATTTTGCGGTCAGTCAATATGAAGTCTATATGGCGACGCGTTTGGAAGGGAATGAGACTTTCTTTTTGCCGTTTAACAAAGGCACAAAAGGCGGTGGCGCCGGTAATGAGGTGCCGGAGGATGTGCATCAGTACGCGACGGATTATTTGTGGAATGAGGTGTTGCTGCCGGATAACCTGCTCAATATTCTTGCCCGCTTTGTGCATTTGCAGATTGAAGAGAAAGAGGACTGGGAAGGACGCCAGTTTAAAAAAGAAACGCTGGTTTTCCCCCGTTACCATCAATGGGATGTGGTCAATAAACTGGTGGGCGCGGCACGCAGCGAGGGCCCAGGCCATAAATACCTGATTCAACACAGCGCCGGTTCCGGTAAATCCAATTCCATTGCCTGGACGGCGCATCAGTTGTCGTCCTTGTATGATGACGGCGGAAACAAGCAATTCGATTCGGTCATTATCGTCACCGACAGAACCGTGTTGGATGCCCAGTTGCAAGAGACTATCTACCAGTTTGAGCATGTCGATGGGGTGGTGGGGCGTATTAACAATAAAGAAGGGGATGGCTCCAAGTCGGAAAAACTGGCCGCTGCGCTGGAAAGCTCGCAGCCGATTATTATCGTGACCATTCAAACCTTTCCCTTTGTGTTAAAGGCGATTGAAAACAGCGTCAATTTAAAGGCAAGGCATTACGCGATCATTGCTGATGAGGCGCATTCTTCTCAGTCCGGTTCTACCGCGCGTCAGTTAAAAGAGGTACTGATGATTGACGCTAAAGGCGACGATGAAGAGCTGACCACTGAGGATATTCTGGATGCGGCTGTGGCCTCGCGCCGCGCTTCGAACAACCTGAGCTATTTTGCCTTTACCGCAACACCGAAAACCAAAACACTGGAATTGTTTGGCCGCCTGCCAGACCCGGATCAAGCGCCTTCTAAAATCAATAAGCCCGAAGCCTATCACGTCTACAGCATGCGGCAGGCGATTGAAGAGGGCTTTATTCTGGATGTGCTGAAAAACTACATCAATTACAAGGTGGCTTATAACCTGGCGAGGTCGATTCAGGCATCCGATCAGGAAGTCGAAAGTAAAAAGGCCAAGGTAAAGCTCAACCAATGGGTGCGCCTGCATGACTATAACATCGCCCAAAAGGTGCAGGTGATTGTTGAGCATTTTAAAGACAACGTTATGGGGCTGTTAAATGGTCAGGCTAAAGCGATGGTGGTGACCAGCTCCCGTAAGGAAGCTGTGCGTTACAAATTGTGCTTTGACAAATATATCGCCGAGAAGGGTTACCAGAAGATCCATGCCATGGTGGCGTTTTCCGGCGAAGTGGAGTTTGGCGATAAAGACCCGAATGCCGTAGGGCTGATCGGTGAGAAGTTTACCGAAGGCAATATGAACCCGAATCTTAAAGGCCGCGAATTGCGCAAGGCGTTTGATTCGGGTGATTATCAGGTGATGATTGTCGCCAACAAATTCCAGACCGGGTTTGATCAGCCCAAGTTGTGCGCCATGTATGTGGACAAAAAACTGGGCGGTGTCGAGTGCGTGCAAACGCTGTCACGGTTAAATCGTACTTATCCGACTAAGGAGGAAACAGGTACGTTTGTGTTGGATTTCTTTAATGACGCTGAAGATATTCTGGCGTCTTTCCAGCCGTATTATCAAACCGCTGAATTGGCGGATGTATCGAATCCTGATTTGATTTTTGATTTATTCGACAAGTTGCGTGCGACCGGTATTTTCCAGTGGCAAGAGGTGGAGCAGTTTTGCGAGGCGTTTTTTGTTAAGAACAAAAGCAATGCGGCGATTGCCAATATTTGCAAACCGGCGGTACAGCGCTGGAAGATACGCTACAAGTCAGCGGTTGAGGCTTTTCAGTTAGCCAAGGAACTATTTGAACGCACTAAAAAAACCACTGATGCAGTGTTGATTGCTAACGCAGAAAACAGCTTTAAGGAATGCAAGCAGGAAAAGGATGCCCTGGAAATCTTCAAAAAAGATTTAGGCACTTTTGTCCGTTTCTATGAGTTTATGTCGCAGATTGTTGATTACGATAATAAGGATTTAGAGAAGCTGAGTTTATACGCCAGAAATCTTCGACCAATGCTGCGTGAAACAGTGCTTGATGACGATGAGATTGATCTGGACAGCGTGGTGTTAAGTCATTATCGGCTTTCAAAAATCCGGCAACAGGATTTGAATCTGAAAGAGGATGCCGGCAAGTATCTGGAACCGGGTGATGGTTTGGGAACGGCTAAAGCAAAAGACAAGAAAGAGGAATTTTTGTCGCAGATTATCAGTCGTCTGAATGAGGTTTTTATTACCGATCAGCTGTCTGATAACGATCTGGTTAACTACGCCTATACGATCAGGGACAAAGTCCGTGAAAATGAATTGGTCATGAAGCAGATTGCCAATAATACGCCTGAGCAAGCCCTGTTAGGCGGTTTTGCCAAGGCTATTGATGATGCGGTGTTGGATAGTAGCGCGGCGCATCAAAACCAGATGATGCAGCTGTTATCCGATCCGGTAAAGGCGGCTAATTTCTCTCGGGTTGTGTTTGATTTGATGATGAAGCTTTGATGTGGCGGATGAATTTCCGCAACAATAATGTTACACATTAAGATGCATCTTATTACGGACATATAAATCACTGTTTTTAGAAGAATACATATGAATTATCGATCAGAAATATCACTTATTTGTTAATCAGCGTCCAATTTTTTCCTGTTTCAGCGTTGGTATTGCCAGCCATTAAATCTAGTAGGTTTCTAAAAAACAAAAGGATAGAAATTTCTGCTGGTAAACCTGGACGCTGTTTTTTAAAAAAAACTGGCAAAATTTGGAAGCTAATTAACATTGGAATCAAGCTTTTCCTAATTCTTGACTAAAACCCCATTCCTCTTTCGCTTTCCATATACTCATTTTTTAAATCATCTATTGGTCTATCCAACAGTGTTATTACCTCCATTGCGATAAATGTACGGTTTCTTTGTCGATCTGTCTGCACAAGGATTCCTATTTTTTTTAATTTAGCCAAAGCAGCATTAGCAGTAGGAAATGTAATACCAAGAACGTCTTTAACCTGACTTACGGTAACTACCGGATTGGCAATTAAGAGCTCGGGAAGTCGATTTATTGCTGAATCTGAACGAAGTCCAAGCTCATCTACAGCAATTTGCCATCGATCAAGGATTGCAAGAAGTTCTCTAGCAGTTATCATTGATTCATGCGCAGCTTCTTCAACTCCTGTAGCAAAAAAAGTTACCCAATCACTCCATTTTTCTTGCAATTGCACGTTTGCCAAAGCATCGTAGTAAATCGTTTTGTTTGATTTTAGGAAACCAGCCAGATAAATGGGCGGATAACCCTCTGCTGCGAGCATCAGCGGCAATAATAAGCGTCCAACTCGGCCATTACCATCAATGAATGGATGAATGGTTTCAAATTGCGCATGAGCTATCGCTAAACGAAGCACGATTGACACTACCATTTGATCTTCTTCGCCAGGAGTGTAGTGAAGGAATGATTCAAGATCATTCATACAGTCTTGAACTTTACATGCAGGCGGCGGCACAAATCGAGCATCATAGATTTTGAAGCCGCCGATCCAGTTTTGTTTTTTTCTAAACTCGCCAGGCGTTCCTTTGAAATCTTTCACACCATTCATGAGATGCGAATGTAACTCTTTGATCAGTTCATTAGTCAATGCTTCAGTACTCTTTATGCCGCGAACTTTTTTAAGGCCATGGTCAAGCGCTTTGACGTAGTTCAGCGTTACTAATACATCTGGTGGCAATCCTTCATCGCTACCTGTTGCCTCATATGTTAATAAATCATTTACGTCAGAGTTGGTACCTTCAATTTGGCTGCTTCGCACTGCTTCTCGCCGATCTAATGTCCGCATCACAAGATCAGGCTTTGGGAGTTGTTCCGTTAACGTTTTCAGGGCGCTCAATGCCTCATGAGCACGTATTAATTGATTATGTATTCCCGTCAGTTGGATAAAGTGCGGCGTTGGTGGCGGTACAAGCGCAAAAGCTCCCGAATAATCCTCAACAGGGACAAGTAGTTTCTGTCTAGCAGCACAAAGATCGGTCTTTTTCATAGCATAAACCTTTAATAACAAATCCAATAATTAAAGTATATAACATTATCCTTTAATAATTAAGTAAGCTATTAAAGGATGCTGTCGTAACCTTTAATAATAAAAACTGTTATTATCGGTAGCCACGTTGGCAAAAAGCTTAGGAATTTTGCCAGTTTCATCAGAAAAGAGCATCAATACTTTCTATTAATTTTTGCTATCTTATTGTTTAAATGACATCTACCCTTCCAATGAATCGGTAAAGATGGATGTTGAATGTGGAGAAAATTCAACATCGTTTAACACCATTCGGCGTTTTGCATAACGCCATAAGCTTGGCTTGTTGAGTCTAAATACACTCACTGCGGCGGCTGCGGGATCCTTGAAAATCCAGTAGTGAAACGCCGAGATGCCGGGCCATGCCTTTTCCGCCTTCGTGCATGACTTGATCGTGGTTCCAAGTAAAGACGGGGGCCAAAATTGGCGCCAGGAGATTCATCCAGGCTTTTTCCGTAGACACAAGCCATACATAAGTCACCCGAGTTGAATTCCCCAAATCATCCAGCTTCCAACTTCCAGTACCGTTTAAGTCGCCTGATACAATGCCTTCAATCCAATGAGGCTCTTCCAGCACATTAACTCGGGCTTCAAAACATAGCCGATAGGGAAGTCTGCTCGTCCAGATAAACCGTCGAACCGAACCCAGACCTTGTGTGTCACCTTTTTTGATTTCAACGACTTCTTTAACGAAGTGCCACCACTTCGGCCATTCTTCAGACGCGACGAGGGCATCCCAGACCCGTTCTATGGGAGCATCCAGGTGCCACTGAGTCACTAACGAATATTGCATGGTAGTCCGTTATTCCGTTGGGTTGTTTATGGGGAGATGAAAAATAGACAATATTTTTATCGCTATAAATAACGTTAGTTACGCATTGATCTTGCCCTGATTTCACGGACACTTAACTAAGCGAATTTTTTAGCTTCAAACGTTTCTGGGCTGACATAGCCCAATTTAGAGTGGAGCCGTTTGCGATTGTAATACACTTCAATATATTCGAACACTTGATCGTGGGTACTTCGTTCGGGCATATCCTCAACGATTCGCCTCCGCCTCGTGCCGAGGAACGTTCAATCTTTCATCAACTCGAACAAGCTGGCGAAAGCTGGGCCGTATTCACCGCTGCTAAGCCTTCATTCGAAGAGCAGATTCTACCCGGACTCCGTGCTGAGAAGGGCGATCATTTCCTGACTACCGACGATTTTTTAAAAGCCGCAAAAGAAGGTAAGTTGCCCAGTTTTTCCTGGGTTACGTCTGCCGGCCGTCATAATGAACACCCACCGAAAAACATTCAGGCGGGCCAGAAGTTTGTTGCTCAAATAATTGATGCTGTAATGAAAAGCCCTAACTGGCAACGGACAGCCCTATTTTTTACCTACGATGAGCACGGCGGATTCTATGACCATGTTCCACCACCGAAGGCGTGTCCGCCGGATGATATACAGCCTATTCTCGAATCCGGGGATGTTCCAGGCAAATTCGATCGTCTTGGGGTGCGAGTGCCGATGATTGTCATCTCACCTTATGCCAAAAAGCACTATGTATGACACCATGTCTACGATCACACATCCATCTTGCGTTTTGTGCAGGCGCGGTTTAATTTGTCTGCACTTACCGCCAGAGACGCCCATGCCAGGCCACCCATTGACATGTTTGATTTCGAGCATCCCTCGTTCACAAATCCTCCATTGTTGCCTGAAGCGGTGGAAGACCCTCGCTTTCTTAACGAATGCGAGGATACGGCAAGGGCTCATTACAGCGATGAGGTAGCAACGGGGAAATAAGCAATCGATTGTTTTGGGTGATGGTATCTTACTGTTCTTTTAGCTGCTGGGATGAAATCAGGATTTGATCGGTTATGAATATTTTTAAGCGCATACATACTCTATACATTCTGCATCGCCATGCCATTGCGCATGATCTGTGGGTAGAAGTTACCGAAAAGCTAGCTTTTTTGCAGGGAATGACGGCGGTTGAGAAAGCGCACTTGCGAGAACTGAGTACGCTGTTTTTGCATGAAAAAAAGTTCTTCGGCGCTCAGGAACTTCAGCTCACCGACGCAATGTGTGTGACCATCGCCATTCAGGCCTGTCTTCCGGTACTAGGGCTTGGTATTAGCTGTTTGTCAGGCTGGACCGAGATCATTGTTTATCCAGGTGCGTTTCGGATTTGTAGAGACGACAAAGATGCGGCGGGTGTTGTACATCATCAGGAACAGGCGCTCATAGGTGAATCATGGTCGCGAGGGCCACTTATATTGTCATGGGACGATGTTGAGCGGGATGTGCAGGGGAAACAATCCGGCCGCAATGTCGTGATTCATGAAATTGCCCATAAGCTGGATATGTTAAATGGCAGTGCCAATGGTTTTCCTCCTCTGCATTATGGCATGGAGATTATACGTTGGACTGCTTCGCTGAGTACCGCCTATCAGTCATTGGTTCGGCGAGTTGAACATCACCATCGTGCATGCATTAATCCTTATGCTGCGACGAACCCTGCGGAGTTTTTTGCAGTAATCAGTGAATATTTTTTTTGTTCGCCTGAAACTCTTCATACGCACTTTGCTGATGTTTACCAACAACTTCAACTGTATTATCGTCAGGATCCATTGCGGCGTATTCATTACGAGTAAACAACTTAATGGTTTTTCTGTGCTACCCGCTTAAGCAATCCCAATAGGTCGCTGTTGGTTTACTGCTGGATCACCTATATTCTAAAAAAACAACATACTCGGCTTATGATCGCACCATGACAAACACATCAAACTTCTGGCAACTATGGGCGCCGCATCTTGCTCTTTTTGAGGATAACCACCTCGATCTGCGAACGATCAATATTATTGCTGACAAAATTTCCCAGCCTGTTTTAATAGTCGGCGGAGGACAAGGCTTAATAATCGATGCCTTGCGTAAAAAAGGGCTTCACGTCGACGGCGTCGATTCAAACTCTGAAATGGTCAGGCTGGCCGAACAGCGCAGAGGCATCAAGCTGGTGCATACCGACGGATCAAGTTTGCCCTTTGCCGACGAAAGCTACGCGACCACCATCATTTCGACCGGCGTGGTCGATTTTCTGGACGATGAAAAGCAAATCCTGCAGATCATTAACGAAGCCAGACGCGTGACAAAAAAAGGGGGGAGCCTGCTTGTCTCCTATTACAAGGTTCACCCTGCTGCAGAAAAGTTTCTTAATCGTATCGGGATCATCACCGAAAATCACATCATGCGGCTTAGAAGGCTTTTCGAGCTGAGCAGACTCCCTCCATCAAAGTTCATCGCCGATATTAGACAGGACGGAAACCTGAGTCTGTGCGGCGCAATCGCTGAATTGCTGCGAATACAATGGTTTTTACCGAAAAAGGAACGCCTGTTGTCCAATACCATGAGCAAGATATTAAAAACGGCGGACAATGCGGATGAACTGATTGGTTCGGCACCCGAAGCGATTCCCCATCATACGCGGGAAAGCATCAGCACCTTATGTAAAAAACTCAAGCTGTCTGTCAATACCCTTATGGATTATGAGATGTGTTTCGTCGTAGACGTTGGTGTTGAATCAAAGCAGCTGTAAAAGAGCGTCAAAATTTGCCAGTTCATAATCTCTAAATTATTGTTTTTTATTAAGCACTCTGTCTGTCCTGACTGGAAAAAAACGTCGCTGAATTGTGGAAAAAAGTGAAAGCTGTTTTGCACACCCACGCTGAAAACCTTGGAAACGGAGCGGAGTGAAGATTTTTAGTCCCCGGTAGCGATAGTGCATGTGTTTTCATATATGGGCTTGCTACGCTTGATGTGGCTATCAAAAATAGCCTAGCTGATGGCAAGAACATGCCATTCGTTGAGGCTGTTTTGGAACGCGAAACCACGATGCCCCGAGGTGCCAAGCGAGACGCTTTGCCTGGGCGTCGCAGTGTCGGGCATGTTGCCAGAGTAAGCGTTGACGAGTCTGCGGCACATTGATCAGCATATTCGGCTGAGCGTGCTTCCCGTCAAAGGACTTATTTTCATTGCCACATTACATCAGCGTCTGCCTTTGCTGCGGCAGCAAGAAGATTAATGAGCGGCAGCGCTCGACGAGCCATGCTCACGATCGGCTCATCCGCATCCTTGTTCTCAACTGGCAAGGAGGCTTTTTCTGCCTCGATAGCCGCTGTTAACCGACTTAGGGCGGCAGGAACATCTGCCGCCAGAATCGCACCGGGTACGGTTGCGCTGTGTCCCATCATTTTCAGCAGGGCAAGCGCGACATCCCCGAATAGGGTGGTGTCGGCATGGGCATTGGTCGTAAATGTCACAAGCATAGTGTTCTCCTCGAACGAATAATTAGTATCTGCTTGCACACAGCCATTAACTCTATGCTTACAGGTTTTTAGTCAAGCCAGCGGCTTTGACCTGACCGGGATCGGGCTGTTTGTGTGGCTCCTATTATGTGCAGTCGGCTTTGGAGATGCCGAGCAAGGCGGAAAAATCGTAATTGATCAGGTCGCCGATATGCTCAATCGTTATATCAGCGGGCGGATAGGCGGCGATATTCTCTGGGTCGAGCGCGTAGTGTCCCTGGCGAGGGAATACGGTCGTCAGACGATCTGCCCAGACCCTTTTCATTGCCGCCAGAATGCGCAGCTTGTCGTCTACCATGACGTAATGCCGAGCCGGGTAACGCTGTTCGACGTTATCGAGCATTTGCTCTTTGTGCAGGTAGATAAGCACCCGGCCCTCGACCGCGTCCCACAATCCCGAACGCTGCGCCTTGCGCGGCTGGAACACCACGTCGCCATCCGACAAAATCACCGTTGGCCCCCAACGGCCCAGATAGGCAATGACGTCGAGCGCACCAGGGTATAAGCGATCGGCAAACGGATAGTCCATCAGAAATGAAGACATCAACAGCAGCCGCGGGTCATTCATGGCACCAACACGATAGCGTTGCAGGGCGCCCAGATAGTCCGCATAGCCGAGTTCAATACGTAGCGCTTCGAAAACTTCCCAATATCGATCCCGGCTCTCTTCGCCAAACTCATGCGCAAGATGGTCGCCCAGATCGGCTATGATGCGATCGTTATCGAGCAGGGTATTGTCAATATCCAGCAGGAACACTACTTCATTTGCCATTGTCATGTTGTCGTCTCCACAGGTATGGGGTTGAGGAATTCCATTGGCTCCAATAGTTTTCATCCTTGCCATTTCCAGTTGCGGATTTCCGGCATGTCCTCGCCGTGCTTGTCGATGTATTGCTTGTGCTCGATGAGCTTGTCTTGCATGGCTTGCTTGGCGTAGGCGGCGTGCGCTCCCAGTTGAGGAAGATGGTCAATCGCATCGCCAAACAAGTGATACCGGTCCAGGTTGTTTAATACCGTCATATCGAAGGGCGTCGTGGTGGTGCCTTCTTCTTTGAAACCGCGTACATGCAGGTTCGGGTGGTTGCTGCGGCGATAGGTCAGACGATGGATGAGCAATGGATAACCGTGAAAGGCGAAAATGATGGGCTTATCTTTGGTGAAGAGAACGTCGAAGTCTTCGTCGCTCAGGCCGTGCGGGTGTTCGCTCGGATGCTGGAGTTTCATCAAATCAACCACGTTGATCACCCGGACTTTCAGTTCGGGAAAATGCTCACGCAACAACGCGACGGCCGCCAGGGTTTCCAGCGTCGGCACGTCGCCGCAACACGCCATCACGACATCCGGCTCGCCATCCTGATCGTTGCTGGCCCACGGCCAAATGCCAAGGCCGGCGATACAATGTTTAATGGCCTCATCCATGTCGAGCCACTGCGGCGAGGGTTGTTTGCCGGCGATGACGACGTTGACGTAGTTGCGGCTGCGCAGGCAATGATCCGTCACCGAGAGCAGCGTGTTCGCGTCGGGCGGCAGGTAGATGCGAATGACTTCCGCCTTTTTGTTTACGACATGGTCCATAAAGCCGGGGTCCTGGTGACTGAAACCGTTGTGGTCCTGCCGCCAGACGTGCGACGAGAGCAGATAGTTCAAGGACGCAATCGGCCGGCGCCAGGGAATCTGATTCGAGACCTTGAGCCACTTGGCATGCTGGTTGAACATCGAATCAATGATATGAATGAACGCTTCGTAGCAGGAGAAGAACCCGTGGCGGCCGGTGAGCAGATAGCCTTCGAGCCAACCTTCGCACTGATGTTCGCTTAATATTTCCATTACCCGGCCATCGGCTGCGACGTGATCGTCGCCGGGAACAATTTCCGCGGTCGAGCACCGGTTGGTCACTTCGAACACAGCTCCCCAGCGGTTCGAAGCCGTTTCGTCCGGACTAAAGATACGGAAGTTTTCGGGATTCAGTTTGATCACATCGCGGATAAATTCACCCTGCACTCGGGTGGCTTCGGCCTCCGCGGCGCCGGGTTTTTGCACCTTGACCGCGTAGTCGCGAAAATCAGGCAGGTCCAGCTCATGTAACAAAAGACCGCCGTTGGCGTGGGGATTGGCGCTCATGCGCCGTTCGCCTGTGGGCGCCAATTCAGCAAGTTCGGCAATCAGTTTGCCGGTCTTGTCGAACAGTTCCTCCGGATGATAGCTTTGCAACCACTGTTCTAGAATCTTTACGTGCCCCGGATGACTCATGTCGTCCATCGGCACCTGATGCGAACGGAATGTGCCTTCACTGGGCTTGTCATCGATTAGCTTCGGGCCGGTCCAGCCCTTCGGTGAGCGGAAGATGATCATAGGCCAGCACGGACGCGCCTTGAAGCCGTTGGCGCGGGCGTCGGTTTGGATGCGCCGGATCTCGGCGATCACGGTGTCCAGCGTAGCCGCCATGAGCTGGTGCATCGCCATCGGATCGTCGCCTTCGACGAAATACGGCGTGTACCCGTAGCCGCGAATCAAGGCTTCCAGTTCGTCATGCGGAATGCGCGCCAAAACCGTAGGACCGGCAATTTTGTAGCCGTTCAGATGCAGGATAGGCAACACGGCACCGTCGTGAACCGGATTGAGAAATTTGTTCGAATGCCAGGCGGTAGCCAGCGGTCCGGTCTCCGCTTCGCCATCTCCGACGACGCAGGCAACGATCAGGCCGGGATTGTCGAACGCGGCACCGAAAGCATGCGACAGCGAATATCCCAGCTCGCCGCCCTCGTGAATCGAGCCCGGCGTCTCCGGCGCGACGTGACTGGGTATGCCGCCGGGGAAGGAAAATTGTTTGAACAGCCGCTTCATCCCGGCTTCGTCTTGCCCGATGTTGGGATAGACCTCGCTGTAAGTCCCTTCCAGATAAGCGTTCGCCACCAGTCCCGGCCCGCCATGCCCCGGCCCGGTGATGTAAATTACATTCAGGTCGTGTTTCTTGATGACGCGGTTCAGGTGGACGTAGATAAAGTTGAGCCCCGGCGTCGTACCCCAGTGACCGAGCAGGCGCGGTTTGATGTGCGCCGGCTTGAGCGGCTTCTTCAACAACGGATTGGCGTAGAGATAAATTTGGCCGACCGACAGATAGTTGGCGGCGCGCCAGTAGGCGTCCATCTTATGGAGTAATTCCGGGGAAAGGGTCTTGATATTCATGGTTTAATTCCTGGTGTTGAGTGCGGCCTAATTGTTTCCGCCTGCGCTGAGCGCCTTTCGGCCTGATCAGCGCACAGGCAGGCGCCGAAGATGAAAATGCACCCGTAAAGGTAAATCCACAGCAGTAATGCCATGATCCTGCCGAATGCTCCATAGATTGCGTTTATCCCGGTCAGCGTCGCTCCGATGCACTTGAGCGAGGCTGCTTCCAAAAACCGGGCATCGGCGGCAAGACGTTGAATTGCTTCCGAAGGCGACAGTCCGGCCTCTGGGGAACCGAGTTGCGCCAACACTTCCTGGGCACCGATCTTTCGAGCAAGACACGCATCTAAGAAAGCCCTTTTTTATGTTGGCTTCAGAGGGAATGCTTCTTGGCAGCCGATTCATCGACCCAGTATCCTTGGCGATCGTAATGCCGATGCAGTCCGGCCTCATAATCTCTGGTTAGCTGAGATTCTTCCGTATACTCCGGTGACTGCTTGATGGCCTCACAGCTGAGATTAATGAAGACTGTCGAATCGTACCAATCAATACTCTCGATCCATTGAGGTGAAATCAGAACCTTTTTTCCCGGCCACCAGTTTTGCGTATCGATGATTAAATAACGAATCGCCCACGTTTCATCATCGATGACAAAATCCTCGACATGACCAATATCGCCGTCTGTGGCTTGAATGTGATGCCCCATCACAGCGTGAGTGCTGCGCAAATTGGGATCCCACTTTTTCTCATCTTGGCTTGATCTTTGCCATATTTCAGGGTCACGCACAATGTAGGGATAAGAAGGATAAGATCCCCACATAAACGGGCCATCCCAATACAATGGCCATCCATAATAGCCGTAATACTTCTCCTCGAATTGTCTCGAGACTGGCTTGTCACTGTCCAACGATGGACTGTCCTCAATCTGCTTTTTGGTCAAATTGATGGTGATGAATTGCTCTTCTTTATTCACCGCGGCCAGCGCATACGGGGAGATCAACACCAATCTGCCGGTAAGCCAGTTGCCTGTGTCGACGACTAAATAGCGAATCGTCCAGTACCGGTCATCGAAATAGAATTCTTCCACTTTCCCTATATCTCCGTCGAGGCTATGCAATTTGTAACCTTTTAGTGTTTTGGCTTTGTAGAACATGGCAGTACTCCTGATTTTTTGAGTTTGATTTTGTGCGCTATTGTCAGTCCGACTTAAAGTCGTATTTGAGAAATCCCCTCATAGTTGACAGTTCACTTCGCAACAACGTCGGGCGCTGAATGACTTTTTGGACGGCTTGATGATAATGTCGACCAGCAACACGACCACCAGGATGCCGACCATTGTTTATTTCCACATTCCTCCGTTTATGCATAGGTCAGTTTGAGCCATCATTGCCTCACCCTTCCGTCGAATGGATCATCGTTGCCATAGGATGTGAGCCGCTTCCAATGGAATCGCAACACCGTCGCAGTGCGGTATTATTCGCGCCGTATAGTCGGTTGCGGGGCGGATCGCAGATACAGCCGCGCTGTAAACGTAGCCGTCCGACGCATCGGCCGGCTGCCGCACGCGTTTCATATCCACTCGCTCGGGTGCGTTACCGTCAACGCCGTTAGCATAAAGCTCGACTCGCACTGCCTCTGGTTTAATGTCATCGAGATACACTTGAACTTCAAATAGGTGTTGCTCGCCGTCAGTCTCAACCTTAACTTCTCCGAAGTGTAGCGCGGCCCATTTCAGTTCCAGACTCCGCTGCCATTCGACTATTTGCCTGCCGATTGCGCCTTTATTGGCAATGCGCAATTGGTAGGCGGTCGCAGCCGGGAGGTAATGCTGCTCGGTGTATTCGCGCACGGTGCGGTTGCCGGAGAAACGCGGGGTCAATTGCGCCATGCTTTCTCTCATTCGCGCCACCCAGCCCATGGGAATGCCCCGTTCATCGACAGTGTAAAACTCGGGGATCACCTCGTGTTCAAGCAGGTCGTAGAGTGCGTTGGCCTCGACCGCATCCCAGGCAGGATCGTGGTCGTGTTCCTGGCCGTCCCCCAACGCCCAGCCCACTTCCGGCGAGTAGGCTTCCGCCCACCAGCCGTCCAATTCCGACAGATTGAGGCCGCCATTGACCAGCACCTTCATGCCGCTGGTTCCGCATGCTTCCCAGGGCCGCCTTGGCGTGTTGATCCAGACATCCACGCCTTGCACCAACTGCTCGGTCAAATGCATGTCGTAGTCACTGAGGAAGATCACATGAGGGCGCGCCTCGGAACGGCGGATGAAATGAGTCCATTGCTGGATCAGGGCCTGCCCCTCCAAGTCTGCCGGATGAGCCTTGCCGGCAAGGATGAGTTGCACCGGTCGCTCGGCATTGGATAAAAGACGAAGCAGCCGATCCGGGTCGTGCAGCAGCAGGTTCGGCCTCTTGTAGGCCGCGAAGCGGCGCGCAAAACCCAGGGTCAATGCGGTGGGATTAAACAGATGTTTCGCTTCCTCCACCTCTTCGGGAGACGCGTCGGAGACAGCCAGCTGCCGGGATAATCGCTCGCGGGCGTATTCAACCAGAGACTTGCCGGCGTCGGCACGAAATTGCCAGAGCCTGATGTCGCAGATACGGCGGATGTCTTGATCCATGGTTTCCGTCGGCCTCAGCCAGCGCTCTTTGCCGCAGGCTTCCGTCCACAGCTCATCGGCCGGGGCCGAGTCCCAGGTCGGCATGTGGACGCCGTTGGTTACGTGTCCGACAGGCACTTCGTTCACCGGCCAGCGGGGAAAAAGAGGTTCAAAGAGGTGTCGGCTGACTTTGCCATGCAAGCGGCTTACACCATTTACCGCCCCGCTGCCGTGGATTGCCAGATAGGCCATATTGAAACTTTCCGACGGGTCGTTCGGGTTCTGGCGGCCTAGAGCCAGCAAATCGTGGACTGTCAGGCCGATATTTTTGGCATAACGACCGAGGTATTGCTCGATAAGGGCCGGGGCGAAACGGTCGAATCCGGCGGCCACTGCCGTGTGGGTGGTGAACAGGTTTCCGACTCGGGTCACGGCCAGAGCGTCATGAAAAGACAGCGCAGTCTCTTTCATGAAACTGCGGACGCGCTCCAATACCGCGAAGGCGGCATGGCCTTCATTCAGGTGACAGACTTCAGGATGAATATCCAGCGCCTCCAACAGCCGCCAACCGCCAATCCCGAGCAGTAGTTCCTGCTTGATGCGCAGCTCCGGTCCGCCGCCATACAGCTCACTGGTAATCCCCCGATGAGCGGGGAAGTTTGCCGCGTCATTGCTGTCCAACAGGTAAAGTTTTACTCTGCCGACCAGGACCTGCCAGACGCGTAGCCAGACCGAGTAACCGGGCAAGGCGATTTCCAGGCGCAACCATTCGCCGTTGGCTTGGCGCAACGGCGTTATCGGCAACTGTCCGGGGTCGTTATACGGGAACAGGGCCTGTTGCGCTCCGTTCTTGTCAATCACTTGGCGAAAATAACCTTGTTGGTAGAGCAGTCCCACGCCGACCACCGGTACGCCAAGATCGCTGGCGGCTTTGAGCTGATCGCCGGCCACATTGCCGAGTCCGCCTGAGTAAATGGGCAGCGCTTCGCTCAACATGAATTCCATGCTGAAATAGGCGACGCAGGTCAACGGAGCCAGCGGATGATGTTGCTGAAACCACGCGGGCGCTTCCATCGTTTGCCGCCTGGTCTGCACCAGGTCGTCAACGATCTTTCGGAAAACGGGATCGGCCAACACGCGTTCTATCCGGTCGCGAGACACCGTCTGTAGAACCACCCAGGGATTCTGTGTGAGTTTCCACAGTTCCGGATCAAGTTGCTTCCATACCTGGTCGGTGGCATGACTCCATGACCAGCGCATATCCAGTGCCAGCTCCGCCAAGGCATCGAATCCCTCGACTTCGGTGGGCAAAAGGCTGTATATCGGGTGGCTGACACGGGTTTGTTTGCTCATGTTTTCTCCTTCATGACCGGAAAACACTTTAGCTGCAAAACTAACTTTAGTCGGTACGGTAGAGCACATAAAGGCAGGGGCTATGGGCTTGTAATAATGATCTATTCCTTCACATGGTTAGCACCGCTATGCCAAATCGATCAAGGTTGCTGGGTTGGAAAAAATCAGGCTATCTTTTTATAACGTACAGATTTAACGTAGATAACTGATGTTACGCACGGATGATATTTCTCCCGTTTGCCGCGCCGAGCACCGGAGCTTTTATCGAGAATAGCCCGTTAGGGGCGCGGCAGGGATGCCGCGCGTCAGCAGAGGGGCAGGAGCCCCTTCTGCTGACCCTTGATAAAAGCGAGGAGCGCAGGAAGCAAGCGGCAACCGGGTCGCCTTTTCTTTGGTTACTTTCTTTTGGCGAAGCAAAAGAAAGTAACTCGCCTTCGGGTGCGACAACCCGATTCAATCAAGTGTCGCGCTAGCGACTCCTTAATGTTAAAACGGTCGAAATTCAACTAACTGCGTAACATCAGGTAGATAAGATTCTAAGTACGGTGCGACCGGTCCTGAGTCGCACCGATCAGCATGCTGAGCGCGTTTAGCGCACGAACAACGCAATCAGAATAATGATGGGGATGGGGATGCCGAGAAGGTACAAAAGTATTGAGCGCATTGTTTGTCTCCCAAGTTAGTTGTAAGTGTAATTACATGTCACGCTGCCGACCGCCATAAGTAGCCGCAAAGCTTGCGACGAATGCCCCGATGAGTAACGAGATGAACAGCCACAGCGACGCATAGACAAAAGCTTTGCGCGCGGAGTCGGCAGCTTGTTTAGCCGCAGTTTCCGCTTCGCTAAGCTTGGCCTGTACGCGTGCATAGGTTTCAACCACTCGCTTTTCAGCATCCAACTGTGTCAGACCGGTGCGCTGTGCGACAACCAGACCGACATACCGAAGGTCTTCTGCGGGCAGTGGCCCCGTGTGAATGCTGTTCATGAAGATATGGGCAACTTCGGCTCTGTATCCGACAGCGGTTTGTTCAGGAATAACGCTAGACATGCCGCCGCTTTCGTCGGGAGTTAAGACGGTTACAGACGCGTTGACGTCCTTTCGGAACAGCGAATCCACGAAGTACTTCATTGGCTCCCATTTCGCCATTTCTGATCCACCCGCCATCCCGCTAGTTGTGGAGGTAACCGCCGTAGTAGCAACTCCCCCAGCCTGAATTCCACCACTGACAATCGATCCAATCACGGATGTCAGTAGCGCGGCGGTTGCAAGTGCGGCGACCGCCCAGGACAGAAAACCGTGAGCGGTGTCGCGGAAGTAGACCTCGTCCGTATGCACCGAAACCCACCTTGTTCTCAGTCTGCCGGCGAGGTAGCCACCCATTCCGGAAGCAACGAGTTGCGTAAAGGTCAACCACAGTATGGACGATACGCCGAAAGTGGTTGCACTTACGCCGCTGTAGGCCCAAGGCGATACCGAGGACAGACCTAAACCTGTTCCCAGCATCAAAAGAATCAACGCTAAGGCTGCTGTCGCCGCTGCTCCAGCAAAAATGGCGCTCCACGACACTGCACTTGTATTGGCGTGATAGACACTTGACAGGGAGTGTTCACATCCGAGTTTGTTAGCGGCTGGATCAGTAGGAAATGTCATGATGAGTCTCCGGAAAGTTGTGTTTCGAATAGTATTGCGCGAGTCGTTGCCACGCATCTGTACGCCATCATACATAGCGGAAAATAAATTATTGCGTCAGATATGAGATCGGCTCCGACTTTGACATTGTTATGGACTCTTTATTGTTTGGACGGGGTAGTCCTAGGGAAGCCTGTCAATACGTTGATCGGCTATAACGCCGGCCGTTGCGATAAAGCGCAGAGCGTCCTCAACAGACATATCTAATTCCACTACATTTTCACGTGACACAATAACCGTGAATCCACCCACCTGGTAACTGAATGGCAGAAATACGGCAATCTGGTTATCAGCAATAAAACCATATGAAAACTCCTTAAAATCCGAAACTGTAACAAAGCCTATCTGCTGTCCATTGCCGGGAGGCATTTTGACCAATACCACTTGCTTGAATTTTCCTTCCTGCTCACTGGAGAAAAGAGACATAAAATCACGGGTTGCCGTATATATGATTTTAATAAAGGGAATCTGTATCACCAGTGCTTCAAATTTATTGAATCGTGTCAGGAAAGCCTGGGACTCCAGAAAGCCTCCAACAAAAAACACCGCAACCAGTCCTAAAACAAACCCGAAGCCTTTTATGTACCAACGGTCTGGGAAGAAAAGTTTGAAGATATTTCCCAGCACCAATTCCGCAGTGCCGGCAAGCCAGAAGAGCAAATAGAGGGTGAGTGTAATTGGGATAATAGCGATTAACCCTTTGATAAAAGTTTTGCTGATCGGTTTCATGTTAAATTTCCAATTAATGTAGTGTATGCGTTGGTAAGGCCCGCACCGGTTCGGGCAAATCGTTTAAATTTTTATAGGGCATGTACTAAGATTTAGCGTTCTGTTGATGTTACGCGCATTGAACCAGGGGCCATGGGCGACGCCGTCACGCGCCAGATTATGTTGCCGACATCATCGGCGACCAGTAACGCCGAATGCTTATCGAGCGCGACACCTACGGGCCGCCCGAACGCATCGCCACCGGCGCTAACAAAGCCCGTCAGCACATCGATCGGATCGCCGAAGGGCTTGCCTTCTTTGAAAGGTACAAAGATGACCCGGTAGCCGCTACGTGGTTTGCGATTCCATGAACCGTGTTGACCGATGAAAGCCCCATTGTCGAATGGCGTCGGCCATGCGGCACTCTTGGAAAAAGCCAAACCGAGTGAAGCGGTATGCGGCCCGAGGGCATAATCCGGCATTCTGGCTTTGGCGACCAAATCGGATCGCTGAGGGCGTACCCGTTCGTCCAGATGCTGACCATAGTAGCTGTAAGGCCAGCCGAAGAAACTGCCGTCGGGTACCGAAGTCAGGTAATCCGGAACCAAATCGCTGCCGAGTTCATCGCGTTCATTGACCACGGTCCAAAGTGGACCGCCATCCGGCTCCCAGGCTAGTCCGTTGGGATTGCGCAGACCGGACGCATAGATGCGGTAGTTTCCGCGTTTCGGATCTACCTCCCAGATGGCAGCACGACCGACCTCTTGTCCAATGCCGTTTACAGCTGCATTACTGTTCGATCCCACCGTTACATAGAGTCGCGATCCGTCCCGACTGGCTAGAAGATTCTTAGTCCAGTGGTGATTGATTGGACCCGCCGGTAGGTCCAGTACCTTGGTTCCCGGTTGAGTGACCCGAATTTCGCCTTCGATATAGGGAAACCTCACCACCGCATCCGAGTTGGCTACGTAGAAATCATTGCCAATCAGTGCCATGCCGAACGGCGAGTTTAGTCCGTCAATGAACACCGATCGAGTTTCGGCTACGCCGTCGCCATCAGCATCGCGCAGCAGGGTGATGCGATTAGCGCTGGCTACGCCTGCACCCGCTTGGTTCATGACCCGCTTCATTAACCAACCTTTGATGCCCTTGCCATCCTCGGGTTTTGGCGGTGCATTGGTTTCGGCGACCAATACGTCACCGTTGGGCAGTACATAAAGCCAGCGCGGGTGATCGAGCCTGTCGGCAAAGGCGTTTACGGTCATCCCTGGTGCCGCAACCGGTTTGCCATTCTCGGACCAGCCTTTGGCTGGAGCGATGTTTACCGTGGGAATCAACGTCGGGTTGGGTGGCGGCAGCTGTGGGTGAGGGCCGATACCCGCCGCGATCGGCAACTGTGCCACTTCGCCACATGCTGTTAGAGCTATTATTACCACCATGAACATCAATGAACGTCTTGGATACATAACCACAGAATCCGGCTTACGTTTAGTGCTGAGCGCTTGCCATTTCTCTGCAACTCTTCGCACATTTTTCACAGGCTTCGACGCATTCGCTCATATCGCCGATCTTCTTGCAATCCGCCGCACATGCCTCGCAGACTTCGGCACATACCTCGCAAAGACGATGCGAAAATTTGGAGCTACTGAGTTGCAAATTAGCCGATGTCTGGCATATCTCTGCGCAGTTCATCATCAGTCGAAAGTGTTCCGCCTCGACGTGCTTTCCGCCGGTCTTGAGGCAGTGGTTCATGGCGGATTGCAGGCAGACCTGATGACAATGACTACAAGCCTCTATACAGGCTTGCATGGCGTGTTCAGTATGAGTTGGCTGTTTCATGAAATTCTCCTACGTTAAAGAGCAAACGCGGTCGAAGAAGGACAAGTCCTCTCGACCAAGCACCAAGCTTCGAAGCACTAGGGCGCATCAAAACATGAAAGGACTTTAGCCGTAAAACTAGCCGAAGTCGGTTCGGTAGAGCACATAGGCAGAGTAGATTCTGCGTAAGCCGTAAGAGAAGAGTCTTCTGCCGGGTAAAAGTAGGTGTGTAATGGTCAGGGCAAACGCGCTTAAATTATAATCATTAAAAATCAAGTATTTAAAAATCACTATTTCATCATTACATGCGTGGAATAACGAAACCAGAAAGAACTAAATTCCTCGTTCATTTAGTAATCCACGAAGCTTCTAATTTATTTCCCGGTCTTCGAAGTTACGCGCATAACTACCCCCAGTCTGGATAATAATTTATCGGGACTATGCTCTGCTATTTTTGCTTAATCGCCCGTATAGCCCTACAGATACTTGATATACGCTGCCTTCTCTTGAGGGTTGGTTATGCTCTCGGCTGAAATTTTAGCCATGGCCCACAATTCAAAATCACTATCATCTAAGTCATCGCCTTCATTGGGCCCCACTCAAATAAGGAAAAATCTCCTGATGGTTTTATCTTTGCTACTGTTTAATTTTGAGGCTCTTTTCTCACAAAGCTGGAAAATTTTTCACGCTGTTTTGCAAACTTAATTGCTTCTTTCAAGGCGTTCTGGTGCGTTAGCGTACAGACCTTACTGGGTGTTTGGCGTATCGTAAAATCATAATGGAGAATAAGAATCGGCAAAACATTGCGGCAGAGAATTCATCCAGCTGTGAGTCCTCAGTTGGTTAACCGAGATGTGATAAACGGATGCACGGCTCCTGTTCATGTCGCTCTGACTTACACCATTTTTGGGGGAATCTGGTAGTGGCGTTTGGCGAACTTTTTTTGGAAAGCTGACCTCTCACCAACTGTGCCGCGTTATAAGCAATTGAAATACTGAACCGCGCGCAACACCATCAGCGCCGCCGCCGAGGTCATTAGGTCGTCGACAGAGATAGGGTTTCTTTGGCCCCCAGGCATAAATACTCTGCGCTGTGCCAAATGCTACACAGATTATTTGTCCGTAATTTCTCACGACAGGAGAGAACAATGTCATATCAAATAGTTCAGCATTACGACGCTTCGCCCGACGAGAAACCCCGATTGATTTTCAGTTCAAAGCGCTTGTCCTGGAAAGTGACGATAGCGCTCAGCGCTATCATGTCCTTGCGCAAATGGCTTTTAAGTGTCTCGCGAGTAACTTTGATTGGGGCGGCCTTGGCTCTTTCCGGCTGTAGCTCTGAACACTCAAGCGAGCAAGACAAACAAACGCCGCAAGGGAAAGAAAGCGCTGCCACCAAACCTGTTCACAAGGAGGTCGGCGAGGCATCATGGTATGGGCCGGGATTCCAAGGACAGGAGACCTCCAATGGCGAGACTTTTGACCAGAAAAAGATGACAGCCGCTCATCCAAGTTTACCGATGGGGACTGAAGCCAAAGTGACTAACCTTGAGAATGGCAAGAAGGTGGAGGTCAGGATCAATGACCGTGGACCTTATGTCGAGAATCGCGTTATCGATCTCTCCAGCGCAGCGGCTAATAAGCTTGAAATGAAAGAGGAGGGCACCGCTCAGGTCAAAATCGAGGCTAAGCCCACCAAGAAGAAGGCCCGCACCGCCCAGTCCGGAAAAACAAAACAGGGAGAAAAAAGCGGTACACCATCGAATAGACGGTAATGGGCTAAATCTGCGGAAAATGCCCCCATCATCAGCGTTAAATACGCAACCTCATTAATGGTTCGGCGTATTAGCCGGTCGTATTCGCTTGGAAAAATCAGGTGCCTGATCGGCGGCTTGAGCCAATGTATTGATATAAGCCTGTCGTCGCAATGCTGATAAAGGCAGCTGCTGTTCAAGCAGCTTCGACTCATAGAGGTATTCCGGCAGGTAACCGCTCAGCAGAATTTTCCAGGAAAACGGCAAATGTTCAGTATTGACCCATGAACGGACCCAAATAGCCGTAGTGCAATTGTCCAGCAAGGTATTATAAAACTGCGGTTTTTCGTGTAATTCATTGATCTTTTTCAGGTAATCCAGAAACAAGCGTTGTCCGTTCTCCCTGGAACCTTTTAGTCGGTATAGATAACCCTCTTCGGGAGGATTTTTGCGATAGTTGCTACGCAATCGAATGACATCGCGCTCGTCGGCCACGATGTAAATAAGCTCGTATTGGCGGAAAAATCCTTTAATTGCCGAATATTCCTCATTCAACTCTTTGCGAGTCTCAATCGAGACCGCCAGGAAATCCTGTTCACCGAAATTAAAACTTATGATCGTATGCGCTATGGCAGGTCCCATCCAATAAAAGGCGAAGAGATCCACGCCATCGAGCTTGGTTACATCATAGGATTTATCGTAATAGGCCGGTTGGTAGTCAAATTCGCTCCGATAATTGAAGTTGCGGATATTGTGTACCGTGACGGTGTCCCCATCAAAAGTAGCATAGGGAAGTTGGATAGTATCCGGCTGCCAAGCTCGCTCATTCGAAGGCGTAATTCCTAACCACCAAACCAGGATGCCGATAAACAGTATTAAATGTCCCAGCACCCATTGAATGCGCCAACGAAACCATAAAATACCCATTAATACCGCAAAACCAAACAAGCCAAATGCCGCAGCCACATACGCTTGAGCCAATCCTGTCCGGGAATCGCCATAATATACAGCCAGCACTCCCCAAACTGTTGTTCCAATCAGCATGGCGGAAAGAAAAAATCCTTTGAGTAATTTAGTCATAATCTCACCCAAGCCTAAGCGAGCAACCACGTCCCAGATGCTTCAACGTGCCATTGAATCAACATATGCTTTATAGGCAATTGAATTTTCCAATGGTAAATAATGGAATACGGGTATCAAATACGGTTGACTGATTTTTTCAACAGTACACACCGCCTCAAACCTTGAACCGGAAACAAATCAATCAACTGGACGTTCAGTTCAAACTGGAAATCGAAACCTTGATGAAGCCTAATGTGCAATCATTTTATTGTTGTAACGATCTACAAATTATCGGTCGATTTATCGTTGGGGCGCATCGTATCGGTCACGTCCTTGCCGATCCCGCGGTAGCCGGTAAAGCGGCCGCAATGGTCAAACATCGGTTCCCCGCTCACCATTAAATACTGCCGCGAGCCGTCGGGGTTGGTCCGGCTGTAGACGAAGTCAAGAAAGGGGCGTCTGGCTGCCAGGTTCGCTTCAAGTATTTCTTGTTCTACTTCGTTCCAGAGAATTCCCTGATCTTGCCTCGTTTCGCCCAACGCGTCATCGACCCGGATTCCGAGCATTTCAAGCACCGGGCCGTAAACCTTGGTGAAATGTCCGTTCTCGTCCTGTTCCCAATACCAGTCGGACGACAGCTCAGTCAGACGGCGAAAACGCGCTTCGCTTTCACATAGTTCGGCGGTCCGTTCCAGCACTGTTTGTTCCAGCACCTTGTTGTAATTACTTAGCTTTTTGTACAGCAGCCGCACTTCCAGCAGGTTGTGGATGCGCGTCCGCACTTCGACCAGGTCAAACGGTTTGCTGACAAAGTCTTTCGCGCCGGCAGCGAGCGCCCGCAGCTTGTGGCCCGGTTGGGCAGTAATCACGAGTACTGGAAGGTAGCCATCCGTTTCAATTCCCTTAAGGCCTTCCATCACCTGGAAGCCATCCATGTCAGGCATTTGCAGATCGAGCAGGATCAGGTCGTAGCGGTTTTTGCGATGCAGCTCGCAGACCGCATAGGGATCTATCGTCGACGCAATGCAAGCATAACCGACATCGCGTAGCATTTCCTCAAGCAGAAGCACATTGGATTGCTGATCGTCAACGATCAGAATGCCGGCGTTAAGAATTTCTTGTTCGCTAATCATCGTATTTGTCCGTTTTATTGGTGTTGACCAAGCCTATTTCAGAAAATTGCAGGGCATCGTCCAAGGCGTTCATAAATTCATTGATCTTAATGGGTTTGGTGAGATACCGGAAGAATCCCGCCTCCAGTCCCTTCTCGATATCGCGCGGCATGGCATTGGCACTGATGGCAACGACGGGGATATGCATTGTCGCCGGATCTTTGCGTAGAATTTTCAGGGCTTGGATGCCGCTGATACCCGGCAAATTGATGTCCATCAGGATCACATCAGGGAGATGCGCGCGCGCCAGCGCTATGCCAAGATTGCCATCACGTGCGCTCAGCATGCGTACCTGTGGGTGGCTCTCAATTATTTGCTCGACCAGCATCAGGTTGGCCGGATTGTCTTCCACATAGAGCAGGATGCGCGGCGTCGCGTTTTCCTGGGTTTGCAGCGCGGGTTCGGAGGACATTGCATTTCCAGCGGCAAGTTGCGGTGTAACGTCCCTGAGCAGATCGATCCAGAATTCGCTGCCCACTCCGACGGTACTTTCTACGCCGATGGCGCCTCCCATCAATTCAACCAGTTGCTTGGTGACCACCAGGCCGATGCCCGTACCTTCCTCGCAGCTAGACTCTTGCCCGAGACGATTGAACGGCTGAAAGAGTTGTGCCAGTTTTTCCGGAGCCAATCCCTCACCGGTGTCTTTGACGCTGATGCGTAAGCGTTCCGGCGTGCTCTCGATGCATTTTACCTCGACCGTTCCATGCTCGCGGTTGTATTTGATCGCATTGGAAAGCAGGTTGATCAGAACCTGCTTTACCCGGGTTCGATCGGCACTGGCAAACCAGGTTTCGTCGAAGGGGATAAAGGTCAGTTTGATATTACGCTGTTGCGCCTGCGGTTCGATCATGGCCTGGCATTCGATGATGACATCGATCAGCGCCACCGGTTCTCGCGACAGCGATAGCTTGCCGGACTCGATCAACGCGAGATCGAGGATTTCGTTAATGAGTTCCAGCAGATACCATCCTGCTTTGATAATCTGATGCAGCCTTATCTTTTGGGCATCTGTTGGCGGCGGTGACCCGGCCTCCAACAACTGGGCGAAGCCGAGGATAGCATTGAGCGGGGTGCGCAATTCATGGCTCATACTGGAAAGGAAATCCGATTTGGCACGGTTGGCTTTTTCCGCTACAGATTTGGCGCTCTCCAGCTCGGCGTTCTTTTCCTGCAGCACCTGATCCAAGCGTTTGCGTTCGGTCAGATCCCGTGTCAGCTTGGCGTAGCCGCGCAGATTGCCGCTCTGATCGCGTATCGCCGTATAGACTACATTGGCCCAGAAAGTCGAGCCGTTCTTGCGCACCCGCCAACCTTCGTCCTCGAACCGTCCCATGGCGGTTACGATGTCCAGGTCCCGCTGCGGCACGCCGCGTTCGATGTCTTCAAGCGGATAAAATCTGGAGAAATGCTGACCGACGATTTCCTCGGCACTGTAGCCCTTGATCCGTTGCGCGCCGCTGTTCCAGCTCACTACGCGCCCCTCCGGATCCAGCATGACAATGGCGTAGTCGGTCACGCTTTCCACCATCAACCGGAAACTCTCCTCAGTCCACCGCAGTTGCTCTTCAACCTGTTTCCGCGCGGAATTGTCGGTGCCGATCAACAGATAGCCGATGATTTTGCTGTTGGCATCGCGTAGCGCCGTGACCGACACGACCGCCGGAAAGCGGCTGCCGTCCTTGCGGATATAGGTCAGTTCGTAGATGTCCTCGATGCCACGCGAGGCCTTGAACACCAAGGCCTCGAAGCCCGGCGTAATCGGGGTTTCGAGTTCGACGCTCAACGCCTTGGCACGCGCGATCACTTCCTGCGGATCGGAAATTTCAGCCGGGGTGATCTTGTTCATCACGTCGGCGGCGGTATAGCCCAGCATGTTCTCAGCACCGACGTTGAAGATCTGAATCACCCCCTTCGCGTCAGTAGCGATACTTGAGAAGTTGGCGCTGTTGAAAATAGCGCTCTGCAAAGCCCCCGCTTTAACCAGCGCCTCTTCCGCCTGCTTGCGCGCAGTAATATCACGTAAAATGCCGGTGAAGTAACGCTGGCCACCCAGCCACATTTCGCTTACCGCCATCTCCAACGGGAAAATGCCGCCATTCTTGCGTCGGCCCACAACCTCGCGTCCAAGGCCGATGGCGCGCGCCTCATCGCTTGCACTGTAATACTCAAGGGAACCATTGCCATTGTGCTGATCCCGATCAAACTCGGGTATCAGTATGCTGAAGTTTTGTCCGTTGAGTTCTGCGGCGGTATAGCCAAACATTCGCTCGGCGGCCGGATTAACTGTCTCGACGATGCCGCCGATGGCATGGAGGGTGATGATGCCGTCCACCACGGTATTAAGTATCGTCTGGATCTGCGCGGTGCTGTCGTGCAAGGCCTGCTGCACTGCATATTCCCCGGTGACATCGCGGAACACCAGCACGGCGCCGATCACCTGAGCGTCACGGTCGCGGATTGGTGCGCAACTGTCGGCGATATCGCACTCGCTGCCATTGCGTGCAATCAGTACGGTGTGGTTGGCCAGGCCCTGTATCGTGCCATGCGCCAGGGTGTCCATGACCGGGATAGTGGCGGGGCGACGGGTGTCTTTGTTGACGATGTGAAAAATCTCGTCCACCGGGCGACCGGCGGCTGATACCTGCGTCCAACCGGTGAGCTGTTCGGCAAGGGGATTCATGAGTGTTATACGCGCTTCGGCATCGGTGGCTATCACTGCATCGCCGATGGAGTTGAGCGTAACTGCGAGCCTTTCCTCGCTGACCTGCAAGGTGACGTTGGTCTGCTGTAGTTGTTTATTCGTCTCCTCCTGAATCTCAAGTAAATGCTGTCGCTCTGTTTCGACCTGCTTGCGCGCGGTGTTGTCGGTGCCGATCAATAGATAGCCGATGATGGCATTTTGAGCATCGCGTAGCGCGGTAACCGACACGACCGCCGGAAAGCGGCTGCCATCCTTGCGGATATAGGTCAATTCGTAGATGTCCTCAATGCCACGCGAGGCCTTGAACACCAAGGCCTCGAAGCCCGGTTCAATCGGGGTTTCGAGTTCGACGCTCAATGCTTTCGCGCGCGCAATCACCTCCTGGGGGTCGGAGATGTCGGCTGGGGTGATTTTGTTCAGGACGTCGGCAGCCGTGTAGCCCAGCATGCACTCGGCACCGACATTGAATATTTGAATGACGCCATTTTCGTCGGTGGCGATACTTGAGAAATTGGCGCTATTGAGGATCGCGTTCTGCAAGGCTCCTGTTTTAAGCAGTGCCTTCTGGCGTCGGACCTCGGTGATGCCTTCCACCGAGCCTGGAGCGGGCTTGATAATGGAGGAATCGGGATTTTTTTCGGACATGGTTTACCTTTATGCAAATTGTGGAATTGGTCTGGAGACGGACCACGCGAGGGTAGGCTTTTGTTGGCTTACAGCGCAAAAAAAACGCGCCTCGGCAATCGCCCCTGCATTGCTCTACCTTCCTGCATTAATGCAGTCGTAACCTTACCTACACGACTTAAACGCGAGTCTTGTCACAAATAAACATACCTTTGTCATAGTGTTCTCGGGACGATTCAACGCCATGATTAATGGGAAGGCTCTTAACGGTTTCTATATCGCAGAGCAAGCGATGGAATTCTTTCTTGACTACGTTGTAACATTCGCAAGCGCTGGACTCTAGTCCCAACCGGTCAAGTACCGTGATGTGACCTCGGCGGTAACTGATCAAGCCGGCGCGCTGTAAATTCCCGGCGGCTTCCGTAATGCCTTCGCGGCGTACGCCGAGCATGCAGGCAATCAATTCCTGCGTCATGGTCAATTCATTCGAGGGCAATCGATCGAGAGTTAACAATAGCCAGCGACACAATTGCTGCTCTACCGAATGATGCCGATTGCAGGCCGCAGTTTGGGACATCTGTGTAATTAATGCCTGGGTGTAACGCAGCATCAACCGCATCATCGGCCCCGCGCAATTGAATTCCTCAATCATCAACCGCGCTTTCAGTCGGTAACCGTAGCCCCCAGTCTGTACGGTGGCACGACTGGGCGTGGTATTGCCGCCCATGAAAAGTGAAATTCCGAGTATACCCTCATTGCCCACTCCCGCGACTTCGGACGATGCGCCATTCTCCATGACATAGTGCAGGGACACGATAGCGGTCGTCGGGAAATAAACGTGTTGCAATTGGCCGCCGGATTCGTACAGAACTTCGCCGAGCGGCATCGAGATCAGTTCCAGATGAGGGGCGATATGCTCGAATATTTCCGTAGGCAGGGCGGCGAGAAGATGGTTCTGATTGGGGGCATGCCGAGCGGACATAAGGGCGACCATTTTCTTGCCTCTGGATAGAGTGACCAATAGGGCGAAAATAAAAACACAGCAGCACAACAAAGGTTAAGACTTTAAAAGCTACATTGTGTATTCCTTTATAACACACTCTTCCAAGGAGAGCCGGTAAGGTTTAGGCGATTGAACTCGTATAACACGAAAAAGCCACGATGACAGATAGCCACTATTATTAACTGATGTTACGCAGTTAGGACTCCATCAATAATAACTTCCGCTTACGGTTCCCACGCTCTGCGCTCATCGTTATACACAATTCCGTCCGAGAGTTGTCATAAAAGCAGGGATGTTCTCGTTCCTACGCGCCGCGTGGGAATGCAGTCAAGGCGCGCTGCGCCTCGAGTCACGATCAACGTTTTACGATACGGGACGCAGCGCGTCCAGCACGGCGTTCCCACGCGGCGCGTGGGAACGAGGAGTTGACGGTGTTTCGCAGGTATTTGTATATAACGATGAGCGCTCTGCGTGGTAACCCAGTCAGGGATGCTCCAGCGTCCCGAAGCGCAGAGCGGTTCAGGCTGCATTCCCACGCAGAGCGTGGGAACGATGAGTTCATGTTTCGGGAAGTTATTACCGACCATATCCTTAGTCGAATTTCGACCGCTTTAACATTAAGGAGTCGCTAGCGCGACACTTGATTGAATCGGGTTGTCGCACCCGAAGGCGAGGTACTTTCTTTTGCTTCGCCTCGGCAACTGCTCCTGCATTGCTCTACCTCCTGCATAACCCACAGGGATGTGGTGAATGCAGATATTGCAGGAGCAAATATCTGCCCATGCAATCGAAAAGAAAGTAACCAAAGAAAAGGCGACCCGGTTGCCGCTTGCTTCCTGCGCTCCTCGCTTTTATCGAGGGTCAGCAGAAGGGGCTCCCGCCCCTCTGCTGACGCGCGGCATCCCTGCCGCGCCCCTAACGGGCTGTTCTCGATAAAAGCTCCGGTGCTCGGCGCGGCAAACGGGAGAAATACCATCCGTGCGTAACATCAGTTATTAACAGGGTTTGCCACAAATATTCATAAAGCGTAATGCTGCACTTTATAAAAACAAAAATAGCCGCCCAATGTTCATTCCCTGAATGAAATATCGCCGTATGTACAATCGGAATTTACCCAACACGGTGGTCAGTCGACCTCATCACAGGATAAACCGTTTATCCGATACTATCGGACTTCGAAACCCTCTCGCCGACGATCAGTCCTACCGGGAGTTCTGCCAGCACTTGTGATACGGGCAGACACCATCCGGACCGCCGCGGGCGGGGTTTCAGCTCGTTTCCCGTGAAGGCGCAGGAGTATTGGTTATCGGGCCGATGAAAAGGCAAGTCCACTGTGGTATTTCCCCAAATCTTTTCTCCCAAAGGAAGGCTATCGGCTTCACCCAGCAGCTGTGCGAAGAAACGCGGCGCCACCGTAATGACGGTACGCTCACCGGCAATACGGGCATAAGCGCACAGATGCGCAGCATGTTCCCCCTTGACTGCCAGCGGCAAATAGCTGCCTTGCTGGAACACGTCCGGCCAGCGTTCCCGCAACGCCAGCGCCGTTCTGGCGACCAGTAGCTTGGTTCGACCGTCTTCCAGCGTGTCGCATAACGCATGCACCCCGGCACTACGTTGTTGCGATTCCAACGTGGCAAGTGTCTGCAATGAATCAAGCAGGGTTCGGCGGTGACCGAAATCGACCGGCCGCCGGTTATCGGGGTCCACCAGGCTGAAATCCCAACATTCGCAACCTTGATAAATATCCGGCACACCCGGTACAGTGAGCTTGATCAATGTCTGCGACAGGCTGTTGAATAGCCCGAGCCGCGCAATCCGCCGCTGAAAAGGCAGGAAATCGGTCAGGAACGCACTTTCCGCCGGTGCATTTATCAGCGCATGGGCGAAGGCCAGGATTGCGTCTTCATAGGCTGTATTGGGGTTTATCCAGCTGGTGTAGACCTTGGCTTCACGCACCGCCTTGACCAGGTATTCTGCGATCCGAACACCCAATCGCGCCATTTCGTTTTTATCCGGTTCGCCTTGCGGCCAGATGCCCAGCAATGTTTGGTAGATGAAATATTCATCGTTGGGCGTGGGCACCGGCATCCCGTCCACCGTGCGCTTGAGGCCTCGGTTGGCGCGGCTCCAGTGCCGTAGCGCCAGCCGCCAGGCCGCCGGTATTTCAGACAGCACATTGAGTCGCGCGCGCACATCCTCGCTGCGCTTGGTGTCGTGAGTGGACGTGCTCAACATGGTATGCGGCCAATGCTCTGCGCGCGCCTGATTGGCACGATGGAATGCGGTGCGGGTCACGCCGAATTGGCGCGGGTCGCCGCCGACTTCGTTGAGCGACAGCAAACGGTGGTAGATATAGGCACTGGTGTCCTCCAGTCCTTTCGCCATAACCGGGCTGGTGAATTGCTGGAATTTCATCGCAAATGCAAGCACCTGCTCATAGTACGCGGGTGATTTCCCGTCTGCTGCGGCCAGTGTAAGTACCTCACGCAGAAAATCGAAGATGCTGGTATCTGCCGTTGTACTTCTGCGTTTAGCCGCTGCTATTGCCTGTTCGATGTTACGGCGGTCTTCCGGCGCAACTTCGCGGGCGCTGATGTAACCGCGATAAACCGGAAAGCAGGCGACGATCTCAGCCAATGCCGCACGCAATCCGTTCAGCGTGTAATCGCAGGTATGACGATCGGCTTCGGCGATTTTCGAAAGTTGGTTGGCCAATACATTCAGCTCCCCCGCCAGCGCAGTCTTCATGATCAGCTGCTTGGAACGGTAGAGCAGGTCATCGAAATTGACATGCTCTCCGATGAAGCTGTGATACAGGCGCGTCATACGCTTGGCGGCACTGGTAGCCACAAACAGCCCATTGAGCAGGTTAGTGAATTCGTAGCCCGTAGTACCCTGCACCGGCCAGCTGCTACGCAAATCCTCGCGTACCGCCAGGATTTTTTCCACCACCAGATAAGGCGCGTGCCCCGTGCGGCCGCATTGCTCGACCAGCTTGTGAAAATACGCCTCCGGATCGTACAGACCATCCGGATGATCCAGGCGCAGACCGTCCAGCTTGCCTTCCCGAACCAGCCGCAGCACTAACTGATGAGTCGCATCGAAAACTTCGTCGTTCTCCATGCGTAGTCCGGCAAGATCGTTGATATCGAAAAAACGCCGGTAATTAATCTCGTCCGAAGCTACCCGCCAGAACGCCAGCCGGTAGGCTTGCGCCTTAACCAAATCGTGGAGCAGATCGAAACTGGACGATTCCCCTGCCGTGCCGTTGAAGATATGCAGATTTTCTTCCAGAAACCCGGCGATGTCGGAAGATTGTTCGACGAGACCGGCAAGATGACGCTTATACACTTCCTTGTCGCGCCTGCGCTCAACCTGACGTTCAGGCGAGTCCTCATCGCGGGGCGGAAGATTACGGAACGCAGTGACCAGACTCTGGTATTCCATCAGTAACGGATTGTCCTGCCCTAGCCGGGTGCTCAAGGTATCCATGCGATGCGCCAGGATATGCGGGTATTGAGCCGGATCCACCGGAAAGTGGTGTTCGTAGTAATAAATGACGAATTCGCCGTGTTCCGCATCAAGGCGCAGTTGCAATTCGGCATTGTCCAGCACCGCACCGTAAGAGTTGCCCAGCACCGGCAACAAAACCTTGCCGCGCAGCATGGCCTTTATCGGCATCCAGTCAATATCGAAGAACTCGGCATGTGCGGATGCCTGACCGTTTTCCAACACGTCCAGCCACCAGGCATTGTCCCCGCCCTGTACGCCCATATGATTGGGCACCACATCAAGCACCTGTCCCATACCGTGTTCGGCGAGGGTTGCACAAAGCTGCACAAACTCCTCGTAAGTGCCGATTTCGGGATTCAGTGCGTTGTGATCAATGATGTCGTAGCCGTGCCGACTACCTGGCCGCGCCTTCAGATAGGGCGAAGCATACAGGTGCGAGATGCCCAGCGCGCTCAGGTAGGGGACAATCCCGCGGGCCTGGTTAAACGTGAAATCGCGGTTGAATTGCAGGCGATAGGTGGACAATGGAATACGCGGCGCGGGCGGCTGAAATAACGCTTCCTCACGCCCACTGTCTTCCCGCGTCAATAGCCAGCGAGAGGCGTTATCCGGGTGTGCGGATGGAAGCGCAACCGGCGCAGCAGATGCGCTCTTTGCCGCACTGTCAGGGTTAGCGGCAAGCCCTGCGGGCGTCTTAGGAGGTTTCATGGTTGTGCTTCCTCGATGAACCAGGCTGCACACCAGGGCGGCATGCGCCCTTCGGCAAAAAATTCCGGCAGGTCGGGTTGGCTGAGATAGAAAGCCAACCCGGAAAAATCCAGGACGCCTTCGACCGGACCATCGCCCTGATTAGCCAACAGTATCAGCCGGGCACCGTCACCCAGACGCCAGCGTACGACCAGGCCCGACGCCCCGACCAATTCGAACTCGGCGTGACCGTCCATGCCCGACAAGCGTGGCACGACATGCGTGCGTCGTAGAGTCAACAAACTGCGGTAATACTTGAGCCAGGCCTTGTGTTGCGGCTCATCCAGGCAGTCCCAATTGAGCTTGCACCTTACGAAGGTAGCCGGATCGTTAGGATCGGGAATACCTGCACGTGCGGCGGGATCGGCGAATTTACGGAAACCGGCGAATTCGCGTCGTCGCCCTTCGGTGACTGCGTCGGCGAGTTCTCCCTGAAAATCGCAGAAAAACTGGAAGGGCGTTGCCGCAGCAAATTCCTCGCCCATGAACAGCAGGGGCGGCGACGGCGCCAGCAGCAACACAGCCAGCGAAACTCGCAGCGGCTTTTGTTGAGCAAGCATCGCAATGCGCTCGCCGTAAGCCCGGTTGCCTATCTGGTCGTGCGTTTGGATGAAATTGATGAAAGCGCCGGGCGGCAAGTCTCCGCTGGGTTCGCCGCGCAGCCGACCCTCGCGAAACGGTGAAGGCTCGCCCTGGAAGGCAAAGCCCTCAGCCAGACAGCGCGCCAGATGGCGTGTCGGCCGATCGGCATAATCGGCGTAGTAGCCGTCGCGTTCGCCGGTCAGCAGGCAGTGCAGGGCATGGTGAATATCGTCGTTCCACTGGGCGGCAATGGTTCCTGGCTTTAGATATCGAGCCGTATTGGCGTCGTTCTCCAGTATCAGGTGCACCTTGCGGGTTTGTCCGGGCCCGGCCTGAACCGCCGCAGCCAGTTCTTCGACGATGTCCGGCCGACTGTCGTCAATAATGGCATGCACCGCGTCGAGCCGCAGCCCGTCGAAATGGTATTCTTCAAGCCAGTACAACGCGTTATGAATAAAAAAATCGCGCACTGTGCGGCTGCCGTCGCCGTCAAAATTAATAGCCGCGCCCCACGGTGTGTGATGGCGCTCGCTAAAGAACTGCGGCGCATAGGCATGAAGATAATTGCCGTCCGGTCCGAAGTGGTTGTACACCACGTCGAGCAATACCATCAATCCGCGCGCATGCGCCGCCTGCACCAGCGCCTTCAATTCGTCCGGAGTGCCGTAACTGTGGTCGGGCGCAAACAGCAGCACACCGTCGTAGCCCCAGTTACGCGTGCCTGGAAAATCCGCCACCGGCATCAGCTCAATGGCGGTAATACCTAATTCCACCAAGTAGTCGAGACGCTGGATGGCTGCCCTGAAGGTACCCTCCATTTTGAATGTACCCAGATGCAGCTCATAGGTGACCGCTTCATGCCAGGGACGACCCTGCCAGCTATCGTCCTGCCAGATAAAGGCAGTCGCATCGACGACCTGACTGGGACCGTGGACGTCTTGGGGATTGGCGCGCGACGCCGGATCGGGTACGTTAAGCCCGTCGTCCAGTCGGTAATGATATAAGGTCCCGGGGGCCGCCTGTAACGGCGGAGTCTCGATCTGGAACCAGCCGTCTGCAAGCGGGTGCATTGGCAAGATAAGTTCTTTGCCGGTGTCATTTTCCAGTATTAACTCGACCTGCTTTACCGCCGGTGCCCACAGGCGGAAACGTATGCCGCCGTCAGGCAGCATGCAGGCTCCAAAAGGCATAGTGTGTGAGCTTATCATTGAGTCTTGCCTTGTTTCAAAAGCACCAGCGCCCGTCCGTGCACGGGATAGCTTTGTCCGACTTTGTAGCGGGAAGATTCCGGCGTGCCGGTGCTGTTAAAGGTATCGAGCAATACATCCCAATAGTAATGCTCGTCGAATTCCGGCAGCGTAAAGGCAATATCCTCATGATGCGCATTGATCAGCAACAGCAGATTATTGTCGATTAAACGCCGTCCGCGCCCGTCGGTTTCAATCAAGGAATCGCCGATAAAGTGTACGCCCAGACACCGCGAAAATGGCTGATTCCAGTCTTCATCGCTCATTTCGGACCCGTCCGGATTGAGCCAGACCAGATCTTTTACTTCGCTGCCGCGTATGGGGTGTTCCTGAAAGAAATAGCGTCGCCGGAACAGGGGATGCTCTTTGCGCAAACTGATAATGCGTTGGGTGAATTCAAGCAAATCCTTGTCCTGTTGCTTCAGTTCCCAGTTTAGCCAGCTGATCGCGTTGTCCTGACAATAGGCGTTGTTATTGCCTTGTTGGGTACGGCCCATCTCGTCGCCCGCAACCAGCATGGGAACCCCTTGTGAAAACAGCAGGGTCGCGAGAAGGTTGCGTTTCTGGCGGGCGCGCAAGGCATTAATCGCCTGATCGTCGGTTTCTCCCTCGACGCCGCAATTCCAGGAATGGTTATTGCCGTTACCGTCGCGGTTGTCTTCTTGATTGGCTTCGTTGTGCTTGGTGTCGTAGGTCACCAGGTCATGCAAGGTAAACCCGTCGTGCGCATTGATGAAATTAATGCTGGCATGCGGCTTACGTCCGCTGAGTTCGTAAAGGTCGCTGGATCCTGTCAGCCGTTGCGCCAACTCTCCGAGTAACCCGCCATCGCCTTTCCAATAGGCGCGAATACTATCGCGATACTTGTCGTTCCATTCCGCCCAGCCCATCGGGAAGTTGCCCACTTGATAGCCGCCTTCACCCAGATCCCAGGGTTCGGCAATCAGCTTGATGGTGCTCAGAACCGGATCCTGACGGATGGTGTCGAAGAAGGTGCCCAGCTGGTTGACTTCGTGCAACTCCCGCGCCAGCGCGGAAGCCAGATCGAAACGGAAGCCGTCCACATGCATGTCCAGCACCCAGTAACGCAGGCTGTCCATGATCAACTGGAGTACGCACGAATGTTGCATGTTCAGGGTGTTGCCGCAGCCGGTGTAGTCTCTATAATAGCGCGGATTATCAGCCTCCAGGCGATAGTAGGAAGCGTTGTCGATGCCGCGGAAAGACAACGTCGGCCCCAGCTGATTGCCTTCGGCGGTGTGGTTGTAGACTACATCCAGAATGATCTCAATGCCCGCCTTATGGAGGGTCTTTACCATGGTTTTAAACTCGCTGATCTGGCCGCTCGCCGAATAACGGGAATCAGGGGCCAAGAAGCCAATCGAGTTATAGCCCCAGTAATTGCGCATGCCTCGTTCGACCAGGTGGCGGTCGTCGAGAAACGTATGCACCGGCATCAGTTCAACCGTGGTCACGCCCAGCCGCTTGAGATGCGCGATGGCCGGCTCCATTGCCAAACCGGCGTAGGTGCCGCGAAACTGTTCCGGGATGCCCGGATGCTGCATGGTAAAGCCTTTGACGTGCAGCTCATAAATCACCATATCGTGCCATTGTATGTCGGGGGGCTGGTCATTTCCCCAGATGAAGGTCTGGTCGATAACCCGGCACTTCGGCATAACGCCGGCATTGTCGCGGCGACTGAAAGAAAGATCGGCGTGCTTGCTGCCGATGCTGTATCCGAAATGGGCGTCGCTCCAGCGTGGCGTCCCCACAATATCTTTCGCATAGGGTTCTATCAGCAGCTTGTGCGGATTGAAGCGATGCCCGTCCTCCGGACGATAAGGTCCGTGCATGCGGAAACCATAAAGCAGCCCTGGACGGACCTCTGGCAGATAGCAGTGCCAGACCATATCGCTGCGCTCTTTCAGTTCGATGCGCTGGACTTCGTTCTTTCCCTTGGGATCGAACAGGCACAACTCGACTTTTTCGGCATGCTCGGAAAAAATGGCAAAATTCACGCCTTCGCCATCCCAGAATGCGCCGCGGGGATAGGGACGGCCGGGCCAGACTTCAGTTATCGGTTTAGTCATGTTGAGTCCTCTCGTTTGAAATATTCGCGTTAAACTGTAAGGTAACTGGCAAGAAATAAACCACCATCTACTAAGCAGCCAAAAATGGAACGCAGATGCCAAAAGTAGGCGCCTCTGGGCGACGCTGATCATTATGATTCAATGGATTATCTGTGTTTATCATATTCATCAGCGTCATCTGCGTTCCATTGCATTTGATGGTGCTGGTTAGATCGCCGGTTGCAGTAGCGACAGGATGCCGTGAAGCGGAATGGCTACCCAATCCGGGCGGGCGTCAAGTTCGTAGCGCACCTCGTAAAGCGCCTTTTCCAGCAGGAACAGGTCGAGTAAGCCGCGTAGCGATGCATCCGGTGCGAACAGTCCGGAACCGGGTGCTGTTTCATCGTAGGCGGCGAGGAAAACGCGTCCAGCCTCGGTTTCCCAGTCGCGCACCAAAGGCTCGAATTTTGCCAAGTCAGCGGGTCGTTCTGCGGTGGCGTGCGCAAGTGCGGTGTGGGCGGCATAGTTGAATGAGCGCAGCATGCCGGCCACATCGCGCAAGGGCGAGTGTTTGTGGCGACGCTCGGCAAACGGACGCGCCGGTTCACCCTCAAAATCGGTGAACACGAAATCATTCTGCGTGAGCAGCACTTGGCCCAGATGATAATCGCCGTGGTAGCGTGTCTTGACTGCTTTAATCTGTCCGGAAATGCAGGTTTGGATGCGGTCCTTAAGTGCGTTGCGCTGCGCGAGCAATATTTGTGCGGTCTCGCGGGCAGTTTCGGCAAGCCCGGCTTTACGACGTTCAAGCAGATCCAGCGTAGCTACCGCTTCCGCTTGCACATGAAGTATCCAGTCCGCAAGATCGGTGTCGGTAACCGGTTCGGGATCGAAGGCCAAATCCCCCGTCGTTTTACCCAGCGCATTGTGCAGTTCGCCGGTACGCTGACCGAGCGTATGTATCAGAACCAGATAGGCGGCATGTACTTGATCCGGGGCGGCGAGCGGTAAGGCTGCTGTTCGGCATTCTTCCAGAAAACGTCCGAGGTAATTCAGCGTGTAGCTCCAGCCGTCGCCCTGGTTTTCGATATAGCCCTGTAGCAACGCCAGCGTCATGTTGTTGTCGTCTGTGCCTTGATACTCGACTACGCCGATCACGGGTGCCGTATTGGGAAAGTGAGCCACTTCGGTTAGAAAGCGTCCGACCTCAAATTCCGGGTGAGTCCCGATTTGCAGATGCCGATAGCCTTTCAGGAATAATTGTTCACCCAGCACGACAGCGGTATTGCTGCCTTGTGTGCCGGGCGGTCGTACTGACAGGCTGGCGAATTCAGCCCCTGCGAGTGCAGCGAAAGCCTCGGTGGGCGAGAAGCGAATGGCGCCTTGTTCGCAAGGCAGCGTTTGACCCGCGCCGATGGCCTGTACCATTGCCCGACAAAATGCCCCGTCGGCAAATGCATCTCCCATAATTCCAACTTGCGCCTGTTGGCGCACTTTGGCAACGGTGGTCGGCGAAATGGCGTGCAGGCGTTCCTCGTTGCCGTTTTCCCATGCCAGTGCAAGAGGCAAAAAACAGCTAAGCGGCTCTCCGGTCCGGCCTTCGATATCGAACAGGGCTACCAGCCATTTATTATCCGCATTAACCCACTCTGCATAATCGGTAATGACCACACGTTTTATCATCTCGCCCTTGGCTCCATACCAACGTTGTGTTGAGACAAAGCGCGGTAATGCGTCTTCTTCGAGCTGGGTACGCACCTTATCCGCCATGACAATACGCCAGGACACAACCCGATCTCGGAAGAAGCTGTGCCATCCATCGAACAGCACCAGCGTCGGCAATTCCTCGGGTAGCAAGTGTTCCTCATGCCCATGCCACGCCGGAACCTCTTCGCCGCTGGCCAGCCGGAACCAATAGTAGTTATGCCCAGGCAGGGTGAGCAGGTAGGGCAATTCGCCAATAGGCGGAAAAGCCGAACGCCCCATCAATTCTACCGGCACGCATCCTTTATAAGCTGAAAGATCAAGCTCGACCGCTTGCGCGGCACGCGACAGGTTGGTAACGCACAAAATAATGTCGTCTTCGTAGAGTCTGAAATAGGCGAGTATCTTGCGGTTTCCGGGGTGCAAAAAAACCAGTTTGCCGCGTCCGAATGCCTGATGATTTTTGCGTAGCGCCAGCACACGCTGCATCCAATTCAACAGCGAAGCACGTTCGCGCAGCTGCGCTTCCACATTGACTGATTCGTAGCCATACACCGGGTCCATGATAGGCGGCAGATACAGGCGCTGAGGATCGGCGCGGGAAAAACCCGCATTACGGTCCGGACTCCACTGCATGGGCGTCCGCACGCCATTGCGATCGCCCAGGAAGAAGTTGTCCCCCATGCCTATCTCGTCGCCGTAATAGATGATCGGCGAACCCGGCATGGATAGCAGCAAACTGTTCATCAGCTTGATTTTATCGATCTCATTGTCCATCAGCGGCGCCAGTCGGCGTCGAATGCCGACGTTCACGCGTGCGCGAGGATCACTGACGTACATCTGGTACATATAGTCGCGTTCTTCGCTAGTGACCATCTCCAAGGTCAGCTCGTCGTGATTGCGCAGAAAAATGGCCCATTGGCAGGTTTCCGGAATATCCGGGGTCTGCCGCATGATGTCGACGATCGGATGACGGTCTTCCTGAGCGATAGCCATGTACATCCGCGGCATCAGGGGGAAATGGTAAGCCATCTGACATTCATTGCCGTCACTAAAATAGTCGCGCACATCTTCCGGCCACTGATTGACTTCGGCCAGAAACACGCGGTTAGGGTAATGCTCATCAAGCACCGCCCGCATTTGTTTGATCACGGCATGGGTTTCGGGCAGGTTTTCGTTTTGGGTGCCCTCGCGCACGCACAGATAGGGGATCGCGTCCAGACGCACGCCGTCAACGCCCTGATCCAGCCAAAAGCGCATCAGTCTGATAACCGCCTTCACCACCTGCGGGTTATTGAAGTTGAGATCCGGTTGATGGGAGAAGAAACGATGCCAGTAATAGGCTTTAGCTTCCTCATCCCAGGCCCAATTGGATTTCTCGGCATCCTGGAAGATAATGCGCGTCTCGGGGAATTTCTTGTCGGTGTCGCTCCATACATAAAAATTCCGCTTGCTGGAACCCTCCGGTGCATGGCGCGCCGCCTGAAACCAGGGATGCTGGTCGGAGGTGTGATTAATGACCATCTCGGTAATCACCTTGAGACCGCGGCGGTGGGCTTCCTTCACGAACTGCTTGAAATTGGCCATGGTGCCGTACTCGGGATGGATGTTGCGATAGTCGGAGATGTCATAACCGTCGTCGCGCATCGGCGAGGGGTAGAAGGGTAACAGCCACAGCGTGTTCACCCCTAAATCCTGGAGATAATCGAGCTTCTGGATTAACCCGGTAAAATCTCCGGTGCCGTTATTGTCGCTGTCAAAAAAAGCCTTGATGTGCAGTTCGTAAATAACGGCATCTTTAAACCAGAGCGGATCTCCCATCCATTGTGCGATGTCCGCGAGCGGGTTTTTTATCTCGCCGGGTTTTATTTCGTTCATGGTGTTCTCTTACCTGTAAGGGCGAATTCATTCGCCCTGTTTAATCTGCTTTTTGCGATTGGGCGAATAAATTCGCCCCTACAAGGGCTTGCTTTCATCATTAGTGCTGATGAATCAATACTGTCATGATCGTTGGCTTTGGTTCCGTTCATGGCGTTCTCTTACAGAAAGTAGTCGAAGTCGTGTTCGGTACGCACATGCCGACGCAATTTGAAAATATGCGCAGGTGCAACCAGGGGATTGATTTCAACGTAGTTGCGTGCACCACTCCACAAAAAACGCGCGGACGTCAGCAGATCCTGTACCTGGTAAGTACGATCCATATCCAGACCAAGCAACTCCAGCGGCAGTGTGACCCAGCCGGATTGGGTATGATGCGGATCCAGATTGGCGACTACCAGAATGATTTCAGCGTTATCCGGTGTGGTTTTTGCGTAACAAAGCAGACTGTCATTGCTCGTATCAAAAAATTGCAGGCTTTGATCCTGTTGCAGTGCGAGGCTTTCCCTGCGTATGCGGTTCACCCGTGCGATAAAATCCTGCAGGCTGTCGGCACGGCCAAGCTTCCAGCGGCGCACCTGGTATTTCTCTGAATCGAGATATTCTTCTCCGCCCGCCTCGCGGGGAGCCGCCTCCATCAACTCGTAAGCCGGGCCGTAGATGCCGTAATTCGCTCCCAGCGTGGCTGCCAGTACCAGGCGCAGCATAAACGCCGGGCGACCGCCGAATTGCAAATATTCGGGAAGGATGTCGGGCGTGTTCGGCCACAGATTAGGCCGGAAATATTCGCGCACTTCAGCACGGCTGAGTTCGGTGAAATAGCTTTCAAGTTCGCTTTTCGCATTGCGCCACGAGAAATAAGTATAGGATTGGCTGAAGCCCAGCTTGGCGAGACGGTAAGTGATTTTCGGACGGGTAAATGCTTCAGCCAGAAAAATCGTCTCGGGGTGCATGCGCTTTACTTCGGCAATCAGCCATTCCCAAAACGGGAACGGTTTGGTGTGCGGGTTGTCGACCCGGAATATGTAAACTTCTTGTTTAATCCAGAACAGGAATATATCCAGCAGTTCCTGCCATAGCTCATTCCATGCGTCGCATTCAAAATTGAACGGGACAATGTCTTCATATTTCTTGGGCGGATTTTCGGCATACTGGATACTGCCGTCCGCGCGGTGGCGGAACCATTCCGGATGCTCGCGCACATAAGGATGATCGGGAGAGCATTGAAAGGCGATGTCCAGCGCTACATCAATGCCCAGTTCACGGGCTTTGATCACCAGATGGTGGAAGTCGTCCAGTGTGCCCAGTTGCGGATGAATCGCTTTATGGCCGCCCTCCGTCGCGCCGATCGCCCACGGGCTGCCTACATCGGCCTCAGTCGTTACCAGCGCGTTATTCGCGCCCTTGCGTTGGGTCAGGCCGATCGGATGAATCGGCGGCAAATACACCACGTCGAAGCCCATTGCCGCCACAGATGGCAAGCGCTTTTCGCATTCGGCGAAGCTGCCGTGATCCATGTCATCGCCCATGCAGGAGCGCGGAAAAAATTCATACCATGTGCTGTACTGAGCTTTGATCGGTTCGGACCACACGCTTAGCAGTCCGGGATAATCTGTAGCCAAACTGCGGTCAGAATGCTGCCGCATTAAGCTCGCCAGGGTTTCGGAAAGCGCCAATGCACTTCCGGCATCCGGCTTGACAGTGCGTAATTTCTCGGCAATCTGCTGTAACTGCATCTGATTTTTGCCGTCGGCACGTGTCGCCGCCGCCTCCACCAGCATCGCACCGGCCTGAAGTGCTACGGCGATATCCTGGGCATCGTTGCGACGCGAAAACTCATATCGCCACGAAAAAAAATGATCGATCCAGGCCGTCAGTGTGTAGACATATCGGCCCAGTTCGGTGATCGGGAATGACGCGCGCCAACGATCATTGATTAGCGGCGTCATCGCGACTTCATGCCAGCCGGTTTCCGAAGCGTGCCGGTAGCGCAACACGCAGGCCAATGCATCGTGGCTGTCGGTGAAAGCATCCGCCTCTACCTCAACGCTCTGACCTATGACGCGTTTGATCGGAAAACGCCCCGAATCGATTTCAGGCTGCACATTTTCGATAACTACGCGTCGTCTGCCGTCGAGCTTTTGTGTGCCTTTCATGACCCGCCCCCTTGTTTGAAGAACAGGACACCCAATGGCGGAAGACGCAGCATCAGTGAATGAAACATGTCACCGGCAGATACGGGGCCCGCTTCAACGCCGCCAAAATTGCCCACGCCGCTACCCCCATAGAGTTCGGTATCGCTGTTGAGCACTTCTTGCCAGTAACCGCCGCTCGGCACCCCGACCAAGTAATTCTCGCGGACGACGGGTGTAAAATTGCAGACCACCAACAGCGTATCGTCAGGGTTGTAGCCACGGCGCACAAAGCTCACCACACTTTTTTCCGCGTAGTTACAATCCATCCATTGAAAGCCGTCGCGGCTGAAGTCTTGCTGATAGAGTGCCGCTTCACTGCGGTAAAAACGGTTGAGATCCTCGACCCAGCGCCGAAGCCCTGAGTGCATAGGATATTGCAGCACCTCCCATTCCAGGCTCTCGTCGTGCTGCCACTCGCGTTTCTGTCCGAATTCGCAACCCATGAACAACAGCTTCTTGCCCGGATGCCCCCACATATAGCCATACAATAAACGCAGATTGGCAAACTGCTGCCATTCGTCGCCAGGCATTTTTCCGATCAACGAGCCTTTGCCGTAGACCACTTCGTCGTGCGACAAAGGCAGCACGAAGTTCTCCGAAAAGGCATACCAGATGCTGAAAATAATCTGTGCGTGGTGATATTTTCGGTTAAGCGGATCTTCTGCAAAATATCCCAGCGTGTCATGCATCCAACCCATATTCCACTTCAGGCCAAACCCCAGGCCGCCTACATTGCCGGGGCGAGAGACCATCGGCCAGGCGGTCGATTCTTCGGCGAAAGTCTGCGTATCGGGATAATCGCGATAGATAGCCTCGTTCAGGTTGCGCAGGAAAGTAATCGCATCCAGGTTCTCCCGGCTGCCATTGCGGTTGGGAATCCATTCGCCTTCTTCGCGGCCATAATCCAGGTAAAGCATCGACGCCACCGCGTCCAGGCGCAGTCCATCAATATGATATTTATCAAGCCAGAATAATGCGCTGCTGGTCAAAAATGCGCGTACTTCATGACGGCCATAATTGAACAGCGAACTATGCCATTCCGGTTGAAAGCCTTGGCGCGGGTCGGCGTGTTCGAAAAGATGGGTTCCATCGAAATAGCCGAGGCCATGGGCGTCGGAGGGAAAATGCGATGGCACCCAGTCCATGATCACGCCGATGCCGTGCTGGTGCAAGGTATCCACCAGGAACATGAAATCCTGTGGCGTACCGTAACGTGCCGTGGGCGCAAAGTAGCCGACGGTCTGGTAGCCCCATGAGCCGTAGAAAGGATGTTCAGTCAGCGGCATGAACTCGACGTGGGTGAAATTCAACTCAGCAACGTACCTCGGCAACGATTCGGCCATCTCGCGGTAGGTGAGAAAACGGTTGCCGTCTTCCTGAACACGACGCCAGGAACCCAGGTGTACTTCGTAAATGGAACAAGGCGCGTTCAGCCGGTTTTTCTCTTTGCGCTGCGCCATCCAGTCAGCGTCGTTCCAGGCATAATCCAGTTCCCAGACACGGGAAGCGGTTAACGGCGGCATTTCCCAGCAGAATGCAAACGGATCGCCCTTGTCGGCTATTTTTCCGTCGCGGGAAACAATGCGATATTTATAGATTGCCCCGACCGTGACATCGGCAATAAACCCTTCCCAAATCCCCGAGTCGTCGGTGCGTAGTTGCAGTGTATTCAATGCTGCATTCCAATGATTGAAGTCGCCGATCACCGAAACGGCGGAAGCATTGGGCGCCCATATTGCGAAGTGAGTACCTTTTACGCCGTCAACGGTAATGCCGTGTGAGCCGAGTTTTTCATACAGGCGAAAATCACTGCCTTGCTTAAACAAATAAATATCGAGATCCGTCAGCAAGCTGGCGTGAAATGCCGCTTCCACGGGAAGATTCGTTGTCGTGGACATTTGCTACCCTCATTGTTTATTTTTGCGGATTTAACGCTTGGGATCACCTCCTCACATAAGGCTAAGGCTATGGCGTATTAGCTTTATGGTATCCAGGACGATCAAATACACGGCGACGAAATAAGTTGAAAACCTGGGTACCCGTAAACGTAAGATTCAAAATCAGTAAACGCCAGTACGGGTTCGATCACGATATTCACCTAAAATGAATCAATACCTTATTGTAAGCGTCAAACGTTGTCTGTACGGTGTCACACATAAAGCCGCTGCCCGTGATAGGCTTTATGTGTCTCAATCAGGGCGGATGAAGCCAAATCCGTGAAGGCATACGCACATTATGCGGTAGGGGGCCGAGTCTGAGGGTAGGGTGAATGTGAGTAACTGATGTTACGCAAGCCAGATAACAACACCACGAAGACACGAAGAGCACGAAGTTTCATGTTTTTATATTGCTTTCACGTTGAAACATCTTTGTTAGTTGTAGAGTTGATTTTAGCCGCTCCCCCTACGCATCAACTTAGGCAAGAAGCCACATATTCAGTCAATTAGGGCGCCAGCAGATTGATTGATAAATCACGCAGAACACAAAGTTTTATATTTTCTTCGTATCCTTCGTGTCTTCGTGGTGAAAATTTCTTAGCCATTGCGTAACATCAGTGAGTAACTGATGTTACGCAATGAGTCGAATTTCAACCGCTTTAACATTAAGGAGTCGCTAGAGCGACACTTGATTGAATCGGGTTGTCGCACCCGAAGGCGAGTTACTTTCTTTTGCTTCGCCTCGGCAACTGCTCCTGCGCCCCTCGCTTTTATCGAGGCGAAGCAGAAGGGGCTCCTGCCCCTGTGCTGACGCGCGGCATTCCTGCCGCGCCCCTAACGGGAGAAATACCATCCCTGCGTAACATCAGTTAGTCAGCCTGAACGATGACCAACAGAAAGGCGGTCAGGGGCCGTATGAACCTGTGGGAATAAATCAAACATCCTTGAATCTCATCTACTCATATGACGGCTGCTTAATGATTCACTGTTAACCGGCGCGCTCTTTTGTAAGAAAATGCGCGATGTCAATTGAGCATGCAAGGGGAGCAGTCGATCGGATTCTGTTTTAACCACATGGTAGCATTCGCAGGCTCGGGCTTCCAATCCAGACCGATCCAGCACCGTGATATGGCCACGGCGGCAATTAATTAATCCCGCTTGCTGTAATTTCCCGGCGGCCTCCGTGATGCCTTCGCGGCGCACACCGAGCATATTGGCGATCAATTCCTGGGTCAGGATCAACTCGTTAGAAGGGAGTCGGTCGAGGCTTAGCAGCAGCCAGCGACAGAGTTGCTGGTCCACTAAATGATGCCTATTGCAGACCGCCGTTTGAGCTATCTGGGTAAGCATTGCCTGAGTATAACGCAGCAACAAATTGTGCAGCGCTCCGTTGCGATATCCCCCAAAGCGGCTGAATTCCTGTATAAGTAGATGCGCCCGCAGCCGATAGGCGTAGCCTGCGCTTCGCACCACAGCCCGATTAGGCGTAGTCCCGCCGCCCATGAAGAGGGAAACGCCAAGCATGCCATCGTTGCCGATCATGGCGATTTCGGCCGGCGCGCCACTCTCCATTACGTAAAGCAGCGACACGATACAGGTCGTCGGGAAATAAGCGTAACGCACTTCGTCCCCGGCCTCGTAAAGAACACCACCCAGCGGCATTGCGACCAGTTCCAGATGAGGGGAAAGATGCTCATACTCGGCTGTAGGCAGGGAGCCGAGAAGATGGTTTTGCCAAGGGTTATGTGGATCAGTCATAAGCTACATCCTTAATTTGTGAGTTAATATCGAATGGCTCTATTAACCTAAAAAATCGGCTGGTGTTATGCGAGCGGTTACAGGATAGATTGTTCAATCTTTTCAATCAATAAGTGTTATGACCTATAAAATGAATTATGTGCGTTACCGCACCGACGGCAGCAAATGTTGCGGTTAAGCTGTTTGCCCGTGACTGAAACGACGAGCGCATGTCTTGCCGCAGAACCGGTTCCAGCGGTTTCTGTGCATGAGATTGGCTTGCGTAAATGCGCTTGCGGGCTTGGGGTATGGCCATGCTGCCCCTGCGTAAACTCAACTGGAACCAGAACGTTTTGCGATTCGTCCCAAGTTAAGTCAGCGGCCGAAGCGTCAAGGCAGTCATCATGACCGCGCGCTTCGCTTGCGGCAGTAATTTCCTTGCGCGGCTCGTTTATTATCCGGCAAGCCTGGGTTTGCCTGCCATCGACGGACAAGTTACAGCTATCAATCCCAATGCGCCGACCAAAAGCCCTAACAGTAAAGTGAACTAAGGAAAACCATACAATGCGAACAGAGATATCTTCACTTACCAGTTTGGATTCTACCTATACCGGCTCCTCCTATTCTCCGTCAACCTTGGACAGCGCGATTGACCGAGCTAAAGCGCAACTTATAAGGCGGCAAAGCCAGGAAGGTTATTGGGTATTCGAACTCGAAGCGGATTGCACCATTCCCTCCGAGTACATCCTGATGATGCACTACATGGACGAAATCGACGAAGCGCTTCAGGCCAAGATTGCCAATTTTCTCCGCACACAACAGAGTACGGACGGCAGTTATCCGCTTTATAAAGGCGGCGCGGGTGATATCAGCTGTACCATCAAAGCCTATTACGCCATGAAAATGGCCGGCGATTCTATCCAGGCAGCGCATATGGTCAAGGCTCGCGACTGGATACTGGCGCAGGGTGGCGGCGCCAGGGCCAATGTCTTCACTCGCATCATGCTGGCCATGTTCGAGCAGATTCCCTGGCGCGGCGTACCCTTCATCCCCGTGGAAATCATGCTGTTACCGAAGTGGTTCCCGTTTCATCTGGACAAGGTATCCTACTGGTCGCGTACGGTTATGGTTCCGCTGTTCATCCTCTGCACCTACAAGGTCAAGGCGCGCAATCCCCTCAAGATCGGTGTCGCAGAACTGTTCGTTACCCCGCCGGATAAGGAAAGAAATTATTTTTCCCACGTCAAAACGCCGCTAGGTAAGGCCATACTGGTCGTCGAGCGCATGGGTCGCCTGATGGAACCGCTGATTCCGGGGTTCGTCCGCCGTAAGGCTACCGCCAAGGCGCGCGACTGGTTCATGGAAAGATTGAATGGTTACGATGGTCTGGGGGCGATTTTCACGGCCATGGTCAACGCCTATGAAGCCATGGATTACCTGGGTATTCCTCCCGACAATGAACAGCGGCGAATTGCCAGAGCAGCTATCGATCGCTTGCTGGTCATCAATGAGGATATGGCCTACTGCCAGCCCTGCGTTTCTCCCATCTGGGATACCGGCCTGGTTGCTCTGGTCTTGCAGGAAGTCGACCGCCACGAACGCGATCCGCACACCCGGCAAGCCCTTAAATCGGCCTTGCGCTGGCTGGCCGGCAAACAATTAAAGGACGAACCGGGCGACTGGCGGATCCGGCGGCCCAATTTGGCGGGCGGTGGTTGGGCCTTCCAGTTCGGCAACAGCTATTACCCCGACGTTGACGATACGGCGGTGGTGGCTCTAGCCCTGATCCAGGCCGATGATCAGGCGTTTGCAGAGAATATCGATCGGGCAAGCATCTGGATCGCGGGTATGCAATCCAGTAATGGCGGTTATGGCGCTTTTGACGCCGACAATACCCATTACTATCTCAACCACATTCCATTTGCCGACCACGGCGCCTTGTTAGATCCTCCAACTGTCGATGTCAGCGGACGCTGCATCATGTTTCTGGGCAAGCTTGTTAATCAGCACCCTGAATACAGGGCGGTCATCGACAGCTGCATCGATTACTTGCGCAATGAGCAGGAAACGGATGGCTGCTGGTTCGGCCGCTGGGGCACCAATTACATTTACGGCACCTGGTCGGTGCTGATCGGTTTTGAAAGCGCCGGCGTTGCCAAGCATGACCCCAGTATTCGTAAAGCCGTAGTCTGGCTGAAATCCAAGCAACGCGCCGACGGTGGGTGGGGTGAGGGCAATTACAGCTATCATAATGACAAGATCCGCGGCGAATTCGATATTAGCACGGCATTCCAGACCGCGCTTGCGCTGCTGGCATTGCTGTCGGCCGGCGAATTCGGCTGTCCTGAAGTCGAGGCCGGGGTGAATTATCTGCTGAAAAGCCAGCAGGCTGACGGCTTCTGGGAAGACGAAAGCTTCAATGCGCCCGGCTTCCCCAAGGTTTTTTACCTGAAATACCACGGTTACGATAAATTTTTCCCGCTCTGGGCGCTGGGCCGCTACCGCAACGAGCGCCTCGCCGCCGCGTAAAACTCGGTTACCTCTTGAAAATGCCGCCAACATGATGTTTTGGAGCAGTCGCACTGTTGTTTTTGGGTGTCAGGAATTCGCTGTGCGCCGGACTTGTTGCCCGATAGAGGGTCCGCCTGACGCAGGCTAAAGGGCCTGGAAGGGTGATCAGCAGATCCGTATACCCGGTAACCTGGCGGCACTCTGTTCGTTAAGGCACATACAGCAAAACAATACTGAATTAACTGATGTTACGCACGGATGGTATTTCTCCCGTTTGTCGCGCTGAGCGCAAGAAATAAGCGGCAACCGGATAAAGTATTGATTGAAGGCCACGCCGATAATGTCGGCAGTAACAGCACCCATCAGGGGCTGTCTGATCGACGCGCCTACGCGGTACGGACGGTTTTAAACGATATGGGTATCAGTAGCGATCATATCAGGACGCGCGGTTATGCTGACGCGTATCCGGTTGCCGGCAACGACACGACGGCTGGTCGTCAATTGAATCGTCGCGTGGAAATAATCCTTTCCGACGCAAACGGTAACATCGCTCCACGCTAGGCAGGATCTGCATCGGGCGATGTTTTTATGTTCGATACCGTACAGACTCAGTTCAATCTTGCCTATAAACTTTAATCTGACTTAACTTAAAGGATAACTCTGATGAATATTGCAATCGAACCCTTACTGGCACTTGTGATAGGCATATTAATTTTGCTGGTTCCAAGATTTTTAAATTATTTCGTGGCTGTGTATTTGATCGTTGTGGGTATTTTGGGGCTTACGCACCATACCCTGACGTGAGTGTTTATCCCCACGGTTAAGCCGTGCCGTTTAGGAACGGTTTTTAGTTAACGTTTTTTCTCAAACAGGAGCACTATCATGTCAATTGGCACAATCTTACTCATAATTCTTGTTCTGATGCTTGTCGGCGTCCTTCCAACCTGGCCACACAGCCGGGAATGGGGCTATGGACCCACCGGTGGACTCAGTCTGTTGCTGATCATTTTACTGGTTCTGGTGCTATTGGGCAGAATCTAGCGAGGAAGTAGTTCCGTTATGATTGCATCTTTAGATTCAAAGCCGATACGAGTTTTCGCTGGTTATCTATGTGCGGTGCCGCACCGACGGGGTTCAATTTTACTTATATTGTGAGTGAGCAAGGGGAAATCTCCCATGCTTAGGTCATAGAAAAATTAATTATCAGGAGAAGCTCATGAACAAAGATCAAATGAAAGGCCGGGTCGAAGAAACCAAAGGTAAAGTTAAGGAAGCCGCCGGTGTGTTGCTGGACGACGAAGGTATGGAAGTAAAAGGAAATATCCAAAAGAATGTCGGCAAGGTTCAGAAAGCCTTTGGCGATCTCAAGGAAGATCTCAAGGATAAACTTGACGACTAACACGAGCGCTGTTGAGCTGTGCAGCAGTCCAGCCAAGTTGGACTGCTGCACAACTGCAAGGGGATGCTCTTAACTACCTTTTTACAGGAGATGAACTGGAACTCGCCGTTGATGGGTTAGCATTGTTTTGACCTTCGGCCAACCTTCATAGGTTTATCTGTGGTTTATATTGCCGTCAATTGACGGCCTCTTACGGAGAAGCACACATGTTAGAAACTCTCGCAATCCTCCTAGTCATCCTCTGGATATTTGGTTTGGTCTCCTCATACACACTGGGTGGGTTTATTCACATTCTGTTGGTTATCGCGATTATCGTTATCGTGCTACGGATCATTCAAGGACGACGTGTCTGAGCCTATGCAAAGTGTTATCGGCCGGGGCAATTCGGATCAGGCAGCTTGGAAACTCGTATTCAGACTTTGCAATAATGGTTTTCTGGTTCCCAAGCCGGAGCTTGGGAACCGGCAATTGTAAGTAACCGATGGATATTGGCGCTGTCATAAGTCTGTTAGTAACTGATGTTACACAGTTAGTCGAGTTCGACCGTTTTAATATTAAGGAGTCGCTAGCGCGACACTTGATTGAATCGGGTTTTCGCACCCGAAGGCGAGTTACTTTCTTTTGCTTCGCCTCGGCAACTGCTCCTGCGTTGCTCTACCTCCTGCATCCATGCAGTCGAAAAGAAAGTAACCAAAGAAAAGGCGACCCGGTTGCCGCTTACTTCCTGCGCTCCTCGCTTTTATCGAGGGTCAGCAGAAGGGGCTCCTGCCCCTCTGCTGACGCGCGGCATCCCTGCCGCGCCCCTAACGGGCTGTTCTCGATAAAAGCTCCGGTGCTCGGCGCGGCAAACGGGAGAAATACCATCCGTGCGTAACATCAGTTAGTAAATGACGTCAATTTTATAGTAAGCACCGCCTACTTAGGCCGAGTACCCAGAGTATCATTTAAAGGAGAATCAAGATGAGCGCAGTCAAGATGATGGCCATTGTACTGATCATAGCCGGCCTGTTGGGACTGGTGTATGGTCAATTCAGCTATACCAAGGAAACGCAGGAAGCCAAGTTAGGCCCTTTAGAACTGTCGGTTAAAGATACCGAGACAGTCAATATTCCGGTCTGGGCCGGTGTAGGGGCGATAGTGGCAGGCAGCGGACTTCTGCTTTTTGCAAGCAGGAAGAGCTAGAGCTGTATCAACCTAAGACTTTCGTAATAGTTGCGGGTCGGGAAAAGGCGCTTCGTTAAATGAATATGGAGGTCGACAATTAGAATGCAGAACATCCATCAAATTAATACTGCGGACGCATCAGTCGATGCCTAGAACTGCGCCGCATAATAAGAATAAGGTTTATTTTGTCGGAAGCGGTATCGCTTCTCTCGCGGGGGCGGCTTTTCTTATTCGGGACGGTCTTATCCCAGGCGATAATATCCATATTTTCGAAGAACTTGAAATTACCGGCGGCAGTCTGGATGGAGCCGGTTCAGCGGACGAAGGTTATGTCATTCGTGGCGGTCGGATGATGGAAGAGCACTATGTCTGCACCTACGATCTGTTTGCAAGCATTCCTTCGCTGACTGATTCAGCCAAAAGCGTCAAAGATGAAATTGTCGAGTTTAGCCACAAATACGTCAGTGCCTCCCGATGTCGATTGGTCAGGGACGGCAAAAAAGTCGATGTCTCATCGTTTGAGCTGAGTGAAAAGGATCGCCTGGATTTATTCGCCCTGCTTATCCATTCTGAAGACTCGATTGGCGATAAGAGCATTGAAGATTGGTTCTCTCCGTCGTTTTTTGAGCATAATTTCTGGCTGATGTGGGCGACGATGTTCGCGTTCCAACCCTGGCATAGCGCGGTCGAACTCAAGCGCTATCTGTTGCGGTTCATTCAATTGTTTCCCGACTTCAGCAAGATGGGCGGCGTCTGGCGCACACCCTATAACCAGTACGATTCGATGATACGGCCTCTTACTGTCTGGCTCCAGGAACAAGGCGTACATTTCTCGTTGAATACCGAGGTCACCGGGCTTGATTTTGACTTGGGCGGCGGTTGGCGATCGGTTCAGGGCATTCGCTATACCTGCGATGGCGAGCCTAACACTATTGCCGTTGGCATGGATGATCGGGTGTTCGTCACGTTGGGGTGTATGACGGAGGGCTCCAGTCTGGGCTCTATGACATCCCCAGCCATTCTAAACTCGAAACAATCAGGCGGTTCATGGGACTTGTGGGAAGATATTGCCAATGGCCGTCCAGGGTTCGGACATCCCGCAGTATTCGCCGAAAATATTGAACAGACCAAATGGCAGTCATTCACCGTGACCCTAAGCGATCCGGCGTTCTTCACGTTCATAGAAGAATTTACCGGCAATGAGGCGGGAACGGGCGGGCTATTCACCTTGGTGGACTCGAATTGGTTTATGAGTATCGTTCTGGCGCATCAGCCGCACTTTATCAATCAACCCGAGAATATTTTCGTATTCTGGGGCTATGGTTTATTCCCGGACAGAGTCGGCAACTTCGTCAACAAACCCATGTCCGAGTGTTCGGGTGAGGAGATTTTGATTGAGCTTTTTCAGCACCTCAAACTGGGCGACAAGGCTCAGCCGATCATTGATGCTGCAATCTGTATTCCGTGCATGATGCCGTTCATCACCAGCCAATTCATGCCCAGAATCAAAGGGGATCGTCCAGACGTAGTGCCGCCTGGGTCGAAGAATTTTGCGTTTATCGGGCAGTTCTGCGAAATTCCGGATGACGTGGTGTTTACCGTTGAATATTCGGTAAGGTCAGCGCAAATGGCTGCCTATAAACTTTTTGACATCAAAAGGGACATTCCACCGGTATTCAAGGGGCAGCATGATGTCGGCGTGCTTTTCAACGCACTCAAAACGATGCATAGGTAAAACCGGATAAGCAACGCCGGTTTGTTTCCTAGCCCTTGCCTTGGGGGGAAAAGGAGGCAAACTTTTAAGCCAACAATGACCTCAGAGTCTGCCCCTTCGGTATCCTGCTATGGGTTGATGTGATAAAACTGATTGATCTCCTCGCGCCGTAGATCCCATTTATTTGAAGTATCCGGCCAATGTTTCTTATCAAACCCTGGAGCGTTTTTTAATGTCTCCTTATCCAGATCAAGGACGTAATATTCTTTATCGCGATTCCAATGCAATACTGACCATGGGATGGCAAATAGCTTGTTTCCCAGACCCAAAATACCGCCGAAGGAAACCACTGCATAGACTACGTGACCACTCTCAGGATCAATCACCAGATCCTTGATGCCGCCCATGTTTTCTCCTGCCGTGTTTTTCACATTGGTACCGATAATCTTACTGGCCCGGCTTACCTGTTGCATCTCTTTATTGACTTCATGGGTAGTCTCGAGCGATTCCTTGCGGGTCTCCTGTTTGAGTTCTTTCTGTGCTTCTCTAACCTCCTGTTGTTTTTCGACTAACTCCTTTTGTTTCTCAGGGACGTCAGCCGCATAGGTAGTACTCACGAGTGTTGCACTCAGAAACGACACGGCTACGATGGGGATAAATGATTTCATATTGTGTACTCCAACTTTTGAAAATGACCGGTTTCTCGATAAGTTTCGAGACTGACTCAGGTTCTTTGTGATATTTCACAAACCCGTACCCAGTCTATCCAATGCATAAAACATCGTCGGTACGGTATCGAACATAAGAGTGCTAGCCCCGGTTGTGCTGAATTCAGCACAACCGATAGATGGAAGCTGCGGTTGGCGTTATGCGGACAATAAAGCAGCGCCATCAAATTTTAATAGGCATTGAGCGTTGCCGAACACAAGCGCTATGTTCGTTGCCGCACCGAACATATTCAGGTTTACGTGTATTGTTTTCTACAAGCGATGGGAAAACATCATTCCGCGCTTTGGGCATGGCAATGTGGTCATGGTTAACTTAATTATCAGGAGACACTCATGAACAAAGATCAAGTAAAAGGCAAAGTCGAAGAAGCCAAAGGTAAAGTCAAGGAAGTCGCCGGTAAGGTACTGGACGACAAAGGAATGGAGATAGAAGGAAAAGTCCAAAAGAACGTTGGCAAGGCCCGCGCAGGTCTTGGCGATCTCAAGGAAGACGTCAAGGATGAACTTGATAAGGACTAAAACAAGCGCTACCGAGAGCTGTGCAGTTGAGTCAGGAAAAGCCGGTTCAGCTGTATAGACTTAACGGGACACTCACGAACCGCTTTTTTACAGGAAATGAATATGAAACTGACTAACATAAAAAGCACCGGCTTATTGACAGCTGTCTTTTTGACCTTCTGTTCGTTTGGCGCTTATGCCGAAGAAAGTAAAATTAAGACCAACGTGAACGAAGATCAGGTAGAAGGCCGCGTCGAAGAAGGCAAGGGCAAAGTCAAGGAAATCACCGGCAAGGTACTGGACGACAAAGGTATGGAGATAGAAGGCAATGTCCAAAAGAATCTCGGCAAGGCCCAGGCGGGCTATGGCGATCTAAAAAAGGACATTAAGGACATTAAGGACAATAAATAACACCGGAATTATTGAGCTGCGCAGGCACTGGCCTGCTGCCCGATAGCATCGAGATACTCTTAAACTTTTATAGGAAATTGATATGAAACTGACTAACATGAAACACACCGGCTTATTGGCGGCTATCCTTTTGACCTTCTGTTCGTTTGGCGCTTATGCAGTAGAAAGTCACATGGAGCAAGCGCTTAAGCACGCAGAGGCTGCGGCCAAAGCTGATGATGGAAAGACTATTGCCGAACATGCGGAAGCAGCGAAGACCCATGCGAAAACTGCCGATGAACACTTGGATGCCAGCATCAAGAGCTTGAATGATGCTATCGATCACGGCAAGATGAAGCATCCCGAAGCAGCAAAGAAGGCCGCCGAAGAGGCTCTAACACATCTGAAAGCCGCGCAATAAACGACCATCGTTTTTTTCGGTATCACAAAGAACGGCGGGTTATTCACCCGCCGTTAATTCCACATAAGATAATGATTTATAAATAAAATAAAAATTATAAATCATCGATTGTCTGTCAATTGGCGGCATTAATCGCCGGATCAATTCAATACTCGCCATTTTTAACTTCAGATTTTAAGCTTCCACGCTTAACAATTTCGCTACTTCAGCACCAACTTCTGTTTCAAAATGTATTTCACTTAAAATTTTTTCTGCAAAAACCGCGCGGGTGAGGAGGCGTGATTTTGGGCGGGGGCGGGCTTGTCTGGGATTTGCAGCGTGGCGGTGGGGGGCGGTGCTGGAGTCCGGCTGTTGGTGGGTTAGTGGAGGGTTGCGGCCAGATCTTTGATCAGGGTGTTGAGTAGGCAGTAGATTTGAGTCGCGGTGATGGTCTGTTGCTCTACTGCGGCGCTGATGCCTTGGGCTGCACCGTTTAATGCTTCGATGAGTTGTTCTTGTTCTTCTGTCATCGTCCTCTCCTTATTGCGTTAGCTTGGCTGGCGAGTCATCGAACAGGTCTACTTGGGTGTAGTCCTTTGCTATCCAATCGTCCGGCGGAATCGGCTGGTTGACGATGTTGCAGAGTCGGCGCAACGGGTCTTGCAGCAATTTTCTTCTGAATGCATTCTTATTATTTACGATTTGTAAGGATATGCTTTCAATCTGCTTTGATATATTAATCTGATCTTTGATGCTGATGGTGCCGAAGAAGCCGGTTTTGCGGATCTCAGGCAAGACATTTTCACAAAGCCAATTGGCGAACGCTTTGGCTTTGTGTTTGTTGGAGCGAAACATCAGGCGATAAAGACCGGCTTTGTTGATGAAATAGGCGTCTCTTTCGCCTTGAATGGTGGTAAGTTTTACCACCATTAACCAGTTTTCCGGCATGTTTTCGAGGGTCATACTTGACCAAGCAATATCAAGTGCCGCGCAAACATCTTTAGCGCAGAACCAGACTTCGCTGTGTTCGTCGGTGGCGGTGCGGATATCCAGATCGGCGAACTGGAACGGATTGGCTAAAGTTTTTAAATCCATGTTAGACCTCCCGAGTTAAAGCAGGTGGCAACAGCTGGGCACGCAACACACGCTTAGCGCGTTGATAGCGGATGAAACAGACGGGCAGGGCTTTGGTGGCGTAGCAGCGCATTGGCGACTAGCCAAGTTAATTGCTTGTTCATGGGTGACTCCTTGGTGATTAAAGAGACCGCCACTTAAGTGCAAATATTGGGTGGCGGACTGACTTGAGTTTGCAGTACCGCCACAGAGAGCGGCCCGCCCGAAGGCGGCCCAAGCCAGCCCACCATAATGATGATGTTACCGAAACGGTTTTCGGGAACACAAAAACGATAGGCAAAAAAATAGCGCATCAGATGCGCTGGCATCTCTGTAATAAGCGGGCTGCGACTCCCGTCTCTCGTTTTTTGCGAGAGCGTGGTAAGGTTTAGGTTAATTTTTTATTTGTCAAATTGAGGATGAGTATGAAAGTAGCATTCAAGTGGTCAGTTGTTTCAAAGGAAAAGTTATGAAAATATTTGTCAGTTGGTCAGGAAAACGAAGCAGGGTTGTCGCAGAACTAATGTGCGATTGGTTGAAGTGTGTGATTCAAGTTTCACAACCATGGATATCAACAAGGGATATTGATCGGGGCGCTATTTGGTTTTCTGAAATTAACGATAAGCTAAAAGACACTTCCGTGGGTGTAGTGTGCTTAACTCAAGAGAATAAAAATAAACCTTGGATTCTATTTGAAACCGGGGCACTAGCCAAAGGCCTTACTACGAACAGAGTCTGCACATTCTTAATTGATCTACAGCCGGCTGACCTTCAAGATCCATTAGCTCAATTTAACCATACTACGCCTGACAAGAGCAGTGTTTGGGAGTTGGTGCGAACAATCAATGATTGCCTTGATGAAAAATCATTGGATGAAAGAATTTTAGAACAAGTATTTGATACTTACTGGCCACAATTTGAAGCAAAGTTTAGAAAAGCCTTAGATTTGACTCCACCGGAAGAGGTTGTGCCTCCTAGGTCGGAGCAAGATATCCTTTCGGAAATTCTCAATAACACAAGAAGTCTCACTCATAGAATACGAGACTTGGAGTCTCAAGTTAATTACAAGCCAGATAAGCCTGACTTCGGCTTCGATTATATTAATTCCAAGATTAATACGTCTATCCACAAGGATGTTAACCAAGCTTTCGAAAATTTTGTTATACATCTGATTGATTCCGGTAAAGCCAATGAAGCAATAACATTGTTGCTTGAGTTGGGTTTAACAAAATCTGCTGCTGATCAGTTGATGAATAAACTAGCCATTAAGAGAATTAAACAAAAAAATAATATTAATGGCGTCTAAATGAAGCTGTCCTGTGTAGTCGAGTAGGTTGAGCAACTGCATTTTGTAGTCCAACCTGCAAGGTAGCGAAAAGTATATTTTTCTTCAACCCATTTAAGTTTCTTTATTATGGAAATTAACATTCACTTTGTGTGTCCTTGTGGCGGTATCGTAGAAGAAACGATTTTATGTTCAGGGCCAAACCTGATGGCTGAAAGAAATCGGGATAGCTATCAGGACTCTTGGGAGCAAAAGTTCTGTAGTGGGTGCGGAAAGGATTTTGAGGCACATATCGAAAGCGAAATATTCGAGACCACTGTATCGGTGGATGGAGCTATCGACCTTAACTGGGAGATTCAGCCAGAACGCGATGAATATGATGATGAATATGATCTAGTTTGGGATATTGAATCTACCAAGCAACTAGAAATCTATAAAAAAGTTACGAAGAATGTCGTTACTATTCTAACGATGGCTCACCCATTAGAAACACAAGCGACCCTCAACAATATGTTATACGCTCAGGTGGTTACGGCGGTTGAGGCGTATCTTTCTGGCATATTTATTCATACAGTTGTTAACTCTGAAGATCTCATAAGAAAGCTCGTTGAATCTGATCCTGAGCTTGCAAAGCTGTAAGGTGGATTCTCCGCGAGGCAATCCACCACACTACGACAGGCTGTCATCGGCGTTGTGCAAACCCAAACAAATATCCATCTGAATTGTGAATCAATCCTTTAGAACTTAAAGCTGTAAGGTGGATTCGCCGCTAGGCAATCCACCACACTGCGACAGGCTGTCATCAGCGTTGTGCGCATGTGGCGGTTTGCTACGCGAAACCGCCCTACGGGTTAGGCAATCCCCTGACAGGCTTACAAAACTTAGCCACTAAAAGCTGTAAGGTGGTTTGCTACTCGAAACCACCCACAAATAAGGCTATTTCGCCGATTTGGAAGACCCTTGCGAATCGGCGCTTAATCCACATTCACCGATGCTTCTGACATTATTTACTTGCTTGCCGATACACTTGTATTCCGGGTTAATTTTCGTAGCCTGTTTTTTACAGATTATGGTACTACTGACCACCGTATAAGGGTCGCCGACCCCAGTTACGCCCGTTTTTCCAGAAGATTCCAACTGTATTTGAGCCCTAGCATCAGCTTCTGTGTCCGCATTTCCAGTAGCTGTTACGATGTGCTTACAACTATGCCTCTTCTGAGAATCATTAAAGCCAGCTTGTCTCTTTTCTTCGAGTTTTTGCCTTTCCTCGCCTTCAGCTATTTCTTTTTCTTTTTGAGCTTTTTCAGCAGCAAGTTGCGTCTTTTTTTCGGCGTCTAATTTTTTCTGCTCGTCGCCAATAATCCCAATCTTCTTTTTACTTGTCGGCACAAGATCTTGTGAAACTGCGGATGCATTTTTCTCTCGCTTTTTTTGTGGTTGGGCCGGTTTCTGGGTGTTTTCAGTTAATTGCGAACCATCACTGTACGAGTATGGGAATTCACACTCATACTGTTGCTCCATCGATACGGTACCGAGTGTTTTGCATGTACATTCCCCGATGCTAATCAACTTGTTGGGGCCTGAGGAAAAAGAATCGATAACTTCAGGTATACGCCTCTGGCACCACGTACTAACTTGATTTTTATCGAGTGTTGATGAATAGGCTAGTTCCTTAACAATCCGCCCCGTATCTTTTAATTTTGCTTCTTTATCAGCCTTTTCCTTATGAACCAGGTCTGAGGAGGGAGCGGTGGGGTTTGTATCAACAGGTCCAGCATTAGAGACGCTTGAAATTACAAGCAACAACAAAACAGCGAATATTCTCATTTAAGAGCTCTTTAAATTTAATAAACAAAAACCTAAACGAATAAGAAGGCATTCGCCCAGGCCAATTAAGCCTAATTTTAACTGTTAGCGTCGGTCATTACAAAGCTGTAAGCCGGTTTCGCGCAAGCAATCCACCAACATGACGGCAGGCTGTCATCGGCGTTGTACGTATGTGGCGGTTTGCTACGCGAAACCGCCTTACGGGACCTGAGCATCATCGAAGGAGGCACTTTCGAACCTGGCCGGACTGGGCTGTTACTCCGATCGAAACGTCCCGCCTATTCAGAGCGTTGCCGCTTAGACCTTCCAGGTTTTTAAAACCTGGAAGGTCTGCCGTTCGGCTTGTTTCCCGCCTAATGCTTTTTCCTTAACTGAAGGGCCGGATCTAGTCTGGAATAAAATTGTCTCAAGAACCTCGAAAGGAATGTGAAGAATGCGGGTATGACGCCGTCAGCGACAAATCTTCGGCTGATATTTTTCGTGCCTTTCGTGCCTTTCGTGCCTTTCGTGGACAGTGCGTAACATCACTTACTAACTACCAAACCATTCTAGGCGACGACGGCAAACCGGCGTTTGTAGTGCTGCCCTATGCCGATTTCGTTAAACTGCCCGGCGTTGTTCGCCCCGGCATGATTCCGAACGCTGTCGTTGGTAAGCGCGTCATGGATGGGGTCAGCATGCTGCAAGCCTGGCGTGAATACTTGATGCTGACTCAAACCGACATGGCGGAACGCATGGGTATTAGCCAAGCAGGTTACGCGCAGATTGAGGCCGCCAAGCGTCCACGCAAAGCCACACTGCAAAAAGCCGCCGATGCCTTGGGCATTATGCTGGAGCAGTTGGCGTCTTGAGTTCGTTGGGCTGAGGTACGATGTCCAACACTATTCGGCCCCGATCTGAGGCGCATTTTATGAGCAGTTTGGGCGGAGAGAAGACTTGACGCACTAAATAAACGTATATACAGTTATTAGCATGAAAAAGAAACTCACCTGGGACGAAACCAAACGGCAAGCCAACCTGCAAAAGCATGGATTGGACTTTGCCGATGCCGGGGAAGTGTTCAAATCGCGTTATCGTTTGGATCTAATGGTCGAGAGAAATGGCGAGCAGCGCCTACAGTCTTTTTCGTATGTGATGAATCGGCTGGCGGTTTTATCCTTGGTTCATTTGGATCGCAACAATACGGTGCGGGTCGTCAGCTTTCGGCCTGCAAGCCAACTAGAATCGGAGATGTATTATGAGTGGCTCGAAAACAACGTCAATGAGTCGTGAGCAAATTCTTGAAGCGATGAAAACGCCACCACCCGGCGGTTATTACGTTTGGGACGGTGTTGATGAAGATGATCGCCCCGCGACTGAGGAAGAATTACGTGCAGGCATTGCGTTAGCGCGAAGCCGTGGGCGTCCGGCTGGTTCAGATAAAACCCAGATTGCATTGCGTGTTGACAACAGTGTGTTGGAGGCTTTTCGTTCCACGGGTAAGGGCTGGCAAACGCGCATGAACGAGGCATTGAAAGAATGGCTTAAAGAACATGCGGCGTAGTTCCGGCATGATCTCCAATGCCGTCGTTGGTAAGCACATTATGGATGGGGTCAGCCGTGTAGGTCGGCAACTGCGTTTCGTTGCCTGACAATAGAAGCTTTCTGCCGCATTTATTTAACCCACACCAACTCATTCCAGCTTGTCGTATAGCTTTGAGACATCCGTTCCGTTCTCGACCTCCAAGTCTTATCAAAACCGGTTGCCGCGACTGAAATAGCCTTCGGAAAGCGCCGGTTGATTGGGTCGATAGCCTTCATCAATTGGCGGTTCTCGGTAGGCAAGCCGTTATCGGCAAAATCGAACAATTCCAGCTGGCCGGGCGACGCTTCCGGCTGAATGTGGCTGAGCTGCACGCCGCATTTATGGTAGCCGTAGCCCGCTTTGAATATTTCCTTTAGCAAACGATTGGCGGTGGCGGTGATAGCGCGGCTGTCCTGAGTGGCGGCATCTAGTTTTACGCTGGCCGATGGCTGGTATTGCGGCTCTTGCGGATTAAACGGGTTGGTTCTGATAAAAACGGTGATGCAGCCGGTCACCGAATGTTGTTTTCTGAGCTTTTCCCGGCGCACCGGGTCCGATAAATCCAGTACGCCTTCGGTTTTTTTTCATTTTTTAGCGGCAAAATTAGCCAGTTTAGCCGGCGTTTTAGTCGGCCCCATGCCGACGCAGACCGGAATGCCGGTGGCTCGGGACACGGTCTTTCTGATTAAAACGTGCCGGAGTTTGACCCGAGGCGTCCGGTTGACGGTAGGACTTCATCATCCAGACTAGGGGCAAGGCCGTGTATAAAGTTCGGGCCGAGGTTATGAGATTCAGCGCGATCCTCAAGGGTGAGCTTTCGGCAGCCTGCGGCTTGTCGACAGTGCCTGGGCGTTTTTTGGAGGTTTGACGCTTGGTGAGTTCGCCGATAATAAATCCGATGCCGCCAGCCAGCAGCAAAGTTGCCGGAGCGATCATCTGTTGGCGTATCTTCCGAACCAATGTCGTTGTGCGGATGCCGACCTCCTGTTGACGATTCAACACCTGCCGCTCGGCAGCATTAATTTGAGCTGTCAGGGATTTGGGTATCATGATTTCTCCTGGTCGCGGCGCTCTGGAGGCCTGGGCCGAAGACTGCGGAGGGTGGCCGGAAATTGCAGGTAACGACTTTTGCGGCGTATCACAGCACAGAGAATCAACGAGAGTAACAAATTGAAAACAACGGCAAGCAGTATGGCGCTACTCGCCACGACGCCATGCTCAACCAGCCACAGCACGGTTGCGGCCAGAAGTCCCAACCACGCGCCGATTAACAAAACGGCAACCATCACTCCCGCTACGAGCATGGACACCAAACTATCGCCCGCTCGCTGCGTTTCCAGCGCGGCGAGCCGGAAGCGATCATGGCTTAGCTCACGTAGCTCCTGCCATAACGACTGGGCATCTTCCAGCACACCAGAACCTTTTACCGAGTCGCCGCGCGTTGCAGATTGTCCGGGAACTTCATCATTTACGGCGTTCGGAGCCATGATGCTTACCCGTTCTAACGGCCGCTTAGCAGTCGACTCAGCAGAAAGCCTGCCGCTGCCGCGATACCCAGCGACGTTATTGGATTGTCTTGAACATAACTGCAGCACTGGTTCATCATTCGCTGCTCGGCACTTTTCAGTTGATCGCCTTTTTCACCCATTGCTTCAGCGGCCTGACTGGTTGCACTGGCTATCTTATCGACAACTTCATGTGCGGAATGGGATGCTTTGTCTATAGTTTCCATGATGGTTTCCTCTCTGTTTTGAGCTGCTTGTCATTCGGGTTTATGGTCATTTACGGTCGGACGGGCAGCCGCCGCTTAACAGGCGGCTCAGCAGAAAGCCGCCTGCTATGGCAATGCCTAGTGATGTAACGGGGTTGTCGCGGACATAGCCGCGACAATCTTCCATCAATTGCTGTTCGGCATTCTTTAGTTGCGCTTCTTTTTCGCCAATCGCTTCGGCGGCCTGATTGGCCGCATTGGCGATCTTATCGACAGCCTCATGCGCAGAATGTGATGCGTTGTCTATTGTTTCCACGATGGTTACCTCTCTAGTTTGAGCCGCATGCCAGTTACGGAGTCAAGATTTATAACGTTTAACGGTTGGCCTAGCATCGGCTCGATAGGCGGCCCAGAACAAAGCTGACCGCCGCCGTGATAAGTACAGACGTTATGGGATTATCGCGGACATAACCGCGACAATTTTTCATCAAGTGCTGTTCGGCATTTATCAGTTGTTCGCCTGTTTCGCCCAGTGTTTCAACGGCCTGATGGGTCGTACTGGCGATCTTATCGTAAGCCTCATTGGCCATATCAGCTGCTTTGTCTATAGTTTCCATGATAGTTTCCTGGTTTATTTGAGACGCATGTCATTCTTGACCGAATTCACACCTTTAACGTTACGGGCAATTTCGATCGCTTTGTTAATATCGGCACGCGAAGTCACGAAGCCGCTCAATTGAACTACGCCCTTGAAGGTTTCAACATTGATCTCGGCGGAGCTTAAGCCAGGCTCATTCAATATGGCTGCTTTAACCTTGGTGGTGATAACACTGTCATCAACATACTCGCCGGTTCCCTCGCGCTTTTCCGTCGATGCGCAACCTGCGGCAGTCAGTAACGTCAGAACCAAAAAAAATGCGGAAAAAACTCTAATTAGGTATTTCATGATTAAATCTCCAGTTGGTGTCTATTTCGGTAGGCTGAAGAAGCCCTTTGATAGCTTCGACAGGTTTAGGACAAGCGGTCTACCGAGATAGCTTTAAAATACAAAAACAAGCCGACTATGATTCGACTTACGATCAGGTGCTGTTTTAGCAACCGATTACAGGTCTCGCGTCGAATACTCGACAGAAACCTTAAAGATACTTTAGCTGCAAAGTTTGCTGTAGTCGGTACGGTAGAGCACATACCGGCAGTGTGGGCACGTTAAGGAACGCGTACTAAATAACTGATGTTACGCAGTTAGTCGAATTTCGACCGCTTTAACATTAGGGAGTCGCTAGCGCGACACTTGATTGAATCGGGTTGTCGCACCCGAAGGCGAGTTACTTTCTTTTGCTTCGCCAAAAGAAAGTAACCAAAGAAAAGGCGACCCGATTGCCGCTTACTTCCTGCGCTCCTCACTTTTATCGAGGGTCAGCAGAAGGGGCTCCTGCCCCTCTGCTGACGCGCGGCATCCCTGCCGCGCCCCTAACGGGCTGTTCTCGATAAAAGCTCCGGTGCTCGGCGCGGCAAACGGGAGAAATACTATCCGTGCGTAACATCAGTAAATAACTTCAATAGTTTGCACACTCTCCCTTCGGAAGAGGGGTGACGGGATAAGATGCTCAAGTTATTTTGTGCATGTTCCTAAGCTGTAATTTTCATGAAAACCTCTCCACTTTAGTTCGTCAGTGCGGACATCTCATGGCTACTGTGTTAGTCACCATGTCAGCCAGCACCGCAGCAGCCATTGGATTCTCGGTGTCAGGCGTGTGCGGTTGTAAGCGTCCGCCGCCTTCTTGATGGCTTCGGCCTGGGTCGGATAGGCGTGGATGACGTGGGCTAGGGTACGTAATCCGATCCCTGCGACCATTGCCAGCGTGATCTCGTTGATCATATCTCCTGCATGACGGGCGACGATTGTCGCGCCGAGTATTTGGTCCGTCCCCTCCTTGACGTGGATCTTCACGAAGCCCACTTCTTCGTCGTCGGCGATTGCGCGGTCCACGTCGTGCATCGGGATGGTGAAGGTCTTCACCGGGATGTCCCGCTCGCGCGCCTGCCGCACATAAAGCCCGACATGAGCGATTGCCGGATCGGTGTAGGTGCACCACGGAATCGTCAGTGCACTCAGACGCTTACGACCAAGAAACAGCGCATTCTGAACCACGATGCGCGCCGACGCGTCGGCGGTGTGGGTGAACTTGTGCTCCAGGCAGGCATCGCCGGCGGCATAGATGCGCCGGTTGCTGCTGCACAGGAAATCATCGACCCGGATGCCTGTGATAGTGTCAAAATCGACGCCCGCGGCTTCCAGATTAAGGCCGTCGACATTCGGTATCCGGCCTGTGCCGACCAGAATGGCATCGACCGCTACCGTGGTGCTGTAGTCGTCGCTGACCAGATCGACGCGTTTTTGCCCGCCTTCCACGCGTATGTTGACGGCTCGGGTGTTCAGGCGCACCTCGATGCCGTCGCGGGCAAATGCATCCGAGAGGAGCTGTGCGGCGTCGCGCTCTTCCTTGGGCAGGAACAGCGGTTTTTCCTGCGCAATAATAGTCTGCGCTCCGAAGCGGCAGAATGCCTGCGCCAGTTCGCAGCCGAGCGGGCCGCCGCCGATGACCAGCAGGCGGCGCGGCAGCTCGGTCAGGTCGAAGATGTTCTCGTTAGTCAGATAGTCGGTCTTGACGAGGCCGGGAATACAGGTAGTGTTCGGCCGTGCGCCCGTAGCGATAAGCGCCTTTTTGAAGCGCAGTTTCGTGCCATCCACGGTCAGTGTATCGGTTCCGGTGAAGTACGCCTGGCCGAAGAAGACATCCACGCCGGCCGCGATCAGTCGGTGCACCGAATCGGAGCGGCTGATACGGGCGCGAATACCGCGCATGCGCTCCATCACGGCAGCAAAGTCAACGCGGATATCGCCAGGGATTTGCGCGCCATACTGCTCGGCATTGCGCATTTCGGCATACAGCCGCGCCGTGCGGATGATCGCTTTCGACGGCACGCAGCCGACATTCAGGCAGTCGCCCCCGAGCAGGTCGCGCTCGATCAACGCGACCTTAGCGCCCAGTGCCGCTGCGGCATGCGCCGCCACCAGTCCTGCGGTGCCGGCACCGATGACCACCAGACTGTACCGGCCTGCCGGCTGCGGATTGCGCCATCCGGCGGGATGCACGTTGTCCAGCCGCTCGCGATCGTGCGCGTCCGGTGGGGCTGTCGAATAAAAGGCGTTGCGTTGCTGCATGGTTGTAATCCTTGAATAAAGGAAGCGGCTAAAGCCAGCCGCCTCGGAATCCGGCGCGCCGTAAACCGACGTGGATATAGGGACAGTCCCGCATCAGCCGCCAGATCAGTTGGGTGCGATAGTTTTCGACCATCATCACCACGATGCCCTGGTCTAGCCCGAAGTGGCCATCCGAAACCCAAGCGCTACTGTTGGCAGTGGCGAGAGTCGGATTGAAACTGCTGGTGTACTGTTGAGCGGTCAGCATTTCGGGATAGCGTTGCAGCATGTTGCCTGCGGCGCATAAGGCGGTCTCGGGCGCGAACGGCAGCGATGCAAGAGCCGCCCATCCGCTGAGCGTTCCGTCATCGGGCCCGTACGGCACGCCACGCGCGGCATAGCCGAATAAGCGGCGCGGCTCGTCGGCCAGTTCGGGTAGCAGATTGCTCGGGCCATCGCAGGCCGTCAGGCCCCAGCAGTTTTCGTCAAAACCGGCGAACCTATGTGGGTTGCGCTGCGCGTACTCGCGCTGAACCTCGATTGCCCGTCGGCTGTTCTCGAAATAGTCGCAGCGTTTCTCGCGCATGAAGCGGTCCCGAATGCCGCGAAAATCTATCCATGCGTGCGAGAACTGATGCATGAACAGCGGCCCCGCATACAGATAATCGTAGCCGTATAGATTTTCCCATTGGTAGGTTGCCGTCCAGGCCTCGTAGCTGTCGTCCTTGAGCGGATGCGTCGGCGAGCCCATCGCGAGGACGTAAAGGATGATAGACTCGTTGTAGCCGTCCCATCCGTAATGCAGGAATCCGCATTCCGGCTTCCAGCCTTGCCTGATGGTTGCCGCTTCACCCTGCGACCATCGCCAGTCGACGCGAAGGTATAGCGTCTCGACGAGTTCGCGCAGTTCGGTTTCCTCAGGCGTATTCGCGGTGAAGTACATGCTTGCGGTCAGCGCGCCGGCAATCAGCAGCGCGGAGTCGATGGTCGACAGCTCCGAGCGCCAGACGCGGGCGCCGGTATGCATGTCGAGAAAGTGATAGTAGAAACCCTTGAATCCGGTCGCCTCCGGGCTGCCGCTTTGATCGCTGTCACGAAAGAAACGCAACACGGAAAGACTGTGTTCGACGGCGTCGCTCCGCGCCATCCAGCCGCGCTCCACCGCCACCGGATAGGCCGACAGGGCGAACCCGACGACGGCAATGCTGGCCGGCGAATTCCCGCGCGAGTTGTCGGCGATCAATCCATTGGCCGGATTTACCGCTTGCAGGAAATAGCCGAATGCGGCACGCTGGAGCCGGTCGAGCCTCTGCTCGTTGATCAAAGACTCGTTGCTCATGCATCCTGTTTTGGGATTGAGGTCTTAGCCGGTAACCGTCCTTTGAGATCCTTGGCAGTGAACGGACCCGGCTCGGCGATCAACTGACGAGCGGCTTCCACCTGTTCCCACACATTCCACAGCAACACGCCCCGCACGCGATCGTTCTGCAAGTAGTAGATGACGCCTTCCTCGTTGGGTCGCTTCCAGTCGGCAAAAGTTTCCAAACGCGAGTCCAGTTCGCCCACGGCTTCGTATCCCAAATCGAACATATCGGAGTAAAAGAACGGCAGGTGATGATAGGGCTCGGACTTGCCCGCCATGTTCCGCCCCGCCAACCGTCCCATGGCATTGGCGTTGTCCTCGTGCTCGACCCGGATGCGCTTTCCCAACGCAGGGTTGTAGAATGCGGCAAGGTCTCCTGCCGCATAGATGTCGGGATGGCTGGCGTGTAGGAGCTCGTCCACAATGATTCCGTTTTCCACCTCAAGCCCCACTGTTTGGGCAAGCTCAACGTTCGGTTCGATGCCGACTCCCGCCACCACGCCGTCCACCACGATTTCACGGTTAGTACGCGTTTTCAAAACATGTTGGTTGCCGAGTGTTTCCAAACCGACAATCTCTTCGCCTGCCAATATCTCAACGCCTTTTTGCCGGTAGAAGCTGGTTACAAACTGAGCGAGAGAACTTGGGAAGACGCGATCGCCAATAGCTTTGCCGGGAAAAATCATCACCACTTCTTTCCCGTTCATAGACAGCGCCGCCGCGATCTCGGAACCGATAAACCCGCCACCGATGACGGCAAACCGCCGCCCCGTTTCGGTAAGCGCGCGAAGGCGCCGGTAGTCCGGCAAGGTGCGGAAGTAGATGATATGGTCACCGCCGAACGGCAGGCGTCGCGGCTTGCCGCCCGTAGCCAGCAAGAGTTTTTGATAGGTGAAAACGTCTCCCTTGTCGTCCACGACACGTTTTTGCTGGGGAAAAATTTCTTTGACGGTACGGCCAAGGTGAATCTCAACGCCTTTGTTCTCCGTCTTGCGCCAGATGACGTCCATGGGCTTGCCCTTCCAAAGCGCCTTTGACAGAGGAGGGCGGTCGTACGGAGCGTCGAGCTCCGCGCTGATCAGCCCGATGCCGCCGGTTGAATCGACTTCGCGGATGCCATCCACCGCGGCGGCTGCGGTCATCCCGCCGCCGATGATCAAATAGGGATAGTTCGTCATGGTTGGTGTCTCCTGTCTTGTACTTACTCTTTCCAGAGTTGCTGTTCGGACTCGCGCAGCGCCCTTACAGATTGAGAAGAAATTGTCCATTACACACAGAATGTTGTCTGTACGCTGACGTACGTAAAGCGGAAAAAAGGGCATTGAGCCCAATATAACCGGAGCAGCCCGGCGCTGAATGATTTTTTGGACAGCTTGATGATGACCATCACCAGAATGCCGACCATTGTCCAGAACCCGTCAGTTTGGATCATCATTGCCTCACCTTTCCGGCGAATGGATCATCTTTGCCACAGGGACGTGAGCCGCTTCCAATGGAATCGCAACACCGCGTCGCAGTGCGGTATTATTCGCGCCGTATAGTCCGTTGCGGGGCGGATTGCAGATACCGTAGCGCTGTAAACGGAGCAATTCGACGCATCGGCCGGTTGCCGCACGCCCTTCATATCCACTCGCTCGGGTGCGTTACCGTCAATGCCGTTAGCATAAAGCTCGACTCGCACAGCCTCCGGATTAAGATCATCGAGATACACTTGAACTTCAAATCGTTGTTGCTCGCCGTCAGTCTCAACCTTAACTTCTCCGAAGTGTAGCGCGGCCCATTTCAGTTCCAGACTCCGCTGCCATTCGACTATTTGCCTGCCGATTGCGCCTTTATTGGCAATGCGCAATTGGTAGGCGGTCGCCGCCGGGAGGTAATGTTGCTCGGTGTATTCGCGCACGGTGCGGTTGCCTGAGAAACGCGGGGTCAATTGCGCCATGCTTTCCCTCATCCGCGCCACCCAGCCGGTAGGAATGCCCCGTTCATCGACAGTGTAAAACTCGGGGATCACCTCGTGTTCAAGCAGGTCGTAGAGTGCGTTGGCCTCGATCGCGTCCCAGGCAGGATCGTGGTCGTGTTCCTGGCCGTCCCCCAACGCCCAGCCCACTTCCGGCGAGTAGGCTTCCGCCCGCCAGCCGTCCAATTCCGACAGATTGAGGCCGCCGTTGACCAGCACCTTCATGCCGCTGGTTCCGCACGCTTCCCATGGCCGCCTCGGCGTGTTGATCCAGACATCCACGCCTTGCACCAACTGCTCGGTCAAATGCATGTCGTAGTCACTGAGGAAGATCACATGAGGGCGCGCCTCGGGGGCGTTGGATGAAATGAGTCCATTGCTGGAGACACCGTCTGTAGAACCAGCCAGGGATTCTGCGTGAGTTCCCATAGTTCCGGATCAAGTTGCCTCCAGACCTGGTCGGTGGCATGGCTCCATGACCAGCGCATATCCAGTGCCAGCTCCGCCAGGGCATCGAATCCCTCGACTTCAGTGGGCAAAAGGCTGTATATCGGGTGGCTGACACGGGTTTGTTTGCTCATGTTTTCTCCTTCATGACCGGAAAATACTTTAGCTGCAAAACTAACTTTAGTCGGTACGGTAGAGCAAATAAAGGCAGGGGCTATGGGCTTGTAATAATCTATTCCTTCACATGGTTAACACCGCTATGCCAAATCGATCAAGGTTGTTGGGTTGGAAAAAATCAGGCTATCTTTTTATAACGTACAGATTTAACGTAGATAAGATTCTAAGTACGGTGCGACCAGTCTTGAGTCGCACCGCTCAGCATGCTGAGCGCGTTTAGCGCACGAACAACGCAATCAGAATGATGATGGGAATGGGGATGCCGAGAAAGTACAAAAGTATTGAGCGCATTGTTTGTCTCCTTAAGTAAGGTAGTTGTATGAGTAACTGATGTTACGCACGGATGGTATTTCTCCCGTTTGCCGCGCCGAGCACCGGAGCTTTTATCGAGAACAGCCCGTTAGGGGCGCGGCAGGGATGCCGCGCGTCAGCAGAGGGGCAGGAGCCCCTTCTGCTGACCCTCGATAAAAGCGAGGAGCGCAGGAAGTAAGCGGCAACCGGGTCGCCTTTTCTTTGGTTACTTTCTTTTGGCGAAGCAAAAGAAAGTAACTCGCCTTCGGGTGCGACAACCCGATTTAATCAAGTGTCGCGCTAGCGACTCCTTAATGTTAAAACGGTCGAAATTCGAATAATTGCGTAACATCAGTGAGTAATTACATGTCACGCTGCCGACCGCCATAAGTAGCAGCGAAGCTGGCGACGAATGCACCGATGAGCAACGAGATGAAAAGCCATAGCGACGCATAGATAAAAGCTTTGCGTGCCGAGTCGGCAGCTTCCTTAGCCGCGGTTTCCGCTTCACGTAGTTTGGTCTGTACGCGGGCATAGGTATCAAGCACTCGCTTCTCTGCGTCCAGCTCCGTCAGGCCTGTGCGCTGCGCGACAATTCGACCGACATACCTAGTGTCGTCAGCGGGCAGAGGGTCCGTGCGTATGCTGTTCATGAAGATGCTGGTAACTTCGGACCTGGATGCGGCAGTGATCGGTTCCAGACTTTCCAGGTTATATCTTGGCATAGCGCCGCTTTCATCAGGAGCCGAGGCAGTTGCGGGCGCGTTGACGTCCTTTCGGAACAGCAAATCCACGAAATACCCCATCGGTTCACCGTTGTGGTACTTTGTCATATCGGACCCGACCGTCGCCGTATTGCCCGTCGTGACCGCCGCCGCAGTAGCCGCGACGCCCCCAGCCTGAATTCCACCGCTGACGATCGATCCAATCACCGAAGTGAGTAGCGCGGCGGTCGCAAGTGCGGCGACCGCCCAGGACAGGAAACCGTGAGCGGTGTCGCGGAAGTAGACCTCGTCCGTATGCACCGAAACCCACCTTGTTCTCAGTCTGCCGGCGAGGTAGCCACCCATTCCGGAAGCAACGAGTTGCGTAAAGGTCAACCACAGTATGGACGATACGCCGAAGGTGGTTGCACTTACGCCGCTGTATGCCCAGGGCGACACCGAGGACAGGCCTAAACCTGTTCCCAACATTAAAAGGATCAATGCCAAGGCTGCTGTTGCCGCGGCACCGGCCACTATGGCGCTCCACGACACAGCGCTTGCATTGGCCTGCATGGATTCGGGATAGATACCTGACAAGGGTCGTTCACACCCGAGTTCGTCAGCGGCTGGATCAGTAGGAAAGGTCATGATGAGTCTCCATAAAGTTGATTTTGAAACAGTATCGCGCGAATTTCCGCTAGGTATCTGTACGGCATCGTACATAACGATGAATAAATTACTCCGTCAGACGCCGGGCAGGCCCTGTCTGGAAGCCACCGTCAATCGTGATTACACGATATGGGCAATTGGACGGGTTCATCGCGCTCGTTGACCACGGTCCCAATCAGCAACCACTCAAGACCTTATGTACGATACCGTACAGACCTCGCCTGATCTTGTCGTTAGAATCCGATGCGAGTTTTCAGCTCACCGCGCTTGACCCAAAGAGAAGTTTTTCTCTGGCGATTTTTCTCTAACGGGAGTGCCGCTAGGTCGCTGGGGCGCTTTTAAAAACACAATACTTTAAGGAATAACCTATGAAAACGACAAATAAATACAGGCAAAATATTTTAACGGATAGAGTTATTGTGATTGCCTGTTTATCCGCTGTTCTCGGACTGGCGGGTTGCCAACAAGAAGGCTCAGCAGAAAAGGCAGGGAAAAAAATCGATAGTGCGGCTGAAAAGGCTGAGCAAAAGATTGATCAAACGGCAGAACAAGCAAAAAAGGAAATTGAAGGCGCAAAGGAGTCGGTAACCGAAAAAACCGGAACAGCGGGAGAATACATCGATGACTCGGTTATTACCGCAAAGGTTAAGGCGGCAATTTTAAATGATCCCTTGCTTAATACATCCCATATCGAGGTGACTACAGACAAAGGCGTAGTGAAATTGAGCGGCACGGTTGATTCCGAACTAAGCATCGGCAGAGCGATGGAAGTGGCTGGTAGCCAGAAGAATGTGAAATCAGTGCAAACTGACCTGACTGTAAATGCGAGTCTACCGAGTAAATAATAATGATTTATTGTCGATTTATAACTGTTTGGGCACTGATGCTGATGCCTGTATCTTTTGCTTATGCTACAGCTCAGGATGACATTTACATTGCCGGTTATGCCGCTGGTGTGTTGAAGCATAGTTTAAAGCTTGATATGCCGCCATTAATTGTACGGGATGGTGTCATTACTTTGCCGGTAGGTAGCCTTGAAGCTGCCGAGCGCGCCAAAGCGGTACAGTTATTATGGGAAATCCCTGGAGTGAATGCTGTAAAGACATCGGAATCCACAAGCCAATCGCGTGTGAGTTCCGGCGCAAACGCCGCTCAGGTTTCCGGTAATGAGGCAGTACCTGCAGCTAAATCGGCCCCATTGCCAACAGGGTTTCTGCCTAAGGAACAATTATTCAAGCCATTATTGGCAGATACGCGTTGGGCTCATTTCTCGGCCGCTTACCGCAATTACCAAAGTAAAAATTTTGATGGGATAGATATTGCCTCTGTCAGCTTCGGTGAAACTATACCGTTTTATCGCAGTAACTTCGGGCAATCCACGGCGCAATGGGAAGCAGGACTTCAAGCCGGTGTCTTTAGTGACTTCAATTTGAATGCCTCATCCTCTGATCTTATCAACACCGATTTTATTGCGTCAGCCTATTCAAGTATGCGTGCCGGTCAATTTTCAGCTTTTGGCCGCCTTTATCATCAGAGTTCACATCTTGGCGATGAATTTCTACTGCGCACTAAACTTGAGCGGGTGAACCTTAGTTATGAAGGCGTGGATCTGAAACTCTCTTATGAACTTCCTTATGGCGTACGTTTATATGGTGGCGGGGGCGGTCTGTTCCATAAAGAACCTTCGGCGCTTAAAGTATGGTCGGCGCAATACGGCATTGAGTTTCGAAGTCCTTGGCGCATGGATTTTGCATCAATGCGGCCTATCGTTGCGGCTGACATCAAACATTATGATGAAAATAACTGGAGTACTGATGTATCAGCCAGAGCAGGCGTTGAGTTTGAAAACTTACAAGTATTAGGCCGGAAGCTTCAAATTCTTGTGGAATACTATAACGGCTTCACTCCTAGCGGTCAGTTTTATAAAGAGAAAGTGGAATATATTGGTTTGGGTGCGCATTACCACTTCTAATCGAAGAGTTGGGGATTAGTGTCGGTCTGTAAACGACAGACACTAATCCGGCACACGAAATGCAGGCATAGAAAAGTCGGGTTTTTAACGCCGAATTGAAACATATTAGCCGCGGTTCAGGATGTTGCTAGAATGTGGACTTCGCCTAGTCCAGGAGTGTTAACGATGCGCCGCCTGCAAATAAAGCATGTAACTACTTACCAATACGCTGAACGCGTAACGCTATTGCCGCACAAATTGCTATTGCGTCCCCGTGAAGGCCACGAAATCCGTATCGAATCGGCTGAACTGATTATCTCTCCCGCCCACCAACTGCAATGGCAGCGCGACGTGTACGACAATGCCGTGGCTCAGGCGACTTTTACTAAGCAGGACAATCGACTCTCGATCGACAGTCTTCTCATCCTTCAGCACTATGATAGTCAGCCATTAAATTTTCTGGTGGCCGATTACGCGGTGTTATTTCCCTTTCAGTACGATGCCGCAGAATGCATGGATTTGGGGCCTTACCTGTCAGTGATCTTCGATCAAGATATACCGCTATTGAACGCCTGGTTGCGGCAATTTTGGCGCTCCGGCCAAGTCGTAGAAACTTATCTTCTGCTGGAATGGATTAATAAAGCGATTGCGAGCGGATTCACCTATCAACAACGGGAGGAACCGGGCGTTCAGACGCCTGCGACGACATTGACCCGACGCGCAGGCTCCTGCCGTGATTTTGCAACCTTGTTCATTGATGCCTGTCGTTTTTTGGGCTTGGCGGCGCGCTTTGTCACCGGCTACCAGTATTCGCCCACCCTTTTGTCGGGCCAGGGCTCAACCCATGCGTGGTCGGAAGTTTACCTGCCCGGTGCCGGTTGGAAAGGATTCGACTCCACGTCCGGCCAAGTTGTCGGCAACGACCATATCGCGGTGGCCGTGAGTCGTCATCCCGAATTGGTGCCGCCTGTATCAGGCTCGTTTATAGCCGCCACCCACCAATCGCCGCTAATGAGCGTAGTGGTGGAGGTGGCTGAAATTCCGGCGTAGCGCCAACGCACGATTGCGTAATATCGGGAGCTACGCGGAGGGACGTCGAGACCGGTTCAAGATGGATAAAAAGACCTTCGCATTCGGCTGAGGGAAGGGCACCAAGACGATGGGTTTGGTAAGGCCTATGTGAAGCGGACATACGTCACATTCATGTGTCAGCGCCGTCGGTTTAGTCGTGACCAGACACTTCAGGCTGTTTTTTCAGGAGTTCAATGCCGATGGGTTTAAGACCGCATGGCTGAGCTTGTCATTATTACTTCGTGGTATGAATCACTTTGGCCCAACAAGCGAATTTGACGACAATCAAAGAGATAGAGCGTAACATAACATCCTGCTTTTACGCCTGAACGGGGCAGTAACATCAGGGTGATCGCCTTAGACTTTTTGATTTATCGGAGAATCAATCAGTTGTGCTTTACTTGCAAATTGATTCCGATGGTTTGATGGTTTGATATGTCTGTTTTTGAATTGTTTGTTATTTTAATGCGCTTTTTCCGGTAGCGACATGCGCCGATTCAGGTGGTGGTTTTCACTGGAGAATACGCATTTATTCAACAACGCCATCATGAACTACGATACATCACTGAGATTTTTATGACGACACTACTTTGGCTACAAACCGGTTCCTGCGGCGGCGACACCATGTCGATTCTATGTGCGGACAGCCCATCACTGGAAGAACTCATTGATGAATACAGCATCGAGATGCTCTGGCAACCGTCCCTTTCCATAGAACCGACGAGCAAACTGGATACGTTGATCGAGGCGATCATCGCGGATCAACAAGCCCTCGATATTTTATGCATTGAAGGAAGCATCATCACCGGACCCAATGGCTCAGGCATGTACGATCCGTATCGCGGGCGTTCCAAAATGAGCCTGGTCAGTGAACTGGTCGAAAAGGCTGGATATGTCGTCGCTTTGGGTACTTGTGCGTCATACGGCGGTGTCCATGCCGCGCCGCCCAACCCGACCGACTGTCTCGGCTTGCAGTTCGACAAGCAATCTCCGGGCGGGTTATTGCCGATCGAATGGCGATCTCGCAAAGGCCTGCCGGTCATCAATATCTCGGGTTGTCCCGCTCACCCCAATGCGATGACCAAAACCTTGGCCATGCTGGCTTCCGGACTTCCACTGGAACTCGATCATCTTAACCGCCCCAAGGCCTTTTTCAATAGCACCGTGCATCAGGGCTGCACCCGCAACGAATATCATGAGTACGACGTAGAGGACACCGAATTCGGCGATAAGGGCTGCATGTTCTTTAATCTGGGTTGTCAGGGGCCGGTCACGATGGCCATTTGCAATACCGAACTCTGGAATGGCCGCAGCAGCAAGACTAGGGCAGGGGTGCCGTGTTTCGGTTGTACTTCCCCCGACTTTCCGCTGGATCAAGACCTGTTCCTCACCGAAAAAATCGGCACCATTCCGCTTCATCTGCCGTTGGGCGTAGAACGGGCCAATTACATGGCCTACAAAAGCCTGGCCCACGATGCGGCTCCCGACCGGCTGTTGAACAAGAAGATGGATCCTTAACCATGGCCAGACGAATCATTCAAATCGACCTTAACCGGGTCGAAGGCGATCTCGATTTCCAGTTGGAACTGGAAGACAACAAAGTCGTCGATGCCCGTTGTATCGGCTCCCTTTATAGGGGGTTCGAACAAATCCTCATGAGCCGTAAGCCCAAGGATTCTTTGGTGATTACGCCCCGCATCTGCGGCATCTGCGGCACCGCGCAATTAAATGCCGCGGTGCTTGCGCTGGAACATATCGGGCGAATCCCCGTGCCGCCCACGGCCATTCGCATTCGCAATCTGTGCTTGATGGCCGAGACGGTACAAAGCGATCTGCGGCAATCGTTTATGTTTTTCACTGCCGATTTTTGCCATTCCAAATACGTCGATCGGCCGTTTTATGACAAAGCGCGCGCCGCTTTTCTGCCGTTTAAGGGCTCGGTTCACCGCGGCGCTCTCGAACATTCGCGTCATATCGTCGAAATTATTGCCCTGTTTGGCGGCCAGTGGCCGCACTCGTCTTATATGTTGCCGGGCGGTGTGACTACGCCTGCGAGCTCTCGCCATATTATCGACAGCCTGTCCATTCTCAACAAGCTGACCCGATGGTTTGAACAGGCCATCATCGGGACAGACCTGGATGCTTGGCTGGCTATACAATCCGCCGACGAATTCTTTACCTGGCTGACGGCGAAGGATGCCCATGCCGACAGCGCCATCGGACTGTTTACGCTGATGAGCCGCGACATAGGCTTGCACAACACGGGGTTCGGCACTCCGCATATGATCAGCTATGGCGCTTATGACGACCCGGACGATGCAGGGACTTTCCCCCCGCATCGCAAGCACTTGTTCAAAGCCGGTTTCCTCAATGGCGATACCGGCGACATCGAGCCTTTCGAGCAAGCCGAAATTACCGAACATGTGCGCTATTCCTGGTTTCAGCCATACCAGGGCGGACGCCATCCGTTTCAGGGACAAACCATCCCTGATTACCAACCCCATTCCGACCGCTATACCTGGTGCAAAGCGCCGCGCTACCAAGATAAAGTCGTGCAAACCGGTCCGCTGGCTGATGCGTTGATCGACGGCGAGCCGCTGATCCGCTCGTTATATCAGGCGGAGGGGGGCAATGCGTGGCTGCGCCAGTTCGCGCGCTTACATCGTACCGCCCGGCTGTTGCATAAAATGCGGGAAACGCTACGCGAACTGGCCGCACAGCCTAACGCCCCGCACATGATCTCCCCCGACGCGAAAGAAATCCCCGACGGAGAAGGCTTTGGGTTGGTAACGGCGGCGCGCGGCGCACTGGGGCATTGGGTGCAAATTACCGACGGCGTTATTAGCCGCTATCAAGTCGTTACGCCAACCGCATGGAATGCATCGCCCAAAGACAGCGAAGGCCGACACGGCCATTGGGAAAGCAGTTTGATCGGTTTGACTGTCGACGATCCCGACGACCCGGTGGAAATCGGCCATATTATCCGCTCCCATGATCCTTGTCTGGTCTGCACCGTGCATCTACTCGACACGGGCAAACGCATCACCGTATGGCCCTAAGCTATGGGTACGCGCCACATTGTTTGTTTCGGTAACGAACTGCACGGGGACGATGGCTTCGGCATCCGCGTCTACGCGCAGCTCTGCCGGTTGACGTGGCCCAAAGATGTCGAGGTGTTCAATGCAGGCATTGCCGGACTCAATGCGCTCCGGTTTCTTGAGGATTGCTGTCAGGTGATTCTGGTCGATGCCCTGGCCAACTTCGGGAATGTCGGAGAGGTTTTCCTGTTAAGGCCGGAAGACTTGGCCGACAGACCCGAGCAGCTCACCGGTCATGGTCTGGGGATCCCGTATTTGCTGGAGGCTCTTAAAGTCATCAGGGAACCGCAGCCGGATATTTTGATCGTGGGTGTCGAAATAGCCGCCGTCAACCCCTTTTCTCCCGGTTTGTCCGATAAAACCGAGCGGGCCGTACCCAAAACCGTCCAATTGATACGAGGTCTCTTGTCGGAATGAGCCGTCAAAATCCAAATTTTCGCGATGCCGTTGTCGAATCGTTAACGTTCCTCGACTCGACTGCTCCGCCGCGTTGGAAAGGCCGCGTACAGTTACCCGGCGAGCATCGTCCTATCGATATTCTGATTTTCAATCTTCAGGGCGAATTTCAGGCCGTCCCAGCCCTTTGCCCTCATGAAGGTTGCGATCTGACGCATTGTCCGCTGCTCAATGAAAACATCCTTGTTTGTCCGGCGCATAGCCGACGCATCGATTTGAAGGTTTCCGAGCTCCGCGTCAAAGAACTCGACGGTCAATTTTTGGTGTCCCTGAATACAACCAGTCTGTTTGAAACGGCTGAAAACCGGACCGAAATTACCTCCGGCAGCGAGGGGTTCGAAACAGTGCTGCAGCTGCGGGAGGAAATCGACAAGTTACGGCTGGCCACTCTGAAACAGGAAAAGCAAATTCGCGTCATCACCCAAAGCATGGATGCCATGCTCAGCGAGTCGGAACAGCAAAAGCTAAAACTCAAAGAAAAGGTGCATCAGCAGCAGGCCTTAAGTCGCTTTGTTGACCGCGTCATGGATACTATTGACGATCTCCTGGTCGTCATTGATACGGAGGGCCGGATTCTCCGGCTGAATACGGCGGTGGAGCGCGAACTCGGGCTTACCGAAGCTGAATTACTGGGAACCGGCATCGACGAATTGCTGACTCCCCTCGAACAGCAGCACCTTGCAGGGCAATTGCCGGGTTTGCCCTGGCCGATCCGATCCGTGCTGTTGGAAACCATCCGGCTCAGCGGATACTACGCCGGTGAACATGAGCTCCTGGGCAAAAACAGGGACAAAGCAAAATCCATCTACTGGCTGAAGAGCAGTTTGCTGCATTCGGAGCAGGGAAAGCTGGAAGGCGCCGTTGTGACTGCCTTGAACATCACCGAATTGAAAAACCGGGAGACCCAACTGCAATTGAGCGCCAAAGTCTTCGAAAATAGCAGCGAGGCGATTTTTATCACCGATCCGCAGGGCACCATCATGGAGGTCAATGCAGCATTCTGTTCAATCACCGGCTATGAGCGTTCCGAAGTACTGGGCCGAAACCCCCGGGTATTGAAATCAAAACTGCACGATAAGCCGTTTTATAAACGCCTATGGCGATCGCTATTGGATGAGGGGGGATGGAAAGGAGAAATCTGGGATCGCCGAAAAAACGGCGAATTCTGCCCGATGCTGCTCAGCATTAACGCCGTCACTGACAAGCTGGGCGAGTTAACGCATTATGTGGCGATCTCCACGGACATCAGCCACCAGAAACAAACGGAACGGGAACTCAAACAGTTGGCGTACTACGATGTACTCACCAGTCTTCCCAACCGGTCTCTGTTCAAGAATCGATTTGAGCACGAAATCTGTTTGGCGGAACGTAATAATACCCGTCTCGCCTTGTTTTTTCTTGATCTGGATCATTTCAAGAACGTCAACGATACGCTCGGTCATTGGGCCGGCGACTGTTTATTGCAGATCACCTCAACGCGTATTCAAGGCTGCTTACGCAAAACAGACACGGTTGCCCGTATGGGCGGAGACGAGTTTACCATCATCCTGCCCGGTTTAACCGGCATTACCGATGCCACCGAGCTTGCCCGAAAACTGATTGATGCCATGACCAAACCGGTGCAAATTAAAGATCACACGGTTTTCGTCGGCGTCAGCATCGGCATCGCCATTTTTCCCGATGACGGCAATGATTTCTACACTCTGACCAAGCACGCGGATACCGCTATGTATGCGGCCAAAGCGAAAGGCCGAGGCCTGTTTCAGTATTATGAAGAGGGTATGAACGAGGCGGCACATCAGCGACTATTGCTGGAAAACGCATTGCGCTTGGCCATAGAGCGGGAAGAGTTCCAGCTTTATTACCAGCCCAAAGCCGATAGCAATTTAAGCCGAATAACCGGCGCCGAAGCGCTGATCCGCTGGAGACGTCCCGGCTTCGGCATTATACCGCCGGACCGCTTCATCGCTATCGCCGAGGAAACGGCTTTAATCATTCCGCTGGGGAAATGGATACTGAAGACGGCCTGTTTGCAAGCCAAGATATGGGTCAATCAACTGCCAGGTTTCCGACTCGCTATCAATTTATCGCCCCTGCAACTTCTGGCCGATGATTTTATCGTCGTCCTTGATCGCATTCTGGCCGAAACCGGCACCAAGCCGGAATGGATTGAATTGGAAGTGACAGAAGGTCTGATTATGCTCGACATCATAAAAGCGACCGAACGATTGCATCAAATCCGGGAACGCGGTATCCATGTTGCGATGGACGACTTTGGCACCGGCTATTCGTCTTTATCCTATTTGCAAAAATTGCCTATCCATACGCTTAAAATCGATCGATCGTTCATCATGGCTTATACCAATGACCCCGCCTCGAGCGAGGCGGCATTTATCAAGACCATCGTATCCTTCGGGCAAGTTTTGAATATGACGGTTGTCGCCGAAGGCGTAGAAACCGAATCCCAGCTGACGCTGTTACAGTCTTACGGCTGTGATGAGATTCAGGGATATTATCTCTCGCCTCCGCTGTCTGCAGACGAATTTCAGAGGCGCTGGATTGATCATGGCGTTGTTGAATGAATCAAGGGATGGCGTTCTGTCACATTAATGAATCGGTTGTGTTGGCCGTAAATTTGGCCGGAAGGCTACCCCTTTATTTGAATGACCGATATTAATCGACAGTCCATTGCACCAGGCCGCTGTATGACGTGGCAATAACAAGCAAACCGAAGACGATGCGGTACCAGGCGAAAATAATGAAATCATGATGACTGATGTAACGCAATAATGCCTTGATGGCCAGTAGCGCGCTGAGGAATGCGGCGACCAGGCCTGCGGCAAAATAGGGGGCGTCGGTTGCCAGGTCCAATAAATCGCGATGCTTATACAAATCGTAAATACTGGCGACAATCAGCGTCGGAATTGCCAGAAAAAACGAGAATTCGGTTGCGGCTTTGCGCGACAGCCCGAATAACAAACCGCCGATGATGGTTGCGCCGGAGCGCGAAGTTCCCGGAATCAACGCGAAAGCCTGTGCGATACCGAGTTTTAACGCATCCAATGGACTCAAATCTTCGACTTCGTGGATACGGATATTATGTTCCCGCTTTTCCGCCCAAATAATGACGAAAGCGCCAACGATAAACGCCAGGGCCACGGGAATGGGCTTGAATAACACGGCTTTGATGTATTTGCCGAACAGTAAACCGAGGCTCGCCAACGGCATGAAGGCAATCATCAGGTTAAAGGCGAATTTTTGCGCCGACTTCTGACTGGGCAGGCCTATGATAACGGCAGCGATTTTTGAGCGATATTCCCAGCATACCGCCAGGATAGCGCCGACCTGAATAACAATTTCAAATAACTTGCCCTTGTCATCATTAAAGTTCAGCAAGTCGCCAACCAGAATTAAATGTCCGGTACTGGAAACCGGCAAAAATTCGGTCAGGCCCTCAACAATGCCCAGAATGATGGTTTTAATCGTTAATATAAGATCCATGGTTTATTAGGTAAGGTGAGTGGTTTGGGGGTGAAAGTCGGTCTGCTCTGGTTTGATGCAGCGTTACCTATAATAAACCGCCGTGTCGCAAAAAAACAAACATCCGATCAGTAAAATTTGCATTCGTCATCTGCTTTCAGCATCAAGATGACTAAAACGGATGCATTGCCCCCCTCGCATTGTTTATAATATGCGCAATAATTAGAGCATTTCTGGCCTTGCTTTCACTATTTCAGTAAAATATCGGGTTACGACTGCATGGACAGCTATTTGCTCCTGCAATATCTGCATTCCCCAAGTTCATGTGGGGAATGCAGGAGATAGAGCAATGCAGGAAGCTATTGCCGATGCTACGCTCTTGTGCCCTATGGGTAAAACTCAACCTACATTTTTAATCCATGCATATCCGCCGTAACAGGATCAATCAATGACCAATAGTTTAATCTCAAAAATCACCGGACAGAATGACATCGATCCAGCAGAAACCAGGGAGTGGATGGAAGCGCTGCAAGCCGTGTTGGAACACGACGGCAGTGAGCGAGTACACTTCCTGATTGAGCGGTTGGTTGAGGTCACCCGGCATGCCGGATTCGATATCCCTTTCAGTGCCAATACCGCCTATATCAATACTATTCCTGTTGAACAACAGGCGCAGTTTCCCGGTGACATCGATATAGAGCACCGTATTCGCGCTTATGTGCGCTGGAATGCGATGATGATGGTGTTAAGGGCGAATAAGCACACCAATGTCGGCGGGCACATTGCCAGTTTTGCTTCGGCGGCTACTTTATATGATGTAGGTTATAACCATTTTTGGCGTGCGGCTTCAGATCAGCATGACGGCGATCTGATTTTTACTCAAGGTCACTTAACGCCGGGTGATTATGCCCGCGCGTTTTTGCTGGGACGATTGACGCTGGAACAGATGGATAACTTTCGCCAGGAAGTGAACGGCAATGGCTTGCCGTCTTATCCTCATCCCTGGCTGATGCCGGATTTCTGGCAGTTTCCGACGGTTTCTATGGGTCTTGGGCCGATTATGGCCATTTACCAAGCGCGTTTTATGCGCTATCTACAGGATCGAGGTTTCGCCGATACGTCAGAACGCAAGGTTTGGAGTTTTCTCGGTGACGGCGAAACTGATGAGCCCGAATCCTTGGGCGCCATCGGCATGGCCGGACGGGAAAAACTGGATAATCTTATTTTTGTGATCAACTGCAATCTGCAACGTCTCGACGGGCCGGTGCGCGGCAACGGCAAGATTATTCAGGAACTGGAAAGCGAGTTCCGCGGTGCCGGTTGGAATGTGATTAAACTGGTTTGGGGGCAGCGCTGGGATGCATTGCTGGCTCGCGATAAAGACGGGCTGCTGGCGGCTCGTATGATGTCTTGTGTCGACGGCGATTATCAAACGTTTAAAGCTAAAGACGGCGCCTATGTCCGCGAACATTTCTTTAATACCCCTGAATTGAAAGCGATGGTTTCCGATTGGTCGGATCGCGACATCTATGAACTTAATCGCGGCGGACATGATTCGGTTAAAGTTTTTGCCGCTTTCCATGCAGCGGTAAATCATCAGGGGCAACCCACCGTCATTCTGGCTAAAACCATTAAAGGTTACGGCATGGGCGAATCGGGAGAAGCCCAGAATATCTCTCATCAGCAGAAAAAAATGAGTCCCAGTTCATTGAGCAACTTTCGCAGTCGTTATGCGTTGCCGGTGACTGATGAAGAACTGAACAACCTGCCTTATCTCAGCTTTCCCGAAGGTTCGAAAGAGCTGGCCTACATGAAGAAGCGCCGTAGCGAACTGGGCGGCCATTTGCCTTCCAGAAGGGCCAAATCTTATGCGTTGGATGTGCCGGTATTGAGCGATTTCAAACCATTGCTGGAAGCCAGCGGCGAAGGCCGGGAAATTTCCACCACCATGGCTTTCGTGCGCCTGCTTAATATTCTGACTAAAGACAGTAATATCGGCAAACGTATCGTGCCGATCGTTCCCGACGAATCGAGAACTTTCGGTATGGAAGGCATGTTCCGCCAACTGGGTATCTGGTCGCAGGTTGGGCAGTTGTATACCCCGCAAGATGCCGATCAGCTGATGTTCTACAAGGAAGATAAGCACGGTCAAGTCATGCAGGAAGGCATCAATGAAGCGGGCGGTTTGTGCGACTGGATTGCGGCGGGTACCTCGTATTCAACCCATAACGTACCGATGATCCCGTTTTTTATTTACTACTCGATGTTCGGTTTTCAACGGGTTGGCGATTTAATCTGGGCGGCTGCCGATCAACGCACCCGCGGCTTTTTAATGGGCGGCACGGCGGGAAGAACTACACTGAATGGCGAAGGTCTGCAACATGAAGACGGGCACAGCCATTTGATGTCGGCCACCGTACCCAACTGCGTGTCCTACGATCCGACTTATGCTTATGAACTGGCGGTGATTATTCAAGACGGTTTGCGACGCATGTATGTCGAACAGGAAGATGTTTTCTATTACATCACCGTGATGAACGAAAATTATGCCCATCCTGCAATGCCTAAAGGCGCAGAGTTGGACATACTCAAAGGCATGTACAGCTTCAAGAAAGGCGCTAAAAAGAAAGCGCCGCGCGTACAGTTATTGGGTTCGGGAACGATTTTCCGTGAAGTTGAAGCTGCTGCCGAATTGCTGCGCAATGACTGGGGCGTTGAAGCCGATCTATGGAGTTGTACCAGCTTTACCGAACTGGCCAGAAACGGTCAATTCTGCGAGCGCTGGAATCGTCTGCATCCTACCGAAACTCCCAAGAAGCCGCATGTCACGCATTGTCTTGCCGATGCGCAAGGCCCGGTGATCGCCGCCAGCGATTACACCCGCGCTTTCGCCGAACAGATTCGCGGTCTTATTGCAGCCCCTTATACGGTAATGGGCACCGACGGTTTCGGCCGTTCCGATACGCGCGAAAATCTGCGCCGGTTTTTTGAGGTAGACCGCTATCATGTCACGATTGCAGCGCTAAAGAGCTTGGCAGACTTGGGGCAATTCGATGCCGCCAAAGTGGATGTGGCTATTGCCAAATACGGTATAAACCCTGATGTAACAGCTCCCTGGCTAATTTAACGGAAGGAATTGAAGAATGGCTGCTCTAATTGAAATTAAGGTTCCTGACGTCGGCAATGTCGCGGATATTGATGTGGTCGATGTCTTGGTTAAGCCGGGCGATCAGATAAAACTGGAACAAACGCTGGCTGTGCTTGAAACCGATAAAGCCAGCATGGATTTACCCTCCAGCGCGGCGGGTACGGTGCAGGAAGTGTTTATCAAGCCCGGCGATAAAGTCTCTGAAGGGACGTTGATTGCGACGGTATTGGCAAGTGCCGAAGAGAACAGTGTTGCAAAACCGGAACAGCCGGTACAGGAAGCAGTTGCTCCTGCTCCTGCACCGGTAGCTCCCGCCAGTGAGCCGGCCGTTGTTAAGCCTGAACCATTGCCGGAAACCTTGACTAGCAGCAGTGTTTCTAGCGCAGCAGCCCACGCCACACCGGCTGTCCGGCTTTTCGCCCGCGAGCTGGGCGTTGATATACACAAAATAACAACCGGCGGCGGTCGCAAGGGACGCATCTTAAAAGACGATGTGAAAAACTTCGTCAAGAAGGTGATGGCTGAAGGCGTAGCACAAAACGGCAGCGGAATCCCGTCCATGCCGGCCGTCGATTTTTCTCAATTCGGCGATATAGAAGAGCAGAAGCTCAGCAAAATCAAGCGGCTGACCGGACAAAACCTGAGCCGCGTGTGGCTGAACCTGCCGATGGTCACTTACCATGACGAAGCGGACATCACCGAAATGGAAGCGTTTCGCGTTGCATTGAATGCCGAAAAATCCAAGGATGACGTCAAAATAACCGGTCTGGTATTTATCATCAAGGCGCTGGTTTCTGCGATGGAACAGTTCCCGCAATTCAACGCGTCGCTGTCTGCCGATGGCGAAAAACTGATATTGAAGAAATATTTCAATATCGGTATCGCGGTCGATACGCCTAACGGTTTAGTGGTGCCGGTGCTGCGCGATATGAACCGCAAAGGCATTAACGAATTAACCGCCGAACTGGCTGAAAAAAGTAACAAAGCCCGTCTGGGCAAGTTGATGCCTGCCGAAATGCAAGGCGGTTGCATCACTATTTCCAGTCTCGGCGGTATCGGCGGCACGGCGTTCACGCCTATCGTCAACGCTCCCGAAGTGGCCATACTCGGCGTTACCCGAGCTAAAATGCAACCGGTCTGGAACGGCAAGGAGTTTATGCCGCGCCTGATGCTGCCGCTCGATCTGACCTATGATCATCGGGTGATTGACGGTGTAGAAGGTGCGCGTTTCATGGCTGCCATCAAACAGTATTTGGGCGATATTCGCAGGTTGTTACTTTAAAAAATACAACTGCATGGACAGATATTTGCTCCTGCAATATCTGCATTCACCACATCCATGTGGATTATGCAGGGGGTAGAGCACCAACAGTAGGCGCTTTAGGCGACGCAGGAGCAGTTGCCGAGAACGCTGATGACGCTGATAATTATGATTTGATAAGATTTTTCTTGATCACTCTGTGTTCATCATATCCATCTGTGTCATTTGCGTTCCGTTATATTTGATCGTACAGAGTAGTTACTTAACTTTACTTTAATCAGGAAGAATAATATGGACGCTAATCCAGCGATTAACGAGTCTACGATACATGCCGAAGTGCTGGTATTAGGCGGCGGTCCCGGCGGTTATACGGCGGCATTCCGCGCTGCCGATTTAGGCAAGCAAGTGGTATTGGTCGAACGCTATCCGGCTCTTGGCGGGGTGTGTCTTAATGTCGGCTGTATTCCGTCCAAGGCTCTGCTGCATGTCGCACAGATTATTCACGAAGTCGATGAATTCGAACAACACGGCCTCAATTACGGCAAACCAACGCTTGATATAGATAAAATTCGAGCCTGGAAAGAAAGCGTCAGCAATTCACTGGTTGATGGGCTTGCCCGTTTAGTAAAGCAACGCAAAATAACCTTGATCCAAGGTACGGGACGATTTACTTCGGAGCGCATGGTTGAGGTGAAAACCGAAACAGGCATACAGAACGTCAGCTTTGATCAGGCGATTATTGCTGCCGGATCGCACCCTACCAAAATCCCGGTTTTTCCGAATGACGACCCGCGTTTATGGGATTCGACCGACGCGCTGCAATTAAAAGAAATCCCCAAGAAACTGTTGATCGTCGGCGGCGGTATCATCGGCCTGGAAATGGCTACGGTTTACCATGCGTTTGGCTCGGAAATCAGCGTGGTCGAGCTGATGGATCAGATCATTCCGGGCTGCGATAACGACTTGGTTACCCCTTTGTACCGGCGTATTAAAAAGCAGTATAAAAATATATGGCTGGAAACGCGGGTTACCTCAATTGAAAAGCATGAAGACGGCTTGAAAGTTTCCTTTGAGGGTAAAAGTGCGCCGGAGTCGGCCCTATTCGATGCGGTTTTGGTAGCGGTAGGGCGCAAACCTAACGGTAAGTTGATCGGTGCCGAGCTGGCAGGCGTTAATGTCGATGAGCTTGGTTTTATTGCTGCCGATAAGCAGCAGCGCACCAACGTTCCGCATATCTTTGCCATTGGCGATATAGCCGGAAACCCGATGTTGGCGCACAAGGCTTCTCACGAAGGCAAAGTTGCCGCCGAAGTTGCGTCCGGCTTGAAAGCGGGCTTTGATGCCTTAACCATTCCATCTGTTGCCTATACCGATCCTGAGGTAACCTGGATGGGTTTGACTGAGAATCAGGCCAAGCAACAGGGCATAGACTATGACAAAGCGGTTTTCCCTTGGGCGGCCAGCGGACGCTCGTTAAGTCTGGGGCGCAAGGAAGGTTTGACAAAAATTCTCTGTGAAAAAGAAACCGGCAGGATACTCGGTGCAGGCATGGTCGGTCCCAATGCGGGCGAGTTAATTTCCGAAGCGGTATTGGCCTTGGAAATGGGCGCCGATGCCGAGGATATCGGTTTGACTGTCCACCCACATCCAATGTTATCGGAGACTTTCGCCTTCGCTGCGGAAATGATCACCGGTTCGATTACCGATCTTTATATTAAAAAATAAGGTTTAAAAGGATTAATTGCACGCCTTGTCTACATGGAAGCAGGTAAGGCGTGCAGACTCTTTAATATTGAATGTTGTCTTTAACAAACAATCAGGTTTAAAGGGCGATATAAGGCAGGATTTTCAGCGGCCTTGGGAAGTAAATAAATCCTTATTGGCTTTAGAACCCGTGTAAAATATTCTCCAAGCCTGCATCTTGTTGCTTAATTCTAAAAAAATATTGCCTTTCTTTGCTACCGAAGTTAAAAGTGCGATATTTTTTGGGTAAAAACGCCTTGCTTACATGACTGAGTATAAAGGGACATGAGCAGAAGTTTACGTTATGAGCCGTACAAATTTTTAATCCCCAATCAAACATTATTTTTCTTAGTCCAGCGGAATACCGAGCACCTAAATGAAAACCAAGATAGTTACTGTCATTGCACTCGCTCTAATCGTCTTTATTAACTTCAGTATTTGGAGTTATGTTAACAATCCTTTGCAATTGCAACCTTGGACCAAAACCACTATGGGCGTCACTTTCGACCCCATGAGAAAGCAGGACACACAAAAAAGCGATACCTTTCCCAGCGAAGCCGATATTGACCATGACTTGGGCTTGCTTGAGAATAAAGTTCATGCCGTTCGTACCTACAGTGTGCTTAAAGGGCTGGATAAAATTCCTGAGTTGGCCGCCAAGCATAATTTGAATACCACGGTGGGCGCCTGGATTGATACCAATCTTGAAAAAAATCGACAAGAAATAGAAACCTTAATTAATGTCAGTCGGCAGAACAATCCTAATATTGTTCGCGTTATGGTGGGCAATGAGGTTTTACTTCGTGGCGATATGACCGCAGAACAGCTGATCGAATATATCCGCGAAGTAAAGCGAAACACATGGCGGCCGGTGAGTACCTCCGAAACATGGGATATATGGATTAAACATCCTGAGCTTGTTGCGGAAGTCGATTTTATAGCGG
>Ga0207976_100081_pt1 | contig 105708 bp, 104 predicted proteins | sample LakWasMe94_HOW11_2_FD_183916 | JGI IMG/M metagenome (GOLD analysis project Ga0207976, IMG submission 183916) | Freshwater sediment methanotrophic microbial communities from Lake Washington under simulated oxygen tension - Sediment Metagenome... | ecosystem: Environmental > Aquatic > Freshwater...
ATGAGATTCCCCGCAAGCGCCCGACCACGCCCCTGCTCGACCGTGCCAACACGCCGGACGGCCTGCGCCGGTTAGGCGAAGCCGAGCTGGAAACCCTGGCCGATGAGTTGCGCCTGGAATTGCTCTACACGGTCGGTCAGACCGGCGGGCATTTCGGTGCCGGCCTGGGCGTCATCGAGCTGACCATCGCGTTGCATTACGTCTTCGACACCCCGGACGACCGGCTGGTGTGGGACGTGGGTCATCAGGCCTATCCGCACAAGATCCTCACCGGCCGTCGCGAGCGCATGGGCACCCTGCGCCAGAAGGATGGCGTCGCCGCCTTCCCGCGTCGTTCCGAGAGCGAGTACGACACCTTTGGCGTCGGCCACTCCAGCACGTCGATCAGCGCTGCGCTGGGCATGGCCATTGCCGCCCGCCTGCAAAACAGTGATCGCAAGGCGATTGCCGTGATCGGCGACGGCGCGTTGACCGCCGGCATGGCGTTCGAGGCGCTGAACCACGCGCCGGAAGTGGACGCCAACATGCTGGTGATCCTCAACGACAACGACATGTCGATCTCGCGCAACGTCGGTGGTTTGTCGAATTACCTGGCGAAAATCCTTTCCAGCCGCACCTACGCGAGCATGCGTGAAGGCAGCAAAAAGGTCCTGTCGCGCCTGCCCGGCGCCTGGGAAATCGCCCGTCGCACCGAAGAATACGCCAAAGGCATGCTGGTTCCCGGCACGCTGTTCGAAGAGCTGGGCTGGAACTACATCGGCCCGATCGATGGCCACGACCTGCCGACCCTGATCGCCACCCTGCGCAACATGCGCGACCTCAAAGGCCCGCAGTTCCTGCACATCGTCACCAAGAAAGGCAAAGGCTTCGCCCCGGCGGAAGTCGACCCGATCGGTTACCACGCCATCACCAAACTCGAACCGCTGGACGCTCCGGCCGCTGCGCCGAAAAAAGCCAGCGGTCCGAAGTATTCCGGTGTGTTCGGCGAATGGCTGTGCGACATGGCCGCGACCGATCCACGCTTGGTGGGCATCACCCCGGCGATGAAAGAAGGCTCCGACCTGGTGGCCTTCAGCGAGCGTTTCCCGCTGCGCTATTTCGACGTGGCGATTGCCGAACAGCACGCCGTCACCTTTGCGGCGGGTATGGCCTGTGAAGGCGCGAAACCGGTGGTGGCGATCTACTCGACGTTCCTGCAACGTGGCTACGATCAGCTTGTTCACGATGTGGCGGTGCAAAACCTCGACGTCTTGTTCGCCATCGACCGCGCCGGTCTGGTCGGCGAAGACGGCCCGACGCACGCCGGCAGTTTCGACCTGTCGTTCCTGCGTTGCATCCCCGGCATGCTGGTGATGACCCCGAGCGACGAAAACGAACTGCGCAAAATGCTCACCACGGGCCATCTGTACAACGGCCCGGCGGCGGTGCGTTACCCGCGCGGCAACGGCCCGAACGCAACGATCGAGAAAGACCTGCAACCAATCGAAATCGGCAAAGGCGTGGTTCGCCGTCAGGGCAGCAAAGTCGCCCTGCTGGTGTTCGGCGTGCAATTGGCCGAGGCGCTGAAAGTCGCCGAGACGCTGGAGGCCACCGTAGTCGACATGCGTTTCGTCAAACCGCTGGATGAAGAGCTGGTTCGCGAAATCGCCGGCAGCCACGAGTTGCTGGTGACCATAGAAGAGAACGCGATCATGGGCGGCGCCGGTGGCGCGGTCAGCGAATTCCTCGCCCGCGAGAACATCCTCAAGTCGGTGCTGCACCTGGGCTTGCCGGACCTTTACGTCGAACACGCCAAGCCCGCGCAAATGCTGGCCGAGTGCGGGCTGGATGAGGCTGGGATCGAGGCCTCGATCCGCGAACGCCTGCAACTGCTAGCTCAGTAACCCCTCCCCCTGTAGGAGCGAGGCTTGCCCGCGAAGACGATCTAACGGTCAACATAAATGTTGAATGTTATGGCCTCTTCGCGGGCAAGCCTCGCTCCTACAAGTCCCGTGTTTGCTACGGATTACCCATGAAACTCTCCCGCCTAGCCCTGACGCTGACCCTTCTGCCGTCCGGCCCGCTCCTGGCCGACACCTTCGAACGCGATCAAGCCCTGAAGCTGCCCGACGTGCTGATCAGCGCCAACCGCCAGGTCGAAGCGCGCAACGACAGCAGCGCCGCCAACACCGTGTTCACCCGCGACGACATCGACCGCCTGCAACCGGGCAGCGTCACCGACCTGCTGCGTCGCGTGCCGGGTGTGCAAGTCGGGCAGACCGGTGGGCGCGGCAGCTTGCCGGGGGTTTACATTCGCGGCACCAAATCCGCTCAGAGCCTGGTGCTGGTGGACGGTCAACGCATCGGCAACTCGACTTCCGGCGACAGCAACCTGCAACACATCAACATCGAGCAAGTCGAGCGCGTGGAAGTGCTGCGCGGCTCCCGCTCGGTGATTTATGGCAGCGATGCGATTGGCGGGGTGATCCAGATTTTCACCCGTCGTGGCACCGAACAAGGCCTGCAACCGCGTCTGCACATGGGTTTTGGCAGCAACCAGACGTGGGAGCGCAGCCTTGGCGTGTCCGGTGGCGATGAGCAAACCCGCTTCAACCTGGGCGCCAGTCTCGATGAGACCGCCGGGATCAATCGCACCCACGCGTCGTACCCCAGCGATGGTGATCACGATGAGTATCGCAACAAGTCGGTGAGCCTGAGCCTGAGTCACGCCCTCACCGATGACCTCGAAATCGGCGCCAACTTGCTGGATAACCGTGGCAAAAGCGCGTTCGACAACCCGTTCGGTCGCTTCGATACCACCACCTTCGAGTCGGTCCAGCAGCAGCCTTACAACGAATTCACGGTGAGCAGCCTCAGCAGTTACCTCGATGCGCGCATCAACGACCGATGGAAAACCCGCGTTGAGTTCGGCCACAGCGAAAACCGCGAGCAGACCTTCGACAAGCTCAGCGATGAACGCAGCGTGTTCAACACCTACCGAGACTCGGTGAACTGGCAGAACGACCTGACGCTCGACGCGCGCAACAGCCTGATCCTCGGCGGTGATTGGTACGAAGACCGCATCAACAGCAGCACCGCATTCGACGAGGACAGTCGCTGGAACCGTGCGGCATTTATCCAGCATCGCTATCAAGCCGACAGCTTTTCCACGGAACTGGGCCTGCGCCGCGACCAGAACCAGCAGTTCGGCAGCCAGAACAGCTGGAGCGGCACCTTCACCCTGCCGTTGAACCCGGACAACGATGTGCTGCTGACCTACAGCGAAGGCTTTCGCGCACCGACGTTCAATGATTTGTATTACCCGAATTTCAGCAATCCGGACCTGAAGCCTGAAACTTCGAAAAGCTACGAGCTGCAATGGCGCAGTCAGCTAACCGAAAACAGCCGCCTCGAAGCCTCGCTGTATCGCACCGATCTCAAGGACGCGATTATCTTCGGCAGCAGCAACCGCCCGCAGAACGTCGCCTCGGCACGGATCAACGGGTTTGAAGCGGCGTTGAAGCAGGAGCTGTTCGGTTGGCAGAGCAACCTTGGCGTGGCGTTCATCGACCCGCGGGATCGCGACAGCGGGCACACCCTGGCGCGTCGTGCACGGCGGACGTTGAGCCTGGATCTGGATCGACAGTTTGATCGACTGGGTCTCGGCGCCAGTTGGCAAGCGGTGAGTAGCAGCTTTGACGATGAGAACAATCAGCAGCCGTTAGGCGGGTATGCGCTGTTGGGGCTGCGCAGCAGTTGGGAGCTGAATCGTGAGATCAAGCTTGAGCTGAAGGTCGATAACCTGCTGGACAAGGGTTACAGCCGGGCGTTGTACAGCCATGACGGCAGTCAGTATGGGTATCGCGAAGAAGGTCGGGCGTGGATGTTTGGGGTGACCTGGACGCCGGAGATCTGATTCTGAGTTTGCAGTATTAGATCTGGCCCCATCGCGAGCAGGCTCGCTCCCACATTGGATCTCCTGTGACCACAGAAACTGTGAACACCTCAGATCAACTGTGGGAGCGAGCCTGCTCGCGAAGGCCACACCTCGGTCTCACCGGTCGGGCGCTATCAATTGGCAGAGCTTGGCCGTCGCCTCGATCATCTGCCCACTCGGCCGCTCCAGCCCTTTATCCGTCACCAACCGCAATCGCCCCTGCGACACCGCCGCCACTTGCGGCCAGGCCTTCCACGCCTCCAGCTGCGCCTGATCACTGGCCAGAATCACCTCGGGATTACGCTGCAACACCGCCTCCACGCTGACCTGCGGCGCCGGCAATGTCAGGTCGGCAAACACATTGCGCGCGCCGCACACGTCCAGTGCATCGCTGATGATCTGCCCGCCACCGACGGTGTACAGCGGACGATCCCAGACCTGATAAAACACCCGCAGCGGTTCATCCCGCCGATAGCGCTGGCGCAGTGCATCAAGGCGCTGACGCAGGTCGCTGGCCAATGACACGCCTCGCTCGGGCCGGCCGAGCTGCGTAGCAATCGCCTCGATTTGCGCGGTCAGTTGGTCAAGAGTGTGGGGGTCGGCGACGTACGTGGGGATGTTCAGGCGCTTGAGTTGTTCACGCTGGGCCGAGCCGACACTGCCGGGCCAGAGCAGCAACAAATCGGGTTTGAGGCTGAGCAACCGCTCCATGTCCAACTGGCCGTAACGGCCAACGGAAGGCAGGTCTTTGAGTTCAGCAGGACGATCACCGGCATCCAGTACGCCGACCAGAAGATCTGCAGAACCCAGCTCAACGACGATTTCAGAGAGAGACGGCGCGAGGCTGACGACGCGCTCGACCGCAGAGGTCAGGCTGCTGACGACCAGCAGCAAAACCGCCAGCCCGATGCGGCGCATCAGCCGAGTTGACGCGGGATACGGTAGAGGTAGAACAGCACCGTGGTCGACAGCGCCAACAGCACCAACGGCACCGCTTCAAGCCCAACGAATACGGCCAACGCACCGATCCAGGCCGGTAAACCAGCGGCCAGAAACGCTGTACGACGCTTGGCAGCCAGGACAATCCACGCGGCGGGCTCTTCAGGGGTATCGAGGGCTTTCTGGGTGGCGATCAGTGCGTGTTTGTAGCCACCGAAAAACTTCAGGCTGACAAACATCGAGGCCACACCGGCGATGAACAGCGGCATCGCCAGCACCGGCAGGATCGCCTCGCCCTGGCCAAACACGCCGTTGATCACGAACAGCGGCAGCAGGGCCAGCGCCAGGTATTGCCACCAGCTGACGGACAGTCGGCGACGCACTTGACCGCGGGTCACGCCCGGTCTACCTCACCCTGATGCTCGTTGCCCATCATGTGGTCGAGCTTGCTGGCCTTGGTGGCCAGGTAGAGTTTGTTGTGCGGATTGTGGCCAGTGTGCAGCGGCACGCGCTCGGCGACGACGATACCCATGTCGGTCAAGGCTTTGACCTTGCGCGGGTTGTTGGTCATCAGGCGCAGGGATTTCACGCCCAGGTGCTCAAGCATCGGCAGGCACATGGCGTAGTCGCGCTGATCGGCGGCGAAGCCCAGACGCTCGTTGGCTTCAACGGTGTCGGCGCCGCCGTCCTGCAATTCATAGGCGCGGATTTTGTTCAGCAGGCCAATGCCACGGCCTTCCTGACGCAAATACAGCAACACGCCACGGCCTTCGCGGGCGATGGCCTGCAAGGCAGCCTCGAGTTGCGAGCCGCAGTCGCAACGCTGGCTGAACAAGGCATCGCCGGTCAGGCATTCAGAGTGCAAGCGGCCGAGTACCGGGGCACCGTCGTCGAACTCACCGAGGCTCAGTACAACGTGCTCGCGCCCGTTCTCTTCATCGAGAAAGCCGTGCATGGTGAATTGCGCAAAAGGCGTTGGCAGCTTGGAAGCGGCGACAAAAACGACAGGCACCGGTGTGCTCCTGATCAATAAGTACTGGAGATTCGCAGACGCGGCATTGTAACAGCAGGTTCCTACAGACGCTTAGGCTGAATTATGGAGCATAACGATCTAAAAGTTTGATCACAGCCCCGCATCAGAACCTGTAGGAGCCGGCTTGCCGGCGATAGCGGTGGGTCAGACGATTAATTTAGTGACTGGACGGACGCCATCGCCGGCAAGCCGGCTCCTACAAAGGCCCTGTTCAATTCTGATCGAACGGATACGGCTGTTTCCAGCGTTCGAAAATCGGTTTCAACTGGCCGTTTTTGACCAGCACGTCCATTCGCTGGTCGAACAGCGCCATCAGTTTTCGCGCCTTGGGCGTATTGGCAAAGCACAGGTACAGCGGCAATTCCGCGATGTGCGTGCGCCGGAACTGGGACGGATCCTTGGTCCAGCGGAGCACGTAATCCACCTCGGTCAGCGCGTCGATGTAGTAGTCGACACGGTTGTGGGTCAGCATCGACAGAATACCGGTGCGCCGCATTACCTCGTTATAGCGACGTACGTTGGGCAGGTAGTCCTGGAAGTCGTAACCCCGGACCCAGGCCAGCCGGTAGTTGCCCAGCGTCTGCGGCGTCGGCGCAGGATTGCTGGCCAGCCCCAGGGCGTAGATGTGATCGGTGTCGTAATTCCAGCGCGGATACAGCAGATCGCTGACGTCATCCCGATAACCACCGACACAGGCGTCCACTTCTCCACGCTGCGCCAGGCCGATGGCGCGAATGTAGGGTTCCGTCCGGATGTCCAGTTTGACGCCGGCGGGCTCGAAGACTTCGCGCAACACGTCCCAACCCAGGCCATGGCCATCGGCGGCGGTGTAGTCTTCCCAGTCTTCGCTGGCCAGATGAATCACCGATGGCGTTGTCACTGCCTCCCCAGCCTGGGCGAGCGAAGCAAACAGTGCGAAACCCATCACAGCCAACCAGCGTCGAGCCATCCTAGTTCCCTGTTCCGCCACTCAGGCGAAAATCCATACCAGCCCCTGCATCGCCAGCCACGCGAACACTCCGGCCAATACGTCGTCGAGCATGATCCCGACACCACCGTGCACATGCCGGTCAATCCAGTGAATCGGCCACGGCTTGAGGATGTCGAAGAAGCGGAACACCAGAAAACCTGCGAGCAACCAGTACCAGCCTTCCGGCACCAGCCACAGGGTGATCCACATCCCGACCATTTCGTCCCAGACGATGCCTTCGTGGTCGTGCACCCGCAAATCGTCGGCCACTTTGCCGCACAACCAGAAGCCGAACAGCATGGTGATGCCCAGCATCAGCCAGTAACCCCAGTCGGGCAGCATCTGCCACAACGGAATAAAGGGTAGCGCAACTAACGAACCCCAGGTGCCCGGTGCCTTTGGCAAGGTGCCCGAACCGAAGCCGAACGCCAGGAAATGCCAGGGATTGCGCCAGACCGACGGCGGTACGAATTCCGCCGGAACCTGTTTGGGATGATCTGTCACGGTGTCTCCCGAAAATGTTGATAGCCCCGTGCTTGCGGGGTGATGTCTTGTCCGGCGGCATCCAGCAGCACAACGCCCTGCCCCGTGACCACGCGCCCGATCACATGGATTGGCCAGCCATCTGCCAGCAACCCCGGCAACTCGACGGACGGTAAGGTGAAGGCCAGTACGTAATCGTCACCACCGCTCTGGGCGGCGTGTTCGGCGCCCGATTGACCGAGGAAAGCCACCAGGGCCTTCGACAGCGGCAAGCGGTCCCGCTCAACCTGAATGCCGACCCTCGACGCGAGCGCGATGTGCCCGCAGTCGGCGAGCAAGCCATCGGAGATGTCCAGCGCCGAAGTGGCTTTACCGCGCAACGCCTGGCCCAGTGCGAGTTGCGGCTGTGGCGACCAGTAATGCGCCAGCAGCGGATCGGCGATGGCGGCTTCAGCCGTGCGCTGACCGAGCACCAGCGGCAAGGCACCGGCGGCATTGCCCAGCTCACCGCCGACACACAGCAGGTCGCCTGGTTGCGCACCGCTGCGGGTCAACGCCAAACCACTTGGCACACGCCCGAACACGGTCATGGTCAGGCTCAACGGCCCACGGGTAGTGTCGCCCCCCACCAGCGCGACACCGCAGTTCTGCGCCATGCGGTTCAAACCACGGGCATAGGCGTCCAGCCAATCGGCGGTTACCGTCGGCAAGGTCAGGGCAAGGGTAAAGGCAACGGGGGTGGCGCCCATGGCCGCCAGATCACTGACGGCCACGGCCAGCGAACGCTGACCGAGCAGAAACGGGTCGCAGGGGTCTGCGAAATGCACACCGGCCACGAGCGTGTCGGTGGAAATCGCCAGCTGCTCCCCGGGGGGAACAGCGAGCAAGGCGCAGTCATCGCCGATCCCGAGGGCAACGCCTTCGCCGCCCTGCGCACAAGGCGCGGCGGCGAAGAAATTGCGGATCAGCTCAAACTCGCCCATGGCTGAGACAAAGAGTTCAAGCGCCAATCAGCGCTTGAACGCCTTCACTTCAGCTTCACGCAGACGCGGGGCCAGCTTGTCGAGTACACCGTTGACGAACTTGTGGCCGTCGGTGGAACCGAAGACTTTCGCCAGTTCGATACCTTCGTTGATCACAACGCGGTAAGGCACGTCGACGCGCTCGAGCAGTTCCCAGGTGGACAGGCGCAATACTGCCAGTTCAACCGGGTCCAGCTCTTCGATGGTCAGGTCCAGGCAAGGCTTGAGTGCTGCGTCGATCTTGTCCTTCTGCGCCGGAACCCCATGCAGGATTTCACGGAAGTAGGCGCCGTCGACATCGCTGAAATCGTTATCGACCCGGAACTGCGCTTCGATCTCGTTCAGCGATTGCCTGGCCATGTGCCATTGGTACAGCGCCTGAGTCGCGAGCTGACGGGCTTCGCGACGCTTGACGCTTTTCGATGGCTTGCCGGCATCCGCAGGCTTTGGATCGCGCGGGTTGAAACGATCGCTTTCGTCGCTAATCACTTGGCCTCCAACTGCGCCAGCAGGCTGACCATTTCCAGAGCGGACAGGGCAGCTTCGGCTCCTTTGTTACCGGCCTTGGTGCCGGAACGTTCGATGGCTTGCTCGATGGAATCAACGGTCAGGACGCCGAAGGCAACCGGAACGCCGAACTCCATGGACACCTGGGCCAAGCCCTTGGTGCATTCGCCCGCCACGTATTCGAAGTGCGGAGTACCGCCACGAATGACCGCGCCCAGAGCGATGATGGCTGCGAACTCGCCCTTCTGAGCGACTTTCTGCGCAACCAGCGGGATTTCGAAGGCGCCAGGTGCGCGGATGATGGTGATGTCGCTTTCGCTCACGCCATGGCGAACCAGGGCATCAACTGCACCGCTGACCAGGCTTTCAACAACGAAGCTGTTGAAACGGCCCACTACCAAAGCGTAGCGGCCTTTAGGGGCGATGAAGGTACCTTCGATGGTCTTCAGGGTCATTCGTTAGTTCTCTTAAAGAGCCGGGACGCGTCTTCTACGCGTCCCTCAGTGATATTTGAACCGCGAATACAAGGCCGGGAACAACCGGTCATTATTCGGAGGGCACGTATTCTACAACTTCCAGATCGAAACCGGATATCGCATTAAATTTCATTGGCGCAGACATCAGGCGCATTTTGCGCACGCCCAGGTCCCGAAGGATCTGCGAACCGGCACCGACGATGCTGTAGGTGGTCGGTTTTTTCACGGCTGCGTGATCGGCGGTTTCGCGGATGTGCGCCAGCAACACGTCGCCATCGAGCGGGTGACCGAGCAACAGCACCACGCCGCTGCCAGCCTCGGCAACCGCGGCCATGGCGGCGCGCAGGCTCCAGCGGCCCGGTTGCTTGACCATCAACAGGTCGCGCAGCGGGTCCATGTTATGCACGCGAACCAGGGTCGGTTCTTCGGCGCACACGGTGCCCAGGGTCAGGGCCATGTGCACGTCGCCTTCCACGGAATCACGATAGGTCACCAGATTGAATTGGCCCAGTTCGCTGTCCAGAGGCTGCTCGGCAATCCGCTGAACGGTACGTTCGTGGATCATCCGGTAGTGGATCAGGTCGGCGATGGTGCCGATCTTGATGTTGTGCTCGGCGGCGAAAGCTTCCAGTTCGGCGCGACGGGACATGGTGCCGTCGTCGTTCATCACTTCGCAGATCACGCCGCTCGGCTCGAAACCGGCCATGCGCGCGAGGTCGCAGGCAGCTTCAGTGTGGCCGGCGCGAGCCAGGGTGCCACCGGCCTGGGCCATCAGCGGGAAGATGTGGCCGGGGCTGACGATGTCTTCGGCCTTGGCGTCTTTCGCGGCAGCGGCCTGCACGGTGCGCGCACGGTCGGCTGCGGAGATGCCGGTGGTCACGCCGGTGGCGGCTTCGATGGACACGGTGAACTTGGTGCCGAAACCGGAACCGTTGCGTGGCGCCATCAGCGGCAGCTTCAGCGTTTCGCAGCGCTCGCGGCTCATCGGCATGCAGATCAGGCCACGGGCGTGCTTGGCCATGAAATTGATGTGTTCGGCCTGGCAGCACTCGGCGGCCATGATCAGGTCGCCTTCGTTCTCGCGGTCTTCGTCATCCATGAGGATGACCATCTTGCCTTGGCGGATGTCTTCAACCAGTTCTTCGATGCTATTGAGCGCCACAAGGCACCCCCTTGGGTCAGGATTTGAGGTAGCCGTTGGCGGCCAGAAAGCTTTCGGTAATGTTACTGGAGGTTGGCTCTGCGGCCTTGTCGCCCAGCAACAGGCGCTCCAGGTAACGGGCCAGCAAGTCCACTTCCAGATTCACCCGACGACCCGGCTGGTACGACGCCATGATGGTTTCGCTCAGGGTGTGCGGAATGATCGTCAGCAGGAACTCGGCGCCATCGACCGCGTTCACGGTCAGGCTGGTGCCGTCGACGGTGATCGAGCCTTTGTGGGCGATGTACTTGGCCAGTTCTTTCGGTGCACGGATGCGGAATTCCACGGCACGTGCGTTCTCGGTGCGGGCAACCACCTCGCCCACGCCATCGACGTGACCGCTGACCAGGTGCCCGCCGAGGCGAGTGGTCGGGGTCAGGGCTTTTTCCAGATTGACCGGGCTGCCGCTTTTCAGGTCGTTCATGGCGGTGCAGTCGAGGGTTTCGCGACTGACGTCCGCGGCAAAGCCGTTGCCTGGCAGCTCAACGGCCGTCAGGCACACGCCGTTGACCGCGATGCTGTCGCCCAGTTTGACGTCGCTCAGATCGAGCTTGCCGGTTTCTACATGGACCCGCACATCTCCGCCTTTTGGGGTCAATGCACGAATACTGCCGATGGATTCGATGATGCCGGTAAACATGAAGTCCTCCTCGAGAACAGGGCCGTCGCGTGGCGCAGGCCCGGAATTATACGCTCGCCGATGGCGCAGGAATGGCAATGACTCGCCAGTCATCGCCAACCGCGCGGATTTCAGTGATTTTGAGCTCGGGCGCGTCTTTCATCTGCGCCAGCGGCCAGTCGAGCAATGGTCGGGCCGAAGAGCCCAGGAACTTGCCGGCGATGAAAATCTGGAATTCGTCCACCAGACCTTGCTGGGCAAAGGCCCCGGCCAGACGCGGACCGGCCTCGACCAGCACTTCGTTGACGCCGCGATTGGCCAGTTCGACCAGCAACTTGCGCAGGTCAACCAAGCCATCGTCACCGGCCACAATCAGGCATTCCGGGCCGTTGGCGTATTGTTCTTCAATCGCCATGCAGGTGGCGACCAGCGCCGGACCGGCCTTGAAGAATGGCGCATCGAGCGGCACGCGCAGGCGGCCATCGATTAAAACGCGCAGCGGCGGACGGCTCATTGCCAATGCGGTTTGCTCGGCGTCCAGCCCCAACTCGTCAGCGCGCACGGTCAAACGGGCGTTATCCGCCAGCACCGTGTCGGCGCCGGTCAGCACCACGCTGGCCTGGGCGCGCAGGCGTTGAACCGCCGAACGTGCGGCCGGGCCGGTGATCCATTGGCTTTCGCCGCTTTCCATCGCCGTGCGACCGTCGAGGCTCATGGCCAACTTGACCCGCACGAACGGCAAGCCGTGTTCCATGCGTTTAAGGAAGCCTTGATTGAGCTTGCGTGCCTCGCCTTCCAGCACACCGCTTTCGATGGCAATGCCAGCCTGAGCCAGACGCTGCATGCCACGACCGGCCACCGACGGGTTCGGATCCTGCATCGCCGCGACGACGCGGGCGAGGCCGGCATTCACCAGCGCATCGGCGCAAGGCGGCGTGCGGCCGTGGTGGCTGCACGGTTCGAGGGTCACGTAAGCGGTGGCACCACGGGCCTTGTCGCCCGCAGCGCGCAGCGCGTGGACTTCGGCGTGGGGTTCGCCGGTGCGCTCGTGCCAGCCTTCGCCGACAATCTGCCCGTCCTTCACGATCACGCAGCCAACACGCGGGTTGGGATGCGTCGTGTAATGGCCTTTGCGCGCCAGTTCCAGGGCGCGAGCCATGTAATGGGCGTCGAGGATGGCAAGCTCTGTGGAGGTGGTCATTCTTTCACCGGCTCACGGGCCAGGCGATCGATCTCTTCGCGGAACTCGTTGAGGTCCTGGAAGCGCCGATACACGGAGGCGAAACGAATGTAGGCGACTTCATCGAGCTTTTGCAGCTCGGCCATCACCAGTTCACCGACCACGAGGGACTTGACCTCGCGCTCGCCGGTGGCGCGCAGCTTGTGTTTGATGTGCACCAGCGACGATTCGAGGCGCTCGACACTCACCGGGCGCTTCTCCAGCGCACGCTGCATGCCGGCGCGGAGTTTTTCTTCGTCGAACGGCTGGCGGCTGCCGTCGGTTTTGATCAGGCGCGGCAACACCAGTTCAGCGGTTTCGAACGTCGTGAAACGCTCGCCGCAGGCCAGGCATTCGCGCCGGCGGCGCACCTGTTCGCCCTCGGCGACCAGACGCGAGTCGATGACCTTGGTGTCGTTGGCACCGCAGAAGGGACAGTGCATGGTGGCAGGCAACAAAAAAAGGGAGGGCCATGGTAGCGCATCCCGGTGGCAAGACAAGCCATAGGGTTTGCGGTATACAGACTGGCTATAGAGAATGATCCATGGATTTCACCTTGCTGGAGCCGCAAATGTCACTCAGACCGCTCGTATTGCTCAGCCTTTTCAGCCTGTTGGTGGCCTGCAGCAGCGATGCACCCAAGCCCCAGCCGCCAACGCCCGGCCCCGCTCCACAGGCGGCGCAGAAAAAAGCCCGCGAGTCCGCCAACCTCGGTCCGTTGCCCGCTTATCAGCGTGAATTGAGCGGCACGTTGCAAGGCGTGCCGGCCGGTGCCGAAGTCGAATTGGCGCTGCTGGTGATCGATGAAAAGGATCGCCCGCAACAATTGCTCGCCAGCTCCAGCCTGATCGGCACCAATCAGGTATTGCCGTTTCACCTGCGCTTCAACCCGGATTCGTTTCCGGCCGGTGCCCGCGTGGAACTGCGGGGCCGCGCCAGCCAGTCCGGCCAACTGATTTTGCACCTGCCGTCGCAAGTCATCACCCAGCCGACGACCCAGGCCCTGGGTCAACTGCAATTCGTCAAAGCGCCATGATTGCACCGCTCGACCTGCAACAGGCGTTGGGGGAGTTGCTGGGCGATGCACAACTTGTCCCGGTCGCCTTGCCCGATACCGCCCTGAAACTCTGGCTGATCGACGGCGACAACATGGACCGCGCCTTCAGCCCGGAAGAAACCCGGCGGATCCTGCATGAACCGCCGTACTGGAGTTTCTGCTGGGCCAGCGGGTTGTCGATGGCCCGCTACCTCGCTGAATTCCCCGAGTGGGTCAAAGGCAAACGCGTGCTGGATTTTGGTGCCGGTTCCGGCGTCGCGGGGATTGCCGCGGTAAAGGCCGGGGCGCTGGAAGTGGTGGCGTGTGACCTGGACCCGCTGGCGATTGCCGCCTGTCGGGCGAATGCCGAACTCAATGAAGTGGAGCTGAGTTACTCGACGGACTTTTTCGCCGAGGCGGATCGCTTTGATCTGATCCTGGTGGCCGATGTGCTGTACGACCGGGAGAATCTGCCGCTGCTCGATGAGTTTTTGAGTCGCGGCCGGGAAGCGCTGGTGGCGGATTCGCGGGTGAGGGATTTTCGTCATCCGTTGTATCAACGCATCGAAATGCTCGAAGCGATGACCTTGCCGGATCTGGCCGAGCCGGAAGAGTTTCGGTATGTGAGCCTGTATCACGCGCGGCGCGCTTAAAAGCTTCGCGGGCAAGCCTCGCTCCTACAGGTCCGCGTCGTTATTGAGAGCGGCACTAAACCTGTAGGAGCGAGGCTTGCCCGCGAAGGCAATCTGTCAGACTGCGCACACTTTCAGCCACACCCCGCCAAGCCGTATAGTTGCCCCATTCACGCTTTTACGAGATCCCCCATGAGTCAGCAAACGCCGTACATCTTCGACGCCACGACTGCCGATTTCGACCAGTCGGTGATCGAGAACTCTTTCCACAAACCGGTGCTGGTGGATTTCTGGGCCGAATGGTGTGCGCCCTGCAAAGTGCTGATGCCGATGCTGCAGACCATCGCCGAGAGCTATCAGGGCGAGTTGCTGCTGGCCAAGGTCAACTGCGATCTGGAACAAGACATCGTCGCTCGCTTCGGCATCCGCAGCTTGCCGACCGTGGTGTTGTTCAAGGATGGCCAGCCAGTGGACGGTTTTGCCGGTGCGCAGCCGGAATCCGCCGTCCGCACCATGCTCGAGCCTCACGTACAAATGCCGCCACCGGCGGCGGCTGATCCGTTCGAACAGGCTCAGGCGCTGTTTGACGAGAGCCGTTTCGCCGATGCAGAAGCCATTCTCAAAGTGCTGCTGGGCGAAGACAACACCAACGCCAAAGCGCTGATTCTGTATGCCCGCTGCCTGACTGAACGAGGTGAGCTGGGTGAAGCGCAAACCGTGCTCGACGCGGTGAAAAGCGATGAGCACAAGGCCGCATTGGCCGGTGCAAAAGCGCAAATCCAGTTTCTCGGCCAGGCCAAGGACTTGCCGGATGCCGCCGACTTGAAGGCGCGCTTGGCGAAGAATCCGCAGGACGATGAAGCGGTGTATCAACTGGCGATCCAGCAACTGGCCCGTCAGCAGTACGACGCGGCGCTGGATGCATTGCTCAAGCTGTTCGTGCGTAACCGCAGCTACAGCGAAGGCTTGCCGCATAAGACGTTGCTGCAAGTGTTCGAATTGTTGGGCAATGATCACCCGTTGGTGACCACGTATCGCCGCAAGTTGTTTGCTGCGTTGTACTGATAGACCGCGTTTTCGTTCATCGCCAGCAAGCCGGCTCCTACAGGATTTGCACGAACCTGTAGGAGCCGGCTTGCCGGCGATGGCGGCCGCACAAACAACGCATTTCTACAGCCAGCGATACAGCGGCGTATCTCCGCCACTCTCCACCTTCACCTCCGCGCTATGCCGCAACCGCACCAGCAGGCGCTTGCCCGACGCTGCGCTGCCAGTCAAACCTTCCAGTTGCTCCAGCAAATCCGGCCCGCTCAGTTGCCCGGCCTTGCGCAGCAGATCCTTTGCGACCTGCCACTGCGCATCATCCTGATTCACCGGTTTGGCCGGCGCTGCACTGACCTCTGGCTTGACCACCTGCACCTGCGCGCCGAGTCGCGCCCAGTCAGCGTCGTCCATCTCCAGGGTCAAATCCACCGGCCAGTCGCCGATGCTTCCGCGTATACGCAACATGGTTTCGCTCCCGCACATTTCTGACCTGCATGCTCCCATGGGACTTGTGCAACGCCAAGTAGCCGGTCAAACTCCCCGCACTTACGTTATAAGATTACATAACAAATTCTTCATTTTACTTTTCGGAGACCCGCCATGCGCCGTCTGCTGCTCGCTTTGCCGTTTGCCCTGTTGCCGCTGGCCATCGCCCATGCCGCCGATGAGCATGATCACGACCATGAACACGGCAGCCTCGGCACCCACGAGCATGGTGTCGGTCGCCTGAACGCAGCGCTGGACGGTCAGACCCTGGAGCTGGAACTGGAAAGCCCGGCGATGAACCTGGTGGGGTTCGAACACGCGGCCGCCACTGACGCCGACAAAGCCAAAGTCGCCGCCGCCCGTGCACAACTTGAAAAACCGCTGGCCCTGTTCAGCCTGCCGAAAGCGGCGGGTTGCGTGGTCGCGACTCAGGAACTGGAAAGCCCGCTGTTCGGTGACAAGCCGGATGCCGATGATGATCATGACGACGATGCCAAAGACGAGCATCACCACGACCACAGCGAAATCCACGCTCATTACCAGTTCACCTGCGCGACGCCGGGCGCACTGAAAACCCTGGATCTGGCAAACCTTTTCAACACGTTCCCGGCGACCCAGAAAATTCAGGTACAACTGATCAGCCCGAGCGGGCAGCAAGGGGTAGAAGTGACGGCCAAGGCGGCCGCCCTGAAATTCTGAACCCACCGCCCCCCCCCTGTAGGAGCGAGGCTTGCCCGCGAAGAGGTCGTCACATTCAACATTGATGTCGACTGGCAGTATGCCTTCGCGGGCAAGCCTCGCTCCTACAAGGGATTGGTGTTGCATGTGAAATTGAGACAACCCAATGAAACCGGTGTTATGACCCAAGCACTCATCGAACTGTCCGACCTGGGCTTCAGTTGGCCCGGCCACCCGCCGCTGCTGGACATCCCGGCCTTTCGCCTGGAACCGGGTGAAACCCTGTTCCTCAAAGGCCCCAGCGGCAGCGGCAAGACCACCCTGCTCGGCCTGCTCGGTGGCGTGCAAAAGCCCGATCGCGGCAGCATTCGCCTGCTCGGCCAGGAACTGACCGAACTCGGTGCCGGCGCGCGTGATCGCTTTCGCGTCGATCACACCGGCTACATCTTCCAGCAGTTCAACCTGCTGCCGTTTCTCTCGGTGCGCGAGAACGTCGAGCTGCCCTGCCACTTCTCCAGGCTGCGCGCCGAACGGGCGATCCAGCGCCATGGCAGCGTCGATCAGGCGGCGGCAACCTTGCTCGCTCATTTGGGTTTGAAGGATGAAAGCATCCTCGGTCGCCGCGCCGATTCACTGTCCATCGGCCAACAACAACGCGTCGCCGCCGCCCGTGCGTTGATCGGTCAGCCGGAGCTGGTGATCGCCGACGAACCGACTTCCGCGCTGGATTACGACGCCCGCGAAAACTTCATTCGCCTGTTGTTCGCCGAATGCCGCGAAGCCGGGTCGAGCCTGTTGTTCGTCAGTCACGACCAAAGCCTTGCGCCGTTGTTCGATCGCAACCTGTCGCTGGCCGAACTCAATCGCGCCGCCACGCCTGCAGAGGTTTGAGATGTATTTGTTTCGTCTAGCCATGGCCAGCCTGGCTAACCGCCGCTTCACCGCGATCCTGACCGCGTTCGCCATCGCCCTGTCGGTCTGCCTGCTGTTGGCCGTGGAGCGCGTGCGCACCGAAGCCAAGGCCAGTTTTGCCAGCACCATCAGCGGCACCGACCTGATCGTCGGCGCCCGCTCCGGTTCAGTGAACCTGCTGCTGTACTCGGTGTTCCGCATCGGCAATGCCACCAACAACATCCGCTGGGACAGCTTCGAGCACTTCGCCAACAACCCGAAAGTGAAGTGGGCGATCCCGATGTCGCTGGGCGATTCCCATCGCGGTTATCGGGTGATGGGCACCACCGAGGCGTACTTCGAGCATTACCAGTACGGTCATCAACAACACCTGGAACTGGCTGACGGTCGCGCCTTCGCCACCGATCCGTTCGAAGTGGTGCTCGGCGCCGAAGTGGCCGATGCACTGCACTACAAACTCGGCGACAAACTGGTGCTGGCCCACGGCGTGGCGATGATCAGCCTGGTCAAGCACGATGACAAACCGTTCACGGTGGTCGGCATTCTCAAACGCACCGGCACACCGGTGGACCGTACATTGCACATCAGCCTCGGCGGCATGGAAGCGATTCACATCGACTGGCACAACGGCGTGCCGGCGCGCGGCAACGGTCGGATCAGCGCTGATCAGGCACGCAACATGGACCTGACGCCGCAAGCGATCACCGCATTCATGCTGGGCCTCAACAGCAAGATTTCGACCTTTGCCCTGCAGCGCGAAATCAACGAATTCCGTGGCGAACCGATGCTGGCGATCCTGCCGGGCGTGGCGCTGCAAGAGTTGTGGAGTTTGATGAGCACCGCAGAAAAAGCCTTGTTCGTGGTCTCGCTGTTTGTGGTGCTGACCGGGTTGATCGGCATGCTCACGGCGATTCTCACCAGCCTCAATGAACGTCGGCGCGAGATGGCTATTCTGCGCTCGGTGGGCGCGCGGCCATGGCACATCGCGACGTTGCTGGTGCTGGAGGCGTTCGCCCTGGCGTTGTCAGGCGTGATCGCCGGCGTGGCCCTGCTTTATGTGGGCATCGCCGCTGCGCAAGGCTACGTACAGGCCAATTACGGTCTGTTTCTGCCGCTGGCGTGGCCCAGCGAATATGAATGGACGCTGCTCGGTGGCATCCTGATCGCCGCGCTGCTGATGGGCAGCGTGCCGGCGTGGCGCGCGTATCGCCAATCCCTGGCCGATGGCCTGTCGATCCGACTATGAGGACGTTAATGATGCCCCGCGCTCTGCTTGCGCTGTTGATGCTGGTCGCCTTGCCGCTGTGGGCCGCCGAGCCGAAAGAGCTGACCTGGTCGGAAATGATCCCGCCGGACGCCGCACCGGAAGTGCCGAACATGACACCCCTGCACGACCTCTCGCAGATGGGCAGCGCGCTGTCCGCCGAGTCGGCGCCAGCCGCGAAACAGGACATGCCCAATGCACCGGTGGTGAAGAGCCTCGACGGCCAGAACATTCGCCTGCCGGGCTACATCGTGCCGCTGGAAGTGAGTGAAGAAGGCCGCACTACGGAGTTTCTGCTGGTGCCGTATTTCGGCGCCTGCATCCATGTACCGCCACCGCCGTCGAACCAGATCGTGCATGTCAAAAGCGAAGTCGGCGTGAAGCTGGACGAGCTGTATCAGCCTTATTGGATCGAGGGGGCGTTGCAGGTTAAAGCGTCGACCAGTGAGTTGGCGGATGCCGGGTATCAGATGGAGGCGGACAAGATTTATATCTATGAATTGCCGGAGTGAATCTGGTGTTCGCGTGTTGATTTGAAGGACGCCTTCGCGGGCAAGCCTCGCTCCTACAGGTGTGGCGCTAACCCGTAGGAGCGAGGCTTGCCCGCGAAGGCGTCCTCAAAGGTTCCGCAAAAATTAGTGCCATCACCGTTTCATTGAGCTGAGTCAAAAGACCGGACCAGACCGCTCCGTACCATTGGACATCGAACATTTTCAACGTCCTCTGGAGCCTCCATGCACAAGTCTTTGCTCAGCGCCTCGCTGTTTGCCCTCGCGCTCGCAGCCCCGCTCGCCCATGCCCACGAAGCCGGCGACATCCTCCTTCGTGCCGGTGCAATCACCGTCAACCCGAAAGCCGACAGCTCCAACGTCAAGGTCGATCAAGGTCCGTTGGCCGGCGCCGATCTGGGTGGCAAGGCCACCATGAGCAGCGACACGCAACTGGGTCTGAACTTCGCTTACATGCTCGACAGCCACTGGGGCATCGAGCTGCTCGCGGCCACGCCATTCGAACATGACGTGAAGCTCAAAGGCACCGCCCTCGGCGCGGCGAACGGCAAACTCGGCAGCCTGAAACACCTGCCGCCGACGTTGAGCATTGTCTACTACCCACTGGACGGCAAGTCTGCATTCCAACCGTACGTTGGCGCCGGTATCAACTACACCTGGATCTACGACGAGCACGTCGGCAGCGAGGCCAGCGCCAATGGCTTCAGCAACTTCAAGGCTGATAACTCCTGGGGCATGGCGTTTCAGGTCGGTGCCGACTACATGATCACCGACAACATCATGCTCAACGCCCAAGTGCGTTACATCGACATCGATACCACCGCCACCGTGGAAAACAACGCCGTGGCACAAGGCACCCGTGCCAAGGTCGATGTCGACGTGGACCCGTTCATCTACATGGTGGGCCTGGGTTACAAGTTCTAAAATCGTTCACGTGGTGGGAACGAGCTACAAAAAAAGGCGCCTTCACAGGCGCCTTTTTCTTGCTGGCGAAAAACTCAGCGCCCCAACAACCGCGCCAGGCCGACACTCATCGGCGTCTGAGCAGGGCAGGAAAACCGCTCCAGCAGTCGCTGATTGTTCGCCCGCGAATGGCGGATATCACCCGAACGCGCCGGGCCGTAGCTCACTGGCGGCAGTTCACCGACCGCCACTTTCAACGCTTCCAGCATTTGCTTGAGCGTGGTCGCCTGGTTCCAGCCGACATTGACCGCACCGACTTCAACCTGCGGTTTTTCGATGGCTTGCACCAGCACATCGACCAGATCTTCGACGTAAACAAAATCCCGCGTCTGCTCGCCATCGCCAAACACCGTGATCGGCAGGCCGTTTTGTGCGCGCTCGCTAAAAATGCTGATCACCCCGGAGTACGGCGAGGACGGATCCTGGCGCGGGCCGAAGATGTTGAAGAAGCGGAAAATCACCGGTTCCAGCGCATGCTGGCGACGGTAGAAATCGAAGTAATGTTCACTGGCCAACTTGTCCGACGCATACGGCGTCAGCGGTTCCTTGGGCGTGTCTTCGTCGATCGACTGGCCTTCGCCATTGTTGCCGTAGACCGCTGCGCTGGAGGCAAACAGCACACGTTTGACGCCGCTCTGGCGCATGGCTTCGCAGACATTCAGCGAACCGATGAAATTGCTCTGGTGAGTCTTCACCGGATCATCCACCGAAGCCTGCACCGACGCCACGGCTGCCAGATGCGCGACCGCACTGCAACCGACCATTGCGCGAGCGACCAGGGCGGCATCGGCGACGTCGCCGACTATCAGCTCGACGCGAGGATTATCCAGCGCCAGGTTGCTGCGCTTGCCGGTGGACAGGTCGTCGAGAATCCGTACCGAATGGCCCTTGGCGAGCAAGGCGTCGGTCAGGTGCGAGCCGATGAAACCCGCGCCGCCGGTGATTAAAACAGGGCCGTCAGCCATGGCGATAGAACCTGTCCAGTAAGCCAGGGAGTGCCGCACGCCAGGCGCGGGGCTTGATCCCGAAGGTGTGAAGGATTTTCTTGCAGGCCAGCACCGCGTGTTGCGGCTCTTCGGCAGCGTCCGGGCGTGCGGCGTGAGCCTGGGCGGTCGGCGCTTCGATGGCCAGCGGATGCAGTGCGCGGGCTTCGGTGAGAATAGCCTGCCCCAGCGCCAGCGGCGTGGTCGCCTCGTGCCCGGCGTAGTGGTAGGTGCCCCACAGTGGCGCCGCGCAATCGAGTTGCTTGAGCACCGAAATGATCACCCGGGCCGCGTCGTCGACCGGCGTCGGGTTGCCGCGACGGTCATCGGCCATCAACAGTTCTTCCGGTTTTTCGGCACGGGACAGGAAACGCCCGAGGGTGCCGTCGGGGCTGTCATCGAGCAGCCAGCCGAACCGCAGCAGCACATGTTGCGGGCAGGTCGCGCGCACGCTTTGCTCGATGCGCCACAAGGCCTGACCACGCAGGCCCAGCGGCACCGGTTCGTCTTTTTCGCTGTAGGCGGTCGCCCGCGAGCCGTCGAACACCCGATAGCTCGAGGGTTGCAGCAGAACGATGTTGTGATGCTGGCACAGTTCGGCCAGACGCTCGATTGCACGCTCTTGCCCGGCCAGACGCGATTCGCTGACCGTCTCCGCCTGGAACCAGTCGAAGTAGTAGGCGAGGTTGATCAACGCGTCCGGGCGCGTGTCGTCGAGCAGTTGCGTCAGGCTCGCGGCATCCCAGCCGTCTTGCGGTGGGCGGGGGGCGAGGAAACCGATGTCTTCCTCCGCACCGAGGCGAATCAGCGCCTGCCCAAGGGCATTTCCGCCGCCCAGTAACATAAGGCGCATTCGCATAGAGTCAGCAGGCCCAGTCTGATTGGATCAATGGCTTTATCGGCACCGCTCGCGGGCAGTGCCGTCGATAGTTGCCGGAATCGTTGCATTTTGCGGGTTTAGTGCGCAACCGTCATCCGTAAAGTGTAGATCTCCGGGATTTGTGGTGCTGCTTCGGGCCTCTTCGCGGGCAAGCCTCGCTCCTACAAGAGCACCGCCTACCCCTGTAGGAGCGAGGCTTGCCCGCGAAGAGGCCCTGAAGGCCAGCAGAGATCCCGAGCGGTACTTGCATCTTCCTCACCCCACCCGCATAAATTACTCCATGAATCTGCCCATCCCCACGGACGCGGCCATGGCAGGCTTCCACCCCGCCGTCAGCGCCTGGTTCAGCAGCACCTTCCCGACGGTCACCGCCGCCCAGGCCCGGGCGTGGCCGCTGATCCGTCAGCGCCGTTCGACGTTGATCGCCGCGCCCACCGGCTCCGGTAAAACCCTCACCGCGTTTCTCGCCGTCATCGACGATCTGGTCCACCGTGGCCTGGAAACCGCAGACGGGCTGCCCAACGAAACACTGGTGGTCTACGTCTCGCCGCTCAAAGCCTTGTCCAACGACATCCAGATCAACCTGCAAAACCCGCTGGCCGGCATCACTGAACAGTTACATGCGCTGGGCCTGCCCGAGTTGCAGATCAACACCGCCGTGCGCACCGGCGACACGCCGCAAAAAGAACGCTCGGCGATGCGCAAGACCGCGCCGCACATTCTGGTGACCACCCCGGAATCCCTTTACGTGCTGCTCGGCTCCGACTCCGGCCGGCAAATGCTCGGCACCACGCGCACGGTGATCGTCGATGAGATCCACGCCATCGCCGCCAGCAAACGCGGCAGCCATCTGGCCCTGAGCCTGGAGCGTTTGCAGGCGTTATGCGCAGCACCGTTGATGCGCATCGGCCTGTCCGCCACGCAAAAACCCATCGAAGCAGTTTCACGCTTTCTGGTCGGTCGTGATCGCGCATGCGAAATCATCGACATCGGCCACGCCCGTCCACGGGATCTAGGCATCGAAGTACCGCCGGTGCCGCTGTCGGCGGTGATGGCCAACGATGTCTGGGAATTGGTCTACGACCGCCTCGCCGTCCTCGCCCGCGAACACCGCACCACACTGATTTTCGTCAACACCCGGCGGCTGGCCGAACGCCTGAGCCGGCATTTGAGCGAACGTCTCGGCAAGCAAGCAGTCGCCGCCCACCACGGCAGCCTGGCCAAGGAGTTTCGCCTCGATGCCGAACAACGACTCAAGTGCGGCGACCTGCAAGTGCTGATCGCCACGGCGTCGCTGGAACTGGGGATAGATATCGGTGATGTCGATCTGGTCTGTCAGATCTCGTCGCCGCGTTCGATTGCCGGATTCCTGCAACGTGTCGGCCGCTCCGGCCACCAGATCGGCGGCACGCCCAAGGGCCGATTGTTCGCCACCACCCGCGACGATTTGATCGAATGCACCGCACTGCTCGACTGCGTGCGCCGGGGTGAACTCGATACCTTGCAGATTCCTCAAGCGCCGCTGGACGTACTGGCCCAGCAGATCATCGCCGAGGTCAGTTGCCAGGAATGGCCGGAGCACGCGCTGCTGGAGATGTTCCGCAATGCCTCGCCCTACGCTGAGCTCGACGAAAAACATTATCAGGCGCTGCTGCAGATGCTCGCCGAGGGCTACAACGGTCGCCAGGGCATCCGCAGCGCGTACCTGCACCGCGACGCCGTGACGCGTACTTTGCGCGGTCGACGCGGCAGCAAACTCACCGCCGTGACCAGCGGCGGCACCATCCCGGACAACGCCGACTACAGCGTGCTGCTGGAACCGCAAGGGCTGAACATCGGCAGCGTCAACGAAGACTTCGCCGTGGAAAGCATCGCCGGTGATGTCTTTCAGTTGGGCAACACCTCGTACCGAATCCTGCGGGTCGAAGCCGGCAAGGTCCGGGTCGAAGATGCGCACGGCCAGCCGCCGACCATTCCGTTCTGGCTCGGCGAAGCGCCGGGGCGCAGCGCGGAGTTGTCCTTCGCCGTGGCGCGCCTGCAAGCGCAACTCGACGACCTGCTCGGCGCCACGCCCGGCAACTTGCAGCCGGCCCTCGACTGGCTGACCGAGACCCTCGGCCTGAACCTCGACAGCGCCGGACAACTGGTGGATTACCTCGCCCGCGCACGCCTGACATTGGGCGCCCTGCCCTCGCAGGACACGCTGCTGATGGAGCGCTTTTTCGATGAGTCCGGCGGCACGCAACTGATCATCCACACGCCCTTCGGCAGCCGCATCAACCGCGCCTGGGGCCTGGCCCTGCGCAAGCGTTTCTGCCGCACCTTCAACTTCGAATTGCAGGCTGCCGCCAGCGAAGATGCGATCGTGTTGTCGCTGTCCACCAGCCACAGCTTTGAGCTCGATGATGTCTGGCGCTACCTGCACAGCAACAGCGCCGAACACCTGCTGATTCAAGCGGTGCTCGATGCGCCGCTGTTCGGTGTGCGCTGGCGCTGGAATGCCGGCGTCGCATTGGCGTTGCCGCGTTACAGCGGCGGGCGCAAAGTCCCCCCGCAGATTCAGCGGATGAAAAGCGAAGACCTGATCGCCAGCGTGTTTCCCGACCAGATCGCCTGCGTGGAAAACCTCGCCGGCGAACGGGAGATTCCCGATCATCCACTGGTGGAACAGACCCTCGACGATTGCCTCCACGAAGCCATGGACTGCGAAGGCTGGCTGACGTTGTTGCGGCGCATGGAACGCGGCGACGTTCGCCTGATCAGCCGCGACCTGCCGGCGCCTTCGCCGCTGGCCGCCGAAATTCTCAGCGCCCGGCCTTACACCTTTCTCGACGACGCGCCGCTGGAAGAGCGCCGCACCCAAGCCGTGCTCAACCGGCGCTGGACCGACCCGCAGTCCACCGACGACCTCGGCGCGCTGGATGCCGAGGCGATTCAAGCGGTGCGCGATGAGGCCTGGCCGACGCCGACCAATGCCGATGAAATGCACGAGACGTTGATGAGCCTCGCGTGCATCGCCGATGCCGAGGCGCAGGCCAATGCGCAGTGGATTGATTGGTTGAATGCCCTTGCCGAGAGCGGTCGCGCCAGTCGTTTGCAGATCGATGCCGGGCAATTGCTGTGGCTGGCGGTGGAGCGGCTGACGTGCCTGCGCGCCATTTATCCACAGGCAAATTTGTCGCCACCGCTGGAGGCGCTGCCGGGGTTCAATGACGTCTGGGAAGCAGACGAAGCGGTGCTGGAAGTTATCCGCGCACGACTCAGCGCTTTTGGTCCGTTGCCACTGAGCGCGATTGCCAAACCTCTGGGATTACCTTCGACTCACGTCACCCAGGCACTCGCGCAACTGGAACGCGAAGGTTATGTGTTGCGCGGCCACTTCACCCCCGGCGCCGATCAGGAAGAATGGTGCGAGCGGCATCTGCTGGCGCGAATTCATCGCTACACGGTCAAGCGTCTGCGGCGAGAAATCGAGCCTGTGGCGTTGCAGGATTTCATGCGATTCCTGTTCGACTGGCAGCATCTTTCTGCCTCGACCCAAGGCCAGGGCAATGCGGTGCTGCCCGCCATCGTCGCTCAGTTCGAAGGCTATCCCGCCGCCGCTTCAGCCTGGGACAGCGACATTCTGCCAGCGCGGATCAAAGGCTATTCAGCGAGTTGGCTGGATGACCTGTGCCGTAGTGGCAAACTGGTCTGGACGCGCCTGACCGCGCACAACAAAAGCGCCAGCACGGCGCTGCGCAGCACGCCGATTGTGTTGCTGCCGCGCAGCCAGGTCGGGTTATGGAGCGGTCTGACTGAACAGACACCGGTCAGCGACCTGTCGCCCAAAACTCAAAAGGTTTACCAAGCCCTCAGCCAACACGGCGCGTTGTTTTTCGATGAGCTGATTTACGAGGCTCATCTGCTGCGCTCGGAGCTGGAAATCGCCTTGCAGGAACTGGTCGGCGCCGGGCTGGTGAACGCCGACAGTTTTGCCGGTTTACGGGCGCTGATCACGCCGGCCAATAAACGGCAGAATCGCAGCAGCCGACGCGGGCGCGGAGCGTTTATCGGAGGCATGGATGACGCCGGACGCTGGGCCTTGCTTCGACGCGGGGCGCCAGCGCAGGTGGTGGATAACAAACATCCAACGCCGAGCGACACCCTGGAACACATTGCCATGACCTTGCTGCGCCGCTACGGCGTGGTGTTCTGGCGCCTGCTGGAACGCGAAGCAGACTGGTTGCCGAGCTGGCGCGAATTGCTGCGCACGTTCCATCGGCTGGAGGCTCGCGGCGAGATTCGCGGCGGGCGGTTTGTCAGTGGTTTGGCCGGTGAACAGTTCGCCTTGCCCGAGGCGATTCCGTTACTGCGCGAAGTGCGGCGGCGGGCGCATGACGGGAGTCTGATTGCCGTGTGCGGGGTTGATCCGCTGAATCTCGCCGGCACGCTGCTACCCGGTGCGAAAGTGCCGGCACTGGCGAGTAATCGGTTGGTGTACCGCGATGGTTTGCCGGTGGCTGCCGAGATCGCTGGCCAGCAGGTTTTCTGGGTGGAATCGACGAGTGAAATACGCAACAAGCTGATCCGGCATTGACGCTGTCACGGCCGGCCTCTTCGCCGGCAAGCCGGCTCCTACAGGTCCGGTGCCACATAAAAACCCCGGACTACACGCAACCCTTGTAGGAGCCGGCTTGCCGGCGATGAGGCCCTCAAAAACGGCGGCGCATATGAGGCCGCCATCGCTGGCAAGCCAGCTCCTACAGGTCCGGGGCCACATAAAAACCCCGGACTACACGCAACCCTTGTAGGAGCCGGCTTGCCGGCGATGAGGCCCTCAAAAACGGCGGCGTATATGAGGCCGCCATCGCTGGCAAGCCAGCTCCTACAGGTCCGGTGCCACATAAAAAACCTGGATTACACGCAACCCTTGTAGGAGCCGGCTTGCTGGCGATGAGGCCCTCGAGAACGGCGGTGCATTTGAGGCCGCCTTCGCCAGCAAGCCGGCTCCTACAAAGGGCTGCGTGTTTCCATCGAGGTGATATTTGCGTTCAGGGCAAATATCAAATGCCAATACCTCTATTTTTCCGCACAACCCAATCCCCGACACTGCGCTCCATCAATCAACCCACCGGAGTTGCAGCCATGCCCATTGCCTTGCTCGCGCTGACCCTCAGCGCCTTCGCCATCGGGACGACCGAGTTCGTCATCGTTGGCTTGTTACCCACTATCGGCGCCGACCTCGGCGTCAGCCTGCCGTCCGCCGGCCTGCTGGTCAGCCTCTATGCCCTGGGCGTTGCCATCGGTGCCCCGGTGCTGACCGCCCTCACCGGCAAAGTCCCGCGCAAAATGCTGCTGTTGTCGCTGATGGTGCTGTTCACCCTTGGCAACCTGCTGGCGTGGAAAGCACCGAGCTACGAATCGCTGATCATTGCGCGAATCGTCACCGGCCTGGCCCACGGGGTGTTTTTCTCGATTGGCTCGACCATCGCCACCAGCCTGGTGCCGAAGGAAAAAGCCGCCAGCGCGATTGCGATCATGTTCACCGGTCTGACGGTGGCGCTGGTCACCGGCGTACCGTTGGGGACGTTCATCGGTCAGCATTTCGGCTGGCGTGAAACCTTCCTCGCCGTCTCTGCTTTGGGTGTGATTGCGTTCATCGGCAGCCTGCTCTACGTGCCGAAAAACATCACCCACAGCAAACCGGCTTCGCTGCTGGAACAGTTGCAGGTCCTCAAACAACCGCGCTTGCTGTTGGTGTATGCCATGACGGCGGTCGGTTACGGCGGTTCGTTCATCGCCTTCACGTTCCTTGCGCCGATTCTTCAAGACATCTCTGGTTTCAGCGCCGGCACCGTCAGCCTGGTGTTGCTGGTGTACGGCATCTCGGTTGCCGTCGGTAATATCTGGGGCGGCAAACTGGCCGACAAACGCGGCCCGATCAAAGCCCTGAAAATCATCTTCGCCCTGCTCGCTGCTGTGTTGTTCGTGTTGACCTTCACCGCCGGCAACCCGTGGCTGGCGCTGGCCACCGTGCTGGTCTGGGGCGCGGTCGCTTTCGGCAACGTGCCGGGTTTGCAGGTGTATGTGGTGCGTCAGGCCGAACATCACACGCCGAATGCGGTGGACGTGGCTTCCGGCCTGAACATCGCGGCGTTCAACCTCGGCATTGCCGGTGGCGCGTGGGGCGGTGGTTTGATCGTCGCTCACATGGGCCTGATCCATACCGCATGGATCGGTGGTCTGGTGGTGTTGGTGGCGCTGGCGCTGACCGCCTGGAGCGGCCGCCTCGATCGCCTCGGCCCGGTGTATGCCACGAGTTCAACCCGCATCGTCGCCGGTCACTGATTACCCTTGTAGGAGCCGGCTTGCTGGCGATAGCGGTGTGTCAGTCACATCAATGTTGAATGTGCCACCGCTATCGCCAGCAAGCCGGCTCCTACAGGTTTAGCCCTCCTACCGTCCGTAGTCCCGTCGAAACTTTCTCGCTTGCCCCGCAGTCATCAAAAGACAGGGGCAACCGGGGACCCTCAGACGGGAGGCGACATGGCGGCGATTCACAGCGGTATTTCAGCTTGGCGCTTCTTTGCCTCCGGCGAGCCTGCGGCACAAGGCGTGCTGCCATGAACCGCGCCGAGCAGTTCAACCCCGACGATGACTCGTCAGGAACCGTGAACGCAGTACGCCGCTTCACCGTGCTGACGGTCAACACGCACAAGGGTTTCACCGCGCTCAACCGGCGTTTCATCCTGCCGGAATTGCGCGAAGCCGTGCGCAGCGTGTCCGCCGACGTGGTGTTTTTGCAGGAAGTCCACGGCACCCACGAGCACCATCCCCAGCGTTACAGCAATTGGCCGACAATGCCGCAGTACGAATTTCTCGCCGACACGCTGTGGCCGCAGTTCGCCTACGGACGCAACGCGGTGTACCCGGCAGGCGATCACGGCAATGCGCTGTTGTCGAAATTCCAGATCATTCGCCACGACAACCTCGACGTGTCCATCAGCGGACACGAAAACCGCGGCATCCTGCATTGCGTATTGCGCTTGCCCGTCGATGGCCCGGAGGTGCACGCGATTTGCGTCCATTTGGGACTGCGCGAAACCCATCGCAATGAACAGCTGAAGCTGCTGACCCAACGCCTCGCAGAATTGCCGAGCGACGCGCCGGTGATTGTCGCCGGTGACTTCAACGACTGGCGTCAGCGCGCCGACGCAATGCTCAAGCCCTGTGGTTTGCGCGAGGTGTTTGCCGAACTCCACGGCAAACCGGCGCGCAGTTTTCCGGCGCGCTTGCCGGCCTTGCGCCTGGACCGCATCTACGTGCGCAACCTCAAGGCCAGCCGTCCGCAAGTCCTGGCGGCGCGGCCCTGGTCTCACCTTTCCGACCACGCACCACTATCGGTGGAGATCGAGCTATGAGCAGCGCACCGATGGAAAAAACCACCGTGGATCACGTACCCACCAACCCGCCGGTGCGCGAACCCGGCGTGGTCGACGTTGAATACGGTTGGCAGGGCAACAACCGGGTGGAACTGCTGGAAAACGGCGAAGAATATTTCCCTCGGGTGTTCGAAGCCATGCGCCAGGCAAAGACTGAAATCCTCCTGGAAACCTTCATCGTTTTCGAGGACAAGGTCGGCGAAGAGCTGCAGCAAGTGCTGATCGACGCGGCTCAACGCGGCGTGCGCGTCACCGCCAGTCTCGACGGGTTTGGTTGTGGCGAGTTGAGCACCGGTTACCTTACGGCGTTGAGCGAGGCCGGCGTGCACCTGCAGATATTTGACCCGGCACCGAAGCGGCTGGGTATCCGCACCAACTGGTTCCGGCGCCTGCACCGCAAGATCGTGGTGGTCGACGGCACGATTGCGTTCATCGGCGGGATCAACTTTTCCGCCGACCATCTGGCCGACTTCGGCCCCGAGGCCAAACAGGATTACTCGGTTGAAGTGCAAGGCCCGGCAGTGACCGACATTCATCATTTCGCCCTGCTGCAAAGCGGTCGCCCGGCCCGCGCCAAATACTGGTGGCAACGCCGGCGGCAGCGGCGCTCGGAACTGGCGTTCAACGATCACGACGGCCAGGTCCGTTTGGTGTACCGCGACAACGGTGATCATCAAACCGATATCGAAGAGGTTTATAGACATGTCCTGCGCAGCGCCCAGCGTCGCGTGGTGATTGCCAACGCCTATTTCTTTCCCGGTTATCGCTTGCTGCGCGAGATACGCAACGCCGCGCGGCGAGGCGTCGAGGTGCGACTGATCCTGCAAGGCCAGCCAGACATGAGGGTGGCCAAACTGGCGGCGCGCATGACCTATGACTACCTGCTCAAATCCGGGGTGCAGATTCACGAATATTGCGAGCGCCCGCTGCACGGCAAAGTCGCGCTGGTGGACGAAGACTGGAGCACCGTCGGCTCGAGCAACCTCGACCCGCTGAGCCTGGCGATGAACCTGGAAGCCAATGTGCTGATCCGCGATCGCGCCTTCAACCGCGATTTGTTCGAACGCCTCGAGAGGCTGAGCGACAACCACTGCAAAGCCATGTGTGCGGACACATCCCCACGCGGACGGGTCTGGCACATGACCGTCGGTTTTCTGGTGTTTCACTTCCTGCGGCACTTCCCGGCGTGGGCCGGCTGGCTGCCGGCACACAAGCCACGCCTGAAGCCCTTCACCCACCTCGCCGGGGGCGATCACCATGAGCCGCGCTGAAACCCATTCGGCGCCTCACGCCGACAGCCCGCACAAGTCGCATTGGAGTCGCTGGAAGAAACCGCTGACGATGCTGTTTTTCCTGGCGCTGATCGTCCTGTTCACGATGCTGGCCCAACGCATCGAATGGAACGAGGTGTTCGACACCCTCGCCGATTTCAAGGTGCGCACGCTGGTCATCGCTTCCGGGCTGACGCTGGTGAGTTTTCTGGTGTACGCCTGTTTCGACCTGATTGGCCGCACCTATATTCGTCAGGACCTGACCTGGAAACAGATCCTGCCAGTGGGGATCATCAGCTACGCCTTCAACCTCAACCTGAGTGCCTGGGTCGGCGGCATTGCCATGCGCTATCGGCTTTACTCGCGGCTCGGCGTGAGCAAAAGCAACATCGCGAAAATCCTCGGCCTGAGCCTGGCGACCAACTGGTTCGGCTACATGGTGATTGCCGGCGCGATGTTCAGCAGCGGGCTGGTGCGCATGCCACCGGGCTGGAAACTCAGCAGTGGTGCATTGCAGGGCGTGGGGGTTCTGTTGCTGTTGGTGAGCGCGGGTTACCTGGCGGCCTGTCAGTATTCCAAGCGGCGGGAGTGGGCGATTCGCGGCGTCGAAATCAACTTGCCGTCCCTGCGCATGGCGGTGCTGCAACTGGCGCTCGGGGCGCTGAACTGGTCGCTGATGGCGGCGGTGATCTTCACCCTTCTGCCGAGCAAGCTGGATTATCCGCTGGTGCTTGGCGTGTTGTTGATCAGCGCGATTGCCGGGGTGATTACGCACATTCCGGCGGGGCTCGGTGTATTGGAGGCGGTGTTTGTGGCGTTGCTGCAGCATGAGGCTTCGCGGGGGAGCCTGGTGGCGGGGTTGCTGGCGTATCGGGCGATTTATTTTATCCTGCCGTTGTTGATTACGTTGGTGATGTATTTGATTGTGGAGGCCAAGGCCAAGTCGCTGCGGATTGCGAAGAAACCCAAGTGATCGGGGTGATAGTGAGGACGCCATCGCCAGCAAGCTGGCTCCTACAAGGTTTGCGTTAATCCTGTAGGAGCCAGCTTGCTGGCGATTCGCAAGAACACTGCAAATCTTAGGTCGACTGGATAATGCTCAACCGCTCACCCACCACCATCTCGGTAATCCAGTCCACCAGGATCGACGTATACGCCTGCTGCGAAACCGGCTCGCTCAACGCGTGATCGGCGCCGTCGATGATGCGGTGGGTCAGCGAGTGCGTCTGCTGACACGCCGCCCGGTAACTCATGATGGTCGCGTGGGGCACATAGTCGTCAGTCTCGGACTCCACCAGCAGCACATCCCCGGTAAATTGCGAACAGGCATGCAACGCGCGATTGCTGTCGGCGCGCACCAGCGTGCTGCGGTAATCACGCAAATCGAGCTTGTCCAGTTCACGCTTGGGCGCGTGCCATTGCTCATCGCGATACAACGCCGGCACCCGCAGCGCCAGCCAGCGCACGGGGCGCAATGAGGTCAAAATCGCAGCCAGATAACCGCCATAACTGGTGCCGACCACAGCAATCGCCGAGGTATCGAGCGCAGGGTGCGCGAGCAATCGGTCGTACGCCGCCAGCAGGTCACGCAGGTTGTCTTCGCGGGAGACCCGCGTCAGTGGAATGCCGGTGCCGCCGGTGTGCCCGCGCAAGTCAAACGTCAGGCACACGCAGCCCAGACCTGCGATGCCTTTGGCCCGTTCAAGATCACGCTCCTGACTGCCGCCCCAACCGTGCACGAAGAGCACGCCGGGGACCTTCGATTTGGGGCTGAGAAAAGTCCCGCTCATCTGTTCATCGTCGATGTCGATCTGAATGGTTTCGCTTCTAGCCGTCATAGGATTTGACCGTTACGTACTTGAGGAGAAATTCACTGTTGTGCGCTGGCCCGCGGTACACCTCGATGGCGTCCGCCGGCAGCGCTTGATCGATGTAGGTTTCCACCGAAGACACACGAATTGCGCTCATCTGCGGGTCGTTGACGAAGCTCTGCAACGCCGCCACTTCGGCGCTGCTGGCACCGCCCATGCGCCAGGACTGTTCAAGCACGCCGCTGCGCTGTGTGCCGTTACTGTCCAGGCCTTGCGCGATGTCGTAGTTGCGCCGCGAGGCATAGAAACCGGGATAGGCCTCGTCCGCCGCACGGTCAAACACTTGCGCTTGCCGGATGGCCAGCCGCACGTCGTCGGGCAGTTGCAGTTCGAGCAGTTCGTCGTAACCGCCCTGCACCACGAGCAGATTGGAACCGCCATAAACCTGCTCGCCATGACCGTCTGCGGTCAAGTACTGATCACCGCAGTAACTCAGCACTGTGCCGCCGATGAAGCTTTGGCCGACGCTGTGGGTCACCACCTCGGTCAGGTCTTGCTCCAACACCACGCCTTCGGTGAATAGCGCCTTGGCATCGGGTCTAGCGAGGATCGCATCGAATTGGTCGAGGCTCTGGATAACCTCCTGACCGCGTCCGGCGCAGGCATGGATCGGTTTCAGGCGAATCGGTCCGCTATCGAGCAAATGCTCCGCCGCAGGGCGCGCATCGTCGAGGGAGAACACGCTGAGCCCCTCGAGCACCACGTTGCGCACCCGTTCGCAAAACAACGGCGACCAGCCGTGCGGCGCAAAAGCGTTTTTGTTGCGCAAGCCGTGGCTGATGGCTTTGGTGCAGATGAAATCATGCTCAACGTAGCCGCCCCACAAATCCTCCGGGCCTTTGACGCCCAATTGCCGCGCGGCCGCAGCGCCGACAATGGTTTGTGTCGGCAGCAGATAAAGATCGCGACCGCTGTGGTGTTCGGGGTCGTAGCTGCCGCCGAATTTGAACCCGAGAACCTGCGCCAGCCAACGGGCCAATGCGTGATTGGTTTCGACTTCGTGCTGTGGCGCGTCGGGCCGCACCGAGTGGGCAACCACCAGTTTTTTGCGGTTTGTTGGGGTCATGCGTCCCCCTTCAATCAGCGCTTGATGAATGTAGTTGTAGGGGTGCAGAGATCAGGCCAACGGCAGCTGATTTGAAATAATCGGCAATTCAATCAGTTGCCGATTCGGTGATAGCAATGAGCCTGTCTCATTCTGCACGACGGCCATTTCGCTCCCGGCATTTTGCACGCCCCAAGCCTTGCAAAGATCAAACTGTGGGAGCGAGCCTGCTCGCGATGGACGTTAACGATAACGCGTGTTGTCGGAATGAAAGCGTCGTCCTCAGGTTCATCGCGAGCAAGCTCGCTCCTACAGGGTTATTCGTGTTGCTTATTGACGGGCTCCGGCGGCGGTCGGCGAAACGCCAAACCGCGTCCGATAATCACTCGGCGCCAGCCCGGTGATTTTCTTGAACGTCGCGCGGAAGGCGCTCGGGTCCTGATAACCGACGGTCCAGGCAATGTGGTCGATGGTGCCGTTGGTGAACTCCAACATTTCCCGGGCCTTACCGACCCGCAGGTGCTGGCAATACTCGGTGGGTTTAAGCCCGGTTGCAGCACGAAATCTGCGCAGGAAGGTGCGTTCTTCCAGCCCTGCCCGTTCAGCCATGGTCGCCAGCGACACATCGGTCGCGCCGGTGCTTTGCAGCCAATGCTGAACCTTGAGAATCGAGGCGTCGCCGTGGCTGAGAATCGGTGAAAAGTTGCTGCCACATTCACTCGCACTGTCGCTGTGTTCCACCACCAGAAACCGCGCAGTGCCGGTGGCGATGCTCGGCCCCAGCAATCGGTCGACCAGACGCAAACCCAGCTCGGACCAGGCCATCAACCCGGCGGTGGTGATCAAGTCGCCGTCATCGACGATCGGCGTATCGGCCTTGAGCTTGATCGCCGGATAACGCTCGGCGAACGCCTTGGCCGACGTCCAGTGGGTGGTGGCGCTGCGGCCGTCGAGCAGGCCGCTTTCAGCCAATAGAATCGAACCCACGCAGACGCCGCCGAGGGTCGCGCCTTGTGCGTGCTGCTGACGAATCCAGCGCAGCAAGCCTTGCGGTGCCTGGCCTTCGGAAAAACCGCCAATCGACGGCGGGATCAGCACTGCCACCAATGCGCCGTCCGGCGCGGGATGGCTGTCGTAGATGCGCTGGGGTGGTTGATCGCCATCGACCTGCCAGTGGCTGACCCGCAACAGCGGCAACTGCGCCGCTTGATAGTCCGCGGCAATCCGGTTCGCCACCCCGAACAAGTCGGTCAGCCCGTGCACCGCTGCCATCTGCGCGCCGGGATAAATCAGCACGCCCAGCTCGGCGATTGGCCTTTGTGCGTCCATTGTCAGTTTTCCCCCTTCTATTGTCGGTGCGGCCAATCCTCGGACGGTCCGCCAGAGCCAATACTTCATTCCACACCCACACACACTTCGAGGAAACAGTCATGGCCAAGCAAGCACTCATCGTAGTTGATATCCAAAACGACTACTTCCCCCAGGGCAAGTGGCCGCTGGTCGGCGCCGACGCTGCTGCGGATAACGCCGTACGTCTGCTTAAAGCTTTTCGTGATGCCGGTGATTCGGTGGTGCACATTCGCCACGAGTTCACTTCCGACGAAGCGCCCTTCTTCACCCCGGGCTCCGAGGGCGCGAAGCTGCACCCCAAAGTCCTGAACCGCGCCGACGAGCCGGTGGTGCTCAAGCACTTCGTCAACTCGTTCCGCGAAACTGAATTGCAGTCAATTCTCGACGAGCAGGGTATCAAGGAGTTGGTGGTGGTTGGCAGCATGAGTCATATGTGCGTCGACGGCATTACCCGTGCGGCCGCCGATATGGGTTACGCCGTCACCGTCATTCATGACGCCTGTGCCTCGCGGGATTTGGAGTTCAACGGACTTACGGTTCCGGCTGCCCATGTTCATGCCGCGTTCATGTCTGCGTTGGGTTTTGCCTATGCTCGTGTGGTGTCTACTGGCGAGTTTCTGGCTGGGTGAGGTGAGCTGAGTACATATCCGTTGCTGCGGTAACGGCTTCTATTGGTTTCGCTCTTACAGCGAGTCACTTTCGAAAAGCGCGAAAGTAACCAAAGCGCTCTTGCCCCTTTCGTTCGGTGCCTCGCTAAGGCTCGGCATACCCTCGCTCCGGTCCTGCTCCGTGGGCCCGCCGCGATCGGCCATCCATGGCCGGGGGCGGCTAACCCGGCATCCATGCCGGGTTGCCCACTGCGCAGAACCTCCACTCGGCCTCTCGAGGGGGCGACCACCGCCACAGCCGCCGAGGCGGCCTGAAAGCCGACCTGGCTCTTTGGTGCGCGCGTTCCCTCATTCCGGATATGTACACCTATCCCCTGTAGGAGCCGGCTTGCTGGCGATGGCGTCCGTCCAGCCAGTACAAACGTCGACTGCCCCACCGCTATCGCCGGCAAGCCAGCTCCTACAGTTGATCGTATTTATCCAAACACATACGCATTTCCCTTGTAGGAGCCAGCTTGCTGGCGATGGACGTCAACGATAACGCGGGCTGTCTGAGTGAACGCGTCGCCTAGACGTTTTTCGCCGGCAAGCCGGCTCCTACAGGGGATCGCGTGTGCTTTTGATTTTCACCACTCATCAGGCCGAGCGTTAGCTCGCCTTCCGCTTTTGATCTTGAGGTGCACGCCCCCTCGAGAGGCCGAGCGCAGGTTCTGCGCAGTGGGCAACCCGGCATGGATGCCGGGTTAGCCGCGCACGGCCAGGGATGGCCGATCGCGGCGGGCCCGCGGAGCAGGACCGGAGCGAGGGCATGCCGAGCCTAGGCGAGGCACCGAACGAAAGGGGCAAGAGCCCTTGGTTACTTGGGGCTTTTCCAAGTGACTCGCCGTAAGGGCGAAACCAATATCCGCCATCACCCAAAAAACGGATATACCCCCAATCCCCGCCCCCACCACCCATAAAAAATCTCACGCGTGAGCTATTGAGCCCAACAAAAATTGCCTGTAGTGTTTCTCACGCGTGAGTTTTTCACAACGAGGTCAGCACCATGAACAGCAGCTCTCCATCAGATCCGCCTTCCGGGTCTGTGAACGATTCAGCAAGCCGCAAGGGAGAGCGCTCGAAACCGTCCGCGAAAAAACCGTCGAGCTTCTACATGAAGCAGATGCGCGCGGGCCTGGGTGCCGCCGGTTATGTAAAACACGAGACTTGGGTGCTTCCCGAAAACCGAAGCCTGCTCAAGCAGATGGAGAAACAGCTACGCCAACCGATCCTGGCTGGCTCATTCATGTCGGAGAATTACATGAGCGCAGGTAACAACTGGAACATCGATCGCCTCTACAGCGCCCTTCAAGCCCTGGACGAAGTGGTCTCGAACGACATCACCCTCTCCCTCGTCCAAGGCTCCGAATCCAGCATCAAGCTGGAAATGAACGACTTCGGTGGCTTGCCGATTTACATCGCGGTTGTGGGCGACCAGATCATCGTCGATACCGTGCTGGTCGACGTCGAGTCGATCAAGGACGTGCCGGCCTTCAACGATGCCGTGCTGCGCAGCCGGGAAATGTTCCCGCTGTCGTCGATCGGCATCGAGTCCATGCCCAACGGGCAGGTCGTTTACAACATGTTTGGCGCGCTCAGTTCCGACTCGAGCCTGACCAACGTCGTGACCGAGGTCAAAACCCTCGTCGACAACGTGCAGCGCGCCAGCGAAGCCTTCGAACGTTTTTTCAATTAATTATTCGGGAATCAGGGAAAATCCAATGACTCAGTCCATCTGGAGCAAATTGTTCACCGCACTGCGTGGCGGTGCCAATGAAGTCGGCGAATCGATCGTCGACCAACAGGCCCTGCGCATCCTCGACCAGGAAATCCGCGATGCCGACAGCGCGCTGGCCAACGCCAAGCGTGAACTGGTGACCATCATGGCCAAGCACAAACTGTCCGCTGATCGCGTCAGCGAGTACAACGCCAAGATCAAGGACCTGGAATCCAAGGCGCTGGCCGCCATTCAGGCCAACCGCGAAGACTTGGCACTGGAAGTGGCCGAAGCCATTTCGACCCTGACCAACGAGCTGGATGTCGAGCAGAAGCAGGCCACCGAATTCGGCGGTTATGCGGACAACATGCGCAAAGACATCACCAAGGCTGAAAGCCGCATCAAGAGCCTGCGTCAGCAAGTGGACATGGCCAAGGCCCGCGAAAGCGTGCAGAAAGCCCAAGTCAGCGCATCCATCGCCAGCGGCGGCGCCAACGGCAAACTGGAAACCGCAGTCGGCACGCTGAACCGCTTGCAAGCCAAGCAGCAGCAACGCGCCGCTGAACTGGAAGCCCAGGACCAACTGGCCGATGCCTCGACCGGCACTGACCTGGAGCGCAAACTGCGCGAAGCCGGCATCACGCCGGACGCGGGCAGCGCCAACGCGATCCTGGAGCGCCTGAAGCAGAAATCGGCTGAGTAACCCACTCAGTCGCAGATGCATAACCTGTGGGAGCTAGCCTGCTAGCGATTACGGTTTGTCAGGCGACATTAATGTTGCCTGACACTCCCTCTTCGCGAGCAAGCTCGCTCCCACATTGGATATGCGCTTCAGTTTTCGTTGAATCGAGGTCAAGGATGGATGCCCTGAAGGGTTTCAAGACAATCGCCAGCCTCGCCATTTTCATGGTGGCGCTGCAACTGCTCAACGTCGCGACCGGCTACAGCCTTGTGGCATTCGGCCTGGTGCCGAGAACAGCCCACGGACTGGTCGGCATCATCACCTCGCCTTTTTTGCACGCGTCCTTTGCGCACCTCAGCGCCAACCTGATTCCCTTCCTGATTCTGGGCACCCTGGTCATTGTCGACGGGCTCAACCGGTTCCTGGCCGTCAGCGCGATCATCATTCTGCTGGGCGGCGCACTGGTCTGGCTGTTCGGGTTTTCCGGCGTGCACATTGGCGCCAGCGGCTGGGTATTCGGGTTGTGGGCCTACCTCCTGTCCCGCGCCTGGTTTCACCGCAGTTGGGGCAACCTGATCACGGCCAGCGTCGTGGCGCTGCTCTATGGCGGCCTGGTCTTTGGCTTTCTTCCGCGTCAGGGTGTGTCCTTCGAAGGACATCTCTTTGGGGCGCTCGCCGGATTTATTGCTGCCAAGGTACTTTTCTCTGCGCCGCGCAGCAGGTTTAATGCCGCCGGTTAACCGCACTTGAGCATTCAGACGCCGAGGCGATAACGTCGCCAGGAATGAGTACCCACGGAGTCAGGGACGAAATGTCGATTTTCCTTTTATTGCGCATGTATGCCTCGTCCCTCTTCCACCGATTCGGTTGGGTGGGACTGGTCATCGCCTTGGCCGTGCACCTGACCACGGCGTATCTGGGCCTGGTGTTGCTGGGCGAACAGCACCTCACCGCCCCCGCCACATTTACCTACTTCTATCTCACCACCACGCTTACCGTAGGCTATGGCGATCTCGCGCCACAGACATCGGCGGGGCGCATTTTCGTGGCCACCTGGGTCATGCTCGGCGGCATTGCGCTGCTGACGGCAGCCATCGGCAAAACCACCAGCAGCGTTATCGATGTATGGAGAAAAAGCATGAAGGGCAAAGGTGACTACACCGGCAATGTCGGGCATACGGTGCTCATCGGCTGGGAAGGTGCGTCCAGCGAACGGGTCGTTGAGTTGTTGCTTCAGGATGAAACCTCCAACGACAACCTGATCGTCATTTGCGATTGCACCCTTGAAGAAAACCCCATGCCTGGCCAGGCGTCCTTCATCAAGGGCGAAAGCCTGTCCTCGGTGGCGCTGCTACTGCGCGCTGGCGTTCCCGGTGCCGAACGCGTTTTGGTGCGAACCCATTCAGACGACCTGACCCTGGCCACCGTGCTGGCGGTCAATCAACTGAAGCCTGTCGGGCATGTGGTCGCCCACTTCAATGACAGTGAAATCGCCTCGCTCGCCAGCGCCTACGCCCCCAGCCTGGAATGCACATCAAGCATGGCCATCGAGATGCTTGTGCGCGCGTCTCAGGACCCCGGCTCGTCCGTGGTCATCAACGAATTGTTGTGCGTGGGCCAGGGCGCGACCCAATACCTGATGAAACTGCCCGAGACGTTTAACGCGACCTTCGGCGATCTGTACACGCAGATGAAAGAACGTCACAACGCCACCCTCATCGGCTACCGCGCCAAGGGCGCCCGACAACCATCGATCAACCCGCCTGGCGCCACACGCGTCGAGGGCGGCGAGCTCTTCTACATCGCCTCCACTCGCCTCAAGGAAATCTCCAATGGGATGGTTTAAACAGTTGTTGGGGCTTGAGGCCCCGAATGCGAATTCAGAATCGAAATGGACCACCAGCGAAACCCAGCCGGCCGCCGGCCCGTTGGGTCTGGCACTGGGCAAAGGCGTGATGTTCGACAGCACGCTGCAATTGTTGCTCGACGAAAAAACCGCCGTGGCCATCCCCGGCTCGCAGCAGATCTGGAGCAACGGCACCATTGACCTCGGGCAGTCGACCTGGCTGTCGCGCTACTACATGAACGACGAAGACTACTGGCTGCAAGTGCACACCACCGGCGATATCGCCGGCCAGGTCGAGTCGGTGATCCTGTTCAACTACCTCAGCTACATCACCATCAGCAGCGAAGCGGAGCTGCGCCGTCTGGCCGGCCCGAATAGCCTGATCGGGCTGCCGACCTACACCCACAACGGCGTCGAATACACCCGTGAATGGGGCACCGAGAATGGCCAGACTGAATTGGTGGCGTTGAGCGAACAGCTGAAAAACCCGGATGAGTCCTACAGCGTCGAGCACCGTTCGATGCTGTACGCCCGCGAAACCGGCCTGACCGACCGCCGTGAATTCCTGCTGTTTTCTGTCGAAGAAGACGCCGAAGGTACGATCAGCTTGAGCACTTCGCTGGGCATTTCGCTGTACACCACCGACCTGAACACTTTTTAAAAAGGAAGAAACCCCATGCTAGAAGCGCTCTCCGTCTCCCTGAACAAAGCCGCCGTGCTTGGGTTTGTTGCGTACATCCTCGGCGCCGCCGTGCTGTTCGCGCTGTTCCAGTTCATCTACACCCGCATCACCCCGCACAAGGAATTCGAGCTGATCCGTTCGGGCAACGTCGCGGCTGCAATCGCCCTGGGCGGTGCGGTCATCGGTTTCGCGATTCCGGCCAGCAACGTGATCGCCTACTCGGTCAGCCTCCTCGACTTCGTGGTCTGGGCAGTCATCGCCGCGTTCGTGCAATTGTTGGCGTTCCTGATGACCAGCCTGGTGCTCAAGGGCACCTCCGAGCGCATCAAGAAAGGTGAAATCGCCGCCGGTATCTACGTGGCAGCCGTGGCCATCAGTGTCGGCATGTTGAACGCCGCCTGCATGACCCCTTCCTCGAACTGATCGCGCACGGAGCTCCCGATGAAACGAAGCAAGTACGTTCAGCTGTCGCTGGCAGCCTCGGTCGCGATGGCGATTTCGGGCTGCGGGCCGACGGAAAAAACCTACTCGGTGCAGAAAAAGTACAACTTCCAGTCCGTGCAGCAATGCGCCGATGAAAAACTTCCGGTGGACGTCTGCTCGGACGCCTTCATGACCGCCATGGCCGAACATCGACGCATTGCACCGGTGTACGACAACCAGGCCGATTGCGAAGCCGACTTCGTCGCCGACTGGTGCCAGCAGGACTCCGCCGGCAAGTTCATCCCCAAGCTCGGCGGCTTCGAACTGACCGCCAATGGCGAGGTGACGCAATCCCAGGTGGACGCCGCCAAAGCGCAATTGCCTGCCTCGGAAGCGAACAGTGGTGGTTCGGGATTCTCCGGCACCAGCCTGCTGACCGGCCTGTTGATCGGCAACATGCTGAGCAACAACCGCAACAGCTACTATTCCGAGCCGGTGTACCGCTACCGCGATGACCGTGGCAGCTATTCGTCTTCGACACTCGGCCAGCGGATTTCGAAAGGTTCGACCTTTACCAAATCCAATCAGGCGCGATACGGCAGCAGCAACTACGCCGACTCGATTCGTTCCGCCAGCAAACCGGTGTCCGTTGCCTCGTCCACTTCCCGTGGCGGCTTCGGCAGCAAAGCCAGTGCGCGCAGCGGCTGGGGTGGCGGCGGGTCGAGCAGTTAAGGGAACAGGGCCATGAAAAAAATCCTCTGCGCAGAGCGTCATGACTGGAAACAGACCGCCGAAAACCTCGGCTTTCTGTTCCACACCATCGACGACGAACCCTATTGGGACGAGAGCGCGTACTACCAGTTCACGCTCAAGCAGATCGAAAACGATCTCGAAGACCCGACCACCGAGATCCATGAGATGTGCATGGACCTGGTGGCCCGCGTGGTGCAGAGCGAGGAACTGCTGGAGCGCCTGAGCATTCCGACACCGTTCTACGACCTGGTTCGTACGTCATGGCTCGAAGGTCATCCGCATCTGTACGGGCGCATGGACTTTTCCTACAACGGCAACGGCCCGGCCAAACTGCTGGAGCTCAACTACGATACGCCGACCAGCCTCTACGAAGCGGCGGCGTTCCAGTGGGGCTGGCTGGAGCAGTGCATTGAGCGCGGTTTGTTGCCCAAGAACGCCGACCAGTTCAACAGCATCGACACCAAGCTGCATCAGGCCTTTGCTCAACTGCAAATAACGCAACCGTTCTATTTCGCCTCGATGAAAGACTCGGTCGAGGACAAGGGCACCACCGATTACCTGCGGCTGGTTGCGGAAAAAGTCGGCATCGAATCCCGCCACATCGACATCGAAGACATTGGCCTCACCAGTGACGGACGTTTCGTCGATCTTGAAGATCGCTGGATTCCTCACCTGTTCAAACTGCACGCCTGGGAGTTCATCTTCCACGAGCCCTTTGGTGCAGCGATTTCCCAGAGCGATACGCAGTTTTTCGAACCGGCCTGGAAATCCATCATCTCCAACAAAGGCATCCTGCCGCTGCTGTGGGAATTCAACAAAGGCCATCCGAACCTGCTCGCCGCCCACCTGGATACCGACCCGAACAAAGCGGTGCCCAAGGGTTGGGTGCGCAAGCCATTCTTCTCGCGGGAAGGCGCCAACATCGAGCTGCAAACAGCGGACGGCCTGATCGTGAAAGAGGATGGGCCCTACACGGATGCGCCGTTTATCCTTCAGGAGTTCGCGCCGCTGCCGAAGTTTGGCGATAGCTACACGTTGATCGGTTCCTGGGTGATCGGCGATCAAGCGGCGGGGATCGGTGTGCGCGAGGACAACAGCTTGATTACCAAGGATTCCAGCCGATTCTTGCCGCACCTGATACTCGACTGAACATTTACCTTTAGTGGAAAAGCCCGTTGCCATGCATCGGGCGTCGGGGTGAAACAGGTGTAAACCCGATCAGGAACCCGACAACCACAAGACTTACCGCTGAAAAGCCGGATAATGGCGGCCAAATCGTCTAGCCCGTTATTCTGGTACCCCCCCATGGAAATCAAGGTCAACTTTCTCGACAACCTTCGGCTTGAAGCCAAGTTCGACGACTTCACGGTGGTGGCCGACCAACCAATCCGCTACAAGGGCGATGGCTCGGCACCCGGTCCGTTCGACTACTTCCTGGCTTCGTCGGCGTTGTGTGCGGCGTATTTCGTGAAGTTGTACTGCAGCACACGCAATATCCCCACGGATAACATCCGCCTGTCGCAGAACAACATTGTTGACCCGGAAAACCGCTACAACCAGATTTTCAAGATCCAGGTCGAGTTGCCGGCGGACATCTCCGACAAGGACCGCCAGGGCATCCTGCGTTCCATCGACCGTTGCACCGTGAAAAAAGTGGTGCAGGCCGGGCCTGAGTTTGTGATCGAAGAAGTGGAAAACCTCGACGCCGATGCCCAGGCGTTGTTGATGCCTGCTTCCAGTTCAGAGGCGAGCACTTACATTGCCGGCAAGGATCTGCCGCTGGAACAAACCATCGCCAACATGTCGGCCATCCTGGCGGACCTGGGCATGAAGATTGAAATCGCCTCGTGGCGCAATATTGTGCCCAATGTGTGGTCGCTGCATATCCGCGATGCGCACTCGCCGATGTGCTTCACCAACGGCAAGGGTGCGACCAAGGAAGGCGCACTGGCGTCGGCGTTGGGCGAGTTTATCGAGCGACTCAACTGCAACTTCTTCTACAACGACCAGTTCTGGGGCGAAGACATCGCCAACGCGGAATTTGTGCACTATCCGGACGAGCGCTGGTTCAAGCCTGGCCGTAAAGACGCGCTGCCGACCGAGATTCTCGACGAGTACTGCCTGAAGATTTACAACCGCGACGGCGAGCTGCGCGGTTCCCATCTGATCGACACCAACTCGGGCAATGAAGAGCGCGGTATCTGCTCGCTGCCGTACGTGCGCCAGTCGGACGGCGAGGTGGTGTATTTCCCGTCCAACCTGATTGAAAACCTGTACCTGAGCAACGGCATGAGTGCCGGCAACACGCTGGCCGAAGCGCAGGTGCAGTGCTTGTCGGAGATCTTCGAGCGCGCGGTAAAACGCGAAATCATCGAAGGTGAATTTGCACTGCCGGATGTGCCGGCCCACGTGCTGGCAAAGTACCCAGGGATCCTCGCCGGCATTCAGGCGCTGGAAGAACAGGGTTTCCCGGTGTTGGTGAAGGATGCGTCCCTGGGCGGTGAATTCCCGGTGATGTGCGTTACGTTGATGAACCCGCGTACCGGCGGTGTGTTCGCCTCGTTCGGCGCGCACCCAAGCCTTGAAGTGGCACTGGAGCGCAGCCTCACCGAATTGCTGCAGGGCCGCAGCTTCGAAGGCCTCAACGACCTGCCCCAGCCGACGTTTGAAGGTCATGCGGTGACCGAGCCGAACAACTTCGTCGAGCACTTCATCGACTCGAGCGGCGTTGTGTCGTGGCGCTTCTTCAGTTCGAAGTCGGATTACGAATTCGTCGAGTGGGACTTCTCTGGCCAGGGTGAAAACTCGAATACCGAGGAAGCCGCGACCTTGTTCGGCATTCTCGAAGGCATGGGCAAGGAAGTGTACATGGCGGTCTACGAGCATATCGGCGCGACGGCCTGCCGCATTCTGGTGCCGGACTATTCGGAAATCTATCCGGTAGACGATCTGATCTGGGATAACACCAACAAAGCGCTGTTCTTCCGCGAAGACATCCTGAACCTGCATCGCCTGGACGAAGACGAACTGCGAGCGCTGGTCGAGCGCCTGGTGGAAAGTGAGCTGGACGACTACACCGACATCACCAGCTTGATCGGCATTGAATTTGACGACAATACTGCTTGGGGTCAGCTGACGATCCTGGAGTTGAAGCTGCTGATTTATCTCGCCCTGCAACAATTTGAAGAGGCGAAAGAGGCGGTGGAAATGTTCCTGCAGTACAACGACAACACGGTTGAGCGCGGCTTGTTCTACCAGGCCGTCAATGTGGTGCTGGAGATGAAACTGGACGAAGACCTGGAACTGGAAGACTACGAGGCCAATTTCCGCCGGATGTTTGGCAGCGAGCGGACGGATGCAGCAATCGGCTCGGTGGACGGGACCGTGCGCTTCTATGGCTTGACGCCGACCAGCATGAAACTGGAGGGGCTCGACAGGCATCTGCGTCTGATCGACAGCTACAAAAAACTGCACACGGCGCGGGCCAGCGTGACGACCTCATCCAGTTAACAGCGCCCACAAAAAAGCGAAGCCAGATTAATGGCTTCGCTTCAGATGTTGTCACTTATCAAACAGCCGTGATTCAAATGAGAATGACGGTGTTTTTTTAAATGAACATTTCATGGGCCGTTTGCAAGTATCGCCGTCTGTTCCAGCATACGCACGGCAACGTCCCAATCCTCGGGAGTATCAATATCCAGAGACTCGATACTGCCAGCTATCACTAACGGGACAGTATCGGGGCCTACAAAACGTTTTTGTCCTCGAAGAATGTCTGGTGCGATCAGGTAAATCGAACCGTTCAGAGTATAGGCGGGCTCAAGGTCCTGAGACCGCTTCGAGAGACTCTCCCAACCGAGGAAAGGTGTCATCGTGTCGCCTTCCAGCTTGAAACACCAAGCCGGATGAGAACTGGCCGACGTAACACTGACAACTGATCTGGAAACATCTTGCTGGAACTGCATCACCGCACGCCGAATCGATTCGGACGAACGAAATGGCGAGGTCGGCTGAAGCAACATGACACCATCCACGGTGCCGTGAGCAGCTTCATACTCATCAAGCACCTGCACCACTACATCAAAGCTGCTAGCGGTATCGGTGGCCAAATGTGCAGGCCTCATACCGGGAACATTGCCACCAAACTGTCGGGCAATGTCCGCAATAGCCATATCATCTGTCGAGATCACCACATCGGTGACAACGCCACTTTGCTGTGCCGCTTCAATTGTCCAGGCAATCAACGGGCGCCCACCCAGAACTTTGATGTTTTTTCCGGGTAGCCGCTTGGATCCGCCCCTCGCGGGTACGATTGCAAGGATCTTCATTTCAACGCCACAAAGTTGCTCAACATCGACAACCCGATTTTGCCACTCTTCTCAGGGTGGAATTGCGCGCCCCACACATTGTCGCGCCCAATAACAGCCGCCACCGCAGTATCGCCGTACAAACAATCCGCGACGCGATGGGCACTGTCTTCAGGCACAGCCATGTAGGAGTGAACAAAATAGACAGCGCTATTGTGTGGCTCAACCGAAGCCAGCAATGTCCCATCCCAGGAAGCTCGCCCTGCCGGGCGAATCAGATCGGACCAACCGATATGAGGGATTTTCAGACGAGCGCCGCTGTTATCAACGGCAGGTATGGGCTCTACCGTACCCGGGATTAATCCCAATCCATTGATAAGGCCAAACTCGTGACTGCAATCAAGCAACAGTTGCATTCCCAGGCAAATACCGAAAAGTGGAGCACCCGATGAGGCGTACTCTTTTATCGCCTGATCCATTCCGTTCGCAGACAGCATGGTCATCGCATTGGAAAATGCACCTACGCCAGGCAGCAGAACCTTGGTGGCGTCTTTCAACGCATCCGGATCGGATACCAGGTTTACCGTCGCACCACAGTGCTCCAGCGCCCGACGGACGCTGAACAGGTTGCCCACGCCATAATCGATAACAGTAATTACATTACTCATACTTTCGAACCCGGATCCCGCCAGCAGACGCTTCTGTTCGGATATCAGCCAACGATGCTCGCTTGTAGTGAAGAATGTCAGCCATAGCGACTGCATCCGCCCCCACCTTGACCACCTCGACAGCATCCTGGGCTTTGCCCATGCCGCCGCTGGCGATAACAGGAATATTGACGGACTCGGTCACCGCCTGAACAAGCGCCAGGTCGAAGCCTTTGCGAGTTCCTTCACGGTCGACCGACGTCAGTAAAATCTCCCCAGCGCCTAGCTCTGCCGCCTTTTTTGCCCACTCGACGACGTCAATGCCAGTGCTTTCACGGCCATTGTCCGTGAAAACTTCCCAACGTTCCGGCGAGACACTTTTTGCCTCAATGGACAAAACCATACATTGGCTGCCAAAACGTCGAGCGATCTCGGTGATCAACTGAGGATTGCTGACAGCAGCCGTGTTGACGGCCACCTTGTCAGCACCACATCTCAACAGATGAGCGACGTCGTCAACCGAGCGCACGCCTCCGCCGACGGTCAGAGGAATAAACACATTCTCCGCCGCCTGCTTGATCAACTCACCCAGGCTGTTGCGCCCATAAAGGCTCGCGACACAATCCATATAGATCAACTCATCAATGCCCTGCTCGTAATAGCGCAGGGCATGCTCGTTGGGCGAACCGATCACGCGGAGCCCTTCAAGATGAATGCCTTTAATGAGATTGGCGCCTTTCACATCAAGGCGGGCAATTAGTCGCGTGTTGCTCATTCAGCGTTGACCTGAGGATTCCAAGGCGTGTAACGCAATTTCCACTCGCCATCCACAACATGCCAAAGGTGCGGAGAACGGAAACGGTCACACGTCTCCAGGAACTCTTCACGCGTCATACTGATGTAATCCAGGAACTCTTTTTCGTAGCGCGAAGGGTATTCACCTTCATAACGCTGCATCAAGGCAATCGCCTCGTCCTTGTCGATGTGGTGGTTACGGATCTCCTGAGCGGAGTCCATCATCGAGCGACCCACGCCGAACTTGATCCAACGCGTGAAATAGAAGAAACCATCGACTTTGTCATCAAGACTGTTGTACTTGGAATACGTACCTTCGGTACGAACCGGGTTGGCCTCAAAGCCGGTATTTTCAACGGCGTAGTAGTAAGCCTCCTGCGGTACCCACTTTTTGTAGTAACCCAGGTACTTAAAGTCGATACCTTTGCGCTCAAGCACATCGGCTGGCATTGGCAGGTAGCTTTTCAGATCGACCAGTGGAACGCCCTCGTCCAGGTATTCGCCGATCTTTTTACCACCCAGGTATACGTCACGGACGTCTTTACCACCGAAGTAGTCAAGAGAAAAACCTTCGCTTTCTGCCACTTCGTTGGCCGCAGCGTAGCTCGACGTTTTATGGGAGATTTTCTCACCATATTCGCCTGGCATTTCTCCGTAGAAAATCAACGGAATGTTCAGTTGAGCAGCCATTTTAGCAACGAATGTCTTCTGCCCCAGAATGAACGGCTGGAATGGGTGCAGCAGGTTAATGGTCGCGTTGCGGGTCAACAGGCGGTGAATCTTGCCATTGGGCGTGTACAGGTAGTTATCGAAACCACCGACATGGAGCCATTGCTGGAAATTTTTCCAACCAATATCGGTGTACAGATGCGGGGACCACGTAACGGTCAGTGGATTCATCCCGTATTTGTACTTCAACAAGTGGGACTGCATGGCACTGTCCTTGCCACCGCTACCGCCCACGATGCAGTCATAGGTCCCGTCCGACTTACGGTGCTGATTGCACAGCTCGACGAGTTCGCGCTCACGCTCATCCCAATCGATTTCGCCATCTTCTTTGAGCATATTGAAACGGCAGGCGTGGCATACGCCCTCTTCGTCAAAGCTCAGAGTTGTCTTGGTCGAGTCATTGCTGTGCGCATACTCGTTACTCGACATCGGCTGCTGGTTCGACATGTTGCACTTTTTGCAGAACTTAACGTCGCGCGGCAACCCGTAATAAACTTCCAGCTCGCTGTGTGGCTTGGTAAATCTTGAAAGATCTATAGATGAACCAGGGGCAATTTTCAAAACCAGTCTCCAATCACGAAATCATTTATCAACAGTGTATTTATTACTTGCCAACTGCAGGTCGTCAGCGCGCTCAATCAGCGTCGGCATAACGCATTGGATTCCGACTACCCACTCATCGAGTACAGCAGGGACCAAAAGGTAGATACCCGCGTTGGCATGTGTTCGGTGTATCGGCTTCTCATCGAAACCGACATTTTAAATACTTTCAGTTCGGATAACTCCGAAAGGGTTCTGCCATTCGTGAACCCTGACAGCCAGCATTGCCTGCGCCATGTGCACGATGCACATCACCGTCAGTAACAGTCCCTTGCAAGCGTCCGTCAGGGCTGATCACCCAAGCGCTCTGGTCATCTGACTTCATGATTATTTGGCTAAATTTTAAGTTTCGATTCATAGATCCGCATTGGCGAACTCAGCACCATATGCCCCGCTTGCAGGTCCCTGACCAACGTACTTCCCGCCCCCACTATGGCACCCTCGCCAACAGTCAGGCCTTGTATTGTGGTTGAGCCAGCACCGATAAAAGCGCCCGCAGCGACCTTTACTCCACCGCACAAGGCCGCCGCCGGCGCGATGTGTACATGGCTGCCGATCATACAATCGTGGTCTATTCTGGCCCCGGTATTTACTATGGTGTTTGCACCTATCACCGTATCGGGCTGAATTACCGCTCCCGCCATGACCTGGACGCCGGCCTCCAGCAGCACACTGGAGTCAACCCATGCAGCCGAGTGCAGAAGCGGCGGGAATAGGAACCCTTTGGCTGTCAGCTCCAGAAATACCTGTTTCCTGCGATTACTACCGACAACCTGCCCCAGGCCATTGACCAATGCCACCTGAGCCGGGTCCAACCCATCAAGCACTTCGTCCCCACCCAGCACCCTGACCCCGCGCCATGACTGGACGGGACTCTGCGCCAATCCAGGATCGCAAACCCCTTTCACATCTGCATCAATAGACTGAAGGAGGGAGAGCAACACCTTTGCATGCCCTCCTGCCCCAAGAATGACGAACGGACGTGAGCAGAAGCTGCGACCTGACAACGTCATTCTATGATCTCACCGGCTCGATAGCCGCGAGAAGCTATCACTCCAACTCGCTGCCACAAAGCTGTAGCGGGCAAGCCACCACCACACCGAGCTGTTGTAAGGTCTGCCCGGGAAATGCGCTCGCCTGCGGCGATTTCACGTGCCGCGACAACCTGCTGGCGGGCAGCCTTACGGGTATCCCACTCACTCGGTTGCGGCGATTTACCTGGTTTGCCGAGGGCCTTTTCAAGCGCCCGGATCTGCAAGACCATTTCCGCCAGCTCAGCAGGCTCCAACGATGCTTTGTGATCCGGCCCCGGCATCGAGCGATCCAGCGTGAAGTGTTTCTCAATCACCGTAGCACCACGGGCAACCGCTGCGACAGGCACCAACAACCCTTCGGTGTGGTCTGAATACCCCACATCAAGTCCGAACGCCTGTTGCAAGGTGTCCATCGCCCGAAGATTAACTTCCGCCATAGGCGTAGGGTATTGTGAAGTGCAGTGCAGTAGCGTGACGTGGCCTGTCAATCGGCTCCTGGCCTCTTCATCACTCCAACACCGCCAGACCTGATCCATGTCCGCTGGCTCGCGTTCATTGGACAACGCGTGCGCGACTATCGCTAGACCCTGCTCGACTTCACTCAGTGTTGCCATGCCCGTCGAAAGGATGAGCGGCTTCCCGGTCCTGGCGAATTGCCAAAGCAATGGCCCGTTGGTCAACTCACCGGACGGAACCTTAAAGAATGGGATATCCAGCGAACACAGAAAATCCAGGCTGTCGCTATCAAAAGCAGTGCTGATGAACTCAATGCCACGGGCTTTGGCATGGCTTTGCAAATCAGCATGCCAGGCACGAGGCAGCTCAAGCTTCTGCAACATCGCCAACTGGCTTTCAGCCGCGTCGGTGGTTTCTTGCTGATACAAGGCCTTGGGGGCACTTGCGGAAGCCAACTTTCGGGCGTCGAAAGTCTGGAACTTCACCGCATCCGCCCCTGCGCTCGCCGCCAGGTCAACCAGTTCGAACGCGAGCTCACGCTCACCGTTATGGTTCACACCTGCTTCAGCAATAACGTACACAGCATCTTTATTGGGTAGTTTCATACGTCAACTCAAATCATGAAATGACTTGTGACTCGACACATCACAGGTTTCAAGAACGGCCACGATAGCCTCGGCGACATCGCCCTGCCCATAAGGGTTGGTTGTGTCCCTGCAAGACTGTGCGAATGGCGCACTGAGTGCCAACGCAAGTGCCGCCGCGATGGACTCCTTATCGGGTTGGCAGTGCAATACAGAATCGGCGCACAGCCGGCCGGCCTGACGCATCCCTATATTGATGGTCGGCACGCCAAAAGACGGCACTTCGATGATCCCGCTAGAGGAGTTGCCGACAACAGCGGCAGAACGTGCGACAACACTGAGGTAGCGTCGAAAACCCAATGAAGGGATTGCCAACACCCGATCAGCGTGGCGGGCTGCAAAATCCTCCAGCAACGGAATGATCGCGCGACCTCCGTTATCGGCGTTGGGGTAAGTCAGGATCACGCGATACTCCGCGAACTCCTCCAAAGCCAGCAATAAGGCACTAAAGCTCTCTACCGGGTCTTCTTCCAGCGCCGTGACCGGGTGATAAGTCACCAGCAAGAGCGGTGTATCCACAGAAAACTGGAGGCTATCGCGCAGTTCTTGCGCCGACATGAGTGGCGTGCGCTTGATGTGGTCAAGACCCACGGCCCCTACGTTGAAAACCCGTTCAGGACTTTCGCCCATCTGAATGGCACGTTGTCGATAGGGCTCGGCCGCCACGAAATGCAGATAGGCCATTTTAGTGATGGCATGGCGAATCGCGTCGTCGTACGCGCCCTCAGTCAATTCGCCGCCATGTAAATGAACGACGGGAATACGCATGACCAACGCAGCCTGAACAATACTCAGCGCCTCGAATCGATCGCCCAGCACGACCAGCATCTCTGGACGCAACCGGTCCAAAGCATCGGCAAACCCCAGCGTTCCCAAGCCCATCGACTTGGCCACACCGACATCGGTATCAGAAGACAGAAGCATCTCGACCTTGGAGTCGATTACAAAACCATCGCGCTCGATTTGCCGCCAGGTCTCTCCAAACTCAGGAGAAAGGTGCATGCAACTGACGATGGTTTGCAGCTCCAGAGTCTCGCTGGCCTGAATGCCTTTCATCAACCAGTAGAGCAAGCCATATTCTGCCCGGGTACCGGTAAATACGGCGATGCGACGTGTCATGAGCGCTCCGCCGGCGGCACGCTGCTTGGCAAGTTGACGATACGCGCCTCCAACCATTGCGCGTTGCTGAGGTCACCCTTCAAGCAATGCTCATAAGCCGGCAAGTGGTTCATCAATTTCCAGATTGGCCGAGTCATGACGCCGCTATCGTTGGTTGCTTTCAAGAGCGCGTCACGTTGCGCGAGATCATGGCAAACAACTGCGTTCAACCAGTAATTGGAGCTGCCATGCGCGGGTTCGGTAAAGAACTGCAAGTCGGTTTGCGCCAATTCATGCTTGTAATTCATTGCCAATTTTCGCTTGGCCGCCAGGAATGTATCCAACTGTTCTAGCTGTGCACATCCCAGCGCCGCATTAAGGTTCGGCAAGCGGTAGTTGTAACCGACCTCATCATGTACATATTCATAGGGATGAGGCTGCTTGGCAGTGGTCGTCAGATGCTTGGCCTTGGCCCCCAGCAACTCGTTGGTGAGCAGCATGCCGCCCCCCCCGGTGGTAATGACCTTGTTGCCATTGAAACTGAGTGTGCCAACCAGGCCGAATGTACCGGTATGACGCCCTTTGTAAGTACTGCCCAGCGACTCGGCAGCGTCCTCCACCAGCGCCAGCCCCCAACGCGCACAGACTTCCATGAGCGCGTCGAGCGCTACAGGATGGCCAAATGTATGCATGGGCAAACAGGCTCTGAGCACACGATCATCGCTACGCAGGCGGCACACGCCGTCTGCGTCGATGAACGCTTCGGACTCGAGCCAGGCATCCAGAGCGGAAGGCGAAAGCCCCAGCGTCTCGCGATCGACATCAACGAAAACCGGTTGGGCGCCGCAATAGGCAATGGCATTGCATGTCGCGACAAATGTCAGGGACTGAGTGATGACCAAATCACCCGGTTTCACACCTGCCAACAACAGGGCGATGTGTAATGCAGCAGTGCCATTCACCGTGGCAACCGCTCGCGCACTGCCGGTGTACGCCTGCATGTCCTGCTCGAAACGGTCTACAAAGGCGCCGACACTGGAGACGAAAGTCGACTCAATCGTTTCGGCTACATACGTTTTCTCGTTACCGGAGAACACTGGGGCATGCAACGGAATAAATTCATTTGTTCCGTATTGATCGCGTACAAACCTGACTAGAGCGTCAAACATTTCGAGCCTCAAACGTTATAAATATTGGCTTTATATTTGGCGAGATTTTGAGGCTGGGAGAACCATTCAACAGTCTTTTCCAGGCCCTGACGAATCGAATAATCAGGCTCGAATCCGGTTAGCCCGTGGATTTTCGAATTATCACACCACAACCGGAAAACCTCCGATTTCTCGGGACGCAGACGCTGGTCATCCGTCAGGAACTCGACATCGCTATTCATCAACTCGCGAATAAGATTGAGGGTGTCACCTACCGAAATTTCGAAGTTCGAACCAATGTTCACCGTCTCGCCGATCGCTTGCTCACAACGAGCCAGCTCGAGAAAACCACGGCAGGTATCCGCGACATAGTTGAAGTCTCGAGTAGGCGTTACATCGCCCAACTTGATTTGCTTCTGGCCAGCGGCGATCTGGCTGATGATGGTCGGGATAACCGCCCGAGCAGACTGGCGAGGACCGTAGGTGTTAAATGGCCGGGCAATCGTCAACGGCAGATCGAATGCATTGAAAAAGCTCATTGCCATTGCATCGGCACCAATTTTCGAAGCGCTATACGGCGATTGCGCTTGAAGAGGGTGCTTTTCGTCGATAGGCACATACTGGGCAGTACCATATACCTCACTGGTCGACGTATGGATGACGCGTTTAACGCCATTCTCCAACGCCGCCTGGCAGATGTTCAACGTACCTTTGACGTTGGTATCTACGTAGCTGTCTGGCGCAACGTACGAATAAGGAATGGCAATCAGTGCCGCCAGGTGAAAAACGATGTCGACATCTTTGGTGATGTGCTTGCAATAGTGCGGGTCACGCACATCACCATTGAGCACCTCGATTTGAGAAAGACAATCGACGTCCTCGAGCCACCCCCAATAATTGAAGGAGTTGTACTGAGACAGCGCCTTGACCTTGTAGCCTTCACGCACGAGCAGTTCGGTCAAATGCGAGCCAATGAACCCATCCGCGCCGGTTACTAAAACTGTAGACATCGTTCAACCCTTAACGTACCTGCCCCGAAGCACCAGAGCTCAAGACACAAAAAACCAATAAGCAAGAGCCCAACACACGGATCTTGCTTCAAAAAAATTGCGGCCCGCGCCGAAAGACACACGTCCGTGACTGCGCCGAGCTGCCAAGAGCTCGCCTGGTTGGCGACGCGCCAGGCAAGGGCACCAGTCGGCATATCTTGCAGGGCGCCGCCCTACTTGCGCCATCAGCATGCCCCACACGAAACAAGGGAAAACGATGACACAACGTCGCACGCCAAGCAGTGAAACCAGGAATTTTGTAAAAAATTAAATCAGGAGGGAGATGCACGCCTTGATTTACGCCAAAGGTGCTTCGTCAGAATCAATCGCAAAACGCCTGAGCAGCGCCTGACAAGAAATCGATGAGAATGCATCCCTGCACTAGTACAAGCCGTACAACTAACCACATCACCAGAAAAAAACAATTGTTTTCAATGAATCGGCGGATCATACCAGCTCACACGGCACCGAAAAACACCTTGGCGACACTCTCTTCTCGCAAAAATTGAACATGCATAGATACTTTTTTCCCCTTTACAAGATCCACCCCCCCTGCCCCCCCTTATTGACTTGCGAGACCTCTAGTGTAGGCTTGCCGCGCTCTGGCTCAATAGCCGGAGTTTCGCAACAACTCGGCGCGCTATAGATTCCGAGCAATATAAACAGAGTAGGCAGGGATGCTGTACTTCCTCCAGCCAGATATGGAATCGAAAAAAGTGAAGGATTGGAGAGATACTGTAGTCTCGCCGGACACCCCGCTCCGTAAGGCGATTGTTCGCATCGATACTTGCGGAATGCAAATGGCGCTGGTGCTGGATGACAACGAAAAGCTTGTCGGTCTACTCAGCGACGGAGATGTTCGCCGAGCGATTCTCAGGGACGTCCACCTGGAAACGCCTGTTGCCGAAGTCATGAACAAGGCACCAGAGACTGCCCACGCTACATCCTCCAGCAACGAACAATTGAACCTGATGCGTCGAAAGGTTCTACACCACCTGCCACTGGTCGATGACCAGCAGCGTGTCGTGGGCCTTGCCACTCTTGATGCCCTGACTGGAATACTTGAGCGCCCCAACTGGGTGGTCCTGATGGCTGGCGGCTTGGGACAGCGACTACGCCCCCTAACAGAAAACTGCCCAAAACCGATGCTGATGATTGCCGGAAAGCCCATATTGGAGTGCATTCTGGAGAGTTTCATCGAGCAAGGGTTTCGCAACTTTTTTCTCTCCGTCAACTATCTCGCTGAAGTGGTACGCAACCACTTTGGGGACGGCAGCAAATGGGGGGTGCGAATTCGCTATCTGGAAGAAAACAAACGGCTCGGTACAGCAGGCGCCTTGTCGCTACTGTCCAAACGTCCAGAACATCCCATTCTAGTCATGAATGGTGATCTCTTGACCCACGCACGTTTCGACAATTTGCTGCAGTTTCATGAAGATCACAACGCCGAAGCGACGATGACGGTACGCGAGTACGACTTTCAAGTGCCCTACGGGGTGGTGAAGGTCGATGGCCCAGCTATTGTCGGCATCGATGAAAAACCGATACACAGCTTTTATGTCAACGCGGGAATTTACGTTATTTCACCATCAGTGCTCGATCAAATTCCCGCCGGCACTTTTTACGACATGCCCACGATGTTCGAGGATTTGATCGCGTCGAACAGAGCCACTGCGGCATTTCCTCTACGTGAGTACTGGCTCGACATTGGTCGCATTGAAGAGTTCGAACGAGCACAACATGAATGGGCTGCGCAAAAAAACCACATCGGCAGCCAGCAAAACTAACGCCAAACAGCAAAGTGAATATCTCATGAAAAAAATGCTTCTGCTCCTTACTGTTTTGACCATCACTGTGGGCAGCATTGCTGGCTGCGATCAAAGATCTGACAAACAAGAGCAAGCTCTTGGCAGGCCCGCCAAAGCTGCTGTTGTAGAAACCATTGAACATCAGGCCCTCCAACTTGCATTGTCCTCCCCCGAAGGCGCTGCTCAGCTGGCCGCAAAGTCCCCGGAATCTGTCGCCATTGCTGCGATGGAAGCATCTGAAAAGGCGCTAACTGAACTTAACTCCTCGCCAGAGTCGGCAATGCTGAGGCTTGACGCCTACGTACAACTTGCTGCTGCCGCCTCTGCAGCAGCCCCGAAGTCGCAAGTCGCCAAGGATGCTGCCCAAAAGGCTAAAAGCGCTAAATTACGAGCCAAAGCGGCAATCAAGGATGCTAAGTAAGTAAAAACCGAACCAAAAGCGTTGCTGATGAGCTGGCGATAACAATGTGTTCACTCGACCTGAACGGCACAGCCGATCGTGCACAGGGCCGAACGAAAAATTGCACACCAAAAGGCTCACGAGCCACGCTTTCTTGGGACACGTTTTCTGCTCAAACTTTACGCGACACAACTATTTCATAAGCTTAGCGACGGAGATGTCAGAACGATGCACGCAACAAGAGGTGAGGAATGAAATTGGACTCTCCACTCCCCGGCAAAAAGGTGCTTTTTGTCGTAAACGAGGCCGGGGAGTTCGTCGAGCTTCGCCGTGTTGCTCTAGCCGCCAAATTGGCAGGTTACGACGTCAACTTCCTTTTCACACACGCAAGCTATATCAACCTCAAGCCGGACCGTGCGTTTTGCCGCCTGAATGGCTTTACTGCTTACTACCCAGGGCGCTCGCTGAAGCGATCTCCACTGACGATAAAGTACGAAAAAATCGCGCAGGGGCTTGAAAACGGTTACATCCCTCACTCGCTGGTGCAAAAAACAACCCCCAAAGGCGGCGCACTCACATGGGCCGGTCTGATCCTCACGACGGCGCTCAGCCCTTTTTTCAAGCTGCATGATACCGCCACTGATGCCTTGCAAAAGAGCAGGAAAAAGGCCAACGGCAACAATTTCAAACCCTTCAACTACGCGCGCCTGCTCTATAAATTACTCAAGCCTTCAGTGGTGGTTTTCGGCCAGGAATTCCCGGGATCGGTGAATACCCTGCTGACGAAAATCTGCAACAAAGACAACGTACCGACACTGATCATTCCGTTCGCAGTGGGCACAGCCAAGGAAATGGTCGAAAGCCTTTCCGACAAGCCCATGTACGAAGCGGACAGAAACATTCTTAACAAACTTGCCGCTTTTCTGTTTCCGCACTGGGTCAACTACTACGCCTCGAAGAAACTCCTTCGCCTGCCCGGCCAGCGAATATTTTTCCTCGAAGCCTTCGGCTTTGCACCGGAACACCCGTGGATCCCAAACAACAGCAGCGTCACCTGCATCGGCGTCGAAAGCCCTGAAATGGAGCGTTACTATCGCCGAATGCGTTTCCCGGAGCAGCAGTTGCGTTTGACGGGGGCCGCATACGACGACGTCATGCATGCAGCAAGAGAGTCCAAAACCGCTCGAGAGCGCGTTTTCCGGCGTCTGCGCCTGGATCCTGCGAAGCCTTTGCTCGTCTGCGCCTGGCCCACCGACCAATATGGATCACGCAGCATCCCGATGGAGTTCAGCGACTACAAAGCACTTTGCAAGGCTTGGGCTAAAGCGCTTGCAAGCGTCAGTCGCAGCACAGATTTCAACGTGATAATTCGCCCACACCCAGTAACCGACCCCGAGTTTTTAAGTGAAATCCTTCGGCCTTATCGCCTGCATCACCGGGTTACCGACATCGACACACTAGAACTCGTCCCCGCGTGCGACCTGTTTGTCGCGTGCGTGTCCTCCACGCTGCGCTGGGCAACGGCCTGTGGCATTCCAGCCATTAACTATGACTGCTATGACTACGGTTATACCGACTTCGAAAACGCCAAAGGTCTCGTTACCACTAACCGCTACAGTGTCTTCCAATCGACCCTGGAGCAACTGACTGACGACAAGGAAGCCTACGCCCGAGCCCGAGCCAATCAAATTGAATGCGCTCAAGAATGGGGACTGCATGATGGTAAATCGATGGAGAGAATAATCGACCTGCTCGACGAACTGACCAGCGCTCAGCCTCTCTCCACGCCCTCAGCCAGAACCTGACACTCATGAGTATCGAAGAAAAAATCCGTCCCCCCCTCAAAGAAACGGTCGTCAACAATTCACGCCGTTTCGACCTCTTCGGTCTGCTCAGAACCCTATGGGATTTTCGATTGCTGTTGTGGGTATTCTGCAAACGCGACCTGAAGGGACGTTACACACAAACGATATTCGGATTGGGCTGGGTCGTTCTGACGCCACTCATTACCGTTGGTGTATTCGTTATTGTGTTCGGCATCATGGTCAAAGTACCGACCGACGGGCTTCCAACCATCATGTTTTATCTGGTGGCGGTCATACCCTGGTACGCCTTCATGAACGTCCTCAATCCTTCGGTTCAGATGATCGAAGGTAATGCAGGCCTGATCACCAAAGTCTACTTTCCTCGCCTGCTCATTGGCGGCGCCTACGCCGTAGGCGCGGCAGTTGACTTTCTGATCGCGTACACGCTGCTGATAACCCCATTCGCCATTATCTATGACGTATGGACGCTTCAACTGCTCTTCATCATGCCGTTGCTGCTGGCCTGCACGCTGATGACAGGCTTGGGCATAGGCCTGATGCTTGCGCCTTTAAATGCCAAGTATCGAGACGTAAAGCATTTGGTCCCGTTAGCATTGCAGCTTTTTTATTACTCGACGCCCGCCATTTACCCGGTTTCAGCTGTCCCGCCTTGGGCCAAACCCTGGTACGCCGTCAACCCGCTCTCTCTGGTGATTAACGGTTACCGTGATGCCATGCACGGGCACTGGCCAGCACAAAGCAGCCTGCTCACGCTCATTGCCATTGCAGTGACTTGCTTCTCGGTTGGTGTGTTTATATTCCAGCACTTCGATAAAAACGTGGTAGACACCCTATGACATGGGCCATTCGTTGCGAGAACATTTCCAAACTGTACCGTATTGGCAAGTCCAATGTTACGGCCGCCGAAATGATCAACATGCGTATCCGGTGGATGCTCGGTCGAGTCATTAACCCACTGCAGAAGTCGAACACTCCGAAACCGGTGGAGACTACTCACGAATCACACACCATTCTTGACGCACTACAGACCCAAGATGCGCCCGCCAACCATTTCTGGTCTCTGAAAGACGTGGACCTGGAGATAAAACAAGGCGACCGAGTCGGAATTATCGGTCCGAACGGCTGCGGCAAGAGTACGCTACTGAAAATTCTGTCGAGAATCACTTCACCCTCGCATGGTGGCTTCCGTTTCCGCGGACGATTGATCAGTCTGCTGGAGATTGGTACAGGATTTCACGGCGACCTCAGCGGCCGTGAAAACATCTACCTGAACGGCTCGATCATGGGCATGAAACCTCAAGAAATCAGCCGTCGCATTGAGGAAATCATCGAGTTCTCGGAACTCGGGGAGCTGATCGACACTCCGGTGAAACGCTACTCATCAGGCATGTATGTGCGCCTCGCATTCTCCGTGGCAGCACACCTTGAATCCGAGATTCTCATCGTCGATGAAGTTTTGGCTGTTGGCGATGCGGCGTTCCAGAGACGCTGCACCGAAAAAATGCTTCAAGTAGCAGACCAGGGCCGGACACTGCTGTTCGTCAGCCACGACATGGATGCCGTCAACCGCATTTGCAACAGAGCCGTGCACATGGCTCACGGTCGTATTATCAACGACAGCAAAATCGAACTGCCGAAAAACATCGACGACAAAACACTTCCCACGCAAACGGTTTCAGACATTACTCGCTCCTATATCCGTTCTGGCATTCAACTGACACCGGCAGTCACTTGGGCAGAGCACAGCGCACCGGTGTTTGACGACTGCGTAAGGCTGGACTCGATCATGATTCTTGATCAAGCCGGAAACCCGAGTTCCGAATTTGACGTGAAGGAAGAGTTCGTCATTGAAGTCAAGTTCACGGTACTTGAGGAGAAATGGCCGATCAATGTGCACCTTCACCTGAAAGATCTTGCGGGCCATTATGTACTGGTGAGCATGGACAACCTGTACACCGGCACTGATGTTCGGGCAGTGGGACAACATGTTGAACGTTGCACTGTGAAGTCACCGCTGCTCAATGTAGGCGACTATCGTATTGACGTTGAGCTCTGGCCAGGCGCTGAAATCGATCATAGGATCATCAGGCAGGCCGTTCTCAGCTTCACGGTTGCCGATGACAGCGAACCGACCGGGGTTCGTGGAAACTGGCCCAACGCATGGCCAAACTGCATGGTTCGGCCTCAACTATCCTGGGATGTCGACATGCCTGTTAACCGTCAGGCGCGATAATCAGTGGCTCTAGACAATACGAACGCCCTCTCCCTTGCCCCCCAAGGGAAAGTGGTGATTTTGATCTCGTTCCCGCATCAACTGCTGCACGCCCTCTGCGCGCTTCGCTATGATAGAGAATCTCGGGGCATTTCCAGCAAAAGCCCAGCCACCCTCGTACTGTGGTCCTATCAACCGAACGACCATTTGCCGAACTCACACGTTCGGCAATTTTTCGATGCTGCACTCAAAAGCTTCCCGTTCATCACAGCGGTGCTGCCATCATTGAAGGAACGTAAAGGCCCGTTATCACCGTATCGCAAATTGATGAAGCGCTCAGAGTGGCTCAGGGAGTATTTGAAAATCACTCCCGGAGAATGCGCCACATTCTATTACGCACACGATGCCAGCTCAGAACATACTGCGCAGGCATTCATGCAGGCTTTGCTAGCCAAACGGAACATCTGTTATGGCGATTCGCCTGGCTTTCTCTATCCACCTACAAGGCCCCGCGCTAACCCCTTTGACCTTAGCCTTGGCGGTCTGAAAAACTCTTTTTGGTTCAACCGAGTCAGCATTGCCGGCGAATGGATTGCGGCAGAGACAGCGTTGACCGCTGTCAATTTTGATGATCTGGATTCGTCCCTTCCCTGCCCAACACGTACAACCATACCTATCGATATTCTCGAGCAGACGCTTGCCACTCTGAAAACATTTTTCGCCCCCATGCTCCAACTTGAGCAGGACATTAGCGCAAGGTCAAAAACAGAACCTGCCTGGGTACTCATCCTCAGCAATTTCACGAGTAGCAAGCTTACCTGTGAAGAGGATGAGCTCCAGCTGTATGTCCAGATCTGCAAGGAGCACGTGACGCCGGGTCGTGCAGTTTTTATTAAAAAACATGCCGGAACCCCGGCCAAGTTCGTTGCACGGCTGTTACAGCGCCTCGATAACTATCACGCCGAAAAACTCCCAGAACACCTGGATCGCCTACCTATTGAGTTTCTCGGTCAAGTACTCAATTCTTGCAGTATCATCTCCGTTTCATCGGCATCGGCACTGCTGAGCCTACTGCCAACCCCCAACCTCATTCACGCGCTCACTGCCGAACACATCGAAGAATTCTTTAAGCCGGACTATAAAAAATACATGAGCTTGGCCAACGAAAGAATATTGAAACAATCAAAATACCCCCCACCAAGCCCACCCCGGTGTCAGGCTAGATAAAAAGTGTAGTGGCCTAATGAAACCAACCCCCAATTTAGGCGAGAATGCTCGCTCAACCGAGGTGTCGACATCACCTAAATCGGGACCCGGGGGAAATGGCGCTCTCTGGCTGTAGCTCTGGATCATGTGCTCCGTAGCTTGAAAACTGAATGGATACCGACCGTGGGTGATAGAACTGCTCAAGAAACCCAGCGCGATATCCGTCTTTTCTTGATGTATCGGTACAACTGGATCCGCCCCATCAATTCACCGGTGGGTTGTCGCCAGCTCGGACCGAAGAAAAATTCAACGTCGTGCCCGGGATTGGTTGACCGCTACACAATCCGGAAACGGAGTTGCCAATACTGAAAATAGCCGCACAAAAACACAGTTGACGCGACAACCATCTTGCATAATTCCGCACTTAGGCCCACTTAATAATGCTCCCTCTCAATGTGAAACGCCTTCCCCCCTCGCTAATTGCGATGTTTATAATTTTCGCCTTTCCATCGTCGATTATTTTTCTTCATGATGAAAAACCCAATAACGACATCATTATTGACAAGCTCCCCTACACCATCAACGAGCCAGGAAACTACAAGCTTGAAAAATCGCTACATAGCGACCGCAACGGTATTGAAATCAATGCCAGCAATGTCACCATTAATCTCAATCACAATACGATCACTGGATCGACAGGCGGGGGCAATACCGGATTCGGCATTTTTTCCTTCGGCCAAAGCAACATAACCGTAAAAAACGGACTTATTCGCGGTTTCCAGTACGGCATTTACCTTTCTGGACTTTCTGACTTTGCAGAATCCTCTTCAGCGCTGGTAGGTCGAAATCACTTAGTGGACGGCATGAACATCCGCTTTAGCACCTTCCGAGGGATTCGGGTTGAGGGCGAAAACTCCGTCATCAGTAACAATATGATTTCGGACATTGGGGGCGATACCACAATTGACAATGCTTACTCCATGGGCATCGAGGCGTTTGGCAAGCAAGTTCTCGTCAAAAACAACAGCATCATGGAAGTAAGAGGCATGGGGATTCAAGATATTGGTGAGGGTGTAGGGATCTCACTCTCCCGATATGGCGAAGGCAGCATTGTAGATGGTAACCATGTGGCCAACCGAGAGTTTGAAATCAGCAGTAGCTCTCCTGCCTGGAAAACCAGATCAAGATCAACTTACGGAATATGGGTAGGTGGCGACGGTATTCACGATGTCGTTGTCAGACACAATACAATCAATAACTTCAAACAGGGAATAACGTTCAAGCGTTCTGAATCAGGCAGTCTCTTTGGGAATAGAGTCACCAACGCGTTTATCCCCTATTACCTCCCTGACAATCAAAGCAGAACAAGAGTGGCCGATCTCGGGCAGAACACCTCGGATGAACAGACCCTCGATTTGAAGCCTGGCCGAGCAACGCCTGGCCAGGTCGAAACTGTGGAGCCACCTTACCTCACCTACCTTTCACCACTGCATCGCCTTGCCTACCCCGCTTTTCTTCCGCGACCAAACCCAACCAATGGCGACGATATCATTATTGGAATTGGCGAACGGAACATGGTCGATTACTGGTCCCCGATTGACCCAAGTAAACCCGACAGCCCTGTATTCATTGACTTGGCCGCCGGTCGAGCGACGGGCAGCGGAAACGACCGCCTGATTGCCATTCAGGGCGCCCAAGGCAGCCCCTACGACGACACAATCCTGGGCAATGACAACGACAACTTGCTGGCCGGCGGAGTTGGCAACGATCGTATTGAAGGCAGAGCAGGAAATGACTATATCTATGGCGATGACGGGGACGACGAGCTTTTTGGCGGTTCAGGTGATGATGTTCTTGATGGAGGTGCTGGCAACGATATTCTGTGGGGCGGCCTGGGCGCTGACACCTTCATTTTCTGGAAAGGCAGCGGCGGCGAAAAAACCATTATCGGAGACTTTTCGGGCAGTACCGGCGAGCAAGACAAAATTGACCTTGCTGGCGTTTTAGGTACATTTGAAGAAGTACTGAGCGCATCGAAAGCAGTGGGCGACGACTTGCTGATCACGCTGAACTCTGACGACTCAATCTTGCTGCTCAATGTAACGAAAGAAACGCTCACTCCTGCTGATTTTATCTTCTGACATCAAACCGGCATAACTATCGGACGCTTACCAACAGGCACGCGTCCCATTGCACTACACGCGCCGCGCAATCACCGCGACAATCAGACCGATATTCCCCATCAACGTCTGGCGATATACCCCTGAATGTTTAAGGCCCAAAACCCTTCCAAAAAACCCATTATTTCTAGCCTCAGAAAAGCGCTCAAGTGTCTTTCTGTTTTCCGCAGTAAATTGATGACTAATCATCTGCAAAGAAATCATATTATTATCGATCCAACTGCGAAAACGCCCGCGCAACAACTCTCTTACACGCTTACTATGATTGAGGAACCCACGATTAGTACCAATACAATTCAAACTGTGCTGTCGATAGCGAACAGTTGGTTTCAAATCATAATGAATTCGACCATTACAACCACTGACAATCATATAGGCCCACCAGTCATGAGAAACAGCAGGCACGGCATCACCGGCTTCGCGAATCAAATTCATCAGTGCCTGATTGAAGACCATGGTATTTCCACCTGCAATATTCTGAACCAGTGCGTTCTGAAATGTCGCCGGCTTTGAAAATGAGGGAGAGAAGCCAATACTCGCCCCACATTCATCAATCAGCTCAGTACGCGAACAATATAACGCCGGCACAGAAGCGTCACCGTTTGCAAGCCAATCCACGGCTATCTTGAGCTTATCTTCATTCCAAACATCATCCTGATCACACCAGGCATAATAGTCGGCTTCCACATCGGCACGACAACTGACGGCCAGAAAGTTTCGAGCAAACCCCTTTCGCGGCCCCTCAGCCAACTCAATACGCTCATGCCCCCAACACTCAATATGAGCGGCAATAATGGCCCGCGTTGAGTCATTCGAACCATCGTCAGAAACAAAAACTTTAAAGTTTTGATGGGTTTGACGAGAAATGGAAGCCATTTGCTCATTGAGGAAGCGCTCGCCATTTCGTGTACATAGTAGTACGGCGACAGAAGCAGTGGCAGCCAAACCAAAACAATCCGTAGACACGCGATTAAAATCTAAAGTTTTTGAAATCCCGTTCACACTAACACTTCCTCACCACTCTAAGCTCTAAATATCAATGTCGATAGCAATAGAAATTAATGCTCCACAAAAATGGAATACTTCCGCACTACACACTTACAACACAATAGTCAAACCAGATCTAGATACAAAACACTACTAGTATCCATCAGAAAAGGCAGGCCGCTGCGTAGGCATTTTCCACATCAACTAAAGAGTTGTCTATCTTGTGCACAGAGAAAAACCCATTTTTCCTACACAGAAAATTGCCCCTACCAGTTGTCCTCCTAGACCGTTTTCTGTGCGTAATCGTTAATTTTTTCGAGCCAAAGAAAAAGCCCCAAGAGCAGAACTCTCGGGGCTTTCAGGGGAAAACCTTACACTTTTAGTCTGAGCAATTTCCTAGAACGGGATATCGTCATCAAAGCTGTCGAAATCCGGAGCCGGCTGAGGAGCGGCCTGCTGTGGAGCCGGACGCGACTGTTGCGGTGCCGACTGCTGCGGACGCGGCGCCTGCTGCTGGCGTGGAGCCGGAGCGGACTGCTGATAGTTGTTGCCCCCGCCTTGTTGGTCGCCCTGCTGTGGACGGCCGCCCAGCAGTTGCATGGTGCCTTGCATGTCGACCACGATTTCAGTGGTGTAACGCTTGATACCGTCTTTTTCCCACTCGCGGGTCTGCAGCTTGCCTTCGATGTAGACCTGCGAACCTTTACGCAGGTATTCGCCAGCGATTTCCGCCACTTTGCCGAACATCGAAACACGGTGCCATTCGGTCTTCTCGACCTTCTGCCCGGTCTGCTTGTCGGTCCACTGTTCGCTGGTCGCCAGACTCAGGTTGGTCACGGCGTTACCGTTAGGCAAGTAGCGAACTTCGGGATCCTGGCCGCAAGTGCCGACCAATATGACTTTGTTAACCCCACGGGCCATAACGTTCTCCTAGGCTACGCACGCTGCCTCGGGCGGGTTGTTCACCAGGCGCTCGAGGGTAGTGCGATCCAATAGTTCTGTGTCCAATTTGATGTAAATCGCTGCTTCATCAGCAACGATTACCGCATCTGTTACCCCTACGACGGCCTTCAGGCGCTCAACCAGACCCGCTTCGCGGATCGCCTCGGGCGACAACGGCAAGCGCAGGCTCGTGACATAAGGTGGTTCGCGCATGGTAACAGCAAAGGCCAGCCAGAGGGCAGCCAGGCCGGCGCATCCGAGGAAGACAACCGACAGACCGCCATGCTGGAACATCCAGCCGCCGAGGATCCCGCCCAGTGCCGATCCGAGGAACTGACTGGTGGAATAAACCCCCATCGCCGTGCCCTTGCCGCCCGCCGGTGAAACCTTGCTGATCAGCGATGGCAACGAAGCTTCCAGCAAGTTGAACGCGGTAAAGAACACCACCGTTCCGATCACCAGGGCCCGCAAGCTATCGCCGAACTGCCAGAAGAATAGCTCAGTGAGCATCAGCGTCAGCACTGCGCCCAATAAAACTCGTTTCATTTTGCGTTTCTTCTCGCCGTAGATAATGAACGGGATCATGGCGAAGAAGGAAATCAGCAGCGCGGTCAGGTAGACCCACCAGTGCTGCTCTTTGGGCAGCCCGGCTTTTTCGACCAGGGCCAGCGGCAATGCAACGAAGCTCGACATCAACATCGCGTGCAACACAAAAATACCCAGGTCCAGGCGCAGCAGGTCCGGGTGCTTGAGCGTCGGCATCAGTGCCTGACGCGCGACGCCGGATTCACGGTGCTGCAACGGCCCTGTGGAGCGCGGCACCATGAACATCACGATCACGATACCCACCAGCGCCATGCCACCGGTGGCGAGGAACAACCCGGAAAGGCCGAAGGCGCGAGTCAGCAAAGGCCCTACCACCATGGCGACCGCGAACGACAGACCAATCGTCATGCCGATCATGGCCATGGCTTTGGTCCGATGCTGTTCGCGGGTCAGGTCTGACAACAAAGCCATGACCGCTGCGGAAATCGCCCCGGCGCCTTGCAGGATTCGCCCGGCGATAACGCCCCAGATCGAGTCGGCGTTCGCCGCCAGCACACTGCCGAGGGCAAACACGATCAGCCCCAGGTAAATCACCGGGCGGCGTCCGATGCGGTCGGAAATGAAGCCGAACGGAATCTGAAATATCGCCTGGGTCAGGCCGTAAGCGCCAATCGCCAGCCCGATGAGGGCCGGGGTCGCTCCTGCCAGATCCATCCCATAGGTCGCCAGTACCGGCAACACCATGAACATGCCAAGCATACGGAACGCGAACACGAGGGCCAGACCGCTTGCTGCGCGGGTCTCACTGCCACTCATGCGTTCGCTGTGGGGATCGTGCATGGAAAAACCTCATGTGAACCGGCGGCGATTCTACCAGTCCCATCGATTGACAGGGTATATCGCGACGCTTTGACGCGTTCCGCTGACAGACTCTTCATGTACGACAGTAAACCACTCGTTTGATAGTGTGCATCCATCCAGTATTTGGCCGTATACTCCTACGTTTTCGACGCCCGCCGAGCGAGGCCACTTTGGACAAGATCCTGATTCGTGGGGCCCGAACCCACAACCTGAAGAACATCGACCTGACCCTGCCACGGGACAAACTGATCGTCATCACCGGCTTGTCCGGATCCGGCAAATCGTCCCTGGCGTTCGACACGCTGTACGCCGAAGGCCAGCGCCGCTATGTCGAGTCGCTGTCGGCCTATGCCCGGCAGTTTTTGTCGATGATGGAAAAGCCTGACGTCGACACCATTGAAGGTTTGTCGCCAGCCATTTCCATCGAACAGAAGTCGACCTCGCACAACCCGCGTTCGACGGTCGGCACCATCACCGAAATCTACGACTATCTGCGCCTGCTCTACGCTCGCGTCGGTATTCCGCGCTGCCCGGATCACGACATTCCGCTGGAAGCGCAGACCGTCAGCCAGATGGTCGACCTGGTCCTCGCCCAACCGGAGGGCAGCAAACTGATGCTGCTGGCGCCGGTGATCCGCGAGCGTAAAGGCGAACACCTTTCGGTCTTCGAAGAACTGCGCGCCCAGGGCTTTGTCAGGGCCCGGGTCAACGGCAGGATCTGCGAACTGGACGAACTGCCGAAGCTGGACAAGCAGAAGAAGCATTCGATTGACGTCATCGTCGACCGCTTCAAGGTCCGCGCCGATCTGCAACAGCGTCTGGCCGAATCCTTCGAAACCGCGCTGAAACTGGCGGACGGCATTGCCCTGGTCGCACCGATGGACGACGAACCCGGCGAAGAGATGATCTTCTCCGCGCGCTTCGCCTGCCCGATCTGCGGTCACGCGATCAGCGAGCTGGAACCCAAGCTGTTCTCCTTCAACAACCCGGCCGGCGCCTGCCCGACCTGCGATGGTCTGGGCGTGAAGCAATTCTTCGACATCAAGCGACTGGTCAATGGCGAACTGACTCTGGCCGAAGGTGCGATTCGCGGCTGGGACAGGCGTAACGTCTATTACTTCCAGATGCTCGGGTCGCTGGCGGCGCACTACAAGTTCAGCCTCGAAGTACCGTTCAACGAACTACCGGCCGAGCAGCAGAAATTCATCCTGCACGGCAGCGGCTCCCAGAACGTCGATTTCAAATACCTGAATGACCGTGGCGACATCGTCAAACGTTCGCACCCGTTCGAAGGCATCGTGCCAAACCTGGAACGTCGCTACCGCGAAACCGAATCGGCATCGGTGCGTGAAGAGCTGGCCAAGTTCCTCAGCACCCAGCATTGCCCGGATTGCCGTGGCACCCGCCTGCGTCGCGAGGCGCGGCATGTCTGGGTTGGCGAGAAGACGCTGCCGGCGGTAACCAATCTGCCGATTGGCGATGCATGCGAATACTTCGGCGTGCTTAAGCTGACCGGGCGTCGCGGTGAAATTGCCGACAAGATCCTCAAGGAAATCCGCGAGCGCCTGCAGTTCCTGGTCAACGTCGGCCTCGATTATCTGTCGCTGGATCGCAGTGCCGACACGCTGTCCGGTGGCGAGGCGCAGCGGATTCGTCTGGCCAGTCAGATTGGTGCCGGCCTGGTGGGCGTTCTATACATCCTCGATGAACCGTCGATTGGTCTGCACCAGCGCGACAACGACCGTTTGCTCGGCACGCTCAAGCACCTGCGCGACATCGGCAACACGGTGATCGTGGTCGAACACGATGAAGATGCCATTCGCCTGGCTGACTATGTCGTGGATATCGGCCCGGGTGCCGGCGTGCACGGGGGGCATATCGTCGCCGAAGGTACGCCAGCGGAAGTCATGGCTCACCCTGACTCGCTGACCGGCAAGTACTTGTCGGGTCGGGTGAAGATTGCCGTTCCAGCCAAACGCACGCCGCGTAACAAGAAATTGTCGCTGTCCCTCAAGGGCGCTCGCGGCAATAACTTGCGCAACGTCGATCTGGAGATTCCGATTGGCCTGCTGACCTGCGTTACCGGCGTGTCCGGTTCGGGCAAGTCGACGCTGATCAACAACACGCTGTTTCCTTTGAGCGCGACGGCACTCAACGGTGCGACGACGCTTGAGGCTGCGGCTCACGACAGCATCAAAGGGCTGGAACACCTGGACAAGGTCGTCGACATTGACCAGAGCCCGATCGGCCGCACGCCACGCTCCAACCCGGCGACGTACACCGGGCTGTTCACGCCGATTCGCGAACTGTTCGCCGGCGTGCCGGAATCCCGTTCCCGCGGTTACGGGCCGGGACGTTTCTCCTTCAACGTGAAGGGCGGACGCTGCGAAGCCTGCCAGGGCGACGGCCTGATCAAGGTTGAAATGCACTTCCTGCCGGACATCTATGTTCCGTGCGACGTCTGCAAGAGCAAGCGCTACAACCGCGAAACGCTGGAGATCAAGTACAAGGGCAAGAGCATCCACGAAACCCTCGAGATGACCATCGAGGAAGCTAGGGTGTTCTTCGACGCGGTGCCGGCACTGGCACGCAAGCTTCAGACGTTGATGGATGTCGGCCTGTCGTACATCAAGCTGGGGCAATCGGCGACCACGCTGTCTGGTGGTGAAGCGCAGCGGGTGAAGCTGTCCCGCGAGCTGTCCAAGCGCGATACCGGAAAGACGCTGTACATCCTCGATGAGCCAACCACCGGTTTGCACTTCGCGGATATTCAGCAACTGCTCGACGTGCTGCATCGACTGCGCGACCACGGCAACACCGTGGTGGTGATCGAGCACAATCTGGACGTGATCAAGACCGCTGACTGGTTGGTAGATCTGGGGCCGGAAGGTGGTTCCAAAGGCGGGCAGATTATCGCCGTCGGTACGCCGGAAGAAGTCTCCGAGATGAAGCAGTCTCACACCGGTTTCTATCTCAAACCGCTGCTGGCTCGCGACAAGGCCTGAATCAGGCCCACGAAAAAGCCCCTGTCACTTTGTCGGTGACAGGGGCTTTTTTGTTGACACTGTAGGAGCACAGCTTGCTGGCGATGGCGATATCAAGGAAGCCTTCGCCAGCAAGCTGTGCTCCTACGGTTCAATGTCAGGCGTGAGATTGCAGGTAATTTTCCAGACCGATCAACTTGATCAGACCCAACTGCTTCTCGAGCCAGTAGGTGTGGTCTTCTTCAGTATCGTTCAGTTGAATGCGCAGCATCTCGCGGCTGACGTAGTCTTTGTGCTGCTCGCAGAGTTCGATGCCCTTGCAGAGTGCGGCGCGGACTTTGTATTCCAGTCGCAGGTCGGCAGCGAGCATGTCAGGAACCGTGGTGCCGACATCAAGATCGTCCGGACGCATGCGTGGCGTGCCTTCGAGCATCAGAATTCGGCGCATCAGCGCATCGGCGTGCCCTGCTTCCTCTTCCATCTCGTGGTTGATTCGTTCGTAGAGCTTGGTGAATCCCCAGTCCTCATACATCCGCGAGTGAACGAAATATTGATCACGCGCGGCCAGTTCGCCGGTCAGCAACGTGTTGAGGTAATCGATTACGTCTGGGTGGCCTTGCATCGCCCTACATCTCCCTGCTTGAAAGTCTGTAGTTTGAACCACAGCGACTGTTTGGTCACTTGGTTTGCGCGATAAAAGCGAAGATATTCTGAGAAAAGTAGTTTAAATAGCGCAAAAACCACCCTAATGAGGGCGGTTCTGCTTCTCGTTTAGACTTCGTTAATCTGTACGTTGAGCGCCTTTGCGATTGCGTCTCCATAAGCCGGGTCGGCCTTGAAGAAATGCTGCAATTGGCGATCCACTACATCAGCGGAGACCCCTGCCATCGCGCCCGCAATATTGTTGGTCAGCAGGTTTTTCTGCTCATCACTCATCAAACGGAACAAGGCACCTGCATGGCTGTAGTAGTCCGTGTCTTCGCGATGATCGTAACGATCAGCCGCACCGCTCAATGCCAAAGCAGGCTCAGCATAACGAGGCGCCTGTTTTGGCGACTCTACGTAACTGTTCGGCTCGTAGTTCGGCGCTGCACCGCCATTGCTGCCAAACGCCATGGAGCCATCACGCTGGTAGCTGTTGACCGGACTGCGCGGCGCATTCACCGGCAGTTGCTGATGGTTGGTACCAACACGGTAGCGGTGCGCATCGGCGTAAGCGAACACTCTCCCTTGCAGCATGCGGTCTGGTGACAGGCCGACACCCGGCACCATATTGCTCGGACCGAACGCCGCTTGTTCAACTTCAGCGAAGTAGTTCTGCGGATTACGGTTGAGCTCGAGCTCACCCACTTCGATCAGTGGGAACTCTTTCTGCGACCAGGTCTTGGTCACATCGAAAGGGTTCTCGTAGTGCGCCGCAGCCTGGGCCTCGGTCATGATCTGAATGCACACACGCCATTTTGGAAAGTCGCCACGCTCAATCGCTTCGAACAAATCGCGCTGAGCGTAATCCGGATCGGTGCCCGCCAGGCGAGCAGCTTCTGCCGGTGCCAGGTTCTTGATCCCTTGCTGGGTCTTGTAATGCCACTTCACCCAGTGACGCTCGCCGCTGGCACTGATCAGGCTGTAAGTGTGGCTGCCGAAGCCGTGCATGTGACGGTAGCCGTCAGGTATGCCACGGTCCGAAAACAGGATGGTGACCTGGTGCAGCGCCTCAGGTGAGTGCGACCAGAAGTCCCACATCATCTGCGCACTTTTCAGGTTGCTTTGCGGCAGGCGTTTTTGGGTGTGGATAAAGTCCGGAAACTTGAGCGGATCACGAATGAAAAACACAGGGGTGTTGTTGCCAACGATGTCCCAGTTACCTTCTTCGGTATAGAACTTCAGAGCAAAGCCACGTGGGTCGCGTTCCGTGTCAGCCGAGCCGCGCTCACCGCCCACGGTGGAAAACCGCAGAAACGTTGGGGTCTGCTTACCGACGGATTCGAACAGCTTGGCGCTGGTGTATTCAGTGATGTCGCGCGTCACGGTGAACGTACCGCAAGCACCCGAACCCTTGGCGTGTACGCGGCGCTCAGGAATGTTTTCACGGTTGAAGTGGGCAAGCTTCTCGATCAGGTGGAAGTCGTCGAGCAGCAATGGGCCACGAGGGCCGGCGGAGCGGGAATTCTGGTTGTCGGCGACAGGAGCGCCACTGGCGGTGGTAAGTATTTTATTTTGGCTCATGCGATCTCTTCCTCTGTCAGTCTTGAACTGCCGGCTAATCGGCTGAGAGGGAGTATTGATCACCAACGTTACACCTACAAATTCATTAACTTGTAAGCGTCGATAGAAAATTACTAACGACGGCTCCACTTTTCAAACGCCCACAAAAAACCGGGCACTAGGCCCGGTTCTTCGTTTCAGACTGACGTCTTACTCAGCGGATACAGCTTCACCGCCGGTAGCACGATCAACCAACTCGACGTACGCCATAGGCGCGTTGTCGCCAGTGCGGAAGCCGCACTTGAGGATGCGCAGGTAGCCACCCTCACGGGTAGCGTAACGCTTGCCCAGGTCGTTGAAGAGCTTACCAACGATAGCTTTCGAACGAGTACGGTCGAAAGCCAGACGGCGGTTAGCCAGGCTGTCTGTCTTGGCCAAAGTGATCAGCGGCTCAGCAACGCGACGCAGTTCTTTAGCTTTCGGCAGTGTAGTTTTGATCAGCTCGTGCTCGAACAGCGACACTGCCATGTTTTGAAACATGGCCTTGCGGTGCGAGCTAGTGCGGCTCAGGTGACGACCACTTTTACGATGACGCATGGTTCATTCCTTACCAAACACGACGTTCGGTGATTACGACGATCAGGCAGTCGCCTTGTCGTCCTTCTTAAGACTTGCAGGCGGCCAGTTGTCGAGGCGCATGCCGAGGGACAGACCGCGGGAGGCCAGAACGTCCTTGATTTCAGTCAAGGATTTCTTGCCAAGGTTCGGAGTCTTCAACAGCTCTACTTCGGTACGCTGAATCAGGTCACCGATGTAGTAGATGTTTTCCGCCTTAAGGCAGTTAGCCGAACGTACAGTCAGTTCCAGATCGTCAACCGGGCGAAGCAGGATCGGATCGATCTCGTCTTCCTGCTCGACAACCACTGGCTCACTGTCACCTTTGAGGTCGACGAACGCAGCCAACTGCTGTTGCAGAATGGTTGCAGCGCGACGGATAGCCTCTTCAGGATCCAGAGTACCGTTGGTTTCCAGATCAATAACCAGCTTGTCCAGGTTAGTACGCTGCTCGACACGGGCGTTTTCCACCACGTATGCGATACGGCGAACCGGGCTGAACGAAGAGTCAAGCTGCAAGCGACCGATGCTGCGGCTTTCGTCTTCATCGCTCTGACGCGAGTCTGCCGGTTCATAACCACGACCACGAGCTACGGTGAGCTTCATGTTCAGGGCGCCGTTAGACGCCAGGTTAGCGATTACGTGATCGGGGTTAACGATCTCGACATCATGATCCAGCTGAATATCGGCAGCGGTAACCACCCCCGAACCCTTCTTCGACAAGGTCAGCGTAACTTCGTCACGACCGTGCAGCTTGATAGCCAGACCTTTAAGGTTCAACAGGATTTCAATTACGTCTTCCTGTACGCCTTCGATTGCGCTGTACTCATGGAGTACACCGTCAATCTCGGCCTCGACTACTGCACAGCCGGGCATTGAGGACAACAGGATGCGGCGCAGCGCGTTGCCCAGGGTGTGGCCGAAACCACGCTCGAGAGGCTCGAGAGTGATCTTGGCGCGGGTTGGACTGACAACCTGCACATCAATATGGCGGGGTGTCAGGAACTCATTTACCGAAATCTGCATGGATGCACCTATTTTCTAGCCCTTACTTGGAGTAGAGCTCGACAATCAGGCTTTCGTTGATGTCGGCGGACAGATCACTGCGAGCTGGAACGTTCTTGAAAACGCCCGACTTCTTCTCAGTGTCTACTTCTACCCATTCTACGCGGCCACGTTGGGCACACAGATCGAGAGCTTGGACAATGCGAAGTTGGTTCTTTGCTTTCTCGCGAATCGCGACCACGTCACCAGCACGAACCTGGTAAGACGGTACGTTTACGGTCTGACCGTTAACGCTGACGGATTTGTGCGATACCAGCTGACGGGATTCGGCACGAGTAGAGCCAAAACCCATACGGTATACAACGTTGTCCAGACGGCATTCGAGCAGTTGCAGCAGGTTTTCACCGGTTGCACCTTTCTTGCCAGCAGCTTCTTTGTAGTAGCCGCTGAATTGACGCTCGAGAACGCCGTAGATACGACGGACCTTCTGCTTTTCACGCAGTTGGGTGCCGTAATCGGACTGGCGACCGCGGCGTTGGCCGTGGATACCAGGTGCTGCTTCAATGTTGCACTTCGATTCGATCGCGCGCACGCCGCTCTTCAGAAAGAGATCGGTGCCTTCGCGACGAGCGAGTTTGCATTTTGGACCAATGTAACGAGCCATTCTTTACAATCTCCTGGATTACACGCGGCGCTTCTTCGGCGGACGGCACCCGTTGTGCGGGATTGGCGTCACGTCGGTGATGCTGGCGATCTTGTAGCCACAGCCGTTCAAAGCGCGGACTGCAGATTCACGACCTGGGCCTGGACCTTTGACGTTAACGTCGAGGTTTTTCAGACCGTATTCCAGCGCAGCTTGACCAGCACGTTCAGCAGCTACTTGAGCAGCAAACGGGGTGGACTTGCGGGAACCGCGGAAACCCGAACCACCGGAGGTAGCCCAGGAAAGAGCGTTGCCTTGACGGTCGGTGATGGTCACGATTGTGTTGTTAAAAGAAGCATGGATGTGGGCGATGCCATCAACCACTGTCTTTTTAACTTTTTTACGAGGACGAGCAGCAGGTTTAGCCATGATTAATTTCCTGTCGATTCGCTGGGGCGATTACTTGCGGATCGGCTTACGCGGACCTTTACGGGTACGCGCGTTAGTCTTGGTACGCTGACCGCGTACTGGAAGACCACGACGATGACGCAGACCGCGATAGCAACCGAGGTCCATCAAACGCTTGATTTTCATGTTGATTTCGCGACGCAGGTCACCTTCAGTGGTGAACTTCGCCACTTCGCCACGCAGCTGTTCAATCTGCTCGTCGCTCAGATCCTTGATCTTTGCGGCTGGGTTTACCCCAGTCACTGCACAGATCTTCTGTGCAGTAGTGCGACCAACACCATAGATGTAGGTCAGCGAGATAACAGTATGCTTGTTATCTGGAATGTTAACGCCTGCAATACGGGCCATTCAGTGGGACTCCAATTGACAGCTACCTACGCCCCGGAAGCCAAGAAATAGGGCGCGAGATAATATCGCTGTAATAACAAATAATCAACCCGGTAGCGCACTAGCTACCGGGCTTGAAGCACAATCACACTCAGCCTTGGCGCTGTTTGTGACGCGGTTCCGCGCTGCAAATTACTCGAACAACACCTTCGCGGCGAATAATCTTGCAGTTACGGCACAGCTTTTTCACCGATGCACGAACTTTCATCACCAACTCCTCGAACCTTATGGGTACTCAGCGCAACATGCCGCTGCCGTAACCCTTCAGGTTGGCTTTCTTCATCAGGGATTCGTACTGGTGCGAAACGAGGTGCGATTGTACTTGGGACATGAAGTCCATCACAACCACGACGACGATCAGCAACGAGGTCCCGCCAAGGTAGAACGGTACGTTTGCCGCAACCACCAGGAACTGGGGAAGCAGACACACGGCCGTCATGTAAAGAGCACCGAACATGGTCAAGCGAGTCAGAACGCCATCAATGTAGCGCGCAGACTGCTCACCTGGACGGATGCCCGGAATAAAGGCACCGGACTTCTTCAGGTTTTCCGCTACGTCTTTCGGATTGAACATCAACGCCGTATAGAAGAAGCAGAAGAAAATAATCCCTGCACTAAACAGCAGAATATTCAACGGCTGACCAGGAGCGATCGACTGCGAGATGTCCTGCAACCAGCCCATACCTTCAGACTGGCCGAACCAGGCACCCAACGAAGCCGGGAACAGCAAAATGCTGCTCGCGAAAATGGCCGGAATAACACCGGCCATGTTCACCTTCAGCGGCAAGTGGCTAGTCTGCGCAGCGAAGACCTTACGGCCCTGCTGACGCTTGGCGTAGTGAACAGCAATACGACGCTGACCACGCTCAATGAACACCACGAAACCGATAATCGCTACTGCCAGCAAACCGATGGCAACCAGGGCGAAGATGTTGATATCACCCTGACGTGCAGACTCGAAAGACTGCCCGATCGCTCTCGGAAGACCGGCGACGATACCCGAAAAAATCAACATCGAGATACCGTTGCCAACACCACGCTCAGTAATCTGCTCACCCAGCCACATCATGAACATCGCACCAGCCACAAACGTGGATACCGCGACGAAATGGAAGCCAAAGTCACCAGTGAACGCAACGCCCTGCCCTGCCAGACCAATGGACATGCCAATTGCCTGAACAAGAGCGAGGACGACAGTGCCGTAGCGGGTGTACTGGCTGATCTTGCGACGGCCAGCTTCACCTTCCTTCTTCAACTGCTCCAGCTGCGGGCTGACGGCGGTCATCAGCTGCATGATGATCGATGCCGAAATGTACGGCATGATCCCCAATGCAAAGATGCTCATCCGCTCCAGCGCGCCGCCGGAAAACATGTTGAACAAGCTAAGAATGGTCCCCTCATTCTGTCGAAACAGGTCCGCGAGTCGGTCCGGGTTGATACCTGGAACCGGGATGTGTGCGCCTATTCGGTAGACGATAATCGCCAGGAACAGAAAACGCAGACGAGCCCAGAGTTCAGACATACCGCCTTTGCCGAGCGCAGAGAGAGCACCTTGCTTAGCCATTTATTCCTCGAACTTGCCGCCAGCTGCTTCGATAGCCGCACGCGCACCTTTGGTGGCGCCGATTCCCTTTCCGATGGTAACAGCGCGAGTCACTTCACCGGACAGCATGATTTTCACACGCTGTACGTTGACGTTGATCACGTTGGCATCTTTCAAGGACTGCACGGTGACGATGTCGCCTTCCACTTTAGCCAGCTCGGACAAACGCACTTCTGCGCGATCCATGGCTTTCAGGGAAACGAAACCGAACTTCGGCAGGCGACGATGCAGCGGCTGTTGACCGCCTTCAAAGCCTGGAGCAATGGTGCCACCGGAGCGGGAGGACTGACCTTTGTGGCCACGGCCACCGGTCTTACCCAAACCACTACCGATACCACGGCCCGGACGATGCTTTTCGCGACGGGAACCCGGCGCTGGACTCAGATCATTGAGTTTCATCGATTAACCCTCGACACGCAGCATGTAGTAAGCCTTGTTGATCATCCCGCGATTCTCGGGAGTATCAAGTACTTCTACAGTGTGACCGATGCGACGCAGACCCAGACCCTTAACGCACAGTTTGTGGTTAGGGATGCGGCCGGTCATGCTTTTGATCAGCGTAACTTTAACGGTAGCCATGATCAGAAGATCTCCTTGACGCTTTTGCCACGCTTGGCGGCAATGGATTCAGGAGACTGCATAGCTTTCAAACCTTTAAAAGTGGCGTGAACCACGTTTACCGGGTTAGTCGAGCCGTAGCACTTGGCCAGAACGTTCTGAACGCCAGCAACTTCGAGGACAGCACGCATAGCGCCGCCAGCGATGATACCGGTACCTTCAGAAGCAGGCTGCATGTACACCTTCGAAGCGCCGTGACCGGACTTCATTGCGTACTGCAGAGTGGTGCCGTTCAGGTCAACTTGGATCATGTTGCGGCGAGCAGCTTCCATTGCCTTCTGGATCGCAGCAGGCACTTCACGTGACTTGCCACGGCCGAAGCCAACACGCCCTTTACCATCACCAACCACGGTCAACGCGGTGAAAGTGAAGATACGGCCGCCTTTAACGGTTTTGGCTACGCGGTTAACTTGAACCAGCTTCTCGATGTAGCCTTCGTCGCGCTTTTGGTCGTTATTTGACATAACTTAGAACTCCAGCCCAGCTTCACGAGCAGCATCAGCCAGCGCCTTGACGCGGCCGTGGTACTTGAAGCCAGAGCGGTCGAAAGCCACCTGCGAGACGCCAGCGGCTTTAGCACGCGTAGCGACCAGCTGGCCAACCTTAGTGGCCGCGTCGATGTTGCCAGTGGCGCCATCACGCAGTTCTTTATCCAAAGTCGAGGCAGATGCCAGGACTTTGTTGCCGTCGGCCGAAATGACCTGGGCGTAGATGTGCTGCGACGAGCGGAACACGCAGAGACGCACGACTTCGAGTTCGTGCATTTTCAGGCGTGCTTTGCGAGCGCGACGCAGTCGAGTAACTTTTTTGTCGGTCATTTGCTATGCCCTACTTCTTCTTGGCTTCTTTACGACGGACGACTTCGTCCGCGTAGCGCACACCTTTGCCTTTGTACGGCTCTGGTGGACGGAAGTCGCGGATCTCGGCGGCCACTTGACCTACCAGCTGCTTATCGATGCCCTTGATCAGGATATCGGTCTGGCTAGGAGTCTCAGCGGTGATGCCTTCCGGCAGTTCATAATCCACTGGGTGCGAGAAGCCAAGAGCCAGGTTCAGCACTGTGCCTTTTGCTTGCGCTTTGTAACCAACACCGACCAGCTGGAGCTTACGCTCGAAGCCTTGGCTTACGCCTTGGACCATGTTGTTTACCAACGCACGAGTGGTACCAGCCATTGCGCGAGTTTGTTGATCGCCATTGCGAGCAGCGAAACGCAGCTCACCAGCTTCTTCAACGATCTCAACGGACGAATGGATGTTCAGTTCGAGAGTGCCCTTGGCACCCTTCACCGAAAGCTGTTGGCCTGCGAATTTGACTTCGACGCCGGCTGGCAGCTTAACGGGGTTCTTAGCGACGCGTGACATGCTTATCCCCCCTTAGAACACAGTGCAAAGAACTTCGCCGCCGACACCGGCAGCGCGCGCAGCACGATCCGTCATCACACCTTTGTTGGTGGAGACGATAGACACACCGAGACCGCCACGAACTTTTGGCAGATCATCGACGGACTTGTACTGACGCAGGCCTGGACGGCTAACGCGCTTCACTTCCTCGATGACCGGACGGCCTTCGAAGTACTTCAGCTCGATGGACAGCAGTGGCTTGATTTCGCTGCTGATCTGATAACCCGCAATGTAACCTTCGTCCTTCAGGACTTTGGCAACAGCTACCTTCAAAGTAGAAGATGGCATGCTTACGACGGACTTTTCAGCCATCTGGGCATTACGGATTCGAGTTAGCATGTCCGCTAACGGGTCCTGCATACTCATGGGCTAGACGCTCCTAATACACAAAAAATTAGCCTTGCGGCTACTACGTGTCGCCGAGGACATCCGTGCAAAAAAAGCACGGGCTCAGGCGAGCCGGGTATTCTAGACACACCCCACAAATGAATCAAGCCCCAAAAGGGGCTTGATTCAAGTTCAAGGTCACCGGCGGTCAGGATCTTGCGAACCTGGACGCCGAGACTTTGATAGTGATTACCAGCTGGCTTTAACCAGACCAGGTACGTCACCACGCATTGCAGCTTCACGCAGTTTGTTACGGCCGAGGCCGAACTTGCGGTAAACGCCGTGTGGACGACCGGTCAGGCGGCAGCGGTTACGCATGCGCGAAGCGCTTGCGTCACGTGGCTGCTTTTGCAGAGCTACTGTAGCTTCCCAACGCGCTTCTGGACTTGCGTTCAGATCAACGATGATTGCTTTCAGTGCTGCACGCTTTTTGGCGTACTTGGCAACCGTGAGCTGACGCTTCAGCTCGCGGTTTTTCATGCTCATCTTGGCCATTTTCCTACTCCAATCAGTTGCGGAACGGGAATTTGAAAGCACGCAACAGGGCGCGACCTTCATCATCGTTCTTGGCAGTGGTGGTCAGGGTAATGTCCAGACCGCGGAGAGCATCGATCTTGTCGTAGTCGATTTCCGGGAAGATGATCTGCTCTTTAACGCCCATGCTGTAGTTACCACGACCATCGAAGGACTTGGCATTCAGGCCGCGGAAGTCGCGAACCCGAGGCAGGGAGATCGACAGCAGACGATCCAGGAACTCGTACATACGCTCACGGCGCAGGGTCACTTTGACGCCGATCGGCCAACCTTCACGGACTTTAAAGCCAGCGATGGATTTCCGAGCGTAAGTCACAACGACTTTCTGGCCGGTGATCTTTTCCAGGTCAGCAACAGCGTGCTCGATGACTTTTTTGTCACCGACTGCTTCGCCCAGACCCATGTTCAGGGTGATTTTGGTAACGCGTGGAACTTCCATCACGTTCGAAAGCTTAAGTTCTTCCTTAAGCTTCGGTGCGATTTCTTTCCAGTAAATCTCTTTTAGTCGTGCCATGGTCTCATCTACCTAGCAGTGTTCAAGCATCAACCGCTTTTTGGGTCGACTTGAAGACACGAATTTTCTTGCCGTCTTCTACTTTGAAACCAACGCGATCAGCCTTGTTGGTTTCGCCGTTGAAAATGGCTACGTTAGAAGCGTCCAGTGGAGCTTCTTTCTCGACGATACCGCCTTGTACGCCCGACATCGGGTTAGGCTTGGTATGACGCTTGACCAGGTTCAGACCACCGATAACCAGACGGTTATTAGCGAGAACCTTAAGCACCTTACCGCGCTTACCTTTGTCTTTGCCGGCGATCACGATGATCTCGTCGTCACGACGAATCTTTTGCATGTCGGATCTCCTTACAGCACTTCTGGGGCGAGCGAGACGATCTTCATGAACTTCTCAGTACGAAGTTCACGGGTCACTGGCCCAAAGATACGGGTGCCGATCGGCTCTTGCTTGTTGTTCAGAAGAACAGCAGCGTTGCCATCAAAGCGGATAATGGAGCCATCAGCACGACGTACGCCGTGACGAGTGCGGACTACAACAGCAGTCATCACTTGGCCTTTTTTCACTTTACCGCGAGGAATTGCTTCCTTCACGGTAACTTTGATGATGTCACCGATACCAGCGTAACGACGATGGGAGCCACCCAGCACCTTGATGCACATAACACGGCGAGCGCCAGAGTTATCGGCCACATCGAGCATGGATTGAGTCTGAATCATATAATTTCTCCGACCCCTAGTCCTTAGACTTCCACAGCGCGTTCGAGAACATCAACCAGCGCCCAAGACTTGGTCTTGGCCAAAGGACGAGTTTCACGAATAGTGACTTTGTCGCCGATGTGGCACTGATTGGTTTCGTCGTGCGCGTGCAGCTTAGTCGAACGCTTAACGTATTTACCGTAGATCGGGTGCTTAACGCGACGCTCGATCAGAACGGTGATGGTCTTGTCCATTTTGTCGCTGACAACACGGCCAGTCAGCGTACGGACGGTTTTTTCGGCTTCAGCCATGATTACTTACCTGCCTGCTGTTTGAGCACAGTCTTCACGCGAGCGATGTCACGCTTAACTTGCCGGAGCAGGTGAGACTGCCCCAACTGGCCAGTTGCTTTCTGCATGCGCAGATTGAACTGGTCGCGCAGCAGGCCGAGCAGTTGCTCGTTAAGCTGCGGCGCGTCTTTTTCACGAAGTTCGTTCGCTTTCATCACATCACCGTCCGTTTAACAAAGGCGGTGGCGAGCGGCAGCTTTGCAGCAGCCAGGGCAAAAGCCTCACGCGCCAGCTCTTCAGAAACACCCTCGATTTCATACAGGACTTTGCCTGGCTGAATCTGGGCAACCCAGTACTCCACACTACCCTTACCTTTACCCATCCGAACTTCGAGTGGCTTTTTGGAAATAGGCTTGTCCGGGAATACACGGATCCAGATCTTGCCGCCACGTTTAACGTGACGGGTCAGAGCACGACGCGCTGACTCGATCTGACGAGCGGTGAGACGACCACGAGCTACAGACTTCAGCGCGAACTCGCCGAAGCTGACTTTGCTACCGCGCAATGCCAGGCCACGGTTGTGACCAGTCATTTGCTTGCGGAACTTCGTACGCTTTGGTTGCAACATTTGGCGTACCCCTTACTTAGCAGCTTTTTTACGAGGCGCTGGTGCTTGTGGTTTCAGTTCTTCTTGGCGACCACCAATTACTTCGCCTTTGAAGATCCAAACCTTTACACCGATCACACCGTAAGTGGTGTGAGCTTCGTAGTTGGCATAGTCGATGTCGGCACGCAGGGTGTGCAGTGGCACACGACCTTCGCGATACCATTCAGTACGTGCGATTTCAGCACCGCCGAGACGACCGCTCACTTGGATTTTGATGCCTTTGGCACCAATGCGCATGGCGTTCTGTACAGCGCGCTTCATAGCGCGACGGAACATTACGCGACGCTCCAGCTGCTGAGCTACGCTCTGCGCAACCAACATACCGTCGAGTTCCGGCTTGCGGATTTCTTCGATATTGATGTGCACAGGCACACCCATTTGTTTGGTCAGGTCCTGACGCAGTTTCTCAACATCCTCACCTTTCTTCCCGATAACGATACCTGGGCGAGCGGTGTGGATGGTGATACGTGCAGTTTGGGCCGGACGATGGATATCGATACGGCTTACGGACGCGCTTTTTAGTTTGTCTTGGAGATACTCACGCACCTTCAGATCAGCGAACAAATAGTCCGCATAAGTCCGACCGTCTGCGTACCAGACGGAGGTGTGCTCCTTGACGATTCCCAGGCGAATGCCAATGGGATGTACTTTCTGACCCATCTCTTCGACTCCGTTACTTGTCAGCAACCTTGACAGTGATATGGCAAGACCGCTTGACGATGCGATCAGCACGGCCTTTGGCACGTGGCATGATGCGCTTCAGCGAACGCCCTTCGTTGACGAAAACGGTGCTGACCTTAAGGTCATCAACGTCTGCGCCTTCGTTATGCTCGGCGTTGGCTACGGCCGACTCCAGCACTTTCTTCATGATCTCGGCGGCTTTCTTACTGCTGAAAGCCAACAAGTTGAGCGCTTCGCCCACCTTCTTCCCGCGGATCTGGTCGGCGACCAAGCGGGCTTTCTGGGCGGAGATTCGAGCGCCCGACAACTTAGCGGCTACTTCCATTTCCTAACCCCTTAACGCTTGGCTTTCTTGTCAGCCACGTGCCCACGATAAGTGCGGGTACCGGCGAACTCGCCCAGTTTGTGGCCGACCATGTCTTCGTTCACGAGAACTGGAACATGTTGACGACCGTTGTGTACTGCGATGGTCAGACCGACCATTTGTGGCAGGATCATCGAACGGCGCGACCAGGTTTTAACTGGTTTGCGATCGTTCTTTTCCGCCGCCACTTCGATCTTCTTCAGTAGGTGAAGATCGATAAAAGGACCTTTTTTCAGAGAACGTGGCACTGTCGTATCCCTCTATTTACTTGCGACGACGGACGATCATTTTGTCGGTACGCTTATTACCACGAGTCTTCGCGCCCTTAGTCGGGAAGCCCCATGGCGATACCGGATGACGACCACCAGAGGTACGACCTTCACCACCACCATGTGGGTGGTCAACCGGGTTCATGGCAACACCACGAACGGTTGGGCGAACGCCACGCCAGCGTTTGGCACCAGCTTTACCCAGCGAACGCAGGCTGTGCTCGGAGTTCGAGACTTCGCCCAGGGTCGCGCGGCATTCAGCCAGCACTTTACGCATCTCACCAGAACGCAGACGCAGGGTCACATAGACACCTTCACGAGCGATCAGCTGAGCCGAAGCACCAGCGGAACGAGCGATTTGCGCGCCTTTACCTGGCTTCAATTCGATGCCGTGTACGGTACTACCAACTGGAATGCTGCGCAGTTGCAACTGGTTGCCCGGCTTGATCGGAGCCAAAGCACCCGAAATCAGCTGGTCACCAGCGTTCACGCCTTTAGGGGCGATGATGTAACGGCGTTCGCCGTCTGCGTACAACATAAGAGCAATGTGAGCAGTACGGTTTGGATCGTATTCGATACGCTCGACAGTGGCTGGAATGCCATCTTTGTCATTGCGACGGAAATCGACCAGACGATAATGCTGCTTATGGCCACCACCGATGTGACGAGTGGTAATACGACCATTGTTGTTACGACCACCAGACTTCGATTTCTTCTCGAGCAGCGGTGCGTGAGGAGCGCCTTTATGCAGCTCCTGGTTGACCACCTTGACCACATGACGGCGGCCAGGGGAAGTCGGTTTGCATTTAACGATTGCCATGATGCACCCCTTCCTTACTCAGCACTGCTGCTGAAATCGAGATCTTGGCCTGGCTGAAGGGAGATAACTGCCTTCTTCCAGTCATTACGCTTGCCCAGACCGCGAGCAGTACGCTTGCTCTTACCCAGAACATTCAGGGTAGTAACACGCTCTACTTTCACGCTGAACAGGCTTTCGACGGCCTTCTTGATTTCCAGCTTGGTTGCATCAGTAGCAACCTTGAAAACGAACTGACCTTTCTTGTCTGCCAGAACCGTAGCCTTCTCGGAAACGTGCGGGCCAAGCAGAACTTTAAATACGCGTTCCTGGTTCATCCCAGCAGCTCCTCGAATTTCTTCACGGCCGACACGGTGATCAACACCTTGTCGTATGCGATCAGACTAACTGGATCGGAACCTTGCACATCACGTACATCTACGTGCGGCAGGTTGCGAGCAGCCAGGTACAGGTTCTGATCAACAGCGTCCGACACGATCAGAACGTCGGTCAGGCTCATGTTGTTCAGCTTGCCCAGCAGGTCTTTGGTTTTCGGAGTTTCAACTGCGAAATCCTGAACCACGACCAGACGATCAGTACGCACCAGCTCAGCAAGGATGGAACGCATTGCTGCGCGATACATCTTCTTGTTCAGCTTCTGGGAGTGATCCTGAGGACGAGCTGCGAAAGTGGTACCGCCGCCACGCCAGATTGGGCTACGGATAGTACCGGCACGAGCACGGCCAGTACCTTTCTGACGCCATGGGCGCTTACCGCCACCACGAACGTCGGAACGGGTCTTTTGCTGCTTGCTACCTTGACGGCCGCCGGCCATGTAGGCCACGACTGCTTGGTGAACCAGCGTCTCGTTGAATTCGCCGCCAAATGTCAGTTCGGAAACTTCGATCGCTTGAGCGTCATTTACATTTAATTGCATGTCAGCTTCCCCTTAACCGCGAGCCTTGGCTGCTGGACGTACAACCAAGTTGCCGCCAGTAGCGCCAGGAACAGCGCCCTTGACCAACAACAGATTGCGTTCAGCGTCCACGCGCACTACTTCGAGGGACTGCACGGTCACGCGCTCAGCGCCCATATGACCGGACATTTTTTTGCCCTTGAATACACGACCAGGAGTCTGGCACTGGCCGATAGAGCCTGGAACGCGGTGGGACACGGAGTTACCGTGGGTATTATCTTGCCCGCGGAAGTTCCAACGCTTGATCGTACCCTGGAAGCCTTTACCTTTGGACTGACCGGTTACATCAACCAGTTGACCAGCGGCGAAGATTTCAGCGTTGATCAGATCGCCGGCCTGGTACTCGCCTTCTTCAAGACGGAATTCCATTACGGTACGACCAGCGGCAACGTTCGCTTTAGCGAAGTGGCCAGCCTGAGCAGCTGTAACACGCGAAGCACGACGCTCGCCTACAGTGACTTGCACTGCACGATAGCCATCGGTCTCTTCAGTTTTGAACTGGGTGACGCGATTCGGCTCGATCTCAATGACCGTGACCGGAATGGAGACACCTTCTTCGGTGAAAATACGGGTCATACCGCATTTACGACCGACTACACCAATAGTCATGTTGTAAACCTCATGAGTGTACGGGGCTTTCACCCGCTATGGCCGCCCATTTCAGAGCGTTACACGACTAAGACCGAGTCTTAGCCGAGGCTGATCTGCACTTCCACACCGGCCGCAAGATCAAGCTTCATAAGAGCATCAACGGTTTTATCCGTTGGCTGGACGATGTCCAGAACGCGCTTATGAGTACGGATCTCGTACTGGTCACGCGCGTCTTTGTTGACGTGCGGGGAGACCAGAACGGTGAACCGCTCTTTACGGGTAGGCAGTGGAATTGGACCACGCACTTGAGCACCAGTACGTTTCGCGGTTTCCACGATTTCCTGGGTGGATTGGTCGATCAGGCGATGGTCAAAAGCCTTCAACCTGATACGGATTTGCTGATTTTGCATTGGATTTCAGACTCCGGCTGCTATTCCCACCGGGCGCAATACGCCCGTTAAAAGGAGGCGCAATTCTATAGACGCCCCAGATAGGTGTCAACCCAATAAAAAAGCCCCCGCTAAGCGGGGGCTTTTTCAACTCATCAAAGCTTACTCAAAAAGAGCTTACTCGATGATTTTGGCTACGACGCCAGCGCCGACGGTACGACCGCCTTCACGGATAGCGAAACGCAGACCGTCTTCCATTGCGATGGTTTTGATCAGGGTAACAGTCATCTGAATGTTGTCACCTGGCATTACCATTTCAACGCCTTCTGGCAGCTCGCAGTTACCAGTCACGTCAGTAGTACGGAAGTAGAACTGTGGACGGTAGCCTTTGAAGAACGGAGTATGACGACCGCCTTCTTCCTTGCTCAGAACGTAAACTTCTGCGGTGAACTTGGTGTGCGGCTTAACCGAACCCGGCTTAACCAGAACCTGGCCACGCTCAACGTCGTCACGCTTGGTACCACGCAGCAGAACGCCGCAGTTCTCGCCAGCACGACCTTCGTCGAGCAGCTTGCGGAACATTTCAACACCGGTGCAGGTGGTGACGGTGGTGTCACGCAGACCAACGATTTCCAGTGGATCCTGAACGCGAACGATACCGCGCTCGATACGACCAGTCACAACAGTACCACGACCCGAGATCGAGAATACGTCTTCGATTGGCATCAGGAACGGCTTGTCGGTCAGACGAACTGGCTCTGGGATGTAGCTGTCCAGAGTTTCAACCAGTTTACGAACGGCAGTGGTGCCCATTTCGTTTTCGTCGTTGCCTTCCAGAGCCATACGAGCAGAACCGATGATGATCGGAGTGTCGTCACCTGGGAAGTCGTAAGTGCTGAGCAGGTCGCGAACTTCCATCTCAACCAGTTCCAGCAGCTCTGCGTCGTCTACCAGGTCAGCCTTGTTCAGGAAAACCACGATGTACGGAACGCCTACCTGACGGGACAGCAGGATGTGCTCACGGGTTTGTGGCATCGGACCATCAGCGGCCGAGCAAACCAGGATAGCGCCGTCCATCTGAGCAGCACCGGTGATCATGTTCTTCACATAGTCAGCGTGACCTGGGCAGTCAACGTGAGCGTAGTGACGGATCAGCGAGTTGTATTCAACGTGCGCGGTGTTGATGGTGATACCACGAGCTTTCTCTTCTGGTGCGCTGTCGATCTTGTCGAAGTCAACACGAGCCGAACCGAAAACTTCGGAGCAGACGCGAGTCAGAGCAGCAGTCAGAGTGGTTTTACCGTGGTCAACGTGACCGATGGTGCCAACGTTGACGTGCGGAAGGGAACGATCAAATTTTTCTTTAGCCACGACAATTAACTCCTAGCCTAAAGGACTGAATCAGCCTTGTTTTTTGGTTACAGTTTCGACGATGTGCGACGGAGCTGTATTGTATTTTTTGAATTCCATAGAGTAGCTTGCGCGACCTTGGGACATGGAACGAACGTCGGTCGCATAACCGAACATCTCGCCCAACGGAACCTCGGCACGAATTACTTTACCGGAAACCGTATCTTCCATACCCAGGATCATGCCGCGACGACGGTTAAGGTCGCCCATCACGTCACCCATATAGTCTTCAGGTGTAACAACCTCTACAGCCATGATCGGCTCAAGCAACTCACCACCGCCCTTCTGGGCCAGTTGCTTGGTCGCCATGGAAGCAGCCACCTTAAACGCCATCTCGTTCGAGTCGACGTCATGGTAGGAACCATCAAACACGGTAGCCTTCAGGCCGATCAGCGGATAGCCGGCAACAACGCCGTTCTTCATCTGCTCTTCGATACCCTTCTGGATAGCCGGGATGTATTCCTTAGGAACCACACCACCCACTACTTCGTTCAGGAATTGCAGACCTTCCTGACCTTCGTCAGCAGGAGCAAAGCGAATCCAGCAATGACCGAACTGGCCACGACCGCCGGACTGACGAACGAACTTGCCTTCGATTTCGCAGCTCTTCGTGATGCGCTCACGGTACGAAACTTGAGGCTTACCGATGTTGGCTTCGACGTTGAACTCACGGCGCATCCGGTCAACCAGGATGTCCAGGTGCAACTCGCCCATGCCGGAGATGATCGTTTGACCAGTCTCTTCATCAGTCTTGACGCGGAAAGACGGGTCTTCCTGAGCAAGTTTGCCCAGAGCGATACCCATTTTTTCCTGGTCGTCCTTGGTCTTAGGCTCTACGGCAACCGAAATAACCGGCTCCGGGAAGTCCATGCGAACCAGGATGATTGGCTTATCAGCGTTGCACAAAGTCTCACCAGTGGTGACGTCCTTCATGCCGATCAAGGCCGCGATGTCACCAGCGCGAACTTCCTTGATCTCTTCGCGGGCGTTTGCGTGCATTTGCACCATACGACCCACACGCTCTTTCTTGCCTTTAACCGAGTTGATCACGCCGTCGCCGGAGGCCAACACGCCCGAGTAAACTCGAACAAAGGTCAAGGTACCCACGAATGGGTCGGTAGCGATCTTGAACGCCAGAGCCGAGAACGGCTCGCTGTCGTCTGCGTGACGCTCCATTTCCTTGGTCTCGTCATCCGGGTCAGTACCCTTGATGGCAGGAATGTCGGTAGGAGCAGGCAGGTAGTCGATAACGGCGTCGAGAACCAGGGGAACGCCCTTGTTCTTGAAGGAAGAACCGCAAACAGCCAGAACGATCTCGCCAGCAATAGTACGCTGACGCAGAGCGGCCTTGATTTCCGCGTTGGTGAGTTCTTCACCTTCGAGGTACTTGTTCATCAGCTCTTCGCTGGCTTCGGCCGCAGCTTCAATCATGTTGCTGCGCCACTCGTCAGCCAATTCCTGCAATTCAGCAGGGATAGGCTCGCGACGTGGAGTCATGCCTTTGTCAGCGTCATTCCAGTAAACAGCTTCCATGGACATCAGATCGATCTGACCCTGGAAGTTGTCTTCGGAACCGATAGCCAACTGAATTGGCACCGGAGTGTGACCCAGACGCTGCTTGATCTGACCGATCACGCGCAGGAAGTTTGCACCAGCACGGTCCATCTTGTTTACGTAAACAAGACGTGGAACGCCGTACTTGTTGGCCTGACGCCATACGGTTTCCGACTGAGGCTCAACACCCGAGGTACCGCAGAACACAACGACCGCGCCGTCGAGAACACGCAGGGAACGTTCAACTTCAATAGTGAAGTCAACGTGGCCCGGGGTGTCGATGACGTTGAAGCGATACTGATCTTTGTGCTGCTTCTCGGAACCCTGCCAGAAGGCGGTAATAGCAGCAGAAGTAATGGTAATACCACGCTCCTGCTCCTGCACCATCCAGTCTGTGGTCGCGGCGCCGTCATGCACCTCGCCCATTTTGTGACTTTTGCCAGTGTAAAAAAGGACGCGCTCGGTGGTGGTGGTTTTACCAGCATCCACGTGAGCAACGATACCAATGTTACGGTAGCGATTAATCGGTGTAGTACGAGCCATAAAGCCCTCGCAAAATTAGTGACGCTAAAATTAGAAGCGGTAGTGCGAGAAAGCCTTGTTGGCTTCAGCCATACGGTGCACGTCTTCACGCTTCTTAACTGCAGCACCTTTGCCTTCAGCAGCGTCCAACAGTTCGCCAGCCAAACGCAGAGCCATAGACTTCTCGCCGCGCTTACGGGCGAAGTCTACCAACCAGCGCATTGCCAGAGCGTTACGACGGGACGGACGAACTTCGACCGGAACCTGGTAAGTAGCACCGCCTACACGGCGCGACTTTACTTCGACCAGCGGAGCGATGGCGTCGAGAGCTTTCTCGAAGATTTCCAGGGGGTCGCTGTTCTTGCGTTCTTTAACCTTTTCCAGCGCGCCATAAACGATACGCTCGGCAACGGCTTTCTTGCCGCTTTCCATCACGTGGTTCATGAACTTGGCCAGGATTTGGCTTCCGTATTTTGGATCGTCAAGCACTTCGCGCTTGGCTGCTACGCGTCTTCTTGGCATGGATAAGCCCTCAAACGGTCTTCAGGTTCGCTCGGAATCGGTGCCCTTTCGGGACGCCTCCGACCTTACTCTTATCGACTCAGAAAAATAGATGATTCAGTTTTTACAAAAAGCCACTACTACTTAGGCTTCTTGGTACCGTACTTCGAACGACCTTGGTTACGACCTTTAACGCCGGAAGTATCCAAAGAGCCGCGAACGGTGTGGTAACGAACACCTGGCAAGTCTTTTACACGACCGCCGCGGATCAGTACCACGCTGTGCTCTTGCAGGTTGTGGCCTTCACCGCCGATGTACGAGGAAACCTCGAAACCGTTGGTCAGACGCACACGGCATACTTTACGCAGTGCCGAGTTAGGTTTTTTCGGCGTGGTGGTATACACACGGGTGCATACGCCACGACGTTGCGGGCAGTTCTGCAGCGCAGGCACGTCGGATTTCTCGACGATACGCTTACGCGGCTGACGTACCAGCTGGTTGATAGTTGCCATCTACTAGCTCCACTGTTGTCTTGCGACGCTATTGTCTTGCAAGAAAAGCAAAATGGCAGGAACGAATTCCCGCCAAATTTAGGGGTACAAGAGTCTAAAGAGGATCTTGCCCCCAGTCAAGACAAGGCCCCGACCTTCCCGTTTATCCAACCTCGACAAAATGTCTTGATTCGATGAACGGAACGATCAGGGCCTTGGCTCATTTATCGCAGAACTCAGTTACCGCTCGAGTTCAGCGCTTCGGTCAGTGCAGCTTCCACTTCACTGGCGCTTACGCGCAACGGTTTGTCAGCATCACGACGGCGTTTACGCTCGCTGTGATAAGCCAGACCGGTACCAGCCGGGATCAGACGACCCACGACCACGTTTTCTTTCAGGCCGCGCAGGTAATCGCGCTTGCCGGTTACCGCCGCTTCGGTCAGTACGCGAGTGGTTTCCTGGAAGGAAGCCGCCGAGATGAACGATTCGGTGGACAACGACGCCTTGGTGATACCCAGCAGCACGCGAGTGAACTTGGAAACGAATTTCTCGTCGTTCGCCAGGCGCTCGTTCTCTACCAGTACGTGAGTCAATTCCATCTGGTCGCCCTTGATGAAACTGGAATCGCCGGATTCAGCGATTTCAACTTTACGCAACATCTGACGCAGGATGGTCTCGATGTGCTTGTCGTTGATCTTCACGCCTTGCAGACGGTAAACGTCCTGGATCTCGTTCACGATGTACTTGGCCAGCGCACTTACACCCAGCAGACGCAGGATGTCGTGTGGATCGCTCGGGCCGTCGGAGATAACTTCGCCGCGGTTTACCTGTTCGCCTTCGAAGACGTTCAGGTGACGCCACTTCGGAATCAGCTCTTCGTACGGATCGCTACCGTCGTTCGGAGTGATGACCAGACGGCGCTTGCCTTTGGTCTCTTTACCGAACGCGATGGTGCCGCTGACTTCAGCCAGAATCGAGGCTTCTTTCGGACGACGGGCTTCGAACAAGTCGGCAACACGCGGCAGACCACCGGTGATGTCACGGGTCTTCGAAGTCTCTTGCGGAATACGAGCGATAACATCACCGATCGCGATTTTCGCACCGTCCGCAACACCGACCAGGGCGTTGGCTGGCAGGAAGTACTGAGCGATAACGTCAGTGCCTGGCAGCAACAGATCCTTGCCGTTGTCATCAACCATCTTCACAGCAGGACGGATATCTTTACCGGCAGCTGGACGGTCTTTGGCGTCGAGAACTTCAATGTTGGTCATACCGGTCAATTCGTCAGTCTGACGCTTGATCGTGATGCCTTCTTCCATGCCCACGTAGGTCACGGTACCTTTCATTTCGGTAACGATTGGGTGAGTGTGCGGATCCCACTTGGCCACGATTGCGCCAGCGTCGACCTTGTCACCTTCTTTAACCGAAATCACAGCACCGTACGGCAGCTTGTAACGCTCGCGCTCACGACCGAAGTCATCAGCGATTGCCAGCTCACCGGAACGGGACACAGCAACCAGGCAACCATCCACTCGCTCAACATGCTTCAGGTTGTGCAGACGGACGGTACCGCCATTCTTCACCTGAACGCTGTCAGCTGCGGAGGTCCGGCTTGCCGCACCACCGATGTGGAACGTACGCATGGTCAGCTGGGTACCCGGCTCACCGATGGACTGGGCAGCGATAACGCCGACCGCTTCACCGATGTTCACCTGGTGACCACGAGCCAAGTCACGGCCGTAGCACTTGGCGCAAATGCCATAGCGGGTTTCGCAGCTGATCGGCGAACGCACGATCACTTCGTCGATGCTGTTCAGCTCGATGAACTCGACCCACTTCTCGTCTACCAGAGTGCCGGCAGGAACGATAACTTCCTCGGTACCTGGCTTGAATACGTCACGGGCAATGACACGACCCAATACGCGCTCACCCAACGGCTCAACAACGTCACCGCCTTCAATGTGCGGAGTCATTACCAGGCCATGTTCGGTGCCGCAATCGATCTCGGTCACAACCAGATCCTGCGCCACGTCTACCAGACGACGAGTCAGGTAACCGGAGTTCGCAGTTTTCAACGCGGTATCCGCCAAACCTTTACGAGCACCGTGAGTCGAGATGAAGTACTGAAGTACGCTCAAACCTTCACGGAAGTTCGCAGTAATCGGCGTTTCGATGATGGAACCGTCCGGCTTGGCCATCAGGCCACGCATACCGGCGAGCTGACGGATCTGCGCAGCAGAACCCCGTGCGCCCGAGTCGGCCATCATGTACATCGAGTTGAAGGACTCTTGGTCGACTTCGACGCCATGACGGTCGATGACTTTCTCTTTCGAGAGGTTGGCCATCATCGCCTTGGAAACTTCGTCGTTCGCCTTGGACCAAAGGTCGATCACTTTGTTGTACTTCTCGCCCTGGGTTACCAGGCCGGAGGCGTACTGACTTTCGATCTCTTTCACTTCGTCGGTAGCAGCACCGATGATGCGGGCTTTTTCATCCGGGATAACGAAGTCGTTAACACCGATGGAAACGCCGGAAATAGTCGAATAGGCAAAACCGGTGTACATCAACTGGTCAGCGAAGATCACGGTCTCTTTCAAACCAACCACGCGGTAGCACTGGTTGATCAGCTTGGAGATCGCCTTTTTCTTCATCGGCAGGTTGACGACGTCGTACGACAGACCTTTTGGTACAACCTGGAACAACAGCGCACGGCCGACAGTGGTGTCGACGATACGGGTGTTGGTCACGCTGCCGCCATCACGGTCGTTGACGGTTTCGTTGATCCGGACTTTGACTTTTGCGTGCAGTGCGGCTTCGCCGGCACGGAACACACGGTCAACTTCCTGCAGATCCGCGAACACACGACCTTCGCCCTTGGCGTTGATCGCTTCACGAGTCATGTAGTACAGACCCAATACAACGTCCTGCGACGGAACGATGATTGGCTCACCGTTGGCTGGCGACAGAATGTTGTTGGTCGACATCATCAACGCACGCGCTTCCAACTGGGCTTCCAGTGTCAGCGGTACGTGCACGGCCATTTGGTCGCCGTCGAAGTCGGCGTTGTACGCAGCACAGACCAGAGGGTGCAGCTGGATAGCCTTACCTTCGATCAGAACTGGTTCAAACGCCTGGATACCTAGACGGTGAAGGGTCGGTGCACGGTTGAGAAGCACTGGGTGTTCGCGGATAACTTCAGCGAGAACGTCCCAAACTTCCGGCAGCTCGCGCTCAACCATCTTCTTCGCAGCTTTGATGGTGGTAGCAAGACCACGCATTTCCAGCTTGCCGAAAATGAACGGCTTGAACAGCTCGAGAGCCATTTTCTTCGGCAGACCGCACTGGTGCAGACGCAGGGTCGGACCTACGGTAATTACCGAACGACCCGAGTAGTCAACACGCTTACCGAGCAAGTTCTGACGGAAACGACCTTGCTTACCCTTGATCATGTCAGCCAAGGATTTCAGAGGACGCTTGTTAGAACCGGTGATAGCGCGACCACGACGACCGTTGTCGAGCAGTGCATCGACAGCTTCCTGCAACATACGCTTTTCGTTGCGCACGATGATGTCCGGAGCGGACAGATCGAGCAAACGCTTCAAGCGGTTGTTACGGTTGATCACTCGACGATACAGATCGTTGAGGTCGGAAGTCGCGAAGCGACCGCCATCCAGCGGGACCAGCGGACGCAGATCTGGCGGCAGAACCGGCAGAACGGTCAGCACCATCCATTCTGGAAGGTTGCCGGAACCCTGGAAGGCTTCCATCAACTTCAGACGCTTGGACAGCTTCTTGATTTTGGTTTCGGAGTTGGTTTGCGGAATTTCTTCACGCAGACGGCCAATCTCGTGTTCCAGGTCGATAGCGTGCAGCAGTTCGCGGACAGCTTCGGCACCCATGCGGGCATCGAAATCGTCGCCGAACTCTTCCAGCGCTTCGAAGTACTGCTCATCGTTCAGCAGCTGACCTTTTTCAAGGGTGGTCATGCCTGGATCGATAACGACATAGCTCTCGAAATAGAGAACGCGTTCGATATCACGCAGGGTCATGTCCATCAGCAAGCCGATACGCGACGGCAGCGATTTCAGGAACCAGATGTGGGCAACTGGCGAGGCCAGTTCGATGTGCGCCATGCGCTCACGACGAACTTTAGCCAGCGCGACTTCAACGCCGCACTTCTCGCAGATCACACCACGGTGCTTCAAGCGCTTGTACTTACCGCACAGGCACTCGTAATCCTTTACCGGGCCAAAGATCTTGGCGCAGAACAGGCCGTCACGCTCAGGTTTGAACGTACGGTAGTTGATGGTTTCCGGCTTTTTAACTTCACCGAACGACCACGAACGGATCATCTCAGGCGATGCCAATCCAATACGGATGGCGTCGAACTCTTCGACTTGACCCTGGTTTTTCAGCAAATTCAGTAGGTCTTTCAAGGCCTTTCCTCCTGGCGGAGCAGAGAGCGGGCAATCCTGCCCCGCTCTCGATTCGCGTCACGTGTTATTCGGTTTCCAGATCGATATCGATGCCGAGGGAACGAATTTCCTTGATCAACACGTTGAAGGACTCGGGCATGCCCGGCTCCATACGGTGATCGCCATCCACGATGTTTTTGTACATCTTGGTACGGCCGTTCACATCGTCCGACTTCACTGTGAGCATTTCTTGCAGAGTGTAAGCGGCACCGTATGCTTCCAGTGCCCAGACCTCCATCTCCCCGAAACGCTGACCACCGAACTGTGCCTTACCACCCAGCGGCTGCTGGGTAACCAGGCTGTACGAACCGGTAGAACGAGCGTGCATCTTGTCGTCTACCAAGTGGTTCAGCTTCAGCATGTACATGTAGCCAACAGTAACCGGGCGCTCGAACTTGTTGCCGGTACGGCCGTCGGTCAGCTGCATCTGGCCGCTTTCTGGCAGGTCTGCCAGTTTCAGCATGGCCTTGATTTCGCTTTCCTTGGCGCCGTCGAACACTGGAGTGGCCATTGGAACGCCGCCACGCAGGTTCTTCGCCAGATCCAGGATTTCCTGATCAGAGAAGCTATCCAGATCTTCGTTGCGACCGCCGATCTCGTTGTAGATCTCGTGCAGGAACTTGCGAAGCTCGGCGACTTTGCGCTGCTCTTCGATCATCCGGTTGATCTTCTCGCCCAGACCTTTAGCCGCGAGGCCCAGGTGGGTTTCAAGGATCTGACCAACGTTCATACGCGAAGGTACGCCCAACGGGTTGAGGACGACGTCGACCGGGGTGCCATTGGCATCGTGCGGCATGTCTTCAACCGGCATGATCACGGAGACCACACCTTTGTTACCGTGACGACCGGCCATCTTGTCGCCCGGCTGGATGCGGCGACGGATTGCCAGGTAAACCTTGACGATTTTCAGCACGCCTGGAGCCAGGTCATCGCCCTGCTGCAGTTTGCGCTTCTTGTCTTCGAACTTGTCGTCCAGCAGACGGCGGCGATCAACGATGTAGGCCTGAGCCTTCTCGAGCTGCTCGTTCAGAGCATCTTCAGCCATGCGCAGTTTGAACCACTGACCATGCTCAAGACCGTCGAGAACTTCGTCGGTGATGTCCTGACCTTTCTTCAGACCGGCGCCGCCTTCGGCTTTATGGCCGACCAGAGCGGAACGCAGACGTTCGAAAGTGGCGCCTTCAACGATACGGAACTCTTCGTTCAGATCCTTGCGGATCTCGTCGAGCTGAGTCTTCTCGATCGACAGTGCACGAGCATCACGCTCAACGCCGTCGCGGGTGAAGACCTGTACGTCGATGACAGTACCCTTGGTACCGGTAGGTACGCGCAGGGAGGTGTCTTTAACGTCGCTGGCTTTTTCACCGAAGATGGCACGCAGCAGCTTCTCTTCCGGAGTCAGTTGAGTCTCGCCTTTCGGAGTGACCTTACCGACCAGAATGTCGCCTGCGCCAACTTCAGCACCTACGTAAACGATACCGGCTTCGTCCAGTTTGTTCAGTGCAGCTTCACCCACGTTAGGGATGTCCGCAGTGATTTCCTCAGGCCCAAGCTTGGTGTCACGTGCCACACAGGTCAGTTCCTGAATGTGGATCGTGGTGAAGCGATCTTCCTGAACAACACGCTCGGACAGGCAGATGGAGTCTTCGAAGTTGAAGCCGTTCCATGCCATGAACGCGATGCGCATGTTCTGACCCAGAGCCAGCTCACCCATGTCGGTGGACGGACCGTCGGCCATGATGTCGCTGCGCTGGACCCGATCACCTTTACGCACCAGCGGACGCTGGTTGATGCAGGTGTTCTGGTTAGAGCGGGTGTATTTGGTCAGGTTGTAGATGTCGACACCAGCTTCGCCGGTTTCAACTTCGTCATCAGCAACACGAACCACGATACGGCTGGCGTCCACGGAATCGATAACGCCACCACGACGAGCCACGACGCAAACGCCGGAGTCACGAGCTACGTTACGCTCCATGCCGGTACCGACCAGCGGCTTGTCAGCGCGCAGGGTTGGTACAGCTTGACGCTGCATGTTCGAACCCATCAACGCACGGTTGGCGTCGTCGTGCTCGAGGAACGGGATCAGCGACGCTGCAACCGAAACTACCTGCTTCGGCGATACGTCCATCAAGGTGACGTCTTCCGGCGCCTTGACGGTGAACTCGTTCAAGTGACGAACAGCAACCAGCTCGTCGATCAGGACTTTCTTGTCGTTCATCGTGGCCGAAGCCTGAGCGATCACATGATCAGCTTCTTCGATGGCGGACAGGAACACGATCTCGTCGGTGACCAGAGCATCTTTCACCACACGGTACGGGCTTTCGAGGAAGCCGTACTGGTTGGTGCGCGCATAGGCGGCCAGGGAGTTGATCAGACCGATGTTCGGACCTTCCGGCGTTTCGATCGGGCATACACGACCGTAGTGAGTCGGGTGTACGTCACGAACTTCAAAGCCGGCACGCTCACGAGTCAAACCGCCAGGGCCGAGTGCAGACACACGACGCTTGTGGGTGATCTCGGACAGCGGGTTGTTCTGGTCCATGAACTGGGAGAGCTGGCTGGAACCGAAGAACTCTTTCACCGCCGCAGCCACTGGCTTGGCGTTGATCAGGTCTTGCGGCATCAGGCCTTCGCTTTCAGCCATCGACAGACGCTCTTTGACCGCACGCTCAACACGTACCAGGCCAACGCGGAACTGGTTCTCGGCCATTTCGCCTACGCAGCGAACACGACGGTTACCCAGGTGGTCGATGTCATCGACGATGCCTTTACCGTTACGGATGTCGACCAGAGTCTTCAGAACCGCGACGATGTCTTCTTTGCACAACACGCCCGAACCTTCGATCTCGGTACGACCGATACGACGGTTGAACTTCATCCGGCCGACCGCAGACAGGTCATAGCGCTCAGGGCTGAAGAACAGGTTGTTGAACAGAGTCTCGGCAGCGTCTTTGGTTGGCGGCTCGCCTGGACGCATCATGCGATAGATCTCGACCAGCGCTTCCAATTGGTTGCTGGTGGAGTCGATCTTCAGGGTGTCGGAGACGAACGGACCGCAGTCGATATCGTTGGTGTACAGAGTTTCGATGCGGACAACCTGAGCCTTGGCGATTTTTGCCAGGATCTCGGTGTTCAGCTCGGTGTTGCACTCTGCCAGGATTTCGCCGGTTGCCGGATGCACGATGACCTTGGCGGTAGTGCGACCCAGGACGTAGTCCAGAGGCACTTGCAGCTCTTTGATCCCGGCTTTTTCCAGCTGGTTGATGTGGCGAGCGGTGATACGACGACCTTGCTCGACAATAACCTTGCCTTTGTCATCCAGGATATCCAGGACAGCAATTTCACCACGCAGGCGCTGAGGCACCAGTTCCAGGCTGAGGTTTTCACCTTGCACGTGGAAGACGTTGGTGGTGTAGAACGCGTCGAGCACTTCTTCAGTGGTATAGCCGAGCGCGCGCAGCAGTACCGATGCAGGCAGCTTGCGACGACGGTCGATACGCACGAACACGCAGTCTTTCGGATCGAACTCGAAGTCCAACCACGAACCGCGGTAAGGAATGATGCGCGCGGAGTACAGCAGTTTGCCGGAGCTGTGCGTCTTGCCACGGTCGTGGTCGAAGAACACGCCCGGGGAACGGTGCAGCTGGGAAACGATTACACGCTCGGTACCGTTGATTACGAAGGTACCGTTCTCAGTCATCAGGGGGATTTCACCCATGTAGACTTCTTGCTCTTTGATGTCCTTGATCGCTTTGTTCGACGATTCTTTGTCGAAAATGATCAGGCGCACTTTTACCCGCAAAGGTACGGCGTAAGTTACACCGCGCAATACGCATTCTTTGACATCAAATGCCGGTTCGCCCAGGCGATAACCGACGTACTCCAGCGCAGCATTGCCGGAGTAGCTGATGATCGGGAAAACGGATTTGAAGGCCGCATGCAGGCCCACGTCGCGGAACTGATCTTTAGTCGCTCCCGCTTGCAAGAATTCACGATACGAATCCAGCTGGATGGCCAGGAGGTACGGCACATCCATGACGTCCGGCAACTTGCTAAAGTCCTTGCGGATACGTTTTTTCTCAGTATATGAGTAAGCCATCAGCGTTCCCCAGCTTGGTCACCTGCTTGTTTGGCCCCTCCCGACGGGAGCAGCCAGAAAATCGTGCAAACCCCATGGTTTGCGCCACCGCATCGGGTGGTTACAACTCGTTATCAGCACCGACCCAGTCGGCTGCCAATAACGGAAAAAGGCCGGTGGCAAGAGCCACCAGCCATCAGCCTTTCGCTTAACGCTCGGGCTGGAGGAGCAAAGTCGATGCTTACTTCAGCTCGACTTTAGCGCCTGCTTCTTCCAGTACTGCTTTGGCTTTGTCAGCTGCGTCTTTGGCAACAGCTTCCAGAACCATGGCAGGAGCGCCGTCAACTACAGCCTTGGCTTCTTTCAGGCCCAGACCGGTCAGTTCACGTACAGCCTTGATCACGTTAACTTTCTTCTCGCCAGCTTCGGTCAGCATGACGTTGAATTCAGTTTGCTCTTCAACAACAGCGGCAGCAGCAGCTGGACCAGCCGATGCAGCAGCAGCGGTAACGCCGAATTTTTCTTCGAAAGCTTTGATCAGCTCAACAACTTCCATTACGGACATGTTGCCAACTGCTTCAAGGATATCGTTCTGAGAGATAGACATGAATCTAATTCCTGATATTGGGGACGGCCTACGCGACCATCGAAATAAACAAAAAACGCGAGAAGGAGACGAGCCTTAGGCTGCGGCAGCTTCTTTTTGGTCGCGAACTGCCGCCAGAGTACGAGCCAACTTGCTGGTAGCGCCTTGAATCACGCTCATCAGCTGAGAAATAGCTTCGTTACGGGTCGGCAGGGTTGCCAGTACGTCGATCTGATTAGCTGCGAGGAACTTGCCCTCGAACGCAGCTGCCTTGATCTCGAACTTATCCTGACCTTTTGCGAACTCTTTGAAGATACGAGCAGCAGCGCCCGGATGTTCTTTGGAGAATGCAATCAAGGTAGGGCCGGTGAACACGTCGTTGAGAACACTGTATTCAGTGTCGGCAACGGCGCGCTTGAGCAGGGTGTTACGTACAACACGTACGTAAACGCCAGCTTCACGAGCCTCTTTACGGAGTCCGGTCATTGCGCCTACTGTTACGCCACGGGCATCAGCCACGACAGCGGACAGAGCGACTTTGGCAGCCTCGTTGACTTCAGCGACGATGGCCTTCTTGTCTTCGAGTTTAATTGCCACGGGTTTAACTCCTGCTTGTTACCGTTTCATCCAACCGGAGCCGGATGTCGTTTTGGTGTCTGATTCGGTAAGGAACCGGGAGCACCATCTGCGTAGGCTTGAGGTTTAAGACTTGCGTCGCCTACGGTCTTGGATAGCCCCCGCCAGGCAGGGACCCCAATCTTTCAATTGGCGCAATCGCTTACGCCAACCTGTGTCTTACGCGTCGAGCGAGCTTTGGTCGATGACCAGACCTGGGCCCATAGTGGTGCTCAGGGTAACGCGCTTGACGTAAATGCCTTTCGAGGAAGCTGGCTTGATACGCTTCAGATCAGCGATCAGGGCTTCAACGTTTTCCTTCAGCTTGACGGCGTCGAAGCCAATCTTGCCAACGGAAGTGTGGATGATGCCGTTTTTGTCGGTGCGATAACGAACCTGACCAGCCTTGGCGTTTTTAACCGCGGTAGCTACGTCTGGAGTTACGGTGCCGACTTTAGGGTTAGGCATCAGGCCACGTGGACCGAGGATCTGACCCAACTGACCTACAACGCGCATTGCATCCGGGGATGCGATAACTACGTCATAGTTCAGGTCGCCGCCTTTCATTTCGGCAGCCAGGTCGTCCATACCTACACGGTCAGCGCCGGCAGCCAGAGCGGCCTCAGCAGCTGGACCCTGGGTGAACACAGCAACGCGAACAGTCTTGCCAGTGCCGTGCGGCAGCACAGTAGCGCTACGAACGACCTGGTCGGATTTACGCGGGTCAACACCCAGGTTCACAGCAACGTCGAACGACTCGCTGAACTTGACAGTCGACAGCTCAGCCAGCAGAGAAGCAGCGTCTACAAAGTTGTAGGACTTGCCTGCTTCGATTTTGCCGGCGATAGCCTTTTGACGCTTGGTCAACTTAGCCATTACACACCCTCCACGTTAAGGCCCATGCTACGAGCAGAACCGGCGATGGTACGCACGGCTGCTTCCATATCAGCTGCAGTCAGATCCGCGTTTTTAACTTTCGCGATTTCTTCCAGCTGAGCACGAGTCACAGTGCCAACCTTAACGGTGTTCGGACGAGCGGAACCGCTAGTCAGACCAGCCGCCTTCTTCAGCAGAACCGAAGCAGGGGTGGATTTGGTTTCGAAAGTGAAGCTACGGTCGCTGTAGACAGTGATGATCACTGGAGTCGGCAGACCTGGCTCAATACCCTGAGTACGGGCGTTGAAAGCCTTGCAGAATTCCATGATGTTCACGCCGTGCTGACCCAGAGCAGGACCAACAGGTGGGCTTGGGTTAGCCTGAGCGGCCTTCACTTGCAGCTTGATGTAAGCGGTAATCTTCTTGGCCATGAGGCACTCCAATTACGGGTTCGAACGCCTCGAAAGGCTCCCCGGTTACTTGCGCGTTTATCCCAGTGACGACAAAACCCCACAGCCTGGGGCTGCGGGGTTGGGATGCTTGCTCAGCTAGACTTTTTCGACCTGGCTGAACTCTAGCTCTACCGGAGTAGAGCGACCGAAAATGAGCACTGCCACTTGGATCCGGCTCTTTTCGTAGTTAACTTCTTCAACCGTGCCGGTAAAGTCGGCAAACGGCCCGTCGTTGACACGCACCGACTCACCAGGCTCGAACAACGTCTTCGGCTTAGGCTTATCGCTACCATCAGCGACACGACGCAGAATCGCTTCTGCCTCTTTGTCTGTGATTGGTGCAGGCTTATCAGCGGTACCGCCGATGAAACCCATCACCCGAGGAGTATCCTTGACCAAGTGCCAAGTACCCTCGTTCATGTCCATCTGAACCAGCACATAACCTGGGAAGAACTTACGCTCGCTTTTGCGCTTCTGGCCATTACGCATTTCAACCACTTCTTCAGTGGGAACCAGAATTTCGCCAAAGCCATCTTCCATGCCAGCCAGCTTTACGCGCTCTACCAACGAGCGCATGACATGCTTCTCGTAACCGGAGTAAGCATGCACAACGTACCAACGCTTAGCCACGGGACACCCTTAGCCGACAATCAAGGAAACAAGCCAGCCGAGCAGGGAATCAAGCCCCCACAACAGCAACGCCATAACCAACACAACAGCGACAACGATCAACGTGGTCTGCGTGGTTTCTTGGCGAGTTGGCCATACGACTTTACGAATCTCGGTGCGAGCTTCCTTAACCAGTACAAAGAAAGACTTGCCCTTGACTGTTTGCAGACCTACGAAGGCAGCCACAGCAGCGATGACAAGCAATGCAAGTACGCGGTACAGGATCGGCGAAGCAGAGTAATACTGATTACCAACAACGCCAACAACCACCAAAGCGACTACTACTAGCCACTTGAGCAGATCGAAGCGAGAGCCTTGAGCTTCAGCTTTAGGAGTCATCTATGAAGATCCTGTGAAAAGAAAGCCAGACACACCAAGTGAATCTGGCAGGTCAGGAGGGAATCGAACCCCCAACCTACGGTTTTGGAGACCGTCGCTCTGCCAATTGAGCTACTGACCTAAAACAAAATCAGGCCGACCATTATGCCGACCCGAAAAAGACATTACAACACCTTACTCGACAGCCTCGACCTTAAGTCCAAAGCCACCCGCGCAACCAGCCAACAAAAAACAACAAGGCCTGATCGCAACCCTTAAAACAAAGGCAGATATTTTCATATCTGCCTTGTTATATGGAGCTCTTGAGCGGATTTGAACCGCTGACCTCACCCTTACCAAGGGTGTGCTCTACCAACTGAGCTACAAGAGCGTAACACTTTGCAGGACCTGCAAACTTGGAGCGGGTAGCGGGAATCGAACCCGCATCATCAGCTTGGAAGGCTGAGGTTCTACCACTAAACTATACCCGCGAGGCTTGCAGCTCTCGCTAAAAATGGTGGAGGGGGAAGGATTCGAACCTTCGAAGTCGTAGACGTCAGATTTACAGTCTGATCCCTTTGGCCGCTCGGGAACCCCTCCTAAGCGAGCCGGCATTCTATATCATGCCAGCCTTCTGTCAAGCATTTTCTCATTAAAAACCTGAGGTTAGCTGCGTTGACATCGTTTCGTTGTGCTTGCCGTTAAAGGCGTTCACTGCGAAGCGGGCGCCATTCTATTCAAACTATTCAGCCGGTGCAACCCCCTCACACGGCATTATTTTATGTTTTAACTCATTGAATTCTCTAGAAAGGTTTTGCAGCTGAACCTCACCTAGCCAACGCCGGCTTTCAGGGGCGATCCGAACCCAATAACCCGCGAATTCAAGATGATCCTTTGGCAGGAGCTGATACTTGATTTCCATGCCATTCAAGCGTCGCTCAACTGCCTGAACCGCTTCTTGACGAACAAAACCACCCAAGTACAAACAGCTATTGTCCGGCAGAGCAGCCTTCCCCTTATCAAGGACCGGATCAGCCGCCTCGCTCAACAAGCGAATATCCTGCTGCCCTCCCCTATACAAACTGAGAGGAGTGACATCCTTCGCGCGCAGAGGAGCCTCTTGTTGGTGCCAGATGTAATAGAACACATTCAGAACAAGCAGCAGCAGAAACAACCAACGCATAAGAACCTCAGGACAAAGGACATGCCATAGCCAAACCCACAAATACCAGGTCCGGAACCACTCTAGCCTCTGGCACAATCTCAGAAACCAACCCGGCATCCCCACCGGTCAGAAACACGGAGAAATCCGCCCCCCAGTAGCTACGCGCAAGCTCCAGCTGGGTCAGAACAAAGCCTCTAAGCATCAACGAGCACCCCCGCTCAACCGCTTCGACGGTTGTGCGACCTGGAACGAGGCTCTCCATGGCGCGCTCAGCCGCCAGATCCCCATAACGAATTTTACGGGTATGGGTGCGCAATTGATTTCGCATCAATGGCATTCCCGGACAAATAAACCCCCCGAGATGCTCTCCATCACCGGCGACGAAATCTGCAGTGACAGCAGTACCAAAATCAAGCACCAGGCATGCACCCGACGCTAATTGGAACCCCCCAAGCATCGCCAGCCAGCGGTCGAGCCCCAAGCGTTCGAATTCCTCGTAGCCATTGCGAACCCCCGACATTTCGCGAGCGGGCGCAGCGCAAACTACTGACACTCCAAAAGTGCCGGTCAGCAGAGTAATCAATGCACCGGTCTCTTCTGCCGTTCGGACACTGACCAATCGGCAAAACCTGAGGGCGAGCCCCTTCAGCGCGCTCAAGCTCTCCAGCAATGCAAGATTGGAGTCGACGACACCCTCGCCAACCGTCTGGCGAGCATCAGCTTCAAGCACTCGCCACTTGATAAAACTGTTTCCGCAGTCGAGCTCAAGAATCATCACGCAACCTCAAGCTGAGCTCACCACCACTAAAGACTTTTTCCACACCGCCCACCTTCAAGCGCAGAGCACCCTGACTATCAATACCCAGTACCTCGCCATCTATATGGTTAACTCCGGCGATCAACGACACCGTCCGCCCCTGCCACAGATGATTCTGCTCCCACTCTGCCTGGATAGCGGAAAATCCGCCGACTTGATGTCGACTCAAATAAACCTGGAGCATCTGCCCCAACTGCGCGACCAAGTGATTGCGATCGAATGTCCGTCCTGACTCAAGCCGCAAGGACGTCCACTGCTGATCAACCTCGTCGGTCACCTGCATGTTCACATTGATCCCGACACCCAGAACCACATGGCACACATCAGCAGGATCACCTACCAACTCAAGCAGTATCCCCGCGAGTTTTTTTTGACCAACCAGAACATCGTTGGGCCATTTCAAACCTGCATCTGATACGCCCAGCGCTCGCAAGGTTTGCAAGACAGCAAGTCCAACAACAAGACTCAAGCCTTCCAACTGGCGCATGCCACCCTCAATACGCAACACCAGACTGTAATAGATATTTTCCGCGAAAGGACTCGCCCACTTACGCCCACGGCGCCCACGGCCGGACGTCTGCCGCTCGGCGAGCACAAGAAATGGCGCTACCTGACCGCGCTCTATTGCACGCAGCGCCTCGGCGTTAGTGGAGTCAATTGAATCGAAAACCAGAATGGGCCAATCACAAGAAGGCGCCTGCTCTGCTATTGCGACAGAGTCGAGCAGTGTCAACGGCGAGGCCAATTGATAACCACGCCCCCGCACCTTGTGGATGGACAAGCCAAGCTCAGCCTCGAGAAGCTGAAGCTGCTTCCACACAGCACTCCGACTGACACCTAAAGCGGTGCCCAGGGCCTGACCTGAATGGAATCGGCCATCCTTAAGAAGCTTTAACAACGTCAGCATGCAAGTCCCGCCTCACAATGAGGCCCGCATGATAGCCATGCCTTGAGCCGTTGCATAGAAACCGTACCGGGCAGATTTTCTTGCGGACAAAACAAAACCCCAACTGCTTTCGCAATTGGGGTTTCGGAATTTAATCTTGACGATGACCTACTCTCACATGGGGAAACCCCACACTACCATCGGCGATGCATCGTTTCACTGCTGAGTTCGGGATGGGATCAGGTGGTTCCA
>Ga0207976_100082_pt1 | contig 105324 bp, 91 predicted proteins | sample LakWasMe94_HOW11_2_FD_183916 | JGI IMG/M metagenome (GOLD analysis project Ga0207976, IMG submission 183916) | Freshwater sediment methanotrophic microbial communities from Lake Washington under simulated oxygen tension - Sediment Metagenome... | ecosystem: Environmental > Aquatic > Freshwater >...
CTGCACGGGCTTGCGCGCCTCATCCACCGCCACCATGGTGAAAAAGCAGCTGTTCACATGCCGCACCACCTGCGAACGGATCTCTTCGGCCACCACCTTGATGCCGACTTCCATCGACGAGCTGCCCGTGTAGTTCACGCTGGCCAGAAAGGTCACCAGCTCGCCCACATGGATGGGCTGCAAAAACATCACCTGGTCCACGCTCAGCGTCACGGTGTAGCAGCCCGAATAGCGGCTGGCGCACGAGTACGCCACCTGGTCCAGCAGCTTGAGGATGGCGCCGCCGTGCACGTTGCCCGAAAAGTTGGCCATGTCGGGCGACATGAGCACGGTCATGCTCAGTTGGTGTGAAGGGATGTTCATGCAGCGATTTTAGAAAGCTGCGTGTGCTGCGTCGCGTGCAAGTTGAGCCCGGTGCACAGCGGGTGGCAGCTTCGCTACACTCGCGCAGCACCTGCTGACCGGGTGCGAGGAGGAACCGATGATCGAACTAGAAAAACTCAACGAATTCACCGAAAGCCACGGCGCATTGCGCACCGGCAAGGGGCTGGTGTCGGGCGTGATTGCACTCACGCTGGCCATCCTGTGCCTTCTGGGCGTGTTGGCCTTTCACTTCCCCGAGTACCTCACCACGCCGCAGCTGCGCAAGAGCTACGACGTGGCGGTGATACGCAACATCATGCTGGTGGCCATGGCAATTGCGGGCGGCATCTCGTTGGTCAACATCCTGTTCAACCGCGCCCGCTGGCTGGCCACCTTCGCGTTTGCCATCGTGGCGATTGCCGCGCTGCTGGGCGGCCACAAGGTGGAGGTGGACCCGAACTTCCCCGACAACACACCCTACATCGGCCTCGACTGGTTCATCCTGGACCTGCTGGGCAGCTCGCTGATCTTCATCTTCATCGAGAAGCTGTTTGCGCTGCGCAAGGACCAGCCCATCTTCCGCGCCGAGTGGCAGACGGACTTTCACCACTTCATCGTCAACCACATGGTGGTGGGCTTTGTGCTGCTGGCCACCAACCTCATCGTGCACAAGTTCTTTGGCTGGGCGGCGAGCGACGGCATTCGCGGCTGGGTGCAGGGGCTGAACTTCTGGGTGGCACTGTTCCTCATCATCCTGGTGGCCGACCTGGTGCAGTACTGGACGCACCGCGCCTACCACGAGGTGCCCCTGCTGTGGCGCCTGCACGCCGTGCACCACAGCGTCAAAAGCATGGACTGGATGGCGGGCTCGCGCCAGCACATCCTGGAGCTGCTGATCACCCGCACGCTGGTGCTGGCCCCCATCTATGTGCTGGGCTTCAGCAAGGAAGTGATCGACGCATACATCGTGGTGGTGGGCTTCCAGGCCGTGTTCAACCACGCCAATGTGAGCGTGCGACTTGGGCCGCTGCGCTACGTGCTGGTCACGCCCAACTTCCACCACTGGCACCACAGCCAGGACCAGGAGGCGCTGGACAAGAACTACGCCGCGCACTTCGCGTTTCTGGACTACCTGTTTGGCACCGCCGTCAAAAGCACCAAGCTCTGGCCCGAGCACTATGGCGTGCTGGGCGACTACGTGCCCAACGGCTTTGTGAAGCAGTTCAAGTTTCCGTTCACCTGGAAGGGATGAGGACTCGTTAGGTACAGGGCTAGGGCATCGCCGCCAGCTCTCGCTCCAGCACCCGCAGTTGCTCGCGCAGGGCCTCGGTCCGTTCTTCACACGCGGCTTTGGCATCGGCGGCCTTTTCCGCGCCCTCCTGCACAAACTGGTTGCCCGACGGCAGGTTGCCGCGCCGCAGCGGCCCTGCCGTGGCCACGGCATTGGGCTGGGCTGTGCATTCACGCTGGTTGCGCTCGATAGCGGCGCGCGCCTGGGGGATGCCCTGGGTCTGCAGGTAGTTCTTGCGCTGCCAGGTGGGGCCAAACGCGCCCTCGGCCAAAGGCGCTACGGGGGGCTGCACCGGGGTGGCGCCACGGGTGGTGGGGCGCACGTCGATCTTCTCGCCCTCGCCCGCACAAGGCGCGTCCTGGAACGACACCTTGCCATTGGCGTCCGTGCACTTGTTGATGGCCCAGGCGGGGGCCAGGCAGCCCAGCGCCAGAGCACAGAGGGCGTAGCGGATCAAAGTCATGGTGTTGTCCTCGGCAGGTCCATGCCACATGCTACCGCGCCGCATGGGGCGGGGCGAATCGCACCGTTTCGCGCGGGTGCCGACAGAGCCATGGGTGGATAGACACATGTCCCTAAGATGACGCGCCCCCGGTAGAAACCCGGTGCGTGCCGGGCACAGCGCCCTCCTACCATCGCCGCTCTTCGGGGCCTCGCAGCCCTTTGAATCGGTTTTTTGCTGGAGATGCTGTGTGATGAAGACCCCGAATGCAAATGCGTGGCCCGCCGACCAGGGGCTGCCCCTGGCGCGCCGCCGCAGCCTGGTCCTTGCGCTGGCCGGTAGCGCGGCCCTGGCTGGCCTGCCCGCCCGCGCACAGCCCGCCAGCGGCGGCAAGGGAGACATCCTCATTGGCCGCTCGACCGCACTGTCAGGCGGCATGGCGCCGTTTTTGTCGCCCATCCACGAGGGGCAGGAGGCCGCCGTGGAAGACGCCAACGCCAAGGGCGGCATCGGTGGCCGCAAGATCCGGCTGGTGTCGCTGGACGATGGTTTTGACGCCCGCCGTGCGCTCGACAACGCCAAGCAGCTGAGCGAAAAAGACGGCGTGCTGGCGCTGTTTGGTGTGGCCGGCACCTCGCAGGTCATGACGCTGTTGCCCTACCTGGCGCAAGCCAAGCTGCCGCTGATCTCGGTGTACACCGGCAGCCCTGCCGTGCGAGCGCAGCAGCACCCCTACCTGTTCACCACCCGCGCCAGCTATGCCGACGAACTGGTGAAGATCGTGCGCAACCTGGTGGCCGTGCAGACCTCGCGCATTGCTGTGGCCTACGAAAACAATGACTTCGGCAAACTGCTGCTGCCCCTGGTCGAAAAGACGGTTGCCGCTGAAGGCGCGACGCTGGCGGGATCGCATGCGCTGGCCTCGTCGGGTGAAGACGCGAACGAAGCCGCCAAGGCCCTGGCCACCCAAAAGCCGCAGGCCGTGCTGCTGGTGGCAGCAGGCCCGTCGGTAGTGGCCTATGTGCGGGCCAACCGCGCTCACCTGGGCGTGCCCATCTACACCCTGTCGCTGGGCGCAGGCACCGCTGTGCTCAAGGCGCTGGGCGACGATGCGCGTGGCCTGGCGGTGGCGCGTACGGGCCCCTCGCCCACCAAACCCACCATTGCGCTCACGCGCGACTTTCAGGCCTCCATGAAGCGCTACGACAAGCCCGTGGACTACGACCGCTACACCGGCTACATGGACGCGCGCGTGCTCATTGAAGGCCTGCGCGCTGCGGGGCCTGGCGTCACGCGCGCCAGCCTGGTCACGGCCATGGAGGGCCTGGGCAATCTGGACCTGGGCGGCTTCAGCTACCAGTTCAGCGCACAGAACCACCACGGGTCCAACTACGTGGACATCGCCGTGGTGGGCTCGGGCGGGGTGTATCGGCAGTAAGAGCCTGTTCAAAGTCTTTTTGGAGTCGCACAAGTACCTTGCCGGGATGGGATGCAAGGCGCGGTGCGCTGCCGATAGCCTGTGCACGGCCAAGCGCCGCAACGCCGCAGACCGCCCGGCAAGGCACTTGCCCGAAGGGTTGGTGTGAAATCGGGCCGATGAACTCGGAGTTTTGGCGCCCCGACTGCTTGCATGGGCATGAGCCCATGCGGCGCATCCGCGGCATCCACTCATCCCGATTGCACTCCAATGCGATCTCCAAAAAGACATTGAACAGGCTCTAAGCGCCGCACCACCATTCGCTGGCTGCTTCGGCGCCAGCGGGTCTGCAGGACATGGCACACCGCGTGGCCGTGCCGCAGTGACCACCACAGCGCCGCGCAAAGGCATCACTCTGGCTACCGGGTGCAGCGGGCTGCGTCCCACCCGGTGCGTTGTGCCGCCAGAACAACAAAAACCCGCACCTTGGATGCCACAGCGGATGCATTTTTGCGAATAGTTCCCATTTGTATTTAGAATTTTACAAATCCCAGCCAGCCGTGCGTCCCGTCGGAGGAGCGTTGCCAGCCAGCCTGTCATCGCATTTCCCCCAGGAGCCCTTTCATGCACGCACCCCGCAGACACCTTGTCTGTGCCCTCCACCCTCTGGCGGTGGCCGCCTTCCTGGCCGCCAACCTAGCGGGCACCGCCAGTGCCCAGACCGCCGCCGAGTCACCAGCGCCCGCCGCCGAACCCTCCCTCTCGGGCACAGCCAACACCGACCAGGTCGTGGAGCCCAAGGCGCTGGACAGCGTCACCGTGTCGGGTGCGCGCGAGAGCGCATCCACCCGCCTCCAGCTCACGCCGCGTGAAACGCCGCAGTCCGTCAGCACGGTGACGCGCGCGCAGATCGAGCGCCAGTCGCTCACCAGCATCGACAGCGTGCTGCGCAACGTGAACGGCATTGCCGTGAGCTTCTACGACACGCAGCGCCCGCTGTACTACGCCCGCGGCTTCCAGATCACCGACTTCCAGACCGACGGCCTGCCCAGCTACAGCAGCAGCACCAACCAGGAGTTCGACACCGCGCTGTACGAGCGCATCGACATCGTGCGCGGCGCCAACGGCATCCAGACCGGTGTGGGCGTGCCGTCGGCCACCATCAACATGATCCGCAAGCGCCCGCAGCGCGAGTTCGCGGCGTCTGTGGCGCTCACGGCGGGTTCCTGGAACCTGTACCGGGGCGAGCTGGACATCAACGCACCGCTCAACAGCGACGGCAGCGTGCGCAGCCGCTTGGTCGTGGCTCCGCAGAAAAAAGAGAGCTTCCGCGACCGCTACTCCGAGGACAAGACCGCCCTGCTGGCTGCGGTGGAGGCCGACATCGGCACCGCCACCGTGGTGTCGGTGGGCTACCAGCGCCAGTCCAACGACCCCAAGGCGCCGATCTGGGGCACCATCCCGCGTTTTGCCACCACGGGCGTGCCCATCGACCTGCCGATCTCCACCAGCTTCTCGCCGCCCTGGACGCGCTGGGAGCGCACCTCGGGCACGCTCTATGCCACGCTGGACCACCAGATCAACGACGACTGGAGCCTGAAGGCCGCGCTGAACCACACCGAGGGCGACACCTTCCGCCTGAGCACCTACGGCTATGGCGCCACCACCAGCCAGGCCCCATTCATCAACCCGGTCACCGGCGCGGGCACCACGCTGTACGCAGCCGTGAGCGGCAGCAGCGAAAAGCAGGACACGGTAGACGCCTACCTGTCGGGCAAGTTCGAGCTGGGTGGCCGCAAGCACGACCTGGTGGTGGGCATGAGCTCCACCCGCACCGCCACGCGCACCGATGGCTACACGTCCGTGGCGGGGTGGAGCTACGTGATCCCCAACATCTACACCTGGGACGGCAACGCACCTGCGCCCACGTATTCCAAGACTGGCGCATGGCGCACGCAGATCACGCAGCAGACGGGCTTGTTCGCCTCGGCACGCTGGCGCGTGGCCGACCCGCTGTCGGTGCTCACCGGCCTGCGCCTGACCGACTGGCACCGCCACTCCGACACCTATGGCACCACCGGCAGCTATGCAGGCCGCTCGGCGATCCAGGACGAGAACCGCAAGGTCACGCCCTTCATCGGCGCGGTGTACGACATCACGCCCACCCTGTCGGCCTACGCCAGCTATGCGCGCATCTTCAACCCGCAGAACTACAAGGACCGCAACAACAATCCGCTGTCGCCCGTCATCGGCAGCAATGCCGAGGCCGGCCTCAAGGCCGAGCTGTTCGAGCGCCGCATCCAGGCGCACTTTGCGGTGTTCCAGACCAAGCAGGACAACTTCGGCGTGCGCGACAGCGCCATCACCACACCGCTGCCCGACGGCAGCCTGCCCTACGTGGCCGTGAACGGCACGAAGTCCACCGGCTTCGAGCTGGAGTTCGCAGGCATGGCCACCCGGCAGTGGCGCGTGAGTGCGGGCCTCACCCGCGCCAAGGTCACGCGTGCCCCCACCGACCTGATCTACGCCAACATGCCCGACTACCTGCTGCAACTGGGCACGGACTACCAGCTCTCGGGCGCGCTGGCGCCGCTGTCGGTGGGCGGCAACCTGACCTGGCAAAGCGCCATCGAGGGCTTCAACATCCCGCACCCCAGCGGCACGGTGACGGTGAAGCAGTCGCCCAAGGCCATCCTCAACCTGCGCGCATCCTGGCAGTTCAACCCCAAGGTCAGCGCCACGCTGGCGGTGAACAACGTGACCAACCAGAAGTACTGGGCCAACCTGGACTACGGCAACTATGCCGATCCCCGCAATCTGAGCGTGACGCTGCGAGCGGCGTTCTGACCGGCCTACCCGCAACACAAGAGGGAGCGAGGGGGCGACCGGGGCTTGCGCCGCAGCGGCATCACGCCGTGCGGAGCAGGCCCCGGGGCAGCCGGGGGACAATCACACCTTTGTCCTTTTTGATGCCTTCCCGTGTCCCTCCCATTTTTTGACGCCATCATCATCGGCGCCGGCGCTGCCGGCCTGTTCTGCGCGGGCCAGGCGGGCCAGCGGGGCCTGAAGGTCTTGCTCATCGACCATGCCGACAAGGTGGCCGAAAAGATCCGCATCTCGGGCGGCGGGCGCTGCAACTTCACCAACCGCGACCTGGACCCAGCCGCACCGCACAAACACTTTGTGGGGCAGAACCCGCAGTTCTGCCGCTCGGCGCTGTCGCGCTACACGCCCGCCGACTTCATCGCGCTGGTGCAAAAGCACGGCATCCCGTTTCATGAAAAGCACAAGGGCCAGCTGTTTGCCGACCGCTCGGCCGAGGACATCATTGCCATGCTGCTGGCCGAGTGCGAGGCGGGTGGTGTGACCCGCTGGCAGCCCTGTAGCGTCAAAAAAATAGACTTTTGGGCATCAAGCGCTAGTGAATCATTCCCGGGCAGCTATCAAATTGATACTGATCGTGGGCCGGTGTCGGCGGGTGCGCTGGTCATTGCCACCGGCGGCTTGTCCATCCCCAAGATCGGCGCCACCGACTTTGGCTACCGGCTCGCGCAGCAGTTCAGCATCCCGCTCATCGAGCGCAAGCCGGGCCTGGTGCCGCTGACCTTTGACGGCGCGGGCTGGGCGCCGTATGCGCAGCTGGCGGGGCTGGCGCTGCCGGTGCAGATCAGCACAGGTGCCAAGAAAACTCGCATGGCGTTTGACGAAGACCTGCTGTTCACCCACCGGGGCCTGTCGGGCCCGGCGGTGCTGCAGATCTCCAGCTACTGGCAGGAGGGCACGCCCCTGGCCATCAACCTGGCGCCCACGGTGGACCTGCCCGCCGCGTTGTCGCAGGGCAAGGCCCGCTCGCGCAAGCTGGTTGCCAACGAGCTGGCCACCTTGGTGCCCAGCCGCCTGGCCGACGCCTGGGCCAGCCGCGAGGCCGACTGGCAGCGCCCCATCAACGAGGCCAGCGACAAGGCCCTGGCGCGCCTGGCGGAGCAGCTGGCGCGCTGGGAGCTGACGCCCACGGGCACCGAGGGCTACAAGAAAGCCGAGGTAACGCTGGGCGGCGTGGACACGCGCGCGCTGTCGCAGCAGACCATGGAGTGCAAGACGCAGCCCGGCCTGTACTTCATTGGCGAGGTGGTGGACGTGACAGGCTGGCTGGGCGGCTACAACTTTCAGTGGGCCTGGGCCAGCGCGCATGCCTGTGCGCAGGCGCTGCCACTGCCGCAGGCAGAGCCTGCTGGCGCTGCGCACTGACGGACCCGTAAAAGTCCATCAGGCCAGCACAGCGGCCTCCCGCACCGGCGCGCCCGAGGGCTGGTGCTGGCACGCCCAGACCTCCAGCTCCGGCACCGGCAGCGGCCGACTGAAGTGGTAGCCCTGCAGCTCCTCGCAATCGAGCGCACTCAGCACCTGGGCCGTGGCCAGGTCTTCCACGCCCTCGGCCACGATGCGCAGCCCCAGCGTGTGGCCCAGCGCGATGATGGCGCGGGTGATGGCCATGTCGGCTGGGTTGGCCAGCATGTCGCGCACAAAGGACTTGTCCACCTTGAGGCGGTCGATGTCAAAGCGCTTCAGATAGGCCAGGCTGGAATACCCGGTGCCGAAATCGTCGATGGACAGCTGCACGCCCAGCGCCTTGAGCGCCGCCAGTTGCTGCTCGGCCGCATGGGCGTTGTCCATGAGCTGGGACTCGGTGATCTCCAGCTCCAGCCGGTGCGCCGGCATACCGGTGCGCAGCAGCAGGGCCTCGATGTCGGTGACCAGCGCGGGGTCGGACATCTGCGCGGCCGAGAGGTTGACCGAGATCGACACCCGGGCCAGCGGGTGTGGCATCAAGGCATCGCCAGGGCCCGCCTCCAGCGCCAGCTGTTGCCAGCGCACCCACTGCTCGCAGGCTTGCTGCAACACCCAGCTGCCAATGGCGCGGATCATCCCGGTCTCTTCGGCGATGGGGATGAACTCGCTGGGAGGGATGGAACCCAGCATCGGGCTGGTCCAGCGCAGCAGCGCCTCCACGCCCAGCAGCTGGGTGCCCTGGGCGCTCAGACGGGGCTGGTAGTGCAGGCTCAGTTCGTTGCGCTCCAGCGCGCGGCGCAGCTGCTGCTCCATGGTCTGGCGGGCCACCGCACGCTGGTCGGTCTCCATGGAATAGAACAGCGCCATGTCACGGCCCGTGGTTTTGGCCTCGTACATGGCGGCGTCGGCGCGGCGCATGAGTTCGTCAATGTCGCTGCCATCCTCGGGGTACACGGCGATGCCCACGCTGCAGGACACATTGAGTTCATGCCCCTCCACCGGGTGGCTCTGGCGGATGAGCGGGATCAGCCGCCGCTCCACCAACTGCTGCACATCCTCGCGCCCGGCCACGTCGCGCATCACCACCACAAACTCGTCGCCGCCCAGGCGGCTCACGGTGTCGCGGCTGCGCACGGCCTGCGTGAGGCGCGCGGCCACCGAGCGCAGCAGGCCATCGCCAATGTGGTGGCCCAGCGTGTCGTTGATGGCCTTGAAGCGGTCCAGGTCGATGAAGAGCACCGCCACCTTCTCACCCGTAATGGGCGCCTGTGCCAGCGCCATCTGCAGGCGCTGCACACACAGTGATCGGTTGGGCAGCTCGGTAAGCACATCGTGGTGCGCCAGGAACTGGATGCGCTCCTCGTTGAGCTTGCGGTCGGTGATGTCGATGGCAATGCCGATGTGGTTGGCCACCGCACCGCCCTTGCCCTCGCGCACGGCCGACACCATGAGCCAGGCCGGGTAGGTCTCGCCCGAGCGGCGGCGAAACCGCACCTCGCCCTGCCACGATTCCTTGTCGAGCATGGTGCGCTGGATCTGCACCGACAGCGGCTCAGCGCCCGCCTCTTCCAGCAGAAAGCCCAGGTCTTCGCCAATGACCTCGTAGAAGTCGTAGTGCGTGCTGCGGCAGAACGCCTTGTTCACGCTGATGATCTGCTGCTCGGCGTTCATGATGATGATGCCCTCGGACGAGGCCTCGAACACCTTGGCCCAGAGCTCCAGGCGCTGCTCCATCACCTTGAGCACGTTGATGGGCGTGAAGGCCGTGAGCACCGAGTCGCGCCCCTGGAACTGCAGGCGCCGCGCCGACAGCACGGCCCACGAGGGCTCGGGGCTGCCCTTCCAGCGCACTTCAAATTCATCGACCGAGCCCTGGTCGGCCAGGCGCTGGAAGAAGCGTGCGCGCACGCCGGGCTCCAGCCCCACGGCCCAGGGGTCAGTCTTGCGGCCACCCAGCCAGTGGGCCGCGGGTGCGTTGGAGTGCAGCACCTCGTGCTCGGGAATCGACGTGACCACCATGGGGATGGGGAAGGCCTCCACCAGTTCACGCTGCGCCTCGGCCGCACGGGCGCTGGCGGCCAGCTCTTGCTGCAGCAGGCGGTCGCGGTCGAGCTGCGAGAGCATCTCATTGAAAGCGGTAACCAGGCGGCCGATCTCGTCGCGGCTGGCCCAGTGCGCGCGCAGCGTGTGGTCGCCGCTCTTGCGCACCTCGTCGGCCACGCGGGCCAGTTGCTGCAGCGGTTTGGCGATCTGGCGGGCGACCAGGGTGACAAGCGAAAGGATGCAGCCCAGCAGCACCAGCGCCGTGCCCAAGTGCAACCACATGCGGGCAAACAGGCTGTCGGCGCGCTGGTTCAGCAAACGCTCCAGGTCCACAATGCCCACCGACCAGGCATCGCGCAGCGCGCCCAGCACCTGTGCCTCCTGCACACCCACTTGCGCCACCGTCAGGCGTGACTCGCCCGACGCAATGCCCTGCAGCAAGGCCTGAAAGCCCTCCTGCGCCGCCTTGAGCGCCTCGCGCTGGCGCACCAGCGCGGCCCGCATCTCGGGCGAGCCCGCAATGAAGGCCTGGTTGTAGTCCGACTCGATGCCCAGCATCACCGCATCCAGCCGCCCCACCAGCGTCAGCAGCTCGGACGACCACTGCGGCCCGCGCCGCGACGGCGCCGCGTTCAGGAAGCTGACGGTGTCATGCACCGCCTGCAGCAGCTCGGGAAACCGCAGCACCACCAGCGACATCACGTAGTAGCTGTCCAGGTCCGGGTCCAGGATCAGGTTGGACTGGTTGCCCACCGTGGTGAGCAGCTCACGCCCCTCGCGCAGCAGCTGGCTGCGCAGCCGGGTGAGCGTCTGCGGATCAGCAGCTGGAGCGCCCCCTTGGGGCTGGCCCGTCAGCTGCTGCAGCGCCACGCCAAAACGCTGCCCCACATCGGCCGTGTGCAGTTGTTCGTCGTGGGCTGCCCGCACGGCGTCCAGGCGGGTCAGCACGTCGGCCACCAGCGGAGGCTGCTGCGAAGCATCCAGGAACTGCCCCATCAGCCCATCGCGCACCACGGCCGCGTAGGTCGTGCCTACCACCTCCTTGCGCGTGAAATCAATCGCCAGGTACTTTTCGTGGATCAGGATGCTGGAGACGTAGATCACCGCCGTCAGGTCCAGCAGATAGATGAGCATGAGCTTGCGGCCCACACTGAGCCGGCCCAGCCAACCCGATACGCGGTGCATGAATGCCATGGTGTCTGCGGCGGGGCCGCCCGGGCGGATGGCCAGGGCTCTCCACCGGTGAATAGGAGTGTTACAACACGAAGCAACTTCCGCGCCATTGCGGTGCGGCCCGGCTGTGAGAAGCCCACTGGACGCCCTGTTCGGGGACAGACTGGCAATCCTTGCGCTCTGGGCGTGGATAAAGGCTATAATCTCCGGCTTTGCTGGCAATGCCCCGTCGGCCAAATACTAGTTACAGACGGGGAAACCGCTTTGTACGGACTTGAGGCCCGATCTCCCCAAGCCCCTCTGCAGGCACCATTTGGAAAACATTAGCTAATGACTACGATCCGCGTAAAAGAAAACGAACCCTTTGACGTTGCACTGCGCCGCTTCAAGCGCACCATTGAAAAGCTCGGCCTGCTGACCGACCTGCGCGCCCGTGAGTTCTACGAAAAGCCCACCGCCGAGCGCAAGCGCAAGAAGGCTGCTGCCGTGAAGCGTCACTACAAGCGCGTTCGCAGCATGCAACTGCCCAAGAAGCTGTACTAAGTACCGCTTTGGCCCCGTTCTGATACGGAGTGCCGACAAACCCGCGCTAGGGACGCCAAGCGCGGGTTTTTGTTTTTGGGGTTTGCCAAAAGGCTTTCTGGCGTCGTTGCAACGCCTTGCCGTAGCAGCACTACTGTCTGCGGCGTTGACGCCTAGCCAGAAAGCCTTTTGGCAAACCCCTGTTCTTGTCTAAAACCAACCAAGGAAGCCGCCATGAGCCTCAAGGACCAGATCACCGAAGACATGAAAACCGCCATGCGCGCCAAGGACAGTGAGCGCCTGGGCACCATCCGCCTGCTGCAGGCCGCGATGAAGCAAAAGGAAGTGGACGAGCGCATCGTGCTCGACGACGCGGCTGTGGTCGCCATCGTGGACAAGCTCATCAAGCAGCGCAAGGACTCGATCACCGCGTTTGAAGGCGCAGGCCGCCAGGACCTGGCCGACAAGGAAAAGGCCGAGATGGCTGTGCTGCAGGCTTACCTGCCCGAGCGCATGTCGGCCGAAGAAACGCTGGCTGCCGTCAAGGCCATCGTGGCCGAAATCGGCGCATCGGGCCCTGGCGACATGGGCAAGGTCATGGGCGTGGTCAAGACCCGCCTGGCGGGCAAGGCCGATATGGGCCAGGTGTCGGCTGCCGTGAAAGCGGCACTGGCGGGCTGATCGCCCCTGCGGTCGTGCCCACGGTACGACCGATATCTTTTTGATAGCTGCCAGCGCATGTGAGACGTGCGCTGGCAGCTATTTTTGCTTCAAACCGAGGCGTTTGCGCCCACACCGGTCTTTGCGCTGCGCGACGCCCACCCGTCGCGAAAGAGCGCCTGCAAAAACTCCACGCACACCCGCACTTTGGCCGAGCGCTCCAGCCGCGTGGGGTAGACGGCCCACACATTGGCTTCTTGCTGCCACTGCGGCAGCACCTGCACCAGGCGCCCGGTCTGCAGGTGCGCGCCCACATCCCACAACGAGCGCAGCACCACGCCACGTCCGTCCACCGCCCACTGCACGGCCATCTCGCCGTTGTTGGCCGACAGCGGGCCACGCACCTTGACCGACTCTTCCTGCGCACCGCTGCGCAGGCGCCACACGCCAAATGGATGGTCACGCTCCTTGATCACCAGGCAGTCGTGCGCGGCCAGATCGGCCACCGTGCGCGGCGAGCCCTTGCGCTGCAGATAGGCAGGCGCTGCACACAACACGCGGTGGTTGTCGGCCAGGCGGCGGGCGATCAGGTGCGGCGCAATTTCGTCGCCCACGCGCACGTCCAGGTCAAACCCTTCGCCCGCCACATCCACCAGCCGGTCGAATACTTCCAGGCGCACCTGCAGCCCCGGGTGCTGCTCCACCAACCGCGACAGCGCGGGCGCCACGATCTGGCGGCCAAAACCAAAGCTGCTGCTCACCCGCAGCAGCCCGCGCGGCTCGCTGCGCGTCACCGCTACCTCCTGCATCAGCTGCTCCATGTCGTCCAGGATGCGCTGCGCCCAGTGGAAGACGCGCTCGCCCTCCTCCGTCACCGCCACGCGGCGGGTGGTGCGGTGCAGCAGCTTGACCTGCAGGTCCTGCTCCAGCAGGCGGATGCGCTTGCTGACGTAGGCGGGCGAAGTGCCCAGCTCGGTGGCGGCGCCGCCAAAGCTGGCCTTGCGCACCACGGCCGTGAACACGCGCAGGTCTTCCGCTGCAGGATTTTTATGCACGATGTGTGAAGGATAAGGCCACAGTTAGCGGATTGTAGTTATCGGAAGCGCTGGGAACAATGCAGGCCATGCCGCTGGCTGCGCCCTGCAGCCGCACCCTCGAAGCCATTGCAAGGACCGCTTGATGACCTCCTCCGCTGCCCCCAAAACCTACCGCATCGCCCTCATCGCCGGAGACGGCATTGGCAAGGAAGTGCTGCCAGAAGGCCTGCGCGTGGTGCAAGCCGCCGCAGCGCGTTTTGGCATTGCGCTCGAAACCACTGCCATCGACTGGGCCAGCTGCGACTACTACGCCGCCCACGGAAAAATGATGCCCGACGACTGGAAGGCGCAGCTGGCGGGCATGGACGCGATCTTCTTCGGTGCCGTGGGCTGGCCCGCCACCGTGCCGGACCATGTGTCGCTGTGGGGTTCGCTGCTCAAGTTCCGCCGCGAGTTCGACCAGTACATCAACCTGCGCCCCGTGCGCCTGTTCGAAGGCGTACCCTGCCCCTTGGCGGGCCGCCAACCCGGCGACATCGACTACTGCGTGGTGCGCGAGAACACCGAGGGGGAGTACACGTCACTGGGCGGCATCATGTACGAGGGCACCGACCGCGAGATCGTGATCCAGGAATCCGTCTACTCCCGCCACGGCGCCCACCGCCTGCTGAAGTTCGCGTTCGATCTGGCGCAAAGCCGCCCCAAGAAGCACGTCACCCTGGCCACCAAAAGCAACGGCATCGCCATCAGCATGCCCTGGTGGGACCAGCGTGCCGACAACGTGGCCCAGGCCTACCCCGATGTCACGCTGGACAAGCAGCACATCGACATCCTCACCGCGCGCTTTGTGCTGCAGCCCGGCCGCTTTGATGTGGTGGCTGCCACCAACCTGTTTGGCGACATCTTGAGCGACCTGGGCCCGGCCACCACCGGCACCATCGGCCTGGCGCCCTCGGCCAACCTGAACCCCGAGCGCACGTTCCCCAGCCTGTTCGAGCCCGTGCACGGCTCCGCGCCCGACATCTACGGCCAAAACATCGCCAACCCGATTGCGATGATCTGGTCGGGGGCGCTGATGCTGGACTTCCTCACCCACGGCCAGGGCGCGGGCAGGTTGGCACACGATGCCATCGTGGCGGCCATCGAAGAGGTGATCAAGAGCGGGCCGCGCACGCCGGACCTGGGAGGAAGCGCCAGCACAACACAAGTGGGACAAGCCATCGCGGAGCACGTTGCTGCAGCCTGATCGGTGCCCGGCGTCACGAACGCACCACTGTTGGCAACGAGCGCCCGTCACCAGCATTGAACTGCCCCAGCACGGCTGCAACACCGGTACTGCCGAATCGATAACTGCCCCACTCCATCCCCTGAGCAAGGCCCCCATGAAGCCCATCCCCACCATCTTTTGCGCCACCGCCATGGCCTGGCTGGCCGGCAATACCGATGCATGCAGCTGCAAGCTCGCCTCTGCGCAAGCAAATGCTCCACAGGCCACGGTCGTGTTCAAAGGCGTTGTGACAGAAGAGATCGTCGACCCTGCGAACAAAAACGAGTACCGAGCCCTTTTCAGGCCCACGACCATCTACAAAGGCGATCAGGCCACGGCCATCACGGTGCACACTCGGGGCGACCAGGGAAGTTGCGGTGTGCGGTTCGCCAAGGGGTCCGAGCACATGGTGTTCGCCTTCCAATCAGGCCAACGGCTGCGCACCAGCCTGTGCAGCACCTGGCCCATCTCCAAGAGCTATGCCGGCCATACCGCCGAAGTCGAGAGCCATTTCAACCAGCGCAAGTAAGCACCCTCAGGCCCCACACACGTCGGATGCACCGTTATACCCATGACACTGCGGGGGGGCGGACTGCGGCGCAGGCGACTGCCAGCTGACCAGCAACCAGCCATCACTCCTGAAATGATAGCTACCAGCGCATGAATTACCTGCGCTACACGCCAATTTCACTCAAATATGGATCTCACCCCCCACCTGGGGGCACCCTGAACTGCTCGGTGACGCGCCGCTCGGCGCGCGCCGCAGCGGCAACCCACCGATCCCTGGCGTTGCGCGCGCCCGCCACGGCCCAACGCAGCGCATGCAGAAACACGACTATGGCAACGGTTCGCACAGGTCGCTGGCGGCCCACAAGGTTTGAAGCAGAGACGGCTCTGGGGGCAGTGGTGTGGGGATGCGGGTGTTTCATGGCCCCGCAATGCTCTCACCGGGCTTACCATCTGTAAAGTTGAATTCAATGACGATTCACTTCATAAAAGCTGATGCGTAACCTCAATCTCGACCAGTTGCAAACCCTGATCGCCATCGCCGACCTGGGCACCTTTGCGGCCGCCGCGCAGGCGTTGCACCTCGCGCCGCCCACGGTGAGCATGCACATCAAGGAACTGGAATCGCGCCTGGGCGCCGAGCTGGTGGTGCGCGGGCGGCGGCAGGCCGACCTCACCCCCGCTGGCGAGGTGCTGGTGCGCGAAGGCCGCCAGCTGCTGCTGGCCAGCGATGACCTGGTGGAACGCGTGCGGCGCCACGCGTCGGGCCGCGAAGGCATGGTGCGGGTGGGAGTGTCGGCGGGTGTCAGCACCCGGCTGCTGCCACGCATGCTGGAGGCGCTGGCGGCACGCAGCCCCGGTGTAGAAATCCGCCTGGAGGCTGTGGGCTCGGCTGAGTCGATGCAGCGCCTCAAGGCGGGTACGCTGGACATTGCCATCGTCGCCAGCCCCCAGCCCCCGCTGGCCGAAGTCAAGCAAACACCCTGGCGCAACGACCCCATGGTGGCCCTGCTGCCCGCCGCGTGGGACGCGCCAGACCGCGTCGGCCCCGACTGGCTGGCCAGCCGACGCTGGGCATCGTTTGCGCCCGCCACGCAGATGCATGGGCTGATTGCCAACTGGTTTGGTCAGGCAGGCCATCACCCACGCCCCTTTCTGGCCCTGAGCTACCCGGGCGCCCTCAAAAGCCTGGCCGTGGCCAGCCAATGCGCCGCACTGCTACCGATGGAGGAGGTGGAGGACCTGCAGGGCACGCCCAATGTCCAAATCCGCCCGCTGCAACCGCCGCTCATGCGCCCCATGGCCGTGGCGCACCGCCACCAGCCACCGCCCTCGCCCGCCGTGGAGGGCGTGCTGGAGTTGCTGGCGGACTTTGCAGATTTCGCAGAGTGATGGCGGGACACACCGCGCGCCGTCACGCGGGCGGCAAGCCCTGGGCGCCCGGGGCAGGCCGAACAGAAGACCGGACAGCAAGCCGCTGCAGGTAGGGTTGCACGAACAGGTACAACCCCGTCAACAGCAGCAATGCCAGCGGCGGCAGGGGCGCGTACGTGACCCAGTCCGGCGGGTTGCCTGCACCCTGGGCGCGAGCCACAAAATTGGCGATGACGGCCAACGTGAACGCCATCGACACCCAGCGATGGAACCGCCGAATTCCCGCACCGGCGCTCATTGCACACCTCCAGCGGCGAGCTGGATCATCTTCCAGCCGTTGCCTGCCGGGTCGCGAAAGCCTGCGTCCACGTTGCCGTACCGGTCCACGGGCTCCTGTGTGAACTCCACGCCCAGGTCGCGCAGCCGGGTATACGCGCCGCGGCAGTCCGACACATGCAACACCAGCGGCGGCATGGCGCCCTTGGCCACCATGGCGCGCAGGGCTTGCGCCGTGGCCTCGTCGTGAATGGGTGGGCCGGGCCTGAACAACCCCAACTGAAAGCCCGGCTGGTCGGGGTGCTGCACCGTCAGCCAGCGGTAGGGGCCATTGCGCACATCCGTGTGCACCTGAAACCCGAGCTTGCCCACATAGAACGCGAGCGCTTCGTCCTGGTCGTCCACATACACGCCCACCACGCCAATGCCTGGGTTCTTAGTCATCAGATCTCCTTGGTTGTTGATGACGGGTTTGTACCTGCGGGCTGGCGGCGGCGCTTCTCCGAAACTGCGGTGGTGAGGTCAGGGCGTTGTGCGGCTTTCAATACGCAGGCCGGCACCTTGTCCAGTGGCTCCAAACGGGCCTGGGCCTGAAGGCGCACCGCACTGGGGCTCTGCCCCGTGATGTCGCGAAAGGTGCGGCCGAAGGTGCCCAGGCTCTCCCAGCCGGTGGCAAACGCAATCTCGGTGATGGGCAAGTCCGTGTCGCGCAGCAGCGTGGTGGCCTGTTCGATGCGGCGGGTCAGCAGGTAGCGGTGGGGCGGGATGCCAAACGCCTGCCGGAAGGATCGTGCGAAATGCGCGTCGGAGACGCCGCTGACCTCGGCCAGCCGCTGCACCGGCCAGGCTTCATGCGACGCAGCGTCCATGCGGTCCTTGGCGCGCAGCAGACGGCGCAACAGGGCCGGGTCTTGCGGCGCAATGGGGTCAGCGGTATGGCCGTTGGCTGGGGGCTTCGGGGGCACGACAGGCATTGTGGGCACAGCATATCGCCTGTCCGTCGGAATTCCTGCACCACCTGTACGGCGGCAGGCAAGACCCGCGAGAACCCGCAGGCAAAGACAAGCACTGTGAACAAAGTCACCGTCTTCGCGATGGGCCTCACCCGCCGTTAGTGCTGCAGAGACGATGGCATGGAATCATCGCGGCATCGCCCGTCGATGACTACCCGGCCATCGACAGACCTTTCCTCAATCCTCTCGCGAATCATCATGAAGCGTCTTCTCATCCTGGGAGCCACGGGCTCCCTCGGCCGCCACGTACTGCAGCAAGCTGTTGCGGCGGGCCACCAGGTGTCAGTGCTAGTGCGCAACCCTGCCCGGCTGCCCCAGGACCTGCGATCACGCATCACGGTGCACCAGGTGGACCTGGGGTCCGTGGCAATCAGCGCCTTGGCAGACATCATCCGGGGCCACGAGGCGTTGATCAACTGTGCGGGGCTGGTCACCGAAGGTCGCGCGTTTGTCGACCTCGTGGACCGCATTGTTTCCAGCGTGGAGTCCCTGGCCCCCGCAGAGCGGCCAACCTGCTGGTTTCTAGGGGGCGCTGCGGTGCTCGACATCGGCCAGACAGGCCGCCGGGGTGTTGAACTGCCCAAGGTGCGCGACACCTATTGGCCGCACAAGAAGAACTTTGAGCGCCTGAACACCTCATCCCCCGATTGGCGCCTGCTGTGCCCGGGACCGATGGTCGACCAACCCGCGCTGGGGATCGCCCGGCTGCGCATCGCCGCGGACCAGCTGCCGGTCTCCGTGCCAGCCTTTGCGGGCAGGCTACCCAGCCCATTGATGCTGCTGCTGTTCGCATCGAAGGTGCCGCAGATGATCGTTCCCTATGCCGACGCAGCTTCTCTGATGCTGGCCCATCTTGAGCCCCGGGATGCGATGTCCCGGCACCGCGTCGGACTCGCGCTGCCCGTGGGCATGCGCGGGAAGAAAGACACCTGGGCGGCCAAGCCCCGCAGTGCCACCTGACGAAACCCTCCATGAAAAAAGACCCTCGCAGTCACGAGGGCCTGGGGCGGGAGAGTTGCAGAAAACCCGCATCACAACAGCCGCTGGCGGTATCCGCCTGCTGCGGACGCGAACATCAGCTGCCCGCCACCTTCATGCGGTTGACCAGGATCGAACCCACCGTCTTGGCACCATAGTTGTAGGCATCGGCACCCACGGCCTCGATGCCCTTGAGCATGTCCTTGAGGTTGCCTGCAATGGTGATCTCGTGCACGGGGTAGGCGATCTTGCCGTTCTCGACCCAGAAGCCGCTCGCGCCGCGCGAATAGTCGCCGGTGACATAGTTCACGCCCTGGCCCATCAGCTCCACCACAAACAGGCCCGTGCCCAGCTTTTGCAGCATGGCGTCCAGGTTGTCGCTGGCTTGCGTGAGGCGCGATGTCATCACCAGGTTGTGCGAGCCTCCGGCGTTGCCCGTGGTCTTCATGCCCAGCTTGCGGGCCGAGTAGCTCGACAGGAAGTAGCCCTGCACGCGACCACCCTGCACCACCTTGCGCGGCGCCACGCGCACGCCTTCTTCGTCAAACGGCGAGCTGCCCTTGCCACCCAGGATGAAGGGGTCTTCCAGGATGTCGATGTGCTTGGGAAAGACCATCTTGCCCAGCGAGTCGAGCAAGAAGCTGCTCTTGCGGTACAGCGAGCCGCCACTGATGGCCTGCACAAAACCGCCCAGCAGGCCAGCGGCCAGGGTCGACTCAAACAGCACGGGGCATTGCGTGGTGGGGATCTTGCGGCTGCCCAGGCGGCTCAGCGCACGCTGCGCGGCGTAGCGGCCCACGGCCTCGGGCGAGGCCAGGTCGGCTGCGTTGCGCATCGAGCTGTACCAGGCGTCGCGCTGCATTTCGGCGTTCTTGCCGGGCAGCGAGGCGATGGGAGCCACCGAGAAACTGTGGCGCGAGCTGGCATAGCCACCGCGAAAGCCGCGTGTGTGAGCGCTGAAGAAATGGCTTTGCTGGGCCGACACGCCAGCACCTTCGCTGTTGGTGATGCGGCGATGCGTCTTGAAAGCCGCGGCCTCGCAGGCCTTGGCCATCTCTGCGGCTTCTTCGCTGGAGATGGCCCAGGGGTGGAAGAGTTGCAGGTCGCGGTGCGTCTCCTGGGGCGCGATATCGTCGGCGTCGGGCAGGCCAGCCACAGGGTCTTCGGCCGTGAAACGGGCGATGTCGTAGGCCGCTTGCACGGTCTGCTCGATGGCCTTGGTAGAAAAGTCCGACGTGCTGGCGTTGCCTCGGCGGTGGCCGATGTAGACCGTCACGCCCAGCGACTTGTCACGGTTACGCTCCACGTTCTCCAGCTCACCCTTGCGCACGCTGACCGACAGGCCACAGCCCTCGGACGCCTCGGCGCCCGCGTCGGTCGCACCGAGCTTTTTGGCATGGGCCAGGGCGCGGTCCACCAGGTCTTCAAAAAACGGGCGGCTGTAGCTGAAGCCGCTGTCAGGGGTGCGGGAGGTGGCAGCTGCGGGCACAGCAGCCAGCGCGCCGGGGGTGCGCGGGGCGCGGTTGGAGGGTTTGTTCATAGCGGCAGCTATGATACTTGCCACTGCGGCGCACCCTGCGCCCGCCTCTCTTTGCCCCCACCCCATGTCACGCAAACCCAAAAAAGGCTACTTTGTGCGAGGCCAGTTCGTTGCCGAAGGCAGCGAACTGGACATTCAGCTCAAGGCCGAACTCAAAGGCACGCCCGATGCCAGCCGCACCGATCTCAAGCGCGAGAGCGACGAACTGCAGGACCTGGGCAAGGAGCTTTTGAACCTGCGCGCCGACCTGTTCGACGCCGTGGGCCTGCCCGACAAACTGGTGGAGGCGCTGGCCGAGGCCAAGCGCATCACCAACTTTGAAGGCAAGCGCCGCCAGATGCAGTATGTGGGCAAGCTCATGCGCAAGCTCGAACCAGAGCTGGTACAGGCCGCCCGCCAGGCGCTGGAAGAACAGCACAAAGGCTCTGCCACCGAAAAGCTGCAACTGCATCTGGCCGAGCAATGGCGCGACCGCCTGATTGCCGACGACGACACGCTGGCCGCGTGGATGGCCGAGCACCCCGACACCGACACCCAGCAGCTGCGCGCGCTGATCCGCCAGGCCCGCAAGGATGCGCAGCCTGCGGGCAAGGAGGCCAACGTCCAGGTCTCGCAAGGCCTGGCGCCCCGCAAGGGCCGGGCATACCGCGAGCTGTTCCAACTGGTGCGCGAGCACCTGGGCGGCACCGGCACGGCAGATGCCAGCGACACCGACGAGGACAACGACGATGAGTGAAGCCGTCCACGACGCCGTCAAGATCGGCATCGTCTCCATCAGCGACCGCGCCAGCAGCGGCGTCTATGAAGACAAGGGCCTGCCCGCGCTGCAAGACTGGCTGACGCGTGCGCTGCACAACCCCATCACCTTCGAGTCGCGTCTGATCCCCGACGAGCAAGCCGGCATCAGCGCCACGCTGATCGAACTGGTCAACGCAGGCTGCAGCCTGGTGTTGACGACTGGCGGCACCGGCCCTGCGCTGCGCGACGTAACGCCCGAGGCCACGCTGGCCGTGGCGCACAAGGAGATGCCGGGCTTTGGCGAGCAGATGCGCCAGATCAGCTTGAAGTTTGTGCCCACCGCCATCCTGTCGCGCCAGGTCGCTGTGATCCGAGACCAGAGCCTGATCATTAATCTGCCTGGTCAGCCGAAGGCGATTGCCGAGACGCTGGAGGGGCTGAAGGACGCCAACGGCCAGCAGATCGTGCCGGGCATCTTTGCCGCCGTGCCTTACTGTGTGGACCTGATCGGCGGGCCGTACCTGGAAACGCGGGATGAGGTCTGCAAGGCGTTCCGGCCCAAGAACGCTGTCCGGCCCAAGACCGCCTGAACCGCCTGCAGGCCAGCGCTGGCCCACGGGCGGAAGCTCCCCCCATCGCCCATCACACAGACGATGAAGTACCTTGCCTTCGCCCTCCCCCATCTGCTGATAGTCGCCCTGGCTTTGTGGATGTATGTGCGCATACGCGCCATGAAACAGCGCCAGGATGCTTTGGTGAAGGACCTCAAGGGCCGGCACTACTGGCGCATCAACCTGGCCCGCCCCGCATTTTTTGGACGCTGGATGCGGCTTATGGCTTTCGAAGCCAAGGGCGTGCTGATCGACGATGGAGAAGCATTCCGCATCCGGGGGCATTGGGCCAAGACGGGCAAGGCTTTCGAGTCGTTGGTGCCCAAATCGGGGCTGAAGGTCGAGTGGCTGGGCAACCAATCCATCAAGACGGGCAACATCCACTGGGCTCGGCTGGACACCCCCAAAGGCCAGGTGCTGTTCACCGCCGATACCGGCTGGAGCGCCGGGCCGTCGCGCGAGGCCTTGTGCGACATCTTCCGCTCGGCGTTCCCCGACTATCCGCTGGACGAAGCGAACACACACGATTTCGCACTGGAGAAGAACCCTCGCAGCCTGGGCGCGACGGTGCTGTTCCTGGGCCTGATGCTGTTTGCGCTGCTCGACAGCTTTGTGTTCTCCGGCTACGAGCTGACGGATGCGCAGCTCTTCAGCATCCTGCGCTCGCCCCTGACCTGGCTGGTGGCGTCGGTGGGCATCGCAACGTTGATGGCCCTGTGCTACCGGTTCTTCGCTGCAGGGCGCATCCCCTCGCGCGAATCGATGGCGCTGGCCCTGATGCTGGGCGCCGTATCGGCCGGGGCTGCCCTGCCCGTGCTCAAGCGGGTAGACCAAATGCTGGCAGGCTCTGTGTCAGAAGACCACGCATACCGCCTGTCGGGCACCTATCGGCTGGAGCCTATCGACACCACGCAGGGCCTGCCGCCACTGAAGTTTCCGCGCATGCGGGACTATTGGGAGCAATGGCCCGATGGCAGCGAACACCGCATTCCGCTGATGCACGGACCGCTGGGGCTGTGGCAACTGGACCACGCAAAGTTTGATCCGCCCATCGTGGCTTTCTACGAAAAGAAGAGCAGCAAGCCTGGCAAGCACTGAGCCCGCAGTGCCCCCACGCAACGGCAGGAAGCCTACTTGCCCACCAGCTCGTTGAGCTTGCCCGCCTCAAACTGCTCCTTGATCGCCGCGTCACAGGGCACGCAGTCCTTGGCCTGCTGGTTGGCCGCCGAGAGCTTTTCGATGGCCTGCCACAAGAGCGCGATCTGGTGCTCTTGCGACGAGGCGTTGTCGATGAGGCCACGCATGGCTTGCGACAGAGGATCGTCCTCTTGCGTGATGCCATAGGCCGTGAACTTGCGGGCCTGCTGCGGCTCGGTCACGTCGGCGCTCTGGCCCTCTTTGGACGGAATGATGCGCGCCGGAATGCCCACCGCCGTGGCGCCTGCGGGCACGGGCTTGATGACCACGGCGTTGCTGCCGATCTTGGCCCCGTCGCCCACCTCAAACCCGCCCAGCACCTTGGCGCCCGCGCTCACCACCACGTCCTTGCCGAGCGTGGGATGCCGCTTGGCGCCCTTGTACAGCGAGGTACCGCCCAGGGTCACGCCCTGGTAGATGGTGCAGCCGTCGCCAATCTCCGCCGTCTCGCCCACCACCACTCCCATGGCATGGTCGAAGAACACGCGCTCGCCGATCTTGGCGCCGGGGTGGATCTCGATGCCGGTGAGCCAGCGCGAGAAGTTGGAGATGAAGCGGCCAGGCCATTTGAGGCCGTTGTTCCAGCACCAGTGCGCGGGGCGGTGCAGCCAGATCGCGTGCAGGCCCGGATAACAGGTGATCACCTCCCACGTGCTGCGCGCGGCAGGATCGCGGTCGAGGATGCACTGGATATCGGAACGCAGGCGGGCGAACATCGGCGGTTTCGTTTCTTTTGGTTATGTGTTTATGGGCTGCACAGTCTATCGTTTCGCCTCGGCCGTCTCGATCATGGCTTTGGCGACACCTCTCAAGATGTGGATTTCCTCGGGGCTGAGCTGCGCGCGGTTGAAAAGCTGGTTAAGGCGGGGCATGAGCTTCTTGGGCGCGGCCGGGTCCAGGAAACCGATGGACGTGAGCGCCTGCTCCCAGTGGCCCAGCATGCCCGCCACCTGGGCAGCGTCGGCCAGCGCACGCGACGGGGTGGCGTCCTGCACCGCAAAGCCGCCCAGCGCCTGGCGCCACTCGTAGGCGATCACCTGGATGGCCGCCCCCAGGTTGAGCGAGCCGAAGCCGGGGTTGGTGGGAATCGACAGCGCCACGTGGCAGCGGTACACATCCTCGTTGGTCATGCCAAACCGCTCCGAGCCAAAGAGAAAGGCCACACCGGCCTGCGGAGCCGCACTCGGGTCTGCAGCGGTGTCGTCGCCTGCGTTTTGAGGGGTTTGGGCCTCTTGCGCTAGTGTTTCATGCCTGAGTAGCTCACTTTTTAATAGCGCTTCAAAGTGCGCACGCGGCGCTGCTGTGGGGGGGCCAAAATCGCGTGGCGTCATGGCCGTGGCGCACAGGTGGCTGATACCGTCGAGCGCCTCGTCCAGCGTGGCGACGATGCGTGCGTTGTTCAGCACATCGAGGGCGCCGCTGGCGCGCTGGATGGTTTCCTCGCGCCTGAGCACGTTAGCCCAGCGGGGAGCGACCAGCACCAGGTCGTCAAACCCCATGGTTTTCATGGCACGGGCGGCGGCGCCCACATTGCCGGCGTGGCTGGTGTTGATCAGGACAAAACGGGTCTTCATGGACAGGCGGAGCGAGAGGGGAAAAGCGGCCGGTTAGGCAAAAAAGGGCACTGCGGGTAAAATCCCGCCCTCTATTGTCGCCGCCCGCATCGCCGGGACGGGCCTGACCTCCCCGCTCATCCTGTACGCAGACGCCCGCGCCACCCTGGCCGCGCGCTGCCAACCACCACAATTTATGTCGTCCAATCTGCACCCCATGCTCAACGTGGCCATCAAGGCTGCACGCGCCGCCGGCGCCATCATCAACCGCGCGGCCCTGGACGTGGAATCGGTGCGGATCTCGCAAAAGCAGATCAACGACTTTGTGACCGAGGTGGACCACGCGTCCGAGAAGATCATCATCGAGACGCTGCTGACGGCCTACCCCGGCCACGGCATCTTGGCCGAAGAGTCGGGCAAGGAATACGGCGCCAAGGATTCGGAGTTCGTCTGGATCATCGACCCGCTGGACGGCACCACCAACTTCATCCACGGCTTCCCCGTGTACTGCGTCAGCATCGCGCTGGCCGTCAAGGGCAAGGTCGAGCAAGCCGTGGTGTACGACCCCACCCGCAACGACCTGTTCACCGCCACCAAGGGCCGCGGCGCCTACCTGAACGAGCGCCGCATCCGCGTCTCCAAGCGCACCCAGCTCAAGGACTGCCTGATCTCCACTGGCTTCCCCTTCCGCCCCGGCGACAACTTCAAGAGCTACCTGAACATGATGGCCGACGTGATGCAGCGCACCGCCGGTCTGCGCCGCCCCGGCGCCGCTGCGTTGGACCTGGCCTACGTGGCTGCGGGCTTCACCGACGGCTTCTTTGAAACGGGTCTGTCGATCTGGGACGTGGCAGCGGGCTCGCTGCTGGTGACCGAGGCCGGCGGCCTGGTGGGCAACTTCACGGGCGAGGCTGAATTTCTGGAGCAGCGGGAATGCCTGGCAGGCAACCCCCGCATCTACGGCCAGCTGGTGCCCATCCTGGGCAAGTACAGCAAGTTTGCGAGTGCTGGCGACAAGGCGGCCGTGCGCCAGGCGGCTGCGGCTGATGCGCCTGCCACCGACACCCAAGACACCAATGAAGGCGCGGAAGCAGCAGAACCAGCCGCCCCGAAGGCCGACACCGCCAAGGGCGAAGACGCGCCGTTCTAAACCCATTCCCGCACGCAGCCATGAAGCCTGGGCACGATGTGCCCTAGGCGGGTCTCGTAGCTGGACCGTTCAGCGGGCGGGGCATACACGAGGGCAGCCGCGCAAGGGCCGCCCCGCCGCGCTGGCTGCGTTCCCCTTCCCGCATTGCGCAGCAATGCGAGAGAAGGGGGAAGCGACGAAGTCGCTCAGGGGGTTGTCCGCTACGCCGGGTCAGGATACTTCTGCGCGATGCTGCGGAAGTCTTCTGCAATGTCCACAAACGCGTCCACCATGTCGGGGTCAAAGTGCGTGCCCTTGCCCCGCACGATGGTGTTACAGGCCTGGTCGTGCGAAAACGCAGGCTTGTACACGCGTTTGCTGATGAGCGCGTCGTACACGTCGGCCACCGCCATCAGGCGCGCCGACACCGGGATGGTGTCGCCCGCCAGGCCCTGCGGGTAGCCAGAGCCGTCCCACTTCTCCTGGTGGCTGTAGGCGATCTCCTTGGACACGCTCAAAAAGGCCACGCGCATGCCCAGGCGCCGCTCGGCCTCGTCAATGGCATTGCGGCCCAGCGTGGTGTGGGTCTTCATCACCTCGAACTCCTCCACCGTGAGCTTGCCGGGCTTGAGCAGAATGCTGTCGGGGATGCCGATCTTGCCGATGTCGTGCAACGGGGCCGACTTGTACAGCAGCTCGATCATGCGGTCGTTCAGCACATGCTCAAAACGCGGGTGGTGGCGCAGGCGTTCGGCCAGGGTCTTCACATACAACTGGGTGCGGCGGATGTGATTGCCCGTCTCGTTGTCGCGCGTTTCGGCCAGGGAGGTCATGGCCATGATGGTCACGTCCTGGATGGCCTGCACCTCCAGCGTGCGCATGGCGACCTCCCGCTCCAGGTAGGCGCTTTTGTCGCGCAGAAAATCGGCGGTGGCCTTGAGCGCCAGGTGCGTGTTAACGCGCGCGAGCAGGATCGGCGGACTGATGGGTTTGGTGATGTAGTCCACAGCACCCAGGGCCAGTCCCATGCGCTCGTCGTCGGTGTCGGAACGCGCCGTCAGGAAGATCACCGGGATGTCGCGGGTGGCAGGCGCCTCCTTGAGGCGACGACAGACCTCGTAGCCATCCACCTCGGGCATCATGATGTCCAGCAGGATCAGATCGGGCGGCGTGGCCGACTGGGCAATTTTGAGGGCCTTCTCCCCATGGTTGGCCACCTTCACCACATAGTGCTCCCGCAGCAGACTGCCCATGAGCGTGAGGTTCTCGGGCGTGTCGTCCACCACGAGCACGGTGGCAATCGGCTTGTCAACCAAGGTCGCCGGGCTGGAGGCAAAAGGCGCGTTGTCCATGCAAATGTCCTGCGTGAATGCCGTTCAGGGGGTTTCGAGGGCCGGGGATTCAGAGCCCGGCACCGCAGCCAGGGCTTCCAGCGCCTGCTCGAAATCGAAATTCAGGGTGTGCTTTTCAACGACCTGGAAGGCGCTGCCCAGCGCCGCCTTGAGCACCACACCATTGTGTTGGAAAAATTCAGTGGCTGCAGGATCGTCCTGCTCCAGCAGGCGGCGCAAGTGCTGCCCTGCCTCGGCGGGCGTCATGCCGGCCCCCGGCGCCCTCGCATTGGGCGCCAAACCTGACTCAGGTGTCGTGCCCGCCTGCACGGCCTGCAGCACCCAGTCCTGCAGCCCGTGCAGCAGGGGCTGCAGCGCAGCCCGCAGCTCGGCCAGCAGCGGCACGATGGCCTCGTTGCCATGGCGAAAGCGCAGCGCGTGCTCCAGCGCCTGTGCGCGGTCCGACACGGCCTGCGCGCCAATGTTGGCTGCCACCGACCGCAGCGTGTGGGCCAGGCGCTCGGCCAGTGCAACATCGTGCACCGCGAGCGCACGCTGCAGCTCTGGCAACACCGGAGCCTGCCCTTGCACAAAGCGGCGCAGCATCTCGGCGTACAGCCCTGTCTTGCCCAGCGCGCGCTGCAGGCCCAGTTGGGTGTCCAGCCCCGGCAGATCAGGGACATCCACCGGCAGCCACCCTGCGGCCGCTGCACTGGAGGCCGCTACCGGCGCGGCCACTGGAGCCGCACTGCTGCGAGCGGGCACAACCGCCGCACCGAGACCCTGGCGGGGGCGGATCCAGCGTGCCAGCGCGGCCCACAGGGCCGCAGGTTCGATGGGCTTGGCAACATGGTCGTTCATGCCCGCCGCAAAGCAGCGCTGGCGGTCCGCCTCCATGGCGTTGGCCGTCATGGCGATGATGGGCAACTGCGCGTAGCGCGGGTTGCCGCGCAGCAGTCGTGTGGCCGTCTCGCCATCCATGATGGGCATCTGCATGTCCATCAGCACGGCGTCGTAGTGCTTGCGCTCGATGTGGTCGATGGCGATCTGCCCGTTCTCGGCCACGTCGACGGCGAAGCCCGCGTCCAGCAGCAGCTCCATGGCCACCATCTGGTTGAGTTCGTTGTCCTCGACCAGCAGCACGCTGGCGCCCCGGATGTCCAGCGGCAGCTCGTCAGCAGCGGGAGCGGGAGTGGCCGCACGGCGCCCCTCCGTGCCCGATGCCTCCAGCGGCTGCATCAGGGTGTCGAACAGCAGCGAGGCATTCACCGGCTTGATGAGCACGGTTTCGATGCCCTGCGCACGCGCGGCCCGCATCACGTCTTCGCGCCCGTAGGCCGTGACCATCAGCATCTGCGGCACCTTGGGCATGCCCAGGCTGCGAATGTGGCCCGCCAGCTCCACGCCGTCCATGCCTGGCATGTGCCAGTCCAGCAGCAACAGGCCAAACGGCTGGTGCTGTGCCATGGACTCGCGCAGCCGGTCCAGCGCCTCCAGGCCCGAATGCGCCTGCTCCACCACAAAGCCCATCGCCTGCAGCATGTCGGACAGCACCGTGGCTGCGGTATGGTTGTCGTCCACCACCAGCACCCGGGTGCCCCGCAGGTCGGGCGGAGGTAGCAGCACACGCGCCGCTGCCCCACGCTCCAGCGGCACCGACACCCAGAAGGTGGAGCCCTTGCCGAAACGGCTCTCCACGCCCACCTCTCCGCCCATCAGCTCTGCCAGGCTCTTGCAGATCGCCAGCCCCAGGCCCGTGCCACCATAACGGCGCGTGGTCGAGGTGTCGGCTTGCTGGAAGCTCTGGAACAGGCGCCCCATCTGCTCGTCCGTGAGCCCGATGCCGGTGTCGCGCACCTCGAAACGCAGCCGGACCTGGTTGCCCATCTCCTCCAGCAAGCGCACGGCAATGCTGATCTCTCCGGATTCGGTGAACTTGATGGCGTTGTTGGCGTAGTTGATGAGGATCTGGCCCAGGCGCAGCGCATCGCCCACGAGGTTAGGGGGCACATCGCTGGCCACGTCGCAGACCAGCTCCAGGCCCTTGGCACCGGCCTTGTAGCCCACCACATCGGACACGCTCTCCAGCATGCGGTCGAGCAGAAACGGCTGACGCTCCACCACCAGCTTGCCCGCCTCGATCTTGGAGAAGTCCAGTATGTCGTTGATGACCCCCAGCAGGTGCTGGCCTGCCTGCTGGATCTTGCTCACGTAATCGTGCTGGCGTGGACTCAGGCCCGACTTGAGTGCCAGGTGCGACATGCCGATGATCGCGTTCATGGGCGTGCGGATCTCGTGGCTCATGTTGGCCAGGAAGTTGGACTTGAGCGCGGTGGACTCCTCAGCCAACTCCTTGGCACGGCGCAACTCCTGTTCAGCACGCTGGCGGTCGGTGATGTCCACGAACGTGCCAATGGTGCCGCCGGGTGTGCCATCGGGGCGTGCAAAGCCATGCAGCCAGAACAGCGTGTGGTGCAGCTCGCCGTCGGCATAAGGCAAATCGACCTCGCGGTGCACCTTGCGCTCGCCCTCCATGGCCTGTATCGCGTCCTGCTCGAAGCGCGTGCGGGTTTCCTGCGGCAGATAGTCCAGATCCATCACTGTCTTGCCGATGAGCGCCTCGCGCGAAACGCCAAAGGCGTGCTCATAAGCGCGGTTCACGCCGATGTAGCGCCCGTCCGCGCCCTTGTAGAAAAGGGGCACAGGGATGGCGTCGATCAACGCCTGCTGGAAATCGAGCTGCCCGGCCACCTGCTCCTCCAGGAGCTTCTGGTCGTGGATGTCCACATTGACGCCCACCACCCGCACCGGCTGGCCCTGGGCGTTGCGGAAAATGCGCGCGGCCTCCAGAAACCAGCGCACCTCGCCATCGGGGCGCACGATGCGCCAGGAGTCGCGCAGGTAGTCCTCGGTGCCTGCAAGGCAACTGTCGAAATAAGCGCTTGCCTGGTCGCGGTCTTCCGGGTGCAGGCAGTTGAGCCAGAAGTCGCGCCCGTCAGGCTGGGTTCCAGGGGGCAGGCCCATCATCTGGGCCAGCTTGTCCGACCAGAGGATCTCGCCGGTGACCAGGTTCAGGTCGAACACCCCGATCTTGCCCGCTTCCTGCGCCAGCTCCAGGCGTTCTTGGGCCTGCTGGATCACGCGCTCGGCACGCCGCTGCTCGCTGACATCTTCAATGACCCAGATCGAGGCAGTGCCAAAGTCGTCCATCTTGACGCTGCGGCCCGCCAGGCGCGCCTCGAACTGGCTGCCATCCAGCCTGCACAGGGTAGCGGTCTCGCGCAAGGCCTGGCCCGAGGCCAGTGCCGGCGTGACGCGGGCAGTGAACAAGTCGGCATGGCCCGTCCCGCCAAACAGCACCGACACCCCCAGACCCAGCAGCTGTGATGCGGTGCCGCCCATGAGATCCACAAATGCCGGGTTGAACTGGCGGAACTGTCCGTCGCACACCATCACGATGGGCGGTGCGTTGTCGAAGATGGCGGTTTGCTGTTCCAGCAGTTCGTTGAGCAGGCGTTCGCGACGCTCCAGCTCCTTTTGCGCCTGGATGCGTTCGGACACGTCCTCGTGCAGGCCCACGATGCCGATGCGCTTGCCCCGCCCATCAAACACTGGCGATAGCGTGGCCTCGTCGTGGTAGATGCTCCCGTCCTTGCGCCGGTTGACGAACTGGCCCTGCCAGGACTTGCCCGACAGCAGCGCGGACCACATCAGCTGGTAGGTCTGTGCGGGCGTCTGTCCGCTGGCCACCAGCGATGGCTTTTTGCCACGCACCTCGTCCAGCGAATAGCCCGTGTTGCGCTCGTACTGGGGGTTGACCCAGTCGATACGGCCGTCGCCATCGGTGATGACCACGGACACCGGGCTGCTCTCCAGCGCCGTACCCAGCACCCTGAATCGCTCCAGTGCACTGGCCACCCGGGCACGACTGCGCAGCAAGTCCAGCAGCAGCAGGCCCAGCAGGCACAGCAGCACAAAGGCCACCGCCCCAATGCGCGCGCGCTGCGTCGACGACATCAAGGCGCTGATATCGTCCAGCGCCACCAGCTGCCACTCGCCCCCTGGGTCGTGCCAGTCAATGGCCCGGCGTTCGACAGCGTAGGTCACGCCGTTGATCTGGACATCTCCGGTATCGGCCGCAAAGGGCAACGCTGAAGCCACGCCATTGTCGAAATGCCGGCCGAACTGGCGTGTGGCGCGGATGGCATCGATACGCGCCTGCGTGAGCGGCGGCACTACCGCGAACTGCCATTCGGGGCGCGTGGCGGCAAACGCCACGCCCTGCGGCGATAGCAGCACCATGGGCAGGCCCGCGCGCTTGAGCAGCAGGTCCACCGGCTCAAAACCCACCTTGAACATCACCACACCGATGATGTTGCTCGATGGCGTGTCGCTTTCATAGAGTGGCGCTGCGTAGTACAGCCCACGCTCCTGGGTATTGCTGCCAATGGCGGCATACACACTGTTGGCGCCCTGGATGGCCTGCTGGAAGTACGGGCGGAATGCAAGGTTCAGGCCCGTGGATCGTTCGCCAGGCGTCTCGTGCGCTACCACGGTGCCATCGGCAGACATTACGTACACGCCTTGCACCAGAAAGCGCCCGCGCGCCACGGCCAGGCGGGACAGTGCCTCGGGGTGGTCAGGGGACAAACGGCCCAGCGCCATGTCCTTGAGCAAAGGCTCGCTCAGGCCCATCAGCGATACCGCCCCGAGCATGGAGCCGCCAGTGGTCTGGGCTTGCAGGGCATCTGCCGTCTGGTGCAACACGCGTGAACGCTCGGTCGCTCGCTCGCCCGCTCGCCAGTGCTGCGCACCCTGCACCACCAGCACTGCGCCGATCAATGCCAGGGCCACCACCAGCAGCAGGCCACGGATGCCGGGGGCGTTACGGTCCACGAGCTTGTCAAACCACATGCCTACGCCCTTGCCACGCAGGCCAGCCACACCGCAGACGTACCGTCAACCAGCGGGATACAGCAATGCATCGATAGCCTCCGCCGGCCCAGGCCTTCCAAACAGATACCCCTGGAACCCCTCGCACCCGTGCAGCCTCAGGAACGACAGCTGCCCCGTCGTCTCCACCCCCTCCGCCACCACCTCCAAATCCAGGCTCTTGGCCAGCGCCAGGATCGTCCGCACGATCGCCGCGTCGTTCGGGTCCGTCAGCACGTCCCGCACGAAGCTCTGGTCGATCTTCACCTGGTCCAGCGGCAGGCGCTTGAGGTAGGACAGGGACGAGTAGCCGGTGCCGAAGTCGTCCAGCGCAAACCCCACGCCTTCGCTCTTGAGCTGCACCATGCGCGCGATGGTGTCTTCGATGTCGCCCAGCAGCAGGCTTTCGGTGAGTTCGAGCTTGAGTTGCCGGGGGTCTGCGTTGCGGTTCTTCAAGGTTTGCAGCACTTCGGCCACGAAGCCGGGTTGCCGGAATTGGCGGGCACTGACGTTGACGGAGATGGACAGGTGGGCGGTGTCTGGGTGCTGGCTCCAGCGCTGCAGTTGTTCGCAGGCGGTCTGGAGCACGTATTGGCCCAGGGGGAGGATGAGGCCGGTCTGTTCTGCCAGGGGGATGAAGTCGCCGGGGCTGATCATGCCGCGCTGGGGGTGGCGCCAGCGCACCAGGGCTTCTGCGCCCAGCAGGCGGGCGTGGTGGTCCACGACGGGCTGGTAGTGCACGAGCAACTCGCCCCGGGCCAGGCCCTGGCGCAGGTCGGCTTCGAGGTTGGAGCGGGCGTTGACGGCCGCCTGCATGTCGGGGTCGAAGAAGCGCTGGGTGTTGCGTCCTGCGGCTTTGGCCTGGTACATGGCCAGGTCGGCGCGCTTCAAGAGTTCGTCCACGGTGAGGCGTTCGTCGCCAAAGAGGGTGATGCCGATGCTGGGGGTGCTGTAGTGCTGGGCGCCGTCCAGGTCAAAGGGCTGGTTCAGGCTGGCCAGGAGTTTTTCGGCGACGGTTTCTGCCTGGGTGGCGGCGTTTTGCAGGTCGGGGGCCAGGGCTTCGAGCATGACGACGAATTCGTCGCCGCCGAAGCGGGCCACGGTGTCGGCTTCGCGCACGCTGCCCACCAGGCGGGCGGCGACCTGGGCCAGGAGCTGGTCGCCCATGTCGTGGCCCAGGGTGTCGTTGAGGTCTTTGAAGTTATCGAGGTCGATGAACAGCAGGGCCCCGAGGTTCCTGGTGCGCTGGCAGGCGGCGATGGAGCGTTGCAGGCGGTCCAGCAGCAGGCGGCGGTTGGGCAGGCCCGTGAGCGCGTCGTAGAACGCCAGGCGTTCGATCTCCTGTTCTGCCAGCTTGCGATCGGTGATGTCCATGGTGAAGCCATGGGACACCACCGAGCCATCGGCCTCGCGGTGTGGAATGGCGTTGGTCATGTGCCAGCGCACGCTCCCGTCATTCATCCGCACACGGTATTCGCACTGCCAGGGCACCAGCTTGCGCACCGACATCATGGCCGAGCGCTGCACCAGCGGCAGGTCTTCGGGCACCACGCGGTGCATGAGCACACCGTGGTCAGCCGTGACCTCGTGCGGTTCCACGCCCATGAATTCGCGCACGGCATCGCTGATGTACTGCACGCTGGTGCCACCATCGGTATGCAGCCGGTATTCGTAGATGAAGCCGGGGATGCGGCTGGCAATGCGCTGAATGAACAAGAGTTGTTCACGCAATTGCTCCGCAGCGCGGTGCTCGTCCGTCACATCCTGCACCACCCCCATGACGACCTGCACGCCATCGCGCGGCAGCGTGCGTTGAACCCGCGAACGCATCCAGCGCACTTCGCCATCTGGCCGGCGCCAGCGGTACTCCACATCCAGGCCAGATCCCCGTTCTCGGATCTTGTCGAACACGTGCCGGTCTTCCGGCAGGATGCCACTCACCGCGCGCTCCGGGTCCACCCATTCCTGCTGCTCAAACCCGGCGATGTTGCACAGCCCGGGCGACCAGAGCAGCACCGTTTCGCCCGGGTCTTCAATGCGCCGCCAATGGCCAGTGCGCGCCAGGCTCTCCATGGTGTTGAACACGTCGGTCTGCTCGCGCAACTCGCGCCGCACTTCTTCCAGCGCACGCTCGGATGCGGCCAGTGATACCCGCAGATTTTCGGCTTCAGAGGCATCGCGCACCGTGACAACGATGCAGTCATTGGTCACGCGGCGGGCCGACAAGTCCCAGGCCAGCAACAGCCGACCGGGCTCGCGCACCACCTGGCGGCACTCCAGCGGAGCCCCCACGCGCACCACGCCGAGCAACTGGTCCAGCAGCGGCGTGTTGGCCAGCAGGTCAAACACCTCGGACGCATCCACGCCCGGATGCCGTACCGCTCCCAACCCTGGCATGCGCCGTGCCGCCGCGTTGGCGGCCAGCAGCAGCAGGCGGCCGTCTTGCAGACGAAACTCCATGAGCGCCACCGGCACCGCGTCCACCAGCGCTTGAAGGCGCGCCTGCGCCATGGGCTCAATGAGGCCTTCCCCGGCAGGGGCGAGGAGGTCGGTCAACAGTTCGGACGAAATCACGGTCGCTCTGAAGCCTCTGAATCCTGGGGTTGAAACACCAACTCTCGACGGAGGGTGGCTCCGTTCAGGGTCAAGCTGCCAGCATACAGCCAAGAGTATGTCAAAACGTAACATCTTGGCAGAACGCAGTGGAATTGCCCAGGGGGAAACCCGATGATCGAACTGCTACAGTCCACGCCTCATTCCTGCCACCCCCTGCATGTCCGACACGCTCGAACACCACACACCCATGATGCAGCAGTACCTGGCCCTCAAGGCCGGGTACCCCGAGACGCTTCTGTTCTACCGCATGGGCGACTTCTACGAGGTCTTCTGGCAGGACGCCGAGAAGGCCGCGCGCCTGCTCGACATCACGCTCACACAGCGCGGCCAGTCGGGCGGCCAGCCGGTGGTGATGGCCGGTGTGCCCTTCCACGCTCTGGAGAACTATCTGGCGCGCCTGATCAAGATGGGCGAGTCGGTGGCGATTGCCGAGCAGGTGGGCGAGGTGGGCGCCAACAAGGGCCCGGTGGAGCGCAAGGTGGTGCGCGTGGTCACACCCGGCACGCTGACCGACACCGAACTGCTGTCCGACAAATCCGAATCGCTGCTGATGGCTGTGCACCAGGCGCCCCGCGCGCGCTGTGGTTTGGCGTGGCTCAGCGTGACGCAGGGCCGCGTGTACCTGGCCGAATGTGCGCACGACGAACTGGGCGCCTGGCTGGCCCGCGTGGCGCCCAGCGAACTGATCTACAGCGCAGGCGTGACCGAGCGCTTTGAACAACAACTGCAGGTGCTGCGCCAAGGCGGCGCCTTCACCTGCCCCATGAGCCTGCGACCCGACTGGCAGTTCGACAGTGCCCTGGGCGAGCGCAAGCTGCTCGAAAACCTGGGCGCGGCCAGCCTCCAGGCCTGGGGTGCACACGAATTGGGCGAGGCCCACGCCGCCGCTGCCGGGCTGCTGACCTACGCCGAGCACACGCAGGGCCGCACCCTCACCCACGTGCACAGCGTGCAGGTGCAGCGCAACGACGACCTCATCGACCTGCCCGCCACTACTCGGCGCAACCTGGAACTCGTCAAGACCCTGCGCGGCGACGATGCGCCCACGCTGTTTTCGCTGCTCGACACCTGCATGACCGGCATGGGCAGCCGACTGCTCAAGACCTGGCTGCTGGAGCCGCGCCGCGACCGCGCCGAGGCACGCCAGCGGCTCTCGGCCACCACGGCCTTGCGGGGCGCGGGCGGTGCAGGCGGCGGTGCGGGTCCCTGGTCCACACTGCGCAGTGAACTCAAGGGCGTGAGTGATGTGGAACGCATCACCGCCCGCATTGCGCTGCGCCAGGTGCGCCCGCGCGAACTGGTCGCGCTGGGCAAAACGCTACAAAAATCAGAGCTGCTTGCGCTGAACGGAAAGGCACCAGAGCCCTTTTTGATGCAAATTTTCAGCCACCTGCAACCACCCGAGGGTTGCATGGCACTGCTGCAGACCGCGATTGCCGAAGAGCCCGCCGCCCTGGTGCGCGACGGCGGCGTGATCGCCAACGGCTTCGACACCGAGCTGGACGAGCTGCGCGCCATCCAGACCAACTGCGACGCCTTCCTGCTGGACCTGGAAACCCGTGAGAAAGCCCGCACCGGCATCCCCAACCTGCGCGTGCAGTTCAACAAGGTGCACGGCTTCTACATCGAGGTCACCAGCAGCCATGTCGAGAAGGTGCCTGATGACTACCGCCGCCGCCAGACGCTGAAGAACGCCGAGCGCTTCATCACACCCGAACTCAAGGCGTTTGAAGACAAGGCCCTGTCGGCCAGCGAACGCGCGCTGGCGCGCGAGAAGTGGCTGTACGAACAGATCCTGGACCAACTGCAGCCCCACATTCCGCAGCTGACCCGCTTGGCGCAGGCGCTGGCCACACTGGATGTGCTGTGCACGCTGGCAGAGCGCTCGCTCACCCTGAACTGGTGTGCGCCGCAGTTCGCGCCGGAGCCCTGCATCGAAATCGAAGGGGGCCGCCACCCGGTGGTCGAAGCCCGTCTGGCCGAAACATCGAGCGGCAGCTTCATTGCCAACCACACGCGCCTGAACGCCAACACGCGCATGCAGATCATCACCGGCCCCAACATGGGCGGTAAATCGACCTACATGCGGCAGGTCGCGCTCATCGTGCTGCTCGCCAGCATGGGCAGCCATGTGCCAGCCGCGAGCTGCCGCCTGGGGCCCATCGACGCCATCCACACCCGCATCGGCGCGGCGGACGACCTGGCCAATGCGCAGTCCACGTTCATGCTGGAAATGACCGAGGCCGCGCAGATATTGCACGCCGCCACGCCCCACAGCCTGGTGCTGATGGACGAGATCGGCCGGGGCACCAGCACGTTCGACGGCCTGGCGCTGGCCAGCGGCATTGCCACCCATCTGCACGACAGGACCCGCGCCTTCACGCTGTTTGCCACGCACTATTTCGAGTTGACCGAGCTGCCCGCCAAGGCCCGCCACGCGATCAACATGCATGTGAGCGCCACCGAGTCCGGCACCGACATCGTGTTCCTGCACGAGATCCAGCCCGGCCCGGCCAGTCGCAGCTACGGGATTCAGGTGGCCAAGCTGGCGGGCATGCCATCGCCCGTGCTGCACCACGCCCGCCATGCGCTGGCCGCGCTCGAAGAGCGCGCGGGCGAGGATGAGTTGCAAGTGGACCTGTTCGCCGCGCCCGAGGTGCCCGAGAGCGCGGGCGCCAGCCCTCTCGAGGCCGCACTGGCCGGCATCAACCCCGACGCCCTGAGCCCGCGCGAAGCGCTGGATGCGCTGTACCAGCTCAAGAAGATGGCAGGCTGAAGCGACGCCCACCCCGGCTGCGCTGAAGGCTGCTGATCGGGCTCTGAGCACACCGCCAGCGCATTTTTGAGTCCCAGGGGCATCAGGCGCTAGTGCTACATGCCCTGATTGCTATCAATTTTGAATATCCGCCCCCCACAACAGCTGGGGGCCGCCTGCAGGGCACACAGGCCGCCCATGCCACAGGCGACTAAACTCGCGGGTTACCTCCAAACAACAACCCCCATTGCTCCATGACGTACTGCGTCGCCATCAAACTCAACGCCGGGCTGGTTTTCCTGTCCGATTCCCGCACCAATGCCGGCCTGGACCAGATCAGCTCATTTCGCAAGATGATGGTCTACGAGAAGGCGGGTGACCGCTTCATGGTGCTGCTGTCGGCGGGCAACCTGTCCATCTCGCAATCGGTGCGAGAGATCTTGCAGACCGAGCAGATCAAGGACGGCGAGTCGGGCGAAGCCATCACCATCTGGAATGCCAAAAGCATGTTCGACGCCGCCCGCGTGCTCGGCGCCGCCGTGCGCCACGTGCACGAGCGCGACGGCGCGGCCCTCAAGCGCTCGGGCGTGGACTTCAATGTGTCCATGGTGTTTGGCGGCCAGATCAAGGGCGAGGGCATGCGCCTGTTCCAGGTGTACTCGGCAGGCAACTTCATCGAGGCCACGTCCGAAACACCGTACTTCCAGGTTGGCGAATCCAAATATGGCAAACCCGTGCTCGACCGCGTGCTCACGCCCGAGACCCCGCTGGACGAGGCTGCCAAGTGCGCGCTGGTGTCGATGGACAGCACGCTCAAGTCCAACCTGTCGGTGGGCCTGCCGCTGGACCTGGTGGTGTACGAGGTGGACCGCTTTGCCACCGACAAGGTCATCTGCATCGACGAGAACAACCCGTACTTTCGGATGCTGCACGACAGCTGGGGACAAAAGCTGCGCCAGGTGTTCGACAGCATCGAAGACCCCGCCTGGACCGGCGGCGCTACCGAGGTGCCGATCATGGTCAGCCCGGCGCGCAGCAAGCCACTCAAGAAGATCACCAACCATACCGACCGGCTGATCTGACGCCCTGCAGGCCAGCGCACCCCACGGCACCCGGCCGCGTGCGCGCCTGCACCACGGCCCCGCCACCCCGCCATGCCCTCCATGCTCCCCATCGTTTTCTCGCACGCCAACAGCTTTCCGGCCAGCACCTACCGCGTGCTGTTCAAGCACCTCAAGACCCGGGGTTTTGAAGTCAGCGCGGTCGAACGCTATGGCCACGACCCGCAGTACCCGGTGACCAGCAACTGGCCACACCTGGTGCAGCAGCTGGCCGACTTTGCAACGGTGCAGGTGCAGCGCCTGGGCCAGCCGGTGTTTCTGGTGGGACATTCGCTGGGCGGCTTTTTGAGCGTGATGGCCGCCGCCCGCAACCCCGAACTGGTGCGCGGCGTACTGCTGATCGACTCGCCCCTCATTGGCGGCTGGAAGGCCAACGTGGTCAGCGTGGCCAAGCGCACCCAGGTGGTGGGTTCGATATCGCCGGGCCGGGTGAGCCGCCAGCGGCGGTTCAGCTGGGCCAGCAACGAAGAGGCGCTGGAGCACTTTCGCAAGAAGAAGGCTTTTGCACGCTGGCACCCCGATGTGTTGCACGATTACATCACCTACGGCCTGCAAGACCAGGACGGCAAGCGGGTGCTGGGCTTTGACCGCGCGGTGGAAACCGCCATCTACAACACCCTGCCGCACAACCTGGGCCGCCTGCTGAGCAAGCACCCGCTGCAGTGCCCGGCCGCCTTCATCGGCGGGCGCGATTCCGAAGAGATGAAGCAGGTCGGCATGGCCATGACGCTGCGTGTCACCGAGGGCCGCACCATGATGCTGGACGGCAGCCACCTGTTTCCCATGGAGCAGCCCGTGGCCACTGCAGCAGCCATTGAAGCAGCGCTGCTCAACCTGGCCATGCTCACGCCCCGCCAGACTTAAGTCGTACTGGCAGATCCCCGCGCAGGGTCGCCTGCGTTCCGCTTACCACCAAATTCGGATCGCAGGGCGCGAAAAAACGCCCCACACCGCCCCCGGATCAGGGCAAACAGGGGACACACACGCCGCGCCAATCCCCTACACTGGCGAAATTGTTACAGCGTGATACACCCGACATGTCTGCACAGCCCCCGACGGCCGGGCGCCTGCCCGCGCTCAGCTTTGCCTTGCTGGCCGCCTTTGTCATCGCAACAGCGGTGCGCACCCACAATGACACCACCATCGCCATCGTCATCGCCTCGGTACTGATGTTCGCCTGCTGCTGGACCAGTGCAGCGCATCTGCTGGGCACCCGCGCTGCCCTGCAGTTTGTGTTGATCGCGGTCAGCCTGGGCTGGTTTGCCGAACAGATGGGCTCCAGCCGGGGCTGGTTCTTTGGGCACTACACCTACACCGATGTGCTGGGCCCTCGTCTGCTGGACGTGCCACTGGTCATTCCGATGATGTGGTTTGCACTGACGTATGCGGGCTATGTGATCAGCAACCTCATCGTCTGGCAATCGGCGGTGGACGGCGCTCCTGGCCTGGGCAACGCCGCCATGCTGTCATTTCTGGCTGCCATGATCGTGACCGCGTTCGACCTGGGCGCAGACCCCTACTTTGTTTACACCCTCAAGGCGTGGATCATGGCCAAGACCGATGGGGCCTGGTTTGGCGAAACCGTGCAGGGCTTTTTCGGCTGGGTGTTCGTGGCCTTTGTGATCATCTTCAGCTTTCGCATGTCGGTGCGCCAGCTCCCCTTGCAACCCGCCAGCCCCTTCCTGCGACGCCACGCCATGGTGCCGCTGACCATCTACGCGGCTGGCATGGTGTTCCAGATGATTCTGGGCAGCCCGGTGGAAATCCGGACCATTGCCGCCTTTGCCATGGGGATCCCGCTGCTCTGCGCGCTGGCGGGCTTCCAACGCTGGCGCGCACCGGGTAAGGTCGCGGCATGACCAGCAAGCCCCACAACCCTCTGCTGCCAGCTGCCGATCTGGCACCCATGCAGCACCACGCCGACCCCCTGGCCGACGCTACGATTGCCAGGATCCTTGGGGCCTGGCCCCCCGGCGACGTCGCCGCCGACGCTCCGCAATGGGCGCACACCAACACGGTGAACCTGCTGTTCAGCCAGTGGACCGACAACGCGACGCTGGCCACCTGGCAGGCAACCGAAGGCCCGGTGCAGGTGGGGGATGGTGACAAGGCCGCCAAAGGCTATGTGACCGCCGAGATGGCCAAGGCGCTCAACGACTATGTGCAGGCGGCGCAGGTGCTGCCGCCCTGGGCCGATGCCCGCAAGATCGAGCGTGCCGAAAAACTCTTCATGGACCACGGTGCGCTGTCTTGCATCCTGCTGTTCTGTGCCAGTCTGCCCGAGTGTTATGTGGTCCCGGACCTGTCGAGCGTGTTGCACACGACCGGCCAGCTGGAACAGAACACCGAATACCGCATCCGTTCCACAGCGGCCATGATCTTCCCGGTGATGCTGCACAGAGGCCTCAGCCCACGGGGTGCCGGTGTGGCACAGGTGCTCAAGGTGCGGTTGATCCACGCCACGGTGCGCAATCTCATCCTGCACGGCAGCCCCGAACATGCCATCGCGCAATGGAAGGCTGGCGGAGACGGCCTGGTGGTGGCGCGTGCAGCCCCCGCTGGTGGTGGCCGGTCCGTCATGTACCAGACCCTGTATGCACGTGGCTGGAATCTGGCCGCCAAAGGTCTGCCCTGCAACCAGGAGGAGCTGGCCTATACGCTGCTGACCTTCGGCTACGTGTTCCTGCGCAGCATGCGTCGGCTGGGTCTCGGTCTGCCGCCCGGCGACGAAGAAGCCTACCTGCACGCCTGGAACGTGGTGGGTCACGTTCTTGGCATCGACCGCTCCCTGATGGTGGAAACGATGGCGCAGGGCGATGCACTGATGGCACTGATGCAGGCCCGTGGCCGCGCCGAGCCGGTCACGCCCGACCCGCGCCCGGCCCTGGGGCAGGCCCTGATGCAGACCATGGCCAACGCGCTGCCCTGGCGCATCGTCAAGCCCTTCCCGCAGCTCATGACCCGCTACCTGTGCGGGCGAGAAACCGCCGAGGACCTGGGGTTGAATCAGCCCGTGCCGTGGCTGTCGGCCTTGCTGTTCTGGTGCGTTCTGCTGCTGGCCCGCGCCATCGATGCGGTGGTGGGTTTGCTGCTGCCGCGTTTTTCGATCGTGCGCATGCTCACGCGGGCGCTGGGCTACCACTTCATGAGCCGGGTGCTGATGAGCCAGACGCGCCCGCTGCAACTGCCCACCGAACTGCTCAATCAGGTGGACACCGTGGTGCACAGCTGGAGCGACGACCCCCATGCCCCCGGCTGGCTCAACCGCATCGAGGATCGGCTGACCACCTCTGGCAGCTGGAGCCGGGGCCTGGCTGGCAAGGCAAAGCCCGCGCAGGCGGGCCAGACAGGCCAGGCACAGCAAGCCACATCGCCCTAGCCACCACGCCAATGCAACCGCTGCCGCGCAACCTTCCGATGCTGGCCCGCTTGCGGTGCATGTGTTGCGGCGTGGCAACGTGGGTGCTGTGTCTGCTGGTACTCCTGGCTGCAACCTTGCCCCGGAGCGCACAGGCGGGCGAACCCTTGGTGCTCACACAGGACAGACCGCAGGTGGATGCCTGGGAGGCCATCACCCTCAAGGCAGACCCCACCTACGAGCTCTCGGTACAGGACATGCTGGACCGCCTGGACGAGTTCAAGGCTCCAGCACGGAGCAACAACTCGCTGGGCGTACACAAGGCGGCCATGTGGCTGCATATCCCCCTGGTTGCGCCCGAGGCGCCGCGCACCCCGTGGGTGGTCAACATTGGCTACAGCTCGCTCAGGGCCGATTTGTACCTGGCCCGGGGTGGCAAGCTGCTCCAGCAGGCCCGAGCACGCCAGTCCGATCCAGCGCAGCTGGCTGGCCGCACGCCTGCGATGGCCTTCGACCTGCAGCCGGGGCAACGTTACGACCTGCTGATACGGGTCCAGGCCACCGGCCCGCTGATTCTGCCCATCACGGTCAGCGAAATGCCCATTCACCTGCGCCAGGCCTTGCGCGAACAGATGCTGCAGGGCCTGCTCAACGGGCTGGCCTTCTGCCTCTTCGCGTACAGCCTGATCCAGTGGGTCACGCAGCGTGATCGCATGTTCGGCTTTTATGCGTTGGTGGTGCTGGGCAGTGCGGGCTTTTCGCTGCAGTTCTTTGGCGTCGGCCCGCAGTATCTGTGGCCCGATAACCCGTGGATGGACCGGTATTCGGGACCGGCAGCAGGGCTGATGGCGCTGGCGGGATCGTTTCTGTTCCTGGGCCACACGCTGGCCGGCGACACTCCTGGCAGCCGGTATGCGCGCACCATGCGGTTGGGCGCGGCAGTCACCGCAGCGGTCTGTATCGCGTTGGTGGTGGGCTGGTTGACCGTGCCCCTTGCCATTGCCTTCATGAGTCTGGCGGGGGCCCTCCCCTCGCTCATCAGCCTGCCTGCCGCCATGGCGCGAGTGCGGCACAAGGACCCCATTGGCGCCACCCTGCTGGTGGCGTGGATCGCCTTTGGCGTGGCCGCCGGAATGATGGTGTGCCTGGTGCAAGGCTGGATCCCTGCCAATTTCTGGACACTGCACTCGTTCCAGATTGGCGCCACGCTGGACATGCTGCTGTTCTTCCGCGTGATGGGCTTGCGCGCCCGTGCGGCCCAGGCACAGGCCCAGGAGGCCATGCGCGAGCGGGATCTGATGCAGTCACTGGCCAACACCGATCCACTCACCGGCCTGAGCAACCGGCGCGGCCTGCAGCATGCTTTGCACGCTGCGCTGACCCATTGTTCCCCGCAGCGGCTGGTCGCGGTCTATTTGATGGACCTGGATGGATTCAAGCCCGTCAACGACGCGCACGGCCACGATGTGGGCGACGACCTGCTGGTGGCCGTGGGCCACCGCCTCCTGGCCAATGTGCGGCACCAGACCGACCTGGTCGCTCGGCTCGGCGGTGACGAATTCATCATCATGGCCCGCGACCTGGCCACGCCCGAGCAGGCGGAGGACCTGGGCCGCTCGCTCCTGCGGGCCTTTGAGCACCCTTTTACGCTGAGCCATCTGCGCATCCAGGTGGGCCTGACCATCGGGTACGCGCTGGCCCCCCTCGACAGTGACGACCCACAGGGCCTACTGCGGCATGCAGACGCCGCGATGTACGCGGGCAAACAAGGCGGCAAGCACTCGGTGCGGCGCATCCCCGCCACGGCAGCACTGGCATGACGACGATGCATCGCAACGCCCTGCTCCCCGGCCGGCCGACACCCTGGCGCCCCCTGCTGTGGCTGCTGGTGCTGGCACTGTGGCAGGTGCTGGCCCTGCCCACTGCGCGTGCCGCTGAACCCAGCCCGCTCGTGCTGCCAGCCGATGCCCGCCCGGTCAACGTCTGGTCGGTGGCCACCATGCTGGCCGACCCATCTTTGCAATGGGGCGTGCAAGATGCACTGGAACGCTTGCATGACTTTGCAGAGCCCCCCAGCCGTGGCGGCAGCCTGGGTGTGCGCAAGGAAGCCATCTGGCTGCGCGTGCCGCTGATGTCCCGCGTGGCGTCGGGCAATGAATGGATCGTGAACATCGATTTTGCGGTGCTCAACGAAGTCGACATCTACCTGACCCAGCAAGGCCGGCTGACTCAACACGCTGCGCTGGGCAACCTGCGCCCCTATTCCGAGCGCCCGCTGCGGGGCCGCACCCCAGCGATGACGCTGGACCTGGCGGCCGACACTCCCTATGAACTGCTGATCCGCGTGCAGACCTCGGGCGCGATGATCGTGCCCATCACCCTGAGCAAGGCACCCTACCTGGTGCACCGGTCGCTGCGTGAGCAGATGTTCCAGGGCGTGCTGGCCGGGCTGGCCCTGTGCCTGGTGGTCTACAGCTTCACCCAGTGGGTCAGCCAGCGCGAAAAGCTGTTTCTCTACTACTGCATGCTGGTGGTGGGCAGTGCCGGGTTCTCGCTGCAGTTCTTCGGCGTTGGCACCCAGTTCCTCTGGAGCGATCGGCTCTGGATCGAAGTTCACGCAGCAGGGGCGGCGGGGCTGCTGGCCATTGCGGGCTCGTTCCTGTTCATGGGCCATGCGCTGATGGGCCACATGCCACACAGCCGGTTCCTGAGGGTGATGCAGGCGGGAGCAGTGCTGAGCCTGGTGCTGCTCGCAGCCTTCCTGGTCGATCTGATCAACACACGGACCACCACCGCCATCATCAGCGTCCTGGGCCCCCTACCCTCTCTCATCAGCCTGCCCATCGCCGTAGCGCGGGCACGCCGGGGGGACTCCGTCAGCACCACGTTGCTCGCGGCCTGGGTTGCGTACTTCACGGCGGCCGTGACCATGGTGTGCCTGGTGCAAGGCCTGCTGCCAGTCAACTTCTGGACGCTGCACTCCTTCCAGCTCGGCGCAGCGGCTGACATGCTGCTGTTCCTGCGGGTGCTGGGTCAACGCTCTGCCGCCTTGCGCCACGCGGCCTCTGAAGCGCTGCGCGAGCGCGACACTATGCGCTCGCTGGCCTACACCGACTCACTGACCGGGCTGTGCAACCGCCGCGGCATGCAAATGGCGCTGCAATCGGCGCTGGCGCAGGCCAGCCCCCAACGGCTGGTAGCGCTCTACCTGATGGACCTGGACGGTTTCAAACCGGTCAACGACACCTACGGCCACGATGTGGGCGACGACCTGCTGGTGGCGGTGGGCCACCGGCTGGAGGCCAATGTGCGACAGCACACCGACCTGGTGGCAAGGCTGGGCGGGGACGAATTCATTGTCATGGCGCGCGAACTGGCCACCCCCGAACAAGCCCAGGAACTGGGGCGGGCCTTGCTGCATGCATTTGAAAAGCCATTCCGGCTGAGCCACCTCTCCATCCAGGTGGGCCTGACCATCGGCTACGCGCTGGCACCGCTGGACAGTGACGATGCACAGCACCTGGTCCGGCTCGCGGATGCAGCCATGTATGCAGGCAAGGAGAGTGGCAAACACTGCATCCGCCGCAACCCGGGCGAACTGGCGCTGGCCTCATGACGTACACGCGCTTGAGTGGGTTTGTGCATCGCCCGGTTCTTGCCAGCTGGTGGCGAGTGGCCTGCCTGCTGTCGGCACTGTGTCTTCTGCTGGCAGCCCTACCGACCAGTGCGCGGGCAGCCCCTCTCGAACTGCGGGATGACCTGCTTTCCATCGAGGCCTGGCCCGCCGTCACTGTGCTGCCAGACCCCTCCGGCACCCTGCTCGTGAATGATGTCCTTGCGGAGTTGTCACGCTTTCAGGCCCCACCCGGCACCAGCGGTACCCTGGGCGTGCGGGCCGAGCCGGTGTGGGTGCGCATCCCGGTCACCGTGCCCGTTTCATCCAGCGGCCTGTGGGTGCTGGACATCGACTACCCCGTGCTGCAACGCATCGAGGTGTACCTGGCTGCAGACGGCCATGTGACCCAGCAGGCCACGCTGGGCAGCATGCAGCCTTACACCCAGCGCCCGCTGCGCAGCCGCACCCATGCACTGCCCCTGGCCATGTTGCCCGGACACACCTACGACCTGCTGCTGCGCGTGGAGACCCGGGGTGCAATGGTGCTGCCCATCACACTGAACAAGCCCACCACCTGGCACAGCAAGGCTCTGAACGAGCAGATGCTGCAAGGCATCCTTACTGGGCTGGCGCTGTGCCTGCTGATCTACAGCCTGGCGCAGTGGCTCAATCTGCGCGACGTGCTGTTCATACAGTACGCACTGCTCATTGCGGGGAGCCTGCTGTTTTCGCTGCACCTGTTCGGCCTGGGCACGCAGTACCTGTGGCGCGATATGCCATGGGTGGAGTTGCATGCAGCCAGTCTGGCTGCGCTCACGGCCACCTGCGGCTCCTTTCTCTTCATCAGCCAGGCCTTGGCGGGTGACAGGCCCCGCAGCTGGCTGCTGCGCAGCATGCGTGGCGGCGCAGTGCTGTGCGTGGTGCTGGCTGCTCTGTATGCACTTGACCTGCTCAGCACCCGCGCAGTGACAGGCATCGTCAGCATCCTGGGGCTGGTGCCAGCGCTCATGGGCATTCCGGGGGCGGTGCGCCGCGCAAGGCTGGGCGACCCGGTGGGCTCCACCCTGCTGCTCGCCTGGCTGTTGTATTTTTTGGCCACCGCCACGGTCATTGGCGTGATCCAGGGTTGGGTGCCGGTGAACTTCTGGACCTTGCACTCGTTCCAGTTTGGCGCCACGCTGGACATGCTGCTTTTCATGCGTGTGCTGGGCTTGCGCACCAAGGCGCTGCGGTTGGAGGCGCTGGACGCCAACCGCGAGCGCGACGTGATGCGCTCACTCGCCCACACCGATCCGCTCACCGGCCTGCCCAACCGGCGCGGGCTCAATATCTCACTCGCATCGGCCCTGTCGCGCTGTAGCGCAGAAAAAATGCTGGCTGTGTACGTGATGGACCTCGACGGATTCAAGCCCGTCAACGATCAGCATGGCCACGACGTGGGCGACGAGCTGCTCGTGGCCGTGACCCGGCGCCTGCAAGGCCATGTGCGCCAAAGTGACCTGGTGGCTCGCCTGGGTGGCGACGAGTTCGTGGTGATGGCTGGACAGCTGCACAGCCTGCAGCAGGCGCAAGAGCTGGGCCACAAACTGCTGGATGCATTCCGCTCACCGTTTTCACTGAACAACGTGCAGGTGGAGATCGGTCTGACCATTGGGTATGCCATCGCGCCGCACGACAGCACCGACGCCATTGGCCTGCTCAAGCTGGCCGATGCCGCCATGTACAGCGGCAAACAGGGCGGCAAGTTCTGCCTGCGGCGCAACACGGGCGACCTCGCGCTGTCCTCGTCCTGAGATCGTTTTCACGATCCAGAGGTGGCTGCCCAGCAGCGGGCTGAAAGACACGCCTGCCATTTCCCTCTGGTCAAAGCGCTCCTGCTCCGGTACACCCGGGGCTTCGCAACTTCCTGAAGGATCGCTCGCCATGGCCCATCGCAAAAGTTCGGCCCGTCTCGCCAAAGACGCACGCGTCGCGCACTTTTTATCTTTGGCGGAAAAACAGTCGGCGTTGAGCGCTGCGCAGGCCAGCACGCCGGTGCTCACATGGGAGGCGGTGGCCGCTCTGGAGGCGCGCATCGTAGGGCGCATCGTGCTGCCCTCCAGCCCCGACTACAACGCAGCGCGGCAGGAGTCAAACCCCGCCTTCCAGTCGTATCCGGAGATCATCGTCTTCTGCGCCTGCGAGAACGATGTGCTGGAGTGCCTGGCCGTAGCCCGCACCTATGGCGTGTGGGTGGCCGTGCGTTGTGGTGGCCACAGCACTGCGGGCTACTCGGTCAACAGCGGCATGGTGGTGGACCTGAGCGACTTGCAGGGCGTGGTGCTGGACCCTGCACGCGAACGCGTGCACGTGCTGCCGGGCACCGACTTCGACCACTTTAACGGCGCCATGAACCACACCGGCTGGCACGTGCCCACGGGCGCCTGTGGCAGCGTGTGCGTGGGGGGCTTTGTACAAGGTGGCGGCTACGGCTACACATCGCGCGCGTTCGGCATCCAGAGTGACCTGGTCGATTCCTTCCGTGTGGCGCTGGCCGACGGCACCATCGTCACCGCCAGCGCGCAGGAGCATTCCGACCTTTACTGGGCCCTGCGCGGCGGCACGGGCGGCAACTTTGGCGTGGTGCTGCAGGTGACCTACCGCATGCAGCGGCTGGACCAGGTCTGGGCCTGGGCCATCAGCTGGGACGCCATTCACGCGGCCCAGGTGCTCACGCTGATGCAGGCCGGCTACATGAAGACCGGTGCGCCCGACGCATTGGGCTACATGATGAACCTGGGCTTCCAGAACGGTGTGCCGGTGTACATGGTGCAGGGCATGTTCTGCGGCAGCCGCGAGGACGGGCTGGCAGCCATTGCACCGCTGATGGCCATCCCCAGCGCGCAGCTGCTGGTGGACAAGACCGGCACCTATCCGGACATGAACGTGTGGCTGGAAGACCACCCCTACACCCTGCCCGACAACCTGCCGGACGGGATCGCCGAAACCAAGGCCAGCGGATACATCAACACCCGGCTCTCGCCCGCCGACTGGCAGCGCATCATCGACTACTTCAAGACGTCACCCAACCCCTGGTCGTTGGCCTATCTGGAGCCCTATGGCGGCGCCATCAACCGCTACCCGGTGGCCGACAGCGCCTTTGTGCATCGCAATGTCGACGCCGACCTGGTGGTGGATGTGTTCTGGCGCAACCCGGCGGAGCGCGCCCAGATGGAAGCCTGGCTCGACGGCTTCATGCAGCTCGTGCGGCCCTTCCTGAACGGCCACGTGTACCAGAACTACCCGGATGCGCGGCTGGCCGACTTTGCCTCCGCCTACTGGGGCCCGGCCTACCCGCAGCTTCAGCGGATCAAGGCGGCCTACGACCCCGGCAACTTCTTCCACTTCCAGCAAAGCATCCGGCTGCCGTGATGCCGTGCCCCTGCTCTGCGGGGGCGCCGAGGGAGGAAAAGGGCTCAGGCTGTCAACGCGTAATGCAGACGGCCCTTACCCGCCCGTTTGGCAGCGTACATGGCCTGGTCGGCACGGTTCATCAGCGCGTCGATGTCTCCCTCCAGCGGAGGGTACACCGCCACACCAATGCTGGCGCCAATGCGCAGCTCGCGCCCGTCCACCGTCATGCCCTGCTGCAGGGCGTCGATGATGCGGTGGCCGATGGTGTCGGTCACTTCGCGGGTCACCTCGTGGTCCAGCATCACCAGAAACTCATCACCGCCCAGCCGCGCCATGGTGTCACCCGCGCGCACCGTGCTGGCGATGCGCTGGGCCACGATGCGCAGCACCTCGTCGCCCGCGCGGTGGCCTTCGGCGTCATTCACGTGCTTGAACCCGTCCAGGTCAATGAACAACAGCGCCACCGACCCCTCGGTGTGCCGCGCATGCAGCAGCGACTGCTCCAGCCGCCCCTGGAACGCGGCCCGGTTGAGCAGCCCGGTCAGTGAGTCGTGGTTGGCCAGGTAGTGCTGCTGCCGCGCGATCTGGATCTTGGCGGAAACATCCTGAACCAGCGCCATGATGGAGGTCACCTGGCCGTCGGCGTCCGTCAGGGCAGAGTTGAACCACTCGCAGTGCACCTCGGTGCCATCGCTGCGCACAAAACAGGTTTCGGCCCGGTTCTGGGACTCCTGGCCGGACTGCAGCCGCTGCAGCGCCTGCTGCAGGCTGTCGTCCATCGAGGCAGGTGCCAGCAGGTCCGTCAGCAGCCGCCCTTCCAGTCCCGCCACATGCAGCCATCCCAGCAGCTGCACCGCGCGCTGCGAGCAATGCAGCAGCTGCAGCTGGTGGTCCATCTCCACCACGGCCAGGGGGCTGTTCTCCATGTGGGAAGACAGGCGCTGGTTGGCCGCGCGCAGCGCATTCATGGTGACCTGCAGCTCGTGCACGTCCAGCGCCGTGGTGATGAAACCGTCAATCGCGCCTTGCGGGTTGTGCCAGGGCGTCAGGCAGATGGTGCGCCACTCGTCAAAGCCGTAGGGCGTGCGCAGCATGCGCTGGTACTGCACCCGCTCGCCGTTGAGCACGCGGTTCACAAACGGCATGAACCGGGCGCAATCCTGCTCGCCATAGACCTCCACCAGTGTCTTGCCGACCAGCTCCTCCGGCACGGTGCCGAACCAGCGCGCGTATTCGTCGTTCACATAGATCATCGACAGGCTGCGGTCGATCACGGCCATGGTGGCGCCTGCGCTGCGGGTGATCACATCAAGCAGGTCTGCCTTGGACCACACCTTTTGGCGGGCGGTCTCCGGGTGCGAGGACAACTCAGGCGCTTCTGGCGTCATGCGGCAATACCCCAGTGGGGGAAAGGATCAGCGGAGGGGCAGCTTCACACACCACGACAGGGTGATGGCACGGGGTGCGGCCGCCTGGGCGTAACTGTCTGTGAGCGGCAGCTTAGCACTTTCGCCAGGCACAACCGCTCCCGTTGAACCCTCGCTACAGCGGATGTGCCTAGCGGCAGCACCGGTAGGCCAGCCCCACGGAGACCGAATAGCCCACCGGCTGCACGGTCAACGGGCTGCGGCGCGCGTCACCCTGCAGCTGCGACACGCGGGCCACGCCCAGCACCACCCAGTGCCGGTTGAGCGCCGTCATCACCTCCACCCCGGCATCCACGCTGTACAGCCCGCCGCGTGGCTCGAACGCTGGCAAGAGGCTGCTGCCACCGGCCGGCACCCCAAAATGCCCCCGCACGTAGGTGCGGTCCCCAAAGCTCGCGCCCGCCCCGAAGCTGACCTTGGTCTGCTCCGTCACGGGCCAGGTGTAGCCAATGCTGGTAGACCATTGCGCACCACCGTCGCGGCCCAGGATGTCTTGCGAAACCCCGGCCCCCACGGCCCAGCGGTCGGTGAGGGCATAGCCCGCGCTGATCCGTGCCCGCAGGGTGGACCGCACTGACGGCAACCCCACCAGGATGGGGGCATCCGAGCCGTCACGGCCCTTGTCAATGCGCAAGGCTGCACTCAGGCTGAAGCGGTCGCTTTGCGCCAGCGTGGCGCTGGCGCCGGACTCGCGGGGCCCCAGGCCGTGGCCCATGAAGGCGCTGCCGCGCGAAGTGCTCAGGCGAAACCGGCCGTACTCGATGGCCCAGGCGGGCCGCAGGCTGTTCTTGCGGCCGTCGCCCCCGGCGTAGTCGGGGCTGCTGCCCACGATGGCCCCGATCGCGTAGTTGAATTTGGGCGCTGCGGCCTGCTGGCTCTCTGCCTTGTCGGACACCGTGGTTTCGGTGCTGGCCGCCTCTGGCAAGCCCTGGGCGCCCACCCAGGGGCTGACCGACAAGCCGGCGAGCGCCAGCGCCCGCAAGGAAATCAAGGGAAAGGAGACCCGACCGGTAATGAAACGCATGGCCTGATTATCAGTCGGCCCACTGCACCCAGCCGGTCCACGCGGTCACCAGAACGATGACGCCGAACACGATTCGGTAGTAGGCAAACGGCACAAAACTGTGACTGCTGATGTAGCGCAACAACCAGCGCACACACAGCCACGCGCTGAGGAAGGAGAACACCAGCCCCGTGGCAAACAGCGGAATGTCGGCCGCCGACAGCAGCGCGCGCTCTTTGTACAGGCTGTATACCCCGGCGCCAATCAACGTGGGGATGGCCAGGAAGAACGAAAAGTCCGTCGCCGCCTGGCGCGACAGGCCCAGCAGCATGCCTCCGATGATGGTCGCGCCGCTGCGGCTGGTGCCAGGAATCATGGCCAGGCACTGCACGAGGCCGACCTTGATGGCATCGAGCGGCGTCATCGCGTCCACGCTGTGGATGCGGGTGGCCGAGGGCGGCCGCCGCTCGGCCCACAGGATGATGAAGCCACCAATGATGAAGGTGCTGGCCACGACCACCGGTGTGAACAGGTGTGCCTTGATGGCCTTGCCAAACAGCAGCCCCAGCACCACGGCAGGCACGAAGGCGATGAACACGTTGAGCGCAAACCGCTGGGCCTGGCGCTCGGTGGGCAAAGCGACCAGCGTGGAGCGGATCTTGGCCCAATACACCAGGATCACCGCAAAAATGGCGCCCGTCTGGATGGCAATGTCAAACACCTTGGCCTTGGCATCGTCAAACCCCAGCAGCGACCCGGCCAGGATCAGGTGCCCGGTGGAAGAGATGGGCAAAAACTCCGTCAACCCCTCGACGACCCCCATGATGGCGGCCTTGACCAGCAATACAACGTCCACGCGCACTCCTTGCAAATAGGTGCGGGATTATCCGCCGTGGGCTCCAGCCCCCTGGCAAAACGCCCGCCGCGTTGCTTCTGGCGGCCCAATCCGCCCACCACTCACTCCGCGTGGCGGCATTTCACGCCCGGTGGGCTGCATTTCGTCGCAGGGCTGTGGCGCCCCGGGAAGGGCATCGGCACAGTTCGTTCCATCGAACCCGCCAGGAGCCCCGCCATGCAAATCACCCCCGTCATCGCCATCCATCTTGCAGCCGCGCTGGCGGCCGTTGCCATCGGCCCCATTGCCCTGTGGGCCCGCCAAGGGGCCACGCAGCGCCCCCGCTTGCACCGCGCGGCCGGCTACGCCTGGGTCACGCTGATGGTTGCCACCGCCGTGTCAGCCCTCTTCATTACCGGCGGCCCCGGCCCGCGCTGGGGCAGCTTCGGTCTGATTCACCTGCTGATTCCCGTCACCCTGGGCATGCTGGCCATGGCCTTTGTGTTCCTCGCCCGCCGCAACATCGTCGGCCACCGCAAGATGATGCAACGCACCTACATCGGCGCCTGTGTGGTGGCTGGTGGCTTCACGCTGCTGCCCGACCGTTTTCTGGGCCACACGGTCTGGTCCGCACTCGGACTGATCTGACTCCACCCCTCCATTCATTGTTTACAACAGGACGACCACCATGCTGCTCAACCTCCTTGTCCAACAACCCCAGATGCTGGGTCGCATCATCGAAAACACGCCCTACTGGGTCTGGGCCCTGCTGGCCGGTCTGCTCTGGCTGGGCGGCAGCCAGCTGCTGGCCCGCAACGTGAGTCTGGTGCGGGCCATGGTCATGCCGGTGGCGATGACCGGCCTGTCGGTGTACGGCATCGCCTCGGCCTTTGGCGCTGCGGGCCAGGCCCTGCTGCCGGTGGGCGCCTGGCTGGCCGCCGCCGTGCTGATTGCCAGCGTGGCGCTGTGGCTGCAACCAGCGGCGCCCCAGGGCACGCTGTACGAAAGCAAGTCACGCTGCTTCTACATTCCAGGCAGCGCCATGCCGCTGGCCCTGATCCTGGGCATCTTCCTCACCAAATACCTCGTGGGTGTGGAGCTGGCCCTGCAACCCGCCCTGGCACGCGACAGTGGCTTTGCACTGCAGATCGCTGCGCTGTATGGCGTGTTCAACGGTCTGTTTGCGGCCCGCGCGCTGCGGCTGTGGAAACTGGTGCAACGCAGCGCCCCCTTGGCCACATCACCCGCCACCGCCTGAGCCCCCCCGTAACGATCCCTCAGCACAGGAGCCTCCCATGCGCCACCACACCTTCACTTCCGATCCCCTCGAACGTCTGGCACGCCGCCGTGCCGGGGCCAAAATGGGCTGGTATATCCATGCCAGCGTGTACCTGCTCGTCAACCTGCTGCTGGTCGCACTGTCGGTGGGCAGCGGGGGGCACTGGGCGGTGTTCCCGGCCCTGGGCTGGGGCATCGGCCTGGCCATCCATGGCGTGGTGGTGTTCGTTCTTGCGGGTGGCAGCGACCTGCACGAGCGCATGGTGCAGGCGGAACGCGACCGACTGGCTGCTGCGCAAAACCCCCGCTGATCGGCTGATGATGACTCCTCCCAACAAAAACACGGCCATGACAAAAACCTGGATGGCCTGGTGCCTGGCCTTGCTGGCCGCAGCCGTCATCACAGCCAGCCCCGCCCATGCAGGCGTGGGTCTCGCAGAGTTGCCAGGGCAACAGGGGGACGGGCCCGTCACGGTGTTCTATCCGGCACAAGAGGCCGACCAGCCCGTGCAGCGCGGCCCTTTTGCGCTGCAGCAGGCCTGGGAGGGCACACCCGTGGCGGGCAACGGCCGTCTGGTGGTGGTGTCGCACGGCTCTGGCGGCAGCCCCTGGGTGCACACAGACCTGGCCCGTGCACTGGTGCAGGCCGGGTTTGTGGTGGCCCTGCCCGAGCATGCCGGCGACAACTACAAAGACCACTCCACCCCCGGCCCGGAGAGCTGGAAGCGCCGCCCCGCCGAGGTCTCCCGCGCAGTAGATGCCGTCGCACAGGATGCGCGCCTGGCGCCGCTGCTGGCGCTGGACAAGGTGGGCGTGTTCGGTGGTTCGGCCGGGGGCCACACCGCCCTGGTGTTTGCCGGGGGGCAATGGTCTCCCGCCCGCTTCAAGCAGCACTGCGAGGCCCATCTGGCGGAGGATTTTTCGTCCTGCGTCGGCTTCACCACCCGCCTGCACGGCAACTGGCTGGACGGCATCAAGAAGGCTGTGGCCATCACCATCATCCGCCACCGCTTTGGCGACGAGACGCTGCATGCACACACCGACCCGCGCATGGCGGCCACGGTGGCCGTGGTGCCGTTTGCGGCCGACTTCGACATGGACAGCCTGACTACCCCCCGCATCGCGCTGGGGCTCATCACTGCGGGCAAGGACGTCAACCAGATTCCACGCTTTCACAGCAGCGCCGTGCTGGCCGCATGCCAGGACCGCTGCACGCACATTGCCGCCCTCCAGGACGGCAGCCACGGCATCATGCTGTCGCCAATGCCACCGCTGGACCGCATGAACGACCTGACCCGCGCACTGCTGGGCGACCCGCCCGGTTTTGACCGCAGCGTGCTGCCGCAGGTGGACGCAAGCACCGTGGCATTCTTTGCCAGACACCTGCAGCCGCTCAAGCCGGTCTCACTCACGCCACGCCCATGACAGCACCCGTGCGGACGCGTTGCTGCGCCCATTGAGCCGCCTAGAATGCAAAGCTCCATGCCCATGACACCCGAAGACCTCGACCAACTCGCCCGCCGCCGCGCCAACGCCAAGCTGGGCTGGTACCTGCATGCGATGGCCTTCGTGCTGGTCAACGCCCTCATCTTTGCCATGTCGCGCTATGCGTTTGGCACACGCCCGTGGTCGGTGTACCCGCTGCTGGGCTGGGGGCTGGGGCTGGTGCTGCATGGGGTGTCGGTGTTTCTGCTGGGCTCCGGCAGCGGCCTGCGCGAGCGCATGGTGCAGCGCGAGCGCGAGGCCCTGCAGCGCCGCCAAGACCGGCCATGAAGCTGCGCCACGAGTTCAACGGGGTCAGCAAGCTGCGGCACTACCTGCAGGTGGTGGCCTTCACACTGGTCGTGGCCACCATCCAGTGCACGTTCATGCCCGACAAGCCCTATGGGCCGCCCGTGGTGTATTCGGTGCTGATCGGCACCTTCACCTGGGCCATCATCGACCTGGGGCGGGAGTTGATACCGTCCGCCGCCGAAACGGGCTGGCCACACGGCTGGCAGGGCATTGCGCTGGTCCTGGTGGGCATCGTCGTGGGTTACCTGGCGGGCACCTTGCTGGCCGACGCGCTGTGCGTGCACTACTTTCACTTCTACCCGCCGGGGGCGTTGATCTCCGGAGCAGACCAGCGCACGTCCATCCTCATCACGGCCATTGCGGGGCTGGTGGGCACGTTCTACTTCTACGCCGTCAACAAGTCGGCCTACCTGGAGAGCAAGATGGCCGAGGCGCGCATGCACGCCAGCGAATCGCGCCTGAAGCTGCTGGAGACCCAGCTGGAACCCCACATGCTGTTCAACACCCTGGCCAACCTGCGCGTGCTCATCGGCACCGACCCGGCCCGGGCGCAGCACATGCTGGACCGCATGATTGCCTACCTGCGCGCCACGCTCAGCGCATCGCGCAGCACCCAGCACCCGCTGGCGCTGGAGTTTGAGCGCCTGCGCGACTATCTGGAGCTGATGGCCGTGCGCATGGGCCCACGCATGGCCTACACACTGGACCTGCCCGACACGCTGCGCGACGTGCCCGTGCCACCGCTGCTGCTGCAGCCGCTGGTGGAAAACGCCATCCGCCACGGGCTGGAGCCCCAGGTGGAAGGCGGCCACATCACCGTGCGTGCAAGCACCCAGGCAAGCCCCCAAGGCCTGTTGCTGGTCATCGAGGTGCAAGACACCGGGGCGGGCCTGCCCGCCACCCTGCCCGTCCCAGGCCCCGGCCAGAGCTTTGGCCTGGCCCAGGTGCGCGAGCGGCTGGCCACGCTGCACGGTGCTGCAGGCGCTCTTGAATTGATAGCAATAGAGCCAAATGGTACTAGCGCTACCGTCACATTTCCCTTGAAATCTGCCGCCACAACATGACAGACCGAGCCCCGCGTGCCCTGATTGCCGAAGACGAACCGCTGCTGGCCGCTGCCCTGCAGCAAGACCTGGCACGCGCATGGCCAGAGCTGCAAGTGGTGGCCCTGGTGGGCGACGGCCACTCGGCGGTGCGGCAGGCGCTGGATTTGCGGCCCGACGTGCTGTTCTTCGACATCCGCATGCCCGGCCAGAGCGGCATCGAGGCTGCCGCCGAACTGGCCGACGCATGGCCGGATGACCTGCCCTTTCCGGCGCTGGTGTTTGCCACGGCCTACGACCAGTACGCCGTGCAGGCGTTTGAAGCGCAGGCGGTGGACTACCTGCTCAAACCCATCCAGGCCGACCGGCTGGCGCGCACCGTGGCCAAGGTGCAGGGCCTGCTGGCCCAGCGTGTCTCAGCCGTTGCAGCAACCGGTGCACCACCCGCTGCACCTTCGGCGGCGTTGCCCTCACCCGAACTCGAAGCCACCATGGCCCAGCTGCGCGCGCTGCTGGGCGCGCCCGGCGTGGGCACTGCACCCGCCGCCGCGCCTGCCACCGCCGCAACGCGGCTGAACGTGATCCAGGCCAGCCACGGCACGCAGATCCACATGGTGCCGGTGGCGGACGTTGTGTACTTTGAGGCGGCCGACAAGTACGTGCGAGTGCTCACGGCCGAGCGTGAATACCTGATCCGCACTGCGCTCAAGGAGCTGATCGAGCAGCTCGACCCGCAGGAGTTCTGGCAGGTGCACCGCAGCACCCTGGTGCGCGCCACAGCCATTGCCACCGTCACGCGCGACGAGGCGGGCAAGCAGCACATCAGCCTGCGCGGGCGGCCCGAGCGGCTGCCGGTGAGCCGCCTCTACGCGCACCTGTTCAAGGCGATGTAGCTGCGCCCACGATCCACGCGGGCCAGACGTGGACTTGACGCGGGCTTCAAGCGGGCGGCAGCGCCTCCCAGCGCCCGGCCACATTCTTCAGCAGCGCATTCACCGCCGTCAGGCGGCGGCTCTTCACGTCGATCAGGCTGCGCTGTGACGACAGCACGGTGGTCTGGGCCGCCAGCACATTCAGGTAACCCACGGTGCCCGCACGGTACTGGTTCTCCACCACGTCCAGCGCACGCTGCGCAGCGGCGGTGGCCTCGCGCTGCAGTTGTTCCTCCTGCGCCAGCGCAGCGGCGGCCGTGAGGTTGTCCTCCACCTCCTGCAGCGCGGTCAGCACCGTCTGGCGGTAGGCGGCCGTGACCTGCGCGTGGTTGGCGCGGGCCGTCTCTACGGCGGCACTGCGCGCGCCGCCATCAAAAATCGACGCCGCCAGCGCAGGCCCCAGCGACCAGAACAGGTTGGGCGCGCTGAACAGGTCGGCCAGGGGCGATCCCCTGAAGCCCCCCGCTGCCGACAGCGTGAGCGTGGGGAAATACGCCGCACGCGCCACGCCGATCTGCGCGTTGGCCGCGGCCACGCGGCGTTCTGCAGCGGCAATATCGGGGCGGCGCTGGAGCAGGTCGGACGGCAAGGCCTGGGGCACGTCTGCCGGTGCGGGCAGCGCGGCGGTGGGCTCCAGCGCAAAGGCGGCAGGCGCCTGCCCCAGCAGCGCCGCCAGCGCGTGCTCCAGCTGGCTGCGCGTGGTTTGCGCCTCCAGCAGCTGCACCTGGGTGGATTTGTACTGCGCCTCGGCCTGCGCCACATCGGCGCTGGAGGCCACACCGGCCGCCTGGCGGTTGCGCGTCAGCTCCCAGCTGCGGTCGTAGGCCTTGAGCGTCTCGCCCAGCAGCGCCGCCTGGGCTTCGGCCGCGCGCAGTGAAAAATATGTCTGCGCCACAGCCGCCTGCAGCGACAGGCGCGCAGCAGCCAGGTCGTCGGCACTGGCCTGGGCGCTCGCCTGCGCGGCACTCACCCCGGCGGAGACGCGCCCCCACAGGTCCAGCTCCCAGCTGGCGGTGAGGCCCAGCGAATGGCTGGTGCTGATGCGCGCGGTGCTGCTGCCATCCCCCTGATTGCTCAGCTGCGTGCCGCTGCGCGCGCGGCTGCTGCTGGCATTGGCCCCCACGGTGGGCAAGGCGGCCGCGCCACTGCTGGTCACAGCCGCCTGGGCCGCACGCAGGCGGGCAGCGCTCTGCGCCAGGGTGGGGCTGTGGGCCTCGGCCTGCTGCTGCAGGCGGTCCAGCACGGCGTCGCCGTAAACCGTCCACCAGGTCTCTGGCAAGGCGACGGAGGCCTGCGGCTGCGCGGGCTTCCAGATGCCCTGGGCCTGGGCGGCGGTCTGCTCTTTGTAAGTGGCCGGAATGTCCATGGTGGGCCGCTCGTACGGCGGCGTCTGCGCGCAGCCTGCCAGCCACAGGCCGCTGGCCAGCAACGCAGGCATGGCAGCCCGGCTGACCTGCGCCGCAGGCCAGGTGACCTGGCGTGAAAAAGTGAAAGAGGTCATCCGTCGTTTCCTTGCAATACCACCGGGGCTACGGGCATGGCGCCCGCCGGCTTGCGGCGCCGCTGCACGGCACGCAGCACGCGCGCACGCAGCCGGTCGAGCGCCACATACACCACCGGCGTGGTGTAGAGCGTGAGCCACTGGCTTACCAGCAGGCCGCCCACAATCGCAATGCCCAGCGGCTGGCGCAGCTCGGCACCATCACCCCGCCCCAGTGCCAGTGGCAGGGCCCCAAAGATGGCGGCCACGGTGGTCATCAAAATGGGGCGCAGCCGCAGGTTGCATGCGCGGTAGATGGCCTGCGCTGCGGTGACGGGCGCCCGCCCATGCTCGCCCTGCTGGCGTTGCCGCGTGAGGGCAAAGTCGATCATCATGATCGCGTTCTTCTTCACGATGCCGATCAGCAGGATCACGCCAATGAGCGCGATGAGCGAGAACTCGGTCTTGAACAACATGAGCGCCAGCAACGCCCCCACGCCCGCAGACGGCAGCGTGGACAGGATGGTGATGGGGTGCACCAGGCTCTCGTACAACATGCCCAGCACCAGGTAGATGGTGATGATTGCTGCCAGGATCAGCAGCGGCTGGCCCGCCAGCGCGTCCTGGAACGCCCCCGCCGTGCCGCTGAACGAGCCACGCACCGACACTGGCACGCCCAGCTCGGCCACCGCATTGTTCACCGCCTCGGTGGCCTGCGACAGCGATACCCCCGGCGCCAGGCTGAAGCTGATGCTGCTGGCGGGTGTGCCCCGGTCGTGGTTGACCGACAGCGGTGTGTTGGTGGTGGTGATGCGCGCAAACGCCGTGAGCGGAATCTGCTGCCCCTGGCTGTTGACGAAAAAGAAGCCGCGCAGCGTCTCGGGGTTCTGCAGGTAGCGCGGCGCGGCCTCCATGACCACGCGGTACTGGTTGAGCGGGTTGTAGATCACGCCCACCTGGCGCTGGCCGAAGGCGTTGTTGAGTGTGGCGTCGATCTGCGCCATGGTCAGGCCCATCCGGGTCACGGCATCGCGGTCGATGACCAGCGAGGTCTGCAGGCCAAAGTCCTGCACGTCGCTGTTCACGTCCTCCAGCTCGGGCAGCTGGCTCAGCACCTGGCGGATGCGTGGCTCCCAGGTGCGCAGGTCGCCAATGTCGTCGGCTTGCAGGGTGTAGTCGAACGAGGCACCGCTCTGCCGCCCGCCAATGCGGATGTCGCGCTGCGGCACCATGAACAGGCGCGCGCCCGGCTCGTTCTTGAGTTGCTCGCGCAGCCGCGTTATGACGGCCTCCGAACTCTCCTGCCCGGGCCCACGCTTGAGGGTCATGAACATCTGCGCCGCATTGCGCTGCCAGCCCCCCGTGAAGCCGGTCACATGCTCCACGGCCGGGTCGGCCTGCACGATGGACAGGAAACGCTGCAGCCGCTGCTCCATGGCCTGGTAGGACGTGGCCTGGTCGGCCCGAATGAAGCCCGAGATACGCCCGGTGTCCTGCTCGGGCATGAAGCCCTTGTCGATGGCGGTGTAGAGGTACACGTTGAGCCCCACCACACACACCAGCGCCAGCAGGGCCACGGGCTGGTGGCGCAGGCACCAGGCCAGGCTGCGGCGGTACAGGCGCATGCCCCGCACCTGCATACGATCCACCCAGCGACCGATCCGATGGCTGAAGGCCGCAGCCCAGCCCCTGCGCCGCGCCGTTGCCGGGCTGTGGGGCTTGAGCAGCGCGGCACACATCATGGGCGTGGTGGTGAGCGACACCACCATCGACACCAGGATGGCCGAGGACATGACGATGGCGAACTCACGGAAAAACCTCCCCACAATGCCACCCATGAACAGGATGGGCACGAACACCGCAATCAGCGAAATGCTCATCGACACCACGGTGAAGCCGATCTCACGCGCCCCGTCCAGCGACGCCCGCAGCGCGGTCTTGCCCCGCTCCATGTGGCGCATGATGTTCTCCAGCACCACGATGGCGTCGTCCACCACAAAGCCCGTGGCCACCGTGAGCGCCATGAGCGAGAGGTTGTCGAGCGTGTAGCCCGCCAGGTACATCACGCCAAACGTACCTGCCAGCGACACCGGCACCGCCACGCTGGGAATGAGCGTGGCGCGCCCGTTGCGCAAGAACAGGAACACCACCAGCACCACCAGCGCCACGGCAATCAGCAGCGCGCGCTCCACCTCCTTGACCGAAGCCCGCAGCGTGGGTGTGCGGTCGGACACCACCTCGATGTCGATGGCCGCCGGGATGGACGCCTGCAGCGCTGGCAGCAGCGAGCGCACGCGCTCCACGGCTTCGAGGATGTTGGCGCCGGGCTGCTTGTACACCTGCAGCAGCACCGCCGGCTTGCCATTGGCCACGCCGAAGTTGCGCACATCCTGCACCGAGTCCACCACGTCGGCAACATCCTGCAGGCGCACGGCTTGCCCGTTCTTCCAGCGCAGCACCAGTGGGGCGTAGTCGGCCGCCACACGGGCCTGGTCGTTGGTGGCCACCTGCCAGTAGTGGTCCTCGCGCTCCACCGCGCCCAGCGGGCGGTTGGCGTTGGTGCTGACGATGGCACTGCGCACCTGTTCCAGCGAGATGCCGTTGGACGCCAGCCGCACCGGGTCCAGCTCCACGCGCACGGCGGGCAGCGCGCCCCCGCTCACCGTGGCCTGGCCCACGCCCTCGACCTGCGAGAGCTTTTGCGCCAGCACGGTAGATGCCGCGTCGTACATCTGCCCGCGTGTGAGCAGGTCCGACGTGAGCGCCAGGATCATGATGGGCGAGTCGGCCGGGTTGACCTTGCGGTAGGTCGGGTTGCTGGGCATGCCCGTGGGCAGCAGCGTGCGCGCGGCGTTGATGGCGGCCTGCACATCGCGCGCTGCGCTGTCCACATTGCGGTCCAGGTCGAACTGCAGCGTGATGGAAGTGCTGCCCAGAATGGAGCGCGAGGTGATCTCGGTCACGCCCGCAATGGCGCCCAGCGACCGCTCCAGCGGCGTAGCGACGGTGGCGGCCATGGTGTCGGGGCTGGCCCCCGGAAGGCTGGCGCTGACCGAGATGGTGGGGTAGTCCACCTGCGGCAGCGGCGCCACGGGCAGCAGGAAGAACGACACCGCACCCGCCAGGGCCAGGCCCAGGGTGAGGAGCATGGTGCCGAGGGGGCGGTGGATGAAGGGGGTGGAGAGGCTCATGGGTGGGCTCTCCAGGTGGTTTTTGGATGTTTTTGGCTCAACGCGCTAGTGGGATATGCGCTGGTAGCTATTGATTTTGTAGCGTTTTGTTGCGTGTGCTGACTGAGCCGCATGCCTTTGTTGAGGGCGGAGGCCGGGAGTCGCCCGGCGTGCGAGTCCCTTTCTTTCGCGTCGCCGAAAGAAAGGAACCAAAGAAAGGGCGACCCCACTGTCTGCGTCCCCTGCGCTTCGCTACGGGGCAACCTGCGGTGCTCGGGTTTGGCGGGGTCTCGCTCAACTCGCGCCGCTGCGCGTCGCTCAGACACACGCGAGCCCTGATCCACCAAACCCTGCGCTCCTCGGCGCATCCAGAGGGGCAAAGGGAGCAGAACATCCACACGGGCCTTTGCTTCGCTCGGCCCTACCTCGCGGGCGCAAGCGCCTCGCGCTGCGAAATCTGGGCCGAGCGAAGCAATGGCCCGGACGGATGTTGGCTGTTCGGCTTTTCGGCTGTCCCACCCCTGCTGGCTGCGCCTGCAGCGGGGCGGTTGCGGGGTGGCATGGGCGTCGGAGCGCCCATGCTTCGTGCTCTGACTCGCCGTGGATGTCTGAACGAAGCTGCAACGCAGCGCAGTGAGTTCCACGGCGCACCCCGCAACCGACACGCCGCAGGTTTGCCCCTTCGCAACGCGAAGGGGTCGCAGACTGGGGGTCGCCTTTCTTTTGGGTACTTTTCTTTGGCGAAGCAAAGAAAAGTACCTCGCCCGCCGGGGCGACAACCCGGCTCCCGGGCTCAAACCAAGCACGCCATTCATAAACAGCAACGCTTCAGGCATTCACAACCTCGGAACGCCCACGCCACCGCTGCGCCCACCCCTCAAACGTGAGGTAAATCACCGGGGTCGTAAACAGCGTGAGCAACTGACTCAGGATCAGCCCGCCCACCATCGTCACCCCCAGCGGATGCCGCAACTCGCTGCCCACCCCCGTCCCCAACATCATCGGCAACGCCCCCAGCAAGGCCGCCAACGTCGTCATCAAGATGGGCCGGAACCGCAACAGACACGCCTGGTAGATCGCATCGCGCGCACTCAGGCCTTCGTCCCGCTGCGCCTCCAGCGCAAAGTCGATCATCATGATCGCGTTCTTCTTCACGATGCCGATCAGCAGCACGATGCCGATGATGGCAATGATGTCCAGGTCCAGCCGCGCTGCCATCAACGCCAGCAACGCCCCTACCCCGGCCGAGGGCAGCGTGGACAAGATCGTGACCGGGTGCACCGTGCTCTCATACAGCACGCCCAGCACGATGTACATGGTGACCACCGCCGCCAGGATCAGCAGCAGCGTGTTCGACAGCGACGCCTGGAACGCCAGCGCCGCCCCCTGAAAGCTCGTCTCCACCGACAGCGGCAACTGCCCCCCGGCCTGCACGGCGGCCTTCTCGCGCTCGATGGCCGCCACAGCGTTGCCCAGCGACACCCCCGGCGCGGTATTGAACGAAATGGTGGCGGCGGGCAACTGGCCCACGTGGTTGACCACCAGCGGCATGTTGCGCTCCTCGATGCGCGCCACCGATGACAGTGGCACCGGCGCACCAGCGCTCGACGGCACATAGATGCTCTGCAACGCCTCGGGCCCCACCTTGAACTGTGGCGCCACCTCCAGCACCACGCGGTACTGGTTGGACTGCGTGAAGATGGTCGAGATCAGCCGCTGGCCAAAGGCGTTGTAAAGCGCCGCGTCAATGCCAGCCACCGTCACACCCAGCCGGCTGGCCTGGGCGCGGTCGATCTGCACATAGGCCTGGCGGCCCTGGTCCTGCAGGTCGCTGGCCACATCCGTCAGCTCGGGCAAGGCGCGCAGGCGGCGCAGCAGCTCGGTGGTGCTGGTGGTCAGCTGCTGCATGTCGGGCGATGACAGCAGCCACTGGTACTGCGTGCGCGCCACCCGGTCTTCAATGGTCAGGTCCTGCACGGGTTGGATGAACAGGCGGATGCCCGGCAGGTTCTGCACGCGCTCGGCCAGGCGCTGCTGCACCACACCGGCCTTGTCGCGCTGTGCATGCGGCTGCAGGTCGATCAGCAGGCGGCCGGTGTTGAGCGTGGTGTTGGCGCCGTCGACGCCGATGAACGACGAGACGCTGCGCACGGCGGGGTCTTGCAGCAGCCGTTCGGCCACGGCCTGCTGGCGCTCGGCCATGCCAGCAAACGAGATCGACTGGTCCGCCTCGGTAGTGGCCTGCAGCGTGCCAGTGTCCTGCACTGGAAAGAAGCCCTTGGGGATGAACAGATACAGCACCACGGTGAGCGCCAGCGTGGCCGCAAACACCAGCCAGGTGGTGCCCCGGTGGTTCAGCACCCAGCCCAGCATGCGGCCATAGCCTGCGATGGTGCGATCAAAAAAATGTCCCGTGGCGCGGTACAGGCGGCCATGGCTCTCCTCGGGCGTGTGGCGCAGCAGGCGCGCGCACAGCATCGGCGTGAGCGTGAGCGACACCACGGCCGAGATCAGGATGGACACGGCCAGCGTGATCGCGAACTCGTGGAACAGCCGGCCCACCACATCGCCCATGAACAGCAGCGGGATCAGCACGGCGATCAGCGAGATGGTGAGCGAGATGATGGTGAAGCCGATCTGCTGCGAGCCCTTGAGCGCAGCCGCGAGGGGTGCCTCGCCCTCTTCCACATAGCGGGCAATGTTCTCGATCATCACGATGGCATCGTCCACCACAAAGCCGGTGGAGATGGTCAGCGCCATCAGCGTGAGGTTGTTGATGGAAAACCCCGCGAGGTACATCACGCCACAGGTGCCGATGAGCGACAGCGGCACAGCCACGCTCGGGATCAGCGTGGCCGAGGGGCTGCGCAGGAAGACAAAGATCACCGCCACCACCAGCAGCACAGCCAGGCCCAGCTCCACCTGCATGTCGCGCACCGAGGCACGCACCGTCACCGTGCGGTCCGTCAGCACCTGCACATCCAGCGACGCGGGCAAGGTGCTTTGCAGCTGCGGCAGCAGGGCCTTGATGCGGTCCACCGTGTCGATCACGTTGGCGCCGGGCTGGCGGCGGATGTTGAGGATCACGCCGGGCTTGGCCCCGGTGTCTGCCGTGCCCGCCCAGGCGGCGAGGCGCGTGTTCTCGGCATCGTCCACCGTTTCGGCCACGTCCTTCAGGCGCACGGGGGCGCCATTCTTGAAGGCAATGATGAGGTCGCGGTATTCGGCCGCCGACTGCAGCTGGTCGTTGGCATCGATGGTGGAGGCACGGGCCGGGCCGTCAAAGCCGCCCTTCGCCTGCTTGACGTTGGCGGCTGCGATGGAGGTGCGCACGTCCTCCAGCGTGAGGCCCAGCTGCGCCAGTGCCGTGGGGTTGGCCTGGATGCGCACGGCCGGGCGGCGCCCGCCCGCAATCGCCACCAGGCCCACGCCCTGCACCTGCGAGAGCTTGGGTGCCAGGCGGTTTTCCACCAGGTCGTTCACGCGGATCACAGGCAGCGATGGCGAGGTGATGGCCAGTGTGAGGATGGGCGCATCGGCCGGGTTGACCTTGCTGTACAGCGGCGGCATGGGCAGGTCGCTGGGCAGCAGGTTGCTGCCCGCGTTGATGGCCGCCTGCACCTGCTGCTCGGCCACGTCCAGTGCCATGTCCAGCGCAAAACGCAGCGTGATCACCGAAGCCCCGCCCGAGCTGGTGGACGACATTTGCGACAGCCCCGGCATCTGGCCGAACTGCCGCTCCAGCGGGGCCGTGACGTTGGAGGTCATCACGTCGGGGCTGGCGCCCGGGTACAGCGTGGTGACCTGGATGGTGGGGTAGTCCACCTCGGGCAGGGCCGAGGTGGGCAGCAGCCGGTAGGCCATCAGCCCCGCGATCAGGATCGCCACCATCAGCAGCGCGGTGGCGATGGGGCGCAGGATGAAAAGGCGCGACAGATTCATGGCGGCGGGTGCGCTGGCAAGACAGGCAGGGGAGAAACCGGGGTGCCGCTGCGCTCAGCGCGCCGGGCTGGCTGCGCCACCCTGGGACGGCGGCTGCTGTTGCAGCCGCTCGCGGATGTAGGCACGGCGCTCCTCCTGCGGTAGGGCCATCACGCGGGCGCGCTCGTCGGCGGGCATCTGGTCCAGCAGTGCCTTCACCTGCGGAGGGATGCCCCGTGGGGGGGCGGAGCTACGGTCTGCAGGCGCTGCGGGGGCGGCGGGCGGTGCAGCGCCTGGGGATGCTTGTGGTGCAGCTGCTCTGGGTGGTGCTTCGCTGCGCTGCTGTTGTGGCGCTGCAGAGGCCTGCGGGGCAGACGCAGGGGCAGCGGCGGGAGCACCCACACCCGACACCGAAGAGGCTGCAGCAGACGCCGCCGACGCTGGAGCCGCTGCGCCGCTCGCGCCCATCTGCGCTCGCCGCTCGCGCAAGAAGGCGCGACGCTCTTCGGGGCTCATCTTCTGCAGCTTTTCACGTACATCGGGGGGCAGGGATGCCATGAAGGCGCGGCGCTGCGCGGCCTGGTCCTGGGCTGCCTGGTCGGCGCGGGTGACGGCACCGGCATCGATGACGGCGACCTTGGCGCCTTCACGCAGGCGGTCGATGCCGTCCGTGACCACCTGCTCGCCCTCGCGCAGCTCGCCTTCGACGCTCACACGGTCGCCATCGGTGACGCCCACGCGGATGCGGCGCTGGGTCACGGAACTGTCTTCCTGTACCAGGTAGACATAGTTGTTCTGCACGGCCGTGGCCGGTACGGTCAGCACGCCCTGGAGCAGGTTGACCTGCAGGCGCACGTTGACGAACTGGTTGGGGTACAGGGCGCCGTCTTCATTCGCAAAAGCGGCCTTGACCTTGATGGTGCCGGTGGCGCTGTCGATGGCGTTGTCCAGCGCCACCACGCGGCCCTTGGCCAGCTGGCGGCGGCTGTCGCGGTCCCACAGCTCCACGCTCAGCTCTTCGCCTGCGGCCATGCGGCGACGCATCTGGGGCAGGTGCGCCTCGGGCACGGAGAACGCTGCATCGATGGGCCGCACCTGGTTGATGGTGACGATGCCGTTCGCGTCGCTCGGCCCCACCACGTTGCCCCGGTCCGCCTGGCGCAAGCCCAGGCGGCCGGCAAAGGGTGCGGTGACCTGGGTGTAGCTCAGTTGCAGGCGCGCGGCGTCCACCTGCGCCTGGTCCGAGGCCACGGTGCCTTCCAGCTGCCGCACCAGTGCGGCCTGGGTGTCCACCTGCTGGCTGGCGATGGAGTCGCGCGCCAGCAGATCCTGATAACGCTTGAGGTCGAGCTGCGCATTCTTGAGCAGCGCCTGGTCACGCTGCAGCGTGCCCTGTGCCTGCGACAGCGCCGCCTGGTAGCTTCGCGCATCGATCTCGGCCAGCACCTGGCCTGTACGCACCTCGTCACCTTCCTTGAACCGCACCGACGTCAGCTCGCCGCCGACCTTGGCGCGCACCACGGCGGTGGCGCGGGCGCTCATGGTGCCGATGGCGCTCACCACCACCCGCACATCGCCCCGCTGCACGGAGCCTACCGACACGGGCTGTACGTTGCCGCCACCAAAGCGCCCGGGCCCACTGCCGGGCTTGCGCGCCGCGTTGGGCCCCGTGGCGGCACCGCCAGCGCTGGCCGCGGCCGCTGCATCCTGGCGCTGTTTCCACCACCAGGCACCACCTCCCACCGCAGCCAGCGCCACGGAGGCCAGTAACAACGCGGAGATCCAGCGCAGCTTGCCGGACTGCAATCTTGCGGGCCTCTGTGGACGGGTCAACGAACGGTTCAGGGGCATGGTGGGGCGCAACGAGGAATGAGCGAACGGGTATGGTAGCCAGCGCACCCCCCGGGGCTGCCGCCCGGCGGGTACCCTTTACCGGGGATTTACGCGCGCTTTGGGCGGGGTTTACCGATGCATCGGCTCAGCCCCGCCAGGGGGCAGCAATCAGCGGTTGGTGGCCAGCAGAAGGCCGCCAGCACCCATGAAGAAACCGCCGGTGGCCTTGTTCAGGCGGGCCACACCGCGCGAGGTGCGGATGAAGCGGCGGATCTGGCGCCCGAAGCTGGCGTACACGGCCGTCGAGACGAATTCGCTGCCCAGATAGATGGAGCCCAGCACCAGAAACTGGCGCGCTGCAGGCTGCGCGGGGTCGATGAACTGCGGAAAGATCGCCGCGAACAGGATGATCGCCTTGGGGTTGGTGATGCCCAGCAAAAACTCCTGCGCAATGAGAGCACGCAGATGGAACTGTGCCGGTTGACCCGATGCCTGGCCACTGCCAGGTGCATCCTCCAGCGCCAGGCCGCTGAACTCGCGGCTGTGCCAGGCCTTCCAGCCCAGCCAGAACAGGTAGGCAGCACCCACCCACTTCACCGCAGTGAACGCCGCTTCGGACGCCAGCAGCATCGCCCCCAGCCCCACCGCAGACACCGTCAGAAAGATCGCGAACGCCGCTGCCCGGCCCACCGTGGCGATCATCGCGGGGCCCACGCCTACGCGGATGCCGTTGTTGAGGCCACAGAAGTTGTTGGGCCCCGGGGTGAGCGAGATGGCGATGGCAACCGGAACAAATAGCAGCGCATCCATGGGACAGTCCTTGCAGGGTGAGGCGTGTGTGAGGGGGAACGGTCAGCACCGCAGTCTACGGCAGACCCTGCCTACACGGCCGACCACAGGGCACATGCCCCCAGGGCGCCCTCTACCTCCTCACAACGCCTTAGAACAGGTTCTTACAGATCCAGCACCGAGCCCCAGGGCACATCGGGCAGGGCTTCGTAATGCGCCACCACGGTCAGGCGGTCTGGTCTGGCCGCTTGGGATGCCAGGGCCTGCGCCAGATAGCGAATGGAGGGCTTGTCCAGCCCGCCCACAGGCTCGTCGATCAAGGTCAGCGGTGCATTCGAGGCCAAGGCCCCTGCCATGAGCACCTTGCGCTTGCTGCCGGTGGACAGGGCGTAGAAAGGCTTGTCCAGATGCTCGTGCAGGCTGAACCCGTCGATGTGCTCCACCAGGGCTGCCCCATCCCATTGGGGGTAGCGTGCGGGCAGGCTGTCGAGCCAACCCCTGGCAGTGAGCGGGTCCCACTCGCTGGATCGCGGGTCCGCCCAGAAGACCCGTGGTGCCGAGGCCTTGGCGGCCTGGTTCAGGTCCACCCCTTGCAGCATGATGCTGCCAGCCTGCGCCGTCAGCTCGCCAGCCAGCAGACGCAGTAACGTGGTCTTGCCGGTGCTTTCATCACCCCGCACCAGAGCCAGGCCCGGGGGCCAGGCCAGCGACAGGTTGTCCAGCACCGCACACTCCGGGTACGCAAACCGCAACCCCTTCACCCACAAAAACACGCTCTCAGCCACCCTGTCTCCTCGATGCGGAAAGCGAACATTCTAGGAGGCTGCAGCACGCCGGGCCCACCACAAGCCTCCCACCTGGTTCACCACCAGCCCGCAGAGCACTGCGGCTGCGCCCAACCACTGCAGAGGCGCCGGGGTTTCACCCAGAAAGGCATAAGCCGCCCACAGCCCCACCACCGGCACCAGCAGCGAAAACGGCGTGACCCGCCCTGCCGCATGGCGTTGCAGCAGCTGCGTCCACAGCGTGTAGGCCAGCAGCGTGGCCAAGAAGGCCAGGTAGGCCACGGCCAAGAGCCCCGTGCCACTCAAAGACTGCAGCTGTGCCCACACGGCGGTGGAGCCCTCGCTCCACAACGCCAGCGCAAAGAACGGCCCAATAGGCACCACACTGCTCCACACGATGAACGGAAACGGCGCATACGCCCCGGCCTGTGCCGCGCGGCGCGCCACCAGATTGGACACCGCCCACATGAATGCGGCGCCGAGGGTGAGCACAAACCCCGCCAGCGTCATCTGGCCCGGCCCCTCGCCATGCGCGAGGCCGATGGTCATCAAGCCGCCGAACGCCAGCAACAAGCCCCCCCACTGCCAGGGCTTGGCGCGCTCCCCCAGCAATGGCGCGGCCAGCAGCAAAGTGAAGAACGCCTGGGTCTGCATCACCACCGACGCCATGCCCGCCGTCATGCCCAGCTGCAGCCCCAGAAACAGAAAGCCGAACTGCCCCAGCCCCTGCGCCATCCCGTAGCCCACCACAAAGCGCCAGGGCAAGGCCGGACGCGGTACGAACAACAAAAAGGGCAGCGATGCCGCCGTAAAGCGCAGCGCGCCCAGCAGCATGGGACTCAGGCCCTGCAGGCCGAGCTTCATCACCACAAAGTTCAGCCCCCAGATGACCACCACCGCCAGTGCACGCAACAGGTCGCCACGGCTCAAGGCCGCGGGCGTACTCATGCGGCCGCCACGGACACGCCCGCCGCTACGGGGCGGCCCTGCCGCGCCCGGGCAGCGACGAAGGCGTCAAACGCCTGGGCGCTGGTCTTGCCCGGCACATAGCCCAGCACTTCCTTGAGCGCGGTATTCAACAGCACGGGCCGGTAGCGCAGAAAGTCGAGCTGTTCGGGGCCGTAGCGGCTCACACCCAGCGCGGAGCCCACGGCCAGCGCGGTGCGCAGCAGCCCTGCAGGTAGCTCCAGCACGGGCTTGCCCAAGCGCTGGGCGATCTCGCGCAAGGGCAAGGCACCGTCGCCCGCCAGGTTGAAACAGCCCGCCCGCTGCGTGCGCAGCGCATGCAGGATGGCACCAGTCACGTCTTCGTCCCAGATGAACACGAACGGGCTCTCGCTGCCCCGGATGGCGAGCAGGCGCGACTTTTCAAACAAGGCGGTGATCTGGTTGTCCACCCGCTCGCCCAGGATGGTGCCGATGCGCAGCACCGTCTGCGCCAGCGCCGGGTGCTGCGTGCGGTATTGCGCCAGCATCTCTTCCACCAGCCGCTTGTGGTGCGAATAGGCAAAGACCTCGTTGCCCCGCAGCGCGTCCGTCTCGCGTAACCACGCGGGGTTGTCGGCGTGGTAGCCGTACGCCGCGCCACTGGAACTGACGACCAACTGCGTCACGCCGGTGGCCACACAGGCATCCAGCACGTTCTGGCTGCCCAGCACGTCCACCGAATATTCAAACTCGCGGCTGGAGCCCTTGCCGGGCGTGACGATGGAAGCGAGGTGCACCACGCTATCGATGGCATGGTCCGCCAGCGTCTGCGCCAATGCGGGGTCGCGCACGTCCTGCACCCGGTACGTCACACCGGGCAGGCGGCGCTCGGCGGGCACATCGCGCACATCGGTCGCCACGATGGTCCCGACCCCTTCACGCGCCAGTGCAGCCACCACGCTGCGGCCCAAGAAACCGTCTGCTCCAGTGACCAGAATGCGGCGGCTTTTCCACCCCATGCCGGTCATGTGCGCTGCTCCTTGCGGGCATCGGCCGCCGGTAGTTCGGCGGGCCTGCGCCCCCACCAGCCTGCCAGCGCCAGCCCCGCGATGATGTCCCAGAAGCCCCACACGCCCGCCACCACGGCCATCCCGCCTAGCCCGCCAAAGAAGCTGAAGATCAGCACCAGACCCAGCCCTGCGTTGCGGATACCCACCTCGATGCTCACCGCGCGCCGGTCGTAGTCCGGCAAGCCGCTGAGCCGCGCGCAGGCGTAGCCGGTGCCGAAGGCCAGCGCATCGTGCAGTGCCACGGCCAGCAGCACCAGGCCCACGTAGTCCAGAAAGTAACGCCAGTTGCCCGCCACCGCGCCCACGATGAAACCGATGAGACACAGAAAGCTGAGGATGCGCACGGGCTTGTTCACGCGCTGTGTGAAGCGCGGCAGCTTTTCTGCGCACAGGATGCCCAGCACAAAAGGCAGCCCGATGATCACCACGATGTGCCCAGCCATCTCCAGCGGGTCAAGCGCAATGCTGCGCAGCAGCGGCGCAGCCGTGGGGTGCATGCCGCCCCAGAACGCGAAGTTGAGCGGCATGAGCACGATGGCCAGCGCGTTGGAGATGGCCGTCATCGACACCGACAGCGCCACATTGCCTCCTGCGCGGTGCGTGAGGATGTTGCTCACATTGCCGGGCGGGCAGCAGGCGACCAGAATCATGCCCAGCGCGATGCTGGGCCCGGGCTTGAGCAGCAGCGTGAGCACAAAGGTCACCGCAGGCAATACGATGAACTGCGCGGCAATGCCCACCGCCATGGCACCGGGCATGCGCAGCACGCGCTTGAAGTCCGCCACGCGCGTATCCAGCGCAATGCCGAACATGAGAAAACCCAGCACCACATTGAGCACCACCAGCGACGCGGGGTTGAAGTTGAGGCGTATTTCGTCCACAGGCAGCATGGCGTCAGTCCTTTCTGGCGAGGGCTGCGGCGGCAGCGCGCACCGCGTTGCGGTAGGTGTCCTTGTGCACGTAATACGCCATGCGTTCGAGCTGGAGGTACTTGAAGCCGCCCGACAGATCGGGCGGCGGCCCGGCCTTGGCCTGTCGTAGCGCCTCGGCGCGCGGCGATCCCTCGGCCTGCGCCTTGAAAAAGCGCGCCGCCAGCTCCGCTTGTTCATAGCGGCCCTGCCAGCCGATACCACTGGCCTCGATCATGCCCATTACGGCCAGGTTGTCGAAACGGGGTGACAGGATGTTGAGATAGAGCTGCGGCGCCATGCCCTGCCAGTTGAGCAGGCTGTGGTCGATGAAGGGGTAGTGCAGCTTGTAGCCCGTGGCACAGAGCACCAGGTCATAGTCCTGCGCGCTGCCGTCCTTGAAGTGCACCGTATGGCCTTCAAAACGCGCGATGTCGGGCTTGACGTGGATGTCGCCATGGCCCAGGTGGTGCAGCACCAGCGAGTTGACCACCGGGTGCGACTCGTACATCTTGTAGTCGGGCTTGGGCAGGCCAAAGCGCGCAGGGTCGCCAGTGAACCATTGCAGCACCACGCTGTCCACCTTTTGCTTGAGCCAGGGCGGCATCTTGAACTTGCCGCCCAGCGTGTCTGCAGGCTTGCCGAACACATACTTGGGCACGAAGTAATAGCCGCGCCGCACCGAGATGTCCACGCTGCGCGCGTAGTGCACCGCATCCACCGCAATGTCGCAGCCCGAGTTGCCTGCGCCCACCACCAGCACGCGCTTGCCTTTGAACAGCTCGGCGCTCTTGTAGGCGCTGGTGTGCAGCAGCTCCCCGTCAAAGTGCCCCTCAAAGCGCGGCATGCTGGGTTCGGCCAGCGTGCCGTTGGCAATCACCACGCCCTTGAACTCTGCTGTTTGCGCGGGCCCACCCTGCTGCGTCCACGTCACGCGCCACAGCGGCGCAGTGCCCTCCCCCACCGGTTCGACCCGGAGCACGCGCGTGCCAAACCAGAAGTGCTGGCGCAGGCCAAAGTGCTCTGCAAAGTCGAAGAAATACTGGCGCATGTCCCGGTGGCTCGGATAGTCGGCCACTTCGGGGCGCATGGGGAACTCGGCGAACTCGGTGGTGTGCTTGCTGGAGATCAGGTGCGCCGATTCATAGACGGTGCTGCGCGGGTTGTCGATGTTCCACAAACCACCCACATCGGTGTGTGCTTCAAAGCCCTGGAAAGGCACGCCCAGCTTCTGCAGATTGCGCGCCGCAGCCAGCCCGCTGGGGCCGGCGCCGATGAGGGCGATGTGGTCGCGCATGTCCTGTGCGAGCGGCGTCGAAGGGCTTGTCTCCGGCATCGTTGTTGTTGTCATTCGCTTTTTTCTCTCTCAGGTGTCGATGTTCTTGTCGGCGCGCACTGGCAACCCCGGAATGGCGGTGGCCCCCGCCTCGCCCACGCGCGGCTTGCGCGGCTGGCCCAGCAGCAGCCGGTCGTGCAGGGCATCAGGCAACAGGTTCAACAGGCGCGCCAGCCAACCAATGCGCGCGGGCAGCACGATGTGGGTGCGCCCCCGGGCCACAGCGGCCAGCAGGGCACGCGCGGCGTCCTCGGGCTCCATCAGGCCGGGCATGGCAAAACGGTTGCCTGCCGTGAGCGCGGTGCGCAGGTAGCCAGGGCTGACCGTGCTCACCACGATGGAATCGCCGCGCAGCTCGGCACGCAGACTCTCCAGGTAACGGATGAGCCCGCCCTTGCTGGCGCAGTACGCGCCATTGCCCGGCATGCCCCGCCAGCCCGCAATGCTGGCCACCCCCACCAGCGCGCCGCGCCGCTGCGCGCGCAGGGCCGACACAAAGGGCTGGAAGGTGGTGGCGGCGCCCAGCAGGTTGATCTCCAGCATGCGCCGCATCACAACCAAGTCGTCGACCTGGGCGGTGTCAAAACCCCCGGCCACCCCGGCATTGGCGATGACGAGGTCAGGCGTTCCCCGGCGGCCCATCCAGTCGGCGGCCATGGCCTGCATGGCGGTAACGTCGGCCACATCGGGCGTATAGACAGCACAGCGCTCTGGTGCCAGTGCGGCCAGGGTCTCCAGCACGGGCCGGTTCAGGCCCACCAGCGCCACGGCAGCGCCCTGGCCGATCAGCTCGCGCGCCAGCGCCTGGCCCAGCCCGCCACAGGCGCCGGTGAGCACTACGTTCTGGAAAAAGGCGGACATGAAACTCCCGGTGAATTGGGTTTGCAGCTTAGCCACAATGCTGAATAATCCCGAAATGTTTTATGAATTCGTCTCGAATTCCGAGATTTATGACCAACACACCGCCCAGCCTGCGCTTGTTTGAACTGCTGGAAACGATGTGTGCCCAGGGCCAGCCCTTCAGCCTGGGCGATGCCATCGAGGCCACCGGCTGGCCCAAGCCCAGCGTGCACCGCATGCTGGGCCAGCTGGAGGCCGGTGGCCTGCTGGCGCGCGAGCCAGACGGGCGGCGCTACACCCCCGCACCACGTCTGCTGCGCCTGGCCGAAAGCACGCTGAGCGCGGGCACCCAGCATGGAGTGCGCCACGCTGTGCTGCGGCAACTGGTGGCGGACATTGGAGAAAGCTGCAACCTCACGGCGTTGAGCGGCGCTGAAGTGATCTACCTGGACCGGGTGGAGTCAGCCTTTCCGCTGCGCATGGAGCTACGGCCCGGCACCCGCGTGCCCATCCACTGCTCGGCCAGCGGCAAGCTGTTTCTGGCCCACCTGTCGTCCGCACGCCGGGCCGCCATCCTGGACGGCCTGCCCCTCACCCGCCACACGGCCACCACCCTGACCGACCGCGCCGCCCTGGAAGCCGAGCTGGAGCAGATCCTGCGGCAAGGCTATGCCACGGACGCCGAGGAGTTTGTGGACGGCCTCGTCTGTGTGGCCGTGCCCGTGTTGGCCGGTGGGCGGCGCCAGGTGCGCAGCGCCGTGGCACTGCAGGCACCCTCTGCCCGCATGCCGCTGGGGCGGGCGCTGCAACTGGTGCCCCGGCTGGGAGAAGCCGCGCAGGCCCTGGGCCGGACCTGGGCTTGAGCCATCGCGCAGCAACTCCCGACACATTCATAACCTGCTCTCACCATGCAACTGAACTACCTCGACTTTGACTACAGCGAAGACGCTAACGGCAACGGCACCCTGGATGCCATGGCCAGCGTCTTGCCCGCGCAACTGCCTGCCTTGCAGAACGAGATCGCTGCCGTGCTGGCCTGGGCGCATGCACACTGGCCCGGCGCTTGCGCACCGCAGGAAGACGGCGGCGCGTGGCACTATGACCTGCACGGCGTGCAAGAGGTGCAGAGCCCCTTGACCTTGTCCTTTGACGATGCGACGGGGCAACTGCACATGACCACAGGCAGTGCCGCGCCGCCGCGCACCACGCTGACCCTCACCCTCAGTGGCAGCAGCGACTTCTGTACCGCTTTGCGCGAAGCCTTCGATATGGAATGAGCCTCCTCTTCATGGCCTCCAACCCGGTCAACCCAAAGGGTTAACCCCAATTAGCGACCAAAAGCCCCACGTTGCAAACAGGTTAGTGCGCCAGCCCACGCTTTCCTGAGGTCCAGCGCTACAGTTGCGACTCATTAGTTCAACCCAAGACTGGAGAGTTTCATGCTGTCACGCCGTCACTTCCTGGGCGCAAGCCTGGCCACCACCGTTTACGCTGCGGGATCGTTCGTGCCCGTGTGGGCGCAGAACGCACCCAATTTCGGCACGCCCACCTTGCCCAGCCCTGGTTTCCGTCGCATGAAGGTGGGAGACGTGGAGGTGATCGCACTGAACGATGGCATCACTCGCCGCCCTTTGGGGGAAGAATTTGTGAAGAACGCACCGCTGGCCGAAGTGCGTGCGCTGCTTGCATCGCAAGGCCTGCCCACCGACTACATCGATGTGCCATACACCCCCTTCCTGGTGGTGGCGGGCGCGCGGAAGATCCTGATCGATACCGGCCTGGGCGAGTTTGGTGGTGCCACCATCGGCAAACTGCTGGACAGTCTGCGCGCTGCGGGCATGCAGGCCTCCGACATCGATACCGTGCTCGTCAGCCACTACCACGGCGACCATATCAATGGAATCCGCAACAAGGCGGGTGAGCTGGTGTTCCCGAAGGCCAAGGTGATGGTGCCTGCAGCCGAACATGCCTTCTGGATGGACGACGCGCGCATGGCCGCCGCCCCCGCCGGCATGAAGGGTGCGTTTGACAATGTGCGCCGCACCTTTGCCACCATGCCAGCCGATACGCTGGTGCGGTTTGAAGCGGGCACCGAGGTTGCACCAGGCATCCAGTCGGTGGCCGCCTACGGCCATACGCCGGGCCACACGCTGTTCGAGTTGAAGTCGGCAGGCCAGAACTTCTTCTATGTGGCGGACCTGACCAACGTGCCCGCATTGTTCGCGCGCAATCCCGACTGGGCCGTGACCTTTGACATGGACGCAGAGGCTGCGCGCAAGGTCCGCCGCGAGGTGTTCCAGCGCATCACCGCCAGCAACGCCATGCTCGGCGGCTTCCACTTCCCTTTCCCTGCGTTTGGCCGCGTAGCAGCGGCGGGCAATGGCTATGCCTTCCAGCCAGCTGCCTGATGCCGAAGCAGCCGGGGATCAGGTTGCGACGGAAGGTACGCGCGTCACACGGCGCACCTTGCTGTGCAGGGGCGCGGCAGGCGCACTGAGTAGCGGACTGGCCCTCACAGCCCTGCAGACCTGGGCGGCCCAGGAAGCGGGTGGCGAGGCCTTGCTGCGCCAGGGCGGAGTGGTGGCGTTGTTTCGCCACGCGCTGGCCCCCGGCACCTTCGATCCCCCGGGTTTCCGCCTGGGCGACTGCGGCACCCAGCGCAACCTGAACGATGAAGGCCGGACCCAGGCCCGGCGCATTGGCGAGTGGTTCCAGACGCGGCAATTGCGTCCGGAGAAGGTGCTGTCAAGCCCCTGGTGCCGCTGCATCGACAGTGCCACCCTGGCTTTCGGTGCACCACAGGTGTGGACGGCTCTGGGTTCGCCCAGGGGCTACTCCGAGACCACGGGTGAGAGCCACCTGCGCGAACTGCGCCAGGCGCTGGCCGCAGCGTCTGCGCGCAATGGCCGGTTTGAGGTGTGGTTCAGCCACATGTTTGTGCAGTCCGATCTGGCACGCGACAGCACCAGCTCGGGCGATGCGCTGATCTTGCGAGCCCCCCGAGGTGGCGACGTGCAGGTGCTGGCGAGGCTCTCGGTCACCGGATCAACCTGACCAGCGTCTGCTGATGCTGGTGGGAGATCGCGCTCCCGCGCACCGTGGTGCACGGGCCATCGGACTACACGCTGGCGATGCCCTGAGGCGTATCCTGAAGATTCCCAGCCCTGCCAGATACCCCGGCGCGGCGCACACCCAGGAGCCGCCGATGACACCGTCCCACACACTGGGTGAACCCGCAGCCTGCAGGCCCCGTCGCTGAGAGCTGCTATGGCCTTCCTCTCCAGCGCCCCCCGCCTTACCACCGCGTCCAACGAACCCGCGCGATGGCCCGCGAATGTCGGAGCGCCCTTGGCGCAGGCAATCCCAGGCAGTCAGCGTGGTGTTCGCATGGACCTGCAGATTGACCTGCGCTATGAGATCGACAGCTACGGTGCCGATTTCGTGTTCAACATCCACGCCGCACAAACACCCCACCAGATCGTCCACAACGAGCGCCTGGTGCTCAGCCAGGACATTCCCCACCAGATCCACACAGACCCTGCGACGGGTAACCGCTATCTCCGGCTGCATGGCGAGCCTGGCATGCTGGAGCTGACCTACAGCGCTACGGTGGACATACGCCACCACCGTGCCGACCCCACCCAACTGGCCGAGGTGCCTGTGCGGCACCTGCCGCCACATGTGATGGGCTACATCTACCCCAGCCGCTATTGCCAGTCTGACCGCCTGCTGCGGCTGGCCCTGAACGAGTTCGGCGCCTTGTGGCAGGGCCACAGCCGCGTGCAGGCTATCCGTGACTGGGTGAACCGGCATGTGGCGTTCACGTCCAACACCTCCAACTCCAACACTTCGGCCGTCGACACACTGGTGGAACAGGTCGGAGTGTGCCGGGATTTCGCCCACCTGATGATTGCACTGTGCCGCGCCGTGAACATTCCGGCCCGCTTCACCACGGGCACCGACTACGGTGCCGACCCAGCGCTGGGCCCGCCGGACTTTCATGCCTACGTGGAGGTGTATCTGGGCGACCGCTGGTATCTCTTCGACCCTTCCGGCACGGCCATCCCCATGGGGCTGCTGCGGTTTGGCACCGGCCGAGATGCCGCCGACGTGGCGTTTGCCACCATCTTTGGCGGAGTGCGGGCACAGCCCCCCACCATCCACACCCGCGCGGTGGAGGCCCCTGCCCAGGGGTGGGTGCTGCCGCACCACTGCGCCGAGGCGCTGTCCACCGACCAGGGGACGTCGTACGGGGCGCGTTTCGTTGCGCAATAGGGAGTTCGACCTTCCGCCTGCCGCCTCTGGCGGGGGCGGCAGAAAGGCCTGTTGGCTACCCCTGATTGCGGCTGTGGCCTAATATGCCCCTTTTCTCCACTTTCTCAGAGACCTACCATGGGCAACAAGATCGTCACCGAAGCAGACCGCAAGCGCACCCCCCAACCCAAGCCAATGCCCGGCGTGACGCTGAACACCCCTGGCCGTGGCCAGCGCGTGAGCCTGGAGCGTGGTGTCGCCACGCGCAGCAAGAAGAACCCTGGCAAGCGCTCGCGCAAGGGCGGCTGATCAGCCCTCCGGGGGCGCTGCGGCGCCCCGCCAGCACTCAAAAAAAGCCCTCGTCAGAGGGCTTTTTTTGTGGGCGATACAGCCGTTTATTGCAACGGGGCCGGCATGGTTTCCACATGGCCTCTGGCGGGCAGGATGATGTGAAACGCTGCACCGCTGGCCGGAACGTTCTCGGCAAAGATACGCCCGCCCATGGCCTCGACGATCTTGCGGCAGATGGCAAGGCCCAGGCCCGTGCCCCCAGATCCATCCTTGGTTTTGCTGGACTGCACAAAGGCCTCAAAAATGCTCTGCAACTCCGAAGGAGGGATGCCCGGGCCCTCATCCCGCACCACCAGATGCGTCTGGCCCTGTGGGTCCGCGTAGCCCTCCAGGGTGATCGTGCTGCCAGGCGGCGAAAACTTGATGGCGTTGGCCACCACGTTCCGGATCACCTGCTGAAACCGCAACGGGTCGGCCTTGGCCACCAGCGGAAGGTCAGGCATGCGCAAATCCATCATCAAGTGGCTGCGTTCCAGCAAAGGCTCCAGCTCGCGGATCACCGGACGCACTACGCCGCGCAGGTCGATGCGCTCCATGTGGAACGTTCCCACCGTGCTTTCCAGCTTGGACACTTCCAGCAGGTCGTTCACCAGCGTGAGCATGCGCTGGCCAGCGGAATGGATGTCTTCAAACATGCCCGCCAGCTTGGGCTGCGCGCGACCACGCAGCATGCCCAGCTCGGCAAAGCCCAGAATAGACTGCAGCGGCGTGCGCAGCTCGTGGCTCATGTTGGCCACAAACTCCGACTTGGTGCGGGATGCCTCTTCGGCCGCGTCACGCGCCTCCCGGGTGGCGCGCTCGGCCTCTCGGAACTCGCTCACATCCATCAGGATGGTGAGCACACCACTGACCTGTCCATGCTCATCGGCAATGGCTGCCTTGGCCAGGCGCGTGTCGCGGCGCGATCCGTCGCCATGGCGTACCTGGGTCTCGACCAGGGCGCGCCCACCCCAGCGCAACAGCTGCTTGTTCGCCGACTCATGCACCTTGACCTCGTCCGGTGGCAGGCACGCGGTAACGGCCTTTCCCAGCACAGTGGAGCGCGTATGGCCCTTGTATTCCTCCCAGGCCTTGTTGACGCGCACAAAACGGTCCTGTGCGTCGGTCACAGAGATGGGCAGCGGATTGGTCTCCAACAGCAGGTCCTGGAAAGCGATCTGCGCCTGCAGCTGCTGCTGGGCCATCCAGCGCTCGGTTTCATCCACCGCACTGCCTGCAAAACCGATCACACGCCCGGCAGCCACCAGAGGCACCACCGCCACCTGGAACATCATCTCCTTGCCCTCGGCAGAGCGGGACACCACCTGGCATACCCGCACTCCATCCGGCGACCGGGGGTCGATGGCCCGGACCACATCATTGCGGCTTTGTGGCTCGACCAGGTCGTGCAGGCGTTTGCCGATGGCACGGTCAGGCGCCGTGCCCGTCATCACAGTCCAATGGGCATTCACATAGGTGATCACGCCCTGCGCATCGGTGCGGAAAATCAGCTCCTGCACGCTGCGCATCAGCACCGACAGGTCCCGCTCGTTGCGGGCAATGCGGGCCTGTGCAGCATCAATGGCCAGCCGCGCCCGCTCGCGGGTGCGCAGGCCACGCCACACTGCAAAGGTCAGGCCCAGCACCAGGGCCACCAGGGCCAGGCCAATACCGATCAGCGCGCGGGCATCCGCCAGCCAGCTTTGCACGGCTGCCCGGTACGAGGTCTCGACCACCACCACCAGCGGCATCGCGGCAGAGGCCCGAAAACTGACGATCTGCCGCTCACCCAGCACACCCACGCCCAGGTAGGTGGCGTGCTCTTGCCGGGGCAGGAACTGGCTGAAGACGGGGATGTTGTTCACCCGCGCACCAGCCAGAGCAGCTGCGGCCCCCGAAGTGGCCAACACCTGGCCGTTGTACGAGGTCACCACCGAGTCAAAAACCTCGGACTCCAGCGTCAGGTGCTGAAAGTTGGACAGTGAATCGGGATTGACCAAAGCCACCAGCACCAGCGCCTGCCCGGCTTCATTCTTGTAGCCGTGCATCACAGGGATAAAAGCGACACCCGCAGGGGCCGCCGCCGCTGCGCCTCCCAGCCGCACACTTTGCAGGCTGCGGCCCGGTGTGAGGCCGCCCTGAACCGTCCGCCCCATGGCCACCAGGGGGCCGAGCTTGGCCAGGTCCACAAAACTCTCGGCATCGCCGGGCTGGGTGCTGGCGACCACTCGCCCACCGGCATCCACCACGGCCAACCCCCGAAGAAATGACAGCGCCGCCAGCGCCTGGCCCAGGGCATCTTGCATACGCCGGGGTTCCGAGGCCACCGTCGTGAGGGCTGGAGACGTGGCCAGCGACTCCAGCGCCAGTTCGGCCGTCTGCATGGTGCGCGTGGCCTGATCCTCCAGCACCCGCGCCAGCATGGCGGCATGGTTCTGGTGGCTGGTACGCACCGTGCGAAAGTCGTTCACGGCCAACGCGCCGACGGCCACCAGTGCCGCCAATGCCGACAGCCCTCCGGTGATGAGGACCAGATGGCTGGTCTGCAACACCCACGCGCGCAGCCTGGTCCAGACCGAGGGAAGCGCCTGGAGGTCGGCCATATCAGCGCACCACGATGGCGTTCAGGCCATTTTGAGAGGCCGCGCGCTGCAGGCGGCCGTCGGCCTTGATGCGCGCCACGAAGGCATCCACCGTAGCCAGCCAGACGGCATCGCCGCGCTTGACTGCATAGCCATAGGGCAGCACCGAAAATGGTTCGGGAGACTCGATGAGCCGGGCCCAGTCAGCGTTGTCCATCAGGCGCCGGCTGTAGGGGTAGTCGGTCATGAACACGTCAATGCGCCCGGCCGTCAGTTCGCGCTCGCGGGTAGTGGGCAGCTGGATGCGCACCAGCGTGGCCTGCTTGAGGCGCTGGGCCATGATGGGTTCCATGAACGTGCCTGCCTGCACGCCCACCAACACACCCGGCTTGTCAATGTCGGCCCACTGCTTGATGACCGTGTTGGATTTGGTGGTGATGCCGTAAATGTCGCTGCGCATGTAGGGCTGGGTAAAAGCCAGCTTTTCCATCCGCTGGGGCAGCATGCCAATGGCAAACATGGCCAAATCGCAACGGTCCTGGTTCAGGTCGTCAATGAGGGTGGGAAAAGAAGAGTCCACATATTCGACCCTGGCCTTGAGGTCTCGCGCCAGCTCGGCAGACAGGTCGATGTCGATACCCGCGAGTTGCTGTGTACGCGGGTGCCTGTAGGTCACGCCGTAGTAGTCCGGCCAGACACACACACGCAACACCGACTGGATCTGGACCCGCTCGGCCACAGGCCCCGCCAGCGCGCTGGTCGCACACACGGCCAGCGCCACGCGGGTGACGGTCAAAGCCCACGGTTTCAGCCACTGCATCATCGTCATCATCATTGAGAATCCTTGGATCAATAACACCACCGTGCCCGCAGTGGCCTGCCGCTGAGCGGTCAGAAAAAAGGGGATCAGGGCGCGTCGATCAGTGCATCAAAAGACGGACATTCCTGCGTGATCTTGCACCGCAGCGCATCGATGGCTTCAGCATGCGCCAAAAACGTGTCCACGATCACCGGGTCAAAAGCACGGCCGCGCTCGGCCGCCAGCATCTCCAGCGCCACCGGCACCGCGAAGGCGGGGCGGTACACCCGGTCCATGGTCAGCGCGTCAAAAAAATCCACCACGGCGGTGATGCGGCCCGACAAAGGAATCGCCTCGCCCGACAGGCCCGCCGGGTAGCCCTGGCCGTCGTAGCGCTCGTGGTGCGTGAGCGCCACCTCGGCCGCCATGCGAAACACCGGAATGTTTGAACGCCCCAGGATCTCGGCACCCATCGCAGCGTGGCAGTTCATGGTCTGGCGCTCCTCTGGGGTGAGCTTGCCAGGCTTCTTGAGTACGCTATCAGGGGTGCCGATCTTGCCGATATCGTGCATGGGCGCGGCCTTGCGCAGCATGCGTGCGTAGCCCACCGTCTGCCCCAGAGCCAGGGCCAAGGCCTCGGCCAGGTAGCCGATGCGCACGATGTGCACGCCGGTGTCGTCGTCCTTGAGGTCGGCCGCAGCCGACAGGTGCAACAGTGCGGCATGGTGCGCGCGGGTGACCTCGCGCAGGGCTTCGTTGCGCTCTCGGTACATGCGTCCGAAATCGCGCACAAACCGCTCCATCTGCGCCGCCGCGGCCTCGTCAAAGCAGCGCGTGTCTGGCGGCACCTGAGACGCAGGCTCCAGCAATGGCAGTGAGGTCAATGCGCTGCCTCCATGCGGTAGATGGTCTCCAGCACCTGCAGGGTGCTGAAGGGCTTCATCAGATAGTCGTCGGCCCCCGCCGCGAAGCCCGCCGCCCTGTCGTCCGACTGCACCCGGGCTGTCAACATGATCACCTTGGTGTGGCGCATGCCCGGGTCGGACTTGATGCGTCGGCAAACGTCCAGGCCATTCAGGGTGCCCGGCATCATCACATCCAGCAGCACGATGTCGGGCTGCAACTCGCACGCCAGCACCCAGCCCGCATCGCCCGTAGCTGCTTCGTGGATCTCAAAGTCATCAAACTCCAGCGTCATCTTGAGCAGTTTGCGGATATCGATGTGGTCTTCGACGATCAGGATCTTTTTCATGGCGGTAGCCTTTGTGGGGCCGGGAATCGGCTTGGAATACAAAAAAACACGTTTTAACGTGATTTCTTGCCATTGATTGAATCATATCAATCATTTTTATCAAATGCAAGTCGAGTAAAAATTAAAATTAGGAGAAAATGCGCGATCTATGCAATCTGACAATTCCCTCGCGGAGCACGCCATGGCCGACCACTACACCACGCTGGAAGTCGCCAAGATGCTGGGCATGGCCGTGCGGTCGGTTCAGCTGATGGTGGACCGCAACGAACTTGAGGCCTGGAAGACCCCTGGCGGGCACCGCCGCATCTCGCGTGCATCGGTGGAACGCTGGATGACCGCCCATGGCGCCAGTGGCGCTGCCCAGGTAACCGCCGTCGGCACTCCGGTCGCCGCCCGCCCGCCCCTGGCCGCACCCGTGGGACCAGCCAAAGGGCGTGCACCACAAATCCTGCTGATCGAGGACTCCATCCATTTCCAGAACCTCGTGGGCCTCATCGTGCAGCAGCACCTGCCAGGAGTGCAGCTGCAGGTGGCGAACGATGGCATCACCGGCCTTGCGCTGTATGGGCAGATACAGCCCGAGGTGCTGATCGTGGACATCCTGCTGCCAGGCATCGACGGCGCCACCCTGATCACCACGCTGCGCTCGCACCCTCAATTTGCGCGCAGCCACCTCATCGTGGTCACCTCGCTCGACGAGCAACAGCGCGAGCCTTATGCATTTGCCTTGCAGGGTGTGAAGGTGATCCACAAGCCCCGGCTGGTGGCCGAGTTACCCAGCGCTCTGGCCGCGTGCATTCCACAGGCCCAGGTACCCGCATGAGCGCGCCCAAGGTCCTGCTCGTGGAAGACGACAGCTCCATCGCACGCTTTGTGCAGATGGCGCTGGAGGAACTTCCCATCGAGCTGGTGACCTGCGCCAACGTGCCTGACGCCATGCAGGCGCTGCATGCAGGGGGTGTGGAACTCATCATCACGGACCTCATGCTGCCGGGCGAATCCGGCATTGACCTGGTGCAGCGGCTGCTGCAGGAGCCTGTGCACGAACGCCGAATTCCGGTGGCGGTATTCAGCGCGGGCCTGACGCCGCCAGTGCGCGAGCAACTCCAGGCCATGAAGGTGTGGCGCATGCTGTCCAAACCTGCGTCGGTGGCAGAGCTGGAGGCCTGCGTGACGGATGCGCTGGCGTTGGTGGCGGATACCCCTGCCAATGCGCCAGCCACAACAGCCACGCCTGCCGATGAAGCGGCCGACGATGAGGCAAAGGCCATTGCCACCCACTTTGCGGGCGACGAGTTTCTGTTCAAGGCGTACCGCGCCAGTTGCCTGCAGCAGTTCCCCGCCGACGTGCGGCAAGGTGACACGGCCAGCGCAGCGCAAGACTGGCCGGCGCTGCGGCGCCTGGCTCACAGCCTGGCCACCGTGCTGCTCACCCTGGGCCACCCGACCCAGAGCGTGCGCGCCCGCCAGCTGGAAAACTCAGCCGCCCAGTCTGCCGCAGAGGCATGCCAGGAACATTGGCGCATGCTGCGCGCTTTCCTGCTGCAGCTCTGACCCAACGCCAGCAGCGCGGCTGGCTGAACACCCTTGCCTTGAGAACCCCGATGGCGGGCGATTGACCCACCCCATCGCCTTCTGGAAGGCGAATGTGAAGACCCATGAACAAGCCGGGGTGGGCTCTTATTTCTGAAACATAACCATTCAGAGCAAAAAATAACCAATTGGTCTAATATAGAAACAATTGGTTTCAATCGCCTCAGATGCGGTGTGAAGCTCTCCTCCACCCCCTTCTCAGGCAGCGCTCCATGGACCCCACCGTCGTTTCCGAATACCGCCCCCACCTTGTCGCCATCTCGTTCGCATTGGCGTTCATTGGTTCATTGATCGCACTAATGGTCACACGCCGCATCCGCCACAAGGACGGATCGCTCAACCGCGCAGCGACTTTGACGGCCGGCGTGGCGCTGGGCGGCATCGGGGTGTGGTCCATGCACTTTGTGGGCATGGTGGCGCTGCGGCTGGATGTGGCCAGCAGCTACGGCATCGTTGAAAGCGCTGTGTCTCTGCTGGCGGCCGTGGGCTGCACCTCGGCTGCACTCATCGTGGTGTCCAAGGCCCCCCGGGAGCCGGCACGGATTCTGGGCGCAGGACTGCTGCTGGGCCTGGGTGTGGCGGGCATGCACTACCTGGGCATGTCCGGCATGAAGATTGGCGGCTACATCCACTGGGACCTGCGCACCGTGGCGCTGTCGGTGCTGATTGCGGTGGCAGCAGGCACGGCCGCCCTGTGGCTGGCCTTCAACACCCGCCGCCTGGGCAGCCGCGTGGGGGCCTCCCTGCTGATGGCCGCCGCCGTGTGCGCCATGCACTACACCGGCATGGGCGCGGCCGAGTTCGTCTGCACCACCCCCAACCGCTTTGCCACCGTGCAAGGAGTCGGGCTGGTCAGCTCGCTGGGCCTCGGCCCCATCGTGGCCGCCTGCGCTTTTGCCATGGCCGTACTGATTTCGGTGGATCTGTATGTGCAATGGATGCAACGCTCCATCGGCCAGCAGCGCCGCCGTACGGCCTGAGCCAGACAGAACCCGCGCAAAACAAGGGCTGCACCAGGGTGCATTCGGCCCACTCTTCAATAAGATGGCGACCATGATCACCCTGCACCACCTCGAAACCTCGCGCTCGCAACGCATTCTCTGGCTGTTGGAAGAACTGGGCGTGCCCTACGAGCTCAAGATCTACGCGCGCGACAAGGCCACCAAGCTGGCCCCGCCTGCGCTCAAGGCCATTCACCCCCTGGGCAAGTCGCCAGTCATCACCGATGGTGAGGAAGTGATTGCCGAGTCGGGCGCCATCATCGAATACCTGGTGGAAACCTATGGCGAGCAGGCCCGGGGCGACCTGGCCCACCTGCAGCCAGCACCCCGCACCGCTGAGCACCGCCAGTGCCGCTTCTGGATGCACTATGCCGAGGGCTCGCTGATGAACTGGCTGGTGATGAAGCTGGTGTTCAAGACCATCCCCACGCAGCCCATGCCGTTCTTCGTGAAGCCCATTGCACGCGCCCTGTGCGGCACGGTGCAGCAAAAGCTCATCGACCCCAACGTGGACACGGCGCTGGCGTTCATTGAAGAGCACCTGGGCACCCACCGCTGGTTTGCAGGGGAGCACCTGACCATGGCGGACTTTCAGATGAGCTTTGCGGTGGAGGCGCTGATGTCACGCGCCAACGACGCAAGCCGCTGCCCGCACCTGCAGGCCTACCTGGAACGCATGCACGCACGCCCGGCCTACCAACGGGGCATCGCCAAGGGCGGCCCGGTGGTGATCGAGGCCTGAACGCACGCCACCACCATGTCTCGCTACGCGATTCTCTTCGTGTGCATGGGCAACATCTGCCGTAGCCCCACAGCCCACGGCGTGTTCCGCCACAAGATAATCCACAGCGGCCTGGCGCACAGCGTGGTGGTGGACTCGGCAGGCACGCACAACTACCACCCCGGCGAGCCGCCCGACACCCGCACCCAGCACCACGCGGCGCAGCGCGGTTATGACCTGTCAGACCTGCGGGCCCGGCAAATCATTGATGCAGACTTTGCCCGATACGACTTGATCCTGGCCATGGACTGGGACAACCTGGCCCTGGCGCAGGACCAATGCCCGCCCGCACACGCGCATAAGCTGCGGCGCATGACGGAGTTCTGCCTGCAATTCGACAGCCCGGTGGTGCCTGACCCGTACTACGGCGGCAGCCAGGGGTTTGAGGAGGTGCTGGACCTGGTGGAAGACGCGTGCGAAGGGCTGCTCAGGCACGTGCAGCGGCAACTGCAGGCGCACGCGCAGGAACCAAAAGCCCGACACTGACCTGCTTGCGTGGCTACCGCACCCCGCACACCAGAGCGCCGGGGTCGTTGTGCGCCTGCTCGCGGTCGTTCTTGGCCTGGGCCACTTCCATGTCGCGCGGCAGGGTCACGCCGTTCTTGACGGCCAGGATCTCGGCCATCACGCTCACCGCGATTTCGGGCGGCGTCTTGCTGCCGATGTAGATGCCGATGGGCCCACGCAGGCGTTGCAGGCTGGCTTCGGTCTGGTCAAAGTGCTCGATCATGCGGGCGCGCCGCGCCTCGTTGTTGCGGCGCGAGCCGATGCCGCCCACGTAGAACGCCTCGGTGCTCAAAGCCTCCAGCAGCGCCAGGTCGTCCAGCTTGGGGTCGTGCGTGAGGGCCACCACGCAGGTGCGGCGGTCGGGCTTGAAGGCCAGCACCACATCGTCGGGCATGTCGCTCACCACGGTGGCACCCGGCACGCTCCAGCTGCCCCGATACTCCTCGCGCGGGTCGCACACCGTCACGGCAAAGCCGTTGAACAAGGCCATGGTGGCCAGGTACTCGGTGAGCTGCCCCGCCCCGATCAGCAGCATGCGGTACTCGGGCCCGAAGGTGTTGGTGAGCTGCTGTGCATCCACCTTCAGATCCTCGGGTGCCTGCGCAGGCGCCAGGGTCACGGCGCCATCGGACAGGCGCACGGTGCGCTGCACCAGGCGCCCAGCGGACAGCTGGGCAATCAAATCGGCCAGCAGCGCGGGATCTGGGTCGTATTCCAGCAGCAGCTCCAGCGTGCCGCCACAGGGCAGGCCAAAGCGGTGGGCTTCGTCGGCGCTGATGCCGTATTTGACAAACGATGGCGGCCCGCTGGGGATGCGGTGCTCGGCACCGTCTGCCGCAGCGCCCGCCTGGGCATAGGCGCGGGTATGGCGGTCGATCAGGTCGTCCTCAATGCACCCGCCCGACACCGAACCCACCACCGCGCCGTCTTCGCACAGCGCCATGATCGAGCCCACCGGCCGGGGCGACGAGCCCCAGGTGCGCACCACCGTGGCCAGCAGCGCACGGCGCCCTGCGGCACGCCAGCCCTGCAGCGTGCGCAGCACGACGACGTCCAAATTTTCCATGACTCACTTCCTTCCGGTACCCATAGCACTCAACCCCGATTGAACCACCAGGCCAGCAGTACGAGGGCCGCCACGCCAACACCCCACATCCACGCAGGGATACCGCCGCCCTGGGTGGCACTCCCTCCTTCCACGGCGCCCGGCTGGGTGATGGCATCGGCACTGGCTGCTGCATCTGCCGGGGGGGCTTCTGCGCGCGGAAAGCGGCGCTGCATCTCGTCGTCAAACCGCTTGAAGAAGTCTTCGGCCATGCTCTTGGCGGCGCCGTCGATGAGGCGCTGGCCCAGCTGCGCGATCTTGCCGCCCACCGAGGCATGCACGGTGTAATGCAGCTCGCAGCTGGCCTGCCCCGCTGCATCGGCGGGCAACGGCACCAACTTGACCTGGGCATTGCCCTTGCCAAAGCCCGCCACGCCGCCGGAGCCGTCAAAGGCGATGTTGTAGCTCTCGGGCGGCACGATGTCGGACAGCGTGATCTTGCCGGCGAACTTGGCCGACACGGGCCCGATCTTGAGCGCCATGGCCACCGAATACTGGTTCTCGGCCGTGGGCTCGACCTTGTCGCAGCCGGGAATGCACAGCTTGAGCACCTCAGGGTCGTTGAGCGCCTCCCAGGCCTGTTGCTGGCTGACGGCAAGGGTTCGGCTGGCTTGCATTTCCATGGTGGGTCCTCTCGGTCTTCAATGGGTGTGGATGTCGTGGGAATTCAATCGGTCCGCTGCATGGCTGGGCTCGATGCGGTACGGGGCCGCGCCCTCATTGCCGCAACACGCTTGCCAGGCTGGCGGCCAGGTCCTTCAGGTGGCTCAGGTTGTGCACGGCCACCATGCCGTGGGCCTGGCGGTGCAGGGCCGACGCACCGCGCGCCGTGGGGGCATACCCCTCGTAGCGCAGCAACGGGTTGAGCCACAGCAGGCGGCCACAGTGGCGGCGCAGCCAGGCCAGCTCGCGCTCCAGCACCTCGGGGGCGCCCGTGTCCAGCCCATCGCTGATCAACAGCACCAGCGTGCGGCGCCCCACCAGGCGCCGCGCATGCTGCAGGCGCAACTGGCCCAGGCTGTCGCCCATGCGGGTGCCGCCCGCAAAGTCGGTGATGGCATGGCTGGCCGTCTCCAGCATGGCGTCGGTGTCGGCGAGGCGGAAGGCGGGCGTGAGGTCGGTCAAGCCAGTGCCAAAGGCAAACACGTCCCGGCGCACGGTGGCACCGGTGTGGCGCGGCGCGGTGGCGGCGTGCAAGAAGGCCAGCAGCAAACGCGCGTAGCGCTCCATCGAGCCCGACACGTCCACCAGCACCAGCAGCGGCAGCGGTTGCTGGCGGCGCTGCAGCAAGGGGATGTGCAGCACCTCGCCCCCACTGCGCGCCGCATGGTGCATAGCGCCGGGCCAGTGCGGGCGGCTACCGCGTGCGCCCGGCCGGGTGCGGCGGGCCGCAAAGCGCGGCAAAGGCAAGGGCACGTCGCGTGCCAGGCGCTCCACCAGGATGTATTCGCTGGCCGAGAGCTGGTTGAAGTCCGCCTGCCGCAGGCGCTGCAAGTCACTGGCCGTCATGGCGGCATCGAATTCGATCTTGTCTTCTTCGCGTGCGGGCGGTGCGTTGCGCGCGGCACGCACGGGCGCCAGTGCCTCGCTCACGCGCGGGCGGCGTTTGACGGGCTCGGCCTTGGATTCTGCGCTGGGCAGCATCTGCGCCAGCAGCTTTTGTGCGACGTTGGGATTGCGAAAGTAGGCATCGAACAGCTCGCGGAACACCACACGGTCTTGCTCGCGGCTGACCAGCACGGCCTCCAGCGCAGCACCGAAGTCCTCGCGCTGCAGGCCCACCAGCATCACCGCCTGCTGGGCCAGCGCCATGCGGGCCGCATCCACCCGCACGCCAGCGCGGCGCAGCGTGCGGCCAAAGCCGCTCAGGTTGTCGGCCAGCTTGCCAGTGCGGGCATCGCCGAGTTGGGAGAACATCGCGCCCTCGGCCATCGGGCGGTTCTCATGCATCGGCATCGGCGGGTTGCAGCAGCTGCACCGCCATGTCGCGGGTGAGCGCAGCCACATCCTCCCGCTGCTTGAACAGGATGCCTGCGGTATCGGACACCACCTCGGGGTCCACCACGATGGTGTCGAGCGCCACCAGCGCCTTGGCCCATTCCACGCTCTCGGCAATGCCTGGTGCGCGCTGGAAGGCGTTGGCAAACGGCTGGCTGCGCAGCCGCCCCACGAACTCTGCCACCTGCACGGCCAGCGCCTCGCTGGCACCGGGCACCTGCGCGCGGACGATGGCCAGCTCGCGCTCGCGCTCGGGGTAGTCCAGCCAATGGTACAGGCAGCGGCGCTTGACGGCGTCGTGCAGATCGCGCGTACGGTTGCTGGTGAGCAGCGTGACCGGTGTGGCCGTGGCGCGCACCGTGCCGATCTCCGGGATGCTGACCTGGTACTCGCCCAGGTATTCAAGCAGGAAGGCCTCAAAGGGCTCGTCCGCGCGGTCCACCTCATCGATCAGCAGCACGGCGCCCGGCGCTGGTGCCTGCAGCGCCTGCAGCAAGGGGCGGCGGATGAGGTAGCGGTCTTGGTAGACCTCGCGCTCCACCTGCGCCATGTCGGCACTGCCCTGCCCTTCCGCTGCCCGCATGTGCAGCAGCTGGGCGGCGTAGTTCCACTCGTACAACGCCTCGCGCTGCTCCAGGCCGTCGTAACACTGCAGGCGAATGAGGCTGCGCGACAGCACTTCCGAGAGGGCTTTGGCCAGCGCCGTCTTGCCCACGCCAGGCTCGCCCTCCAGCAGCAAAGGCCGCTGCAGCTTGAGCGCCAGAAACACCGCCGTGGCCAGGCGACGGTCGGCAAAATAGCCCACGCTCTGCAGGGCCTGCACCAGGGCGTCGATGGAAGCCGGAACCGGCGCGGCGTTCAACGAGTTCATTGCTATCCAATTTATAGCTGCCAGCGCATATTCCTCTAGCGCTTGCAGCCAATTTCATTCAAAAACCCGCCAACGGGTGCCGTACCACGGTGGCGGGGTTGCCTTCACGTCATCCCAGCATTTGCTGCACAGCGCGCTGCGTTTGCACGCTGATGAGGTTGGCGCGGTAGGCGGCACTGGCGTGGATGTCGGCGTTCAGATCGTTCGCGTCGATCTTCACGCTGGCAGCCGACTGCGGGGTGAAGCTCTGGTTGAGCGCCGCCTCCAGCCCCGCATGGCGGAACACGCTGCTGGCCGCACCGGTCACGGCCACGCGCACGCCGCTGTCGGTCTGCGCCACAAACACCCCCACCAGCGAGAAGCGCGAAGCCGCCTGCTTGAACTTCATGTACGCAGCGCGTTTCGGGATCGGGAAGCGGATGGCGGTGATGATCTCGCCCTCATCCAGTGCCGTGGTGTACATGCCCACAAAGAAATCGTCGGCCTTGATCTCGCGGCGGTTGGTGATGACCGTAGCGCCCAGGCCCAGCACCGCACTGGGGTAGCAGGCGGCAGGGTCGTTGTTGGCCACCGAGCCGCCCAGCGTGCCGCGTGCACGCACCTGGCGGTCGCCAATGTGGGCGGCCAGGTCGGCCAGCGCAGGGATGGCGGATTTCACATCCGCACTGGCTGCCACGTCGGCATGGCGCGTCATGGCGCCGATGACCAGCGCGTTGCCCTCGCGGCGGATGCCCGCCAGCTCGGCAATGCTGTTCAGGTCCACGATCTTTTCAGGGTTGGCCAGGCGCAGCCGCATGGACGGCAGCAGGCTTTGCCCGCCCGCGAGCAGTTTGCCGCCCTGGGCGATGAGCTGCGCGGCAGCGGCGGTGGAGGAAGGCGCTTCAAAAGTGAATGCGTACATGGTGGATCTCCTTATGCCTTGGCGTGTTGAATCGCTTCCCAGACGCGGTGCGGCGACGCGGGCATGTCGAAGTCCTTCACACCCAGGTGTCGCAGCGCATCCAGCACGGCGTTGATCACCGCCGGTGGCGAGCCAATGGCCCCGGCCTCGCCGCAGCCCTTGGTGCCCAGTGGGTTGTGGGTGCAGGGCGTGCACACATGGCCCAGTGTGAACTCGGGAAAGTCATCGGCGCGCGGCATGGCGTAATCCATGAAACTGCCGGTGAGCAGCTGGCCCGTTTCGCGGTCGTACACGCAGTTCTCCAGCAGCGCCTGGCCAATGCCTTGCACCAGTCCGCCATGCACCTGCCCTTCCACGATCATGGGGTTGATGATGGTGCCGAAGTCGTCCACCGCCGTGAACTTGTCCACCCGTGTGTGCCCGGTGGCGGGGTCCACCTCGACCTCGCAGATGTACGTGCCTGCCGGGAAGGTGAAGTTGGTCGGGTCGTAGAACGCGGTTTCGTTCAGGCCCGGCTCCAGCACGTCCAGCGGGTAGTTGTGCGGCACATAGGCTGCCAGCGACACCTGGCCGAACGGGATCTTCTTGTCGGTGCCACGCACCGTGAATTCGCCATTCGCAAAGTCGATGTCGGCATCGCTCGCTTCCATCAGGTGCGCAGCAATCTTTTTGGCCTTGGCCTCGATCTTGTCCAGCGCCTTCATGATGGCCGCGCCGCCCACGCTGATGGAGCGTGAGCCATACGTGCCCATGCCGAACGGCACGCGGCCCGTATCGCCGTGCACGATGTCCACGTTCTCCACCGGGATGCCCAGGCGCGCGGCCACCACCTGCGCAAAGGTGGTCTCATGCCCCTGACCGTGGCTGTGCGAGCCGGTGAACACCGTCACGCTGCCGGTGGGGTGCACACGGACCTCGCCGCATTCGAACAGACCTGCGCGTGCGCCCAGGGCGCCGGCGATGTTGGACGGCGCGATGCCGCAGGCCTCGATGTACGACGAATACCCAATGCCCCGCAGCAGCCCCTTGGCCGCGCTGGCGGCCTTGCGATGCTCGAAGCCCGCCACGTCGGCCAGCTTGTTCGCCCCATCCATGCAGGCCTGGAAGTCGCCGGTGTCGTACTGCAGCGCCACCGGCGTCTGGTACGGGAAGGCCTTGATGAAGTTGCGGCGGCGGATCTCGTCCTGCGGCAGTCCCATCTCCCACGCGCAGCGGGTGACCAGGCGCTCCAGCAGGTAGGTGGCCTCAGGGCGGCCTGCGCCCCGGTAGGCGTCCACCGGTGCGGTGTTGGTGAACCACGAGTCCACCTCCACATACACCTGCGGCGTGCTGTACTGCCCGGCCAGCAGCGTGGCGTACAGGATGGTGGGCACCGCGCTGGCAAAGGTGCTGAGGTAGGCGCCCAGGTTGGCGTGGGTGTGCACACGCAGCGCCAGGAACTTGCCGTCCTTGTCCAACGCCATCTCGGCGTGGCTCACGTGGTCGCGGCCGTGGGCATCGCTCAAGAACGCCTCACTGCGGTCGGCCACCCACTTGATGTTGCGGTTGAGCTTTTTGGACGCCCAGGTCAGGCACACGTCTTCGGCGTACAGATAGATCTTGGAGCCAAAGCCGCCGCCCACATCGGGCGCAATCACGCGCACCTTGTGCTCGGGCAGGCCCATCACAAACGCCGTCATCAGCAGGCGCTCGACGTGCGGGTTCTGGTTGCTGACGTACAGCGTGTATTCGTCGCTCGCGCGGTTGTAGCTGCCGATGGCCGCACGGGGCTCCATGGCGTTGGGGATCAGGCGGTTGTTGATCAGATCGAGCTGGGTGACATGCGCTGCGTTGGCAAACGCGGCGTCCACGGCGCCCTTGTCGCCGATGGCCCACTTGAAGCAGTGGTTGTCGGGCGCGATGTCGTGCAGCGCCGCACCGGCCACGGCGCCCGATGCGGCATCGGCCACATTCACCACGGCGGGAAGCACGTCGTAGTCCACCTCCACCAGCTCGGCCGCATCGCGTGCCTGCTGCTGGGTCAGCGCCACCACCATGGCCACGTGGTCGCCCACATAGCGCACCTTGCCCTGCGCCAGGATGGGGTGTGGCGGCTCCTTCATGGGCTGGCCGTCAGTGCTGGTGATGAGCCAGCCGCATGGCAGGCCATTGATGTTGTCGGCGGCCACGTCGGCACCGGTGAACACACCCAGCACGCCGGGCGCGGCCTTGGCAGCGTCAATGTTGATGCTGTTGATCTTGGCGTGGGCGTGCGGTGAGCGCACGAACACCGCATGGCTCTGCGCGGCCAGCACCACGTCGTCGGTGTACTGGCCCGCGCCGGTCAGGAAGCGGTAGTCTTCCTTGCGCTTGAGCGATTCGCCGATGTGCGGCAGCTTGGAAAAGTCGGATGCACCCATGGTCTTGTCTCCTTGGATTGTTCTGGCGTGGGGACGGCGGGCGCGCTCAGGCGCCGGCCATGGCCTTCTGGCCGACCTGCACTGCGCGCACGATGTTCTGGTAGCCGGTGCAGCGGCAGATGTTGCCTTCGAGCAGCTCGCGGATCTCGCCTTCGCTGGCGTTCGGGTGGTTCTTGCACAGGTCCACCGCACTCATCACCATGCCCGGCGTGCAGAAGCCGCACTGCAGGCCATGGCACTCCTTGAACGCAGCCTGCATGGGGTGCATGGTGCCATCAGGGGTGGCCATGCCTTCAATGGTGGTCACCTCGGCCCCCTGGGCCTGGACCGCCAGCATCGCGCAGGATTTGACGGCCCGGCCGTTCACATGCACCGTACACGCCCCGCACTGGCTGGTGTCGCAACCCACGTGGGTGCCAGTGAGCAGCAGGTGCTCTCGCAGCGCATGGACAAGCAGGGTATTGGGGGGGACGTCAACACTGGCAGCGCGCCCGTTGACCGTGAACTGGACTTGCATCTGGCTGTCTCCTGGAGTGGTTTTGGCTGGATAGGAGCGCGCTCACGATCTCGCGGAGGGGATCAGGATCACGCTCATCGCTCGCGCATCTTCTGCCGCGCCCCACGCCCCATCCCTAGGGACAACCCTAGATTTCCGGGGCCCCTGGCTGGATATTCTCAAAATGAAACATGCTGCAATGCACACTAGTCCACTGAATCCGGGAAATCGGGGGTGCGCCAGGGCTGCGGCGGGATGCACGGCAAGGCGCCTGGCGCTGCCAAGGCTGGCTGCCTTGGCAAGTCAGGCAACGCCGCCGGGTACCCGCCGCAGCCCTGGCCCGCAGGGTGAGGGTCTGGCAAGGCCGCACTCGTTGTTGCCGTGCTCGCCGGGTGTACAACACGGCTGCGCCCGGCGCCTAGATTGCGGCCTTGCCAGACCCTCAGGCACCCCCGATGTCCCGGATTCAGTGGACTACCGCATCATGCGGACCTCCAGGAGCCTGTTCACCATGCTGATCTCCGCGCCCCACCCCGCTGCTGACCGCCACGCGCTGATTGCGCAGGCGCGCCAGAGCCTGCTGTCCGACGGTGCAGCGCCCGTGCGCGCCGAGGTGGAGCCGTGGATTGCACGGTCCTGGCAACGCTGCCTGGCGCGGGGCCTGGAGCCCACACGGCGCGTGGCGTTTGACGCCGTCAGCGCGACGGCGCTGCGCCACAGCCAGGAGCAGAACCACCACCTGCTGTGTGCGGCCCGGCCGGTGCTGGAGCAGTTGACCCGGGCCATTGCGGGCATGCGCTACTTCGCCATGCTCACCGACGCACGCGGCATCGTGGTCGATGTGCAAGGCCATTGCGACCGGAGCGACCCGCGCGCCAGCGCCATTGGCCGCGTGGGCATTGATTTATCGGAAGCAGCCGTGGGCACCACCGCCATCGGCGCCGCACTGGAAGAGCTGCAGCCTGTGTGGCTGCACCGGGGCGAGCATTTTTTTGACGACAACGCCAGCTACAGCTGCGCCGGGGCGCCGCTGTTCGACCCCCAGGGCCGCTGCATGGGCATGCTGGACCTGACGGGTGTGGATGTGCCCGAACGGCCCGAGCTGCGCCACCTGGTGGCCCGGTCGGCCCGCGCCATGGAAGACGCACTGCTGCTGCAACTGCCCCATGCCCTGCTGCTGCGCGTGAACTGGCCGGGCTGCCCGCTGGGCGGTGAAGGCGACGGCCTGCTGACGCTGGACGCCGATGGCTGCGTGGTGGGTGCCAACAGCATGGCCCGCCAGCTGGTGCCGCAGCCCCTGCGCGCGCCCGGCCTGCCCGGCGCCCGCACCCACTGCAGCGACCTGCTGGCCATGCCCTGGACCATGCTGTTCGACGCGGCCCGCCAGCAGCGCAGGGAGCCGCTGGATTTGCCGCTGTGGTCGGGCCTGCGGCTGCACGCGCTGGCGCAGCTGCCTGCACACGCCCGCACCGTGGGCGACACCCACACGGCGGCGGTGCCAGGCATTGCGTCGGCGCCTGCCCCGCTGCGCGAGGCCGAAGTCGCGATGATCCGCCGCGCGGTGCAGGAAGCGCGCGGCAACGTGGCCGAGGCGGCGCGCGCGCTGGGCATCAGCCGCGCCACGGTGTACCGCAAGCTGGGCGCCCCCAAAGGCGGGTGACGGGCCCGCGCCGCTGCCCACACCGCCGTGCAGGCGCCCTGCAACTCCATTTCAAGCCTTTTGAGCCGATAGCGCTAGTGCAATATGCCTGAACAGCTATCAAATATGCAGCAACTCAATCACCCAATCAACCGAGGCGCCTCGGGCCGCTCAGGCACGCGGCCGGCGCAGCCCCACCACCGACTGCGCGCTGCGCCGCTGCTGACGCTCCAGCGCTCCGTCAGCGGCGGCTTTCAGCAGCCGCTGGAAGGACGGGCACTGGGCGTGGCTCTCGGCCGGGCAGGCGGCCGCGTGCCGCAGCCCGTTGCTCATGGCCTTGAGGCGCTTGACCATGGTGTCAAGCTCGTCGGCCTTGCTTGACAGCAGCTGCCGGTCGATGTTCGGCTCGCCGCTGGGCAAGAACATGGACCGGATGTCGTCCAGCGAGAACCCGGCCGACTGCCCCAGCGCAATCAGCGCCAGCTGGTCCATCACGCCGGGCGCAAACCGGCGGCGCTCGCCGGGTTGCCCCACCGACTGGATCAAGCCCTTCTCTTCGTAATACCGCAGCGTGGACGCCCGCAGCCCGGAGCGTTTGGCGACTTCGGCAATGTCCATGAAAAAACCTCTTGACCTCAAGTTGACTTGAACTTCTATATTCCGTGCAAAACCTTCTTTCGTCAACTTTCCGAGGTGTTTTGATGACTCTCTCACTGCAAGACATTCCCCTCGCCATGCTTCTGGGCATCGGCGCCACCGCCGTCATGGATGCCTGGCTGTTGCTGCTCAAAAGGCTGGGGGTGCCCACGCTCAACTTCGCTTTCCTCGGCCGCTGGGTAGGCCACCTGGTGCGCGGGCAAGTCGCCCACCCGGCCATCGCCAAGGCGGCCCCGGTCCGGGGCGAACTGGCCTGGGGCTGGCTCACGCACTACGCCGTGGGCGTGGCCTTTGCCGGGGTGCTGCTGTCCCTGCAGGGCGCTGCCTGGGTCCACAGCCCCACCCTGTGGCCCGCGCTGGCCGTGGGCATGGGCACCGTGGCGGCGCCGCTCCTGGTGATGCAGCCCGCCATGGGCTCGGGCTTTGCGGCATCGCGCACGACCACCCCGCTCAAGAACTGCCTGCGCAGTTTGGCCAACCACACCGTGTTTGGCCTGGGCCTGTATCTCTCCGCGCTGGTCATCGCACTGATTTCACGCTGACCTGTCCCGCGCCTTCTCCCCCGAAATCACTCCCAAGGAACCCACACCATGCAACACATTGCCATCGTTTATCACAGCGCCCACGGCCACACCGCACACATTGCCCACCACGTGCTGGAAGGCGCACGCGCCGTGCCGGGCGTCCTCGCCGAACTGGTCCGGGCCGAAGACCTGGCGCAGGCGCCCGACCGCCTGCTGCGCTACGACGGCGTCATCCTGGGTTCGCCCACCTACCTGGGCGGGGTGTCCGGGCCGTTCAAGACCTTCATGGATGCCACGGGCCGCCTGTGGAAGACGCAGCGGCTCAAGAACAAGCTGGCGGCGGGCTTTACCGTGTCGTCGCTGCCCGCGGGCGACAAGCAGTCCACGCTGATGTCGATGTGGGTGTTTGCCATGCAGCACGGCATGGTGTGGGTGGGCAACCCCATCCTGCCCGAGCAACACGCCGGGGTGCCGTACGACGAGGCGGCCAACCGCCTCGGCTCCTGGTCGGGCCTGATGGCGCAGGCAGGCCACGGGGCGGCCGCCGATGCCTTTGTACCCGGCGACACCAAGACCGCCCGCATGTTCGGCCAGCATTTCGCCGAGACACTGCAACGCCTGAGCGGTGTGGGCGCACGCCAGCCTGGCGAAGAGGTGGCGGCATGATCCCCGCCCGCTATGGACCGGTGCTTTTCAGCTTGATCTTGTCGGGTGTGATGTCGCTGCTGGTGTCGGGCATCTCCACCTTTCGCGCGCTGCAACCGCAGCAGGAGTTTGTGAGCCTCTGGACAGGCGCCTGGCTCACAGGGTGGCTATTCGCCTTCCCGGCGGTGATGCTGGCAGCGCCGCTGGCCCGCAAGGCGGTGGCGTTGCTCACCACCGCCAAGGGCTGAGCACCTGCGAGCGGCTGACAAAACTCAGCGAAGCGGCCCTGGCTAGGCGTTTCGCCGCAGGCAGTACAAGCAGTACGACAAGGCGAGACAACGACGCCAGGGGAGTTTTGTCAGTCGCTCACGCCCGCTCGTACCAGCCCTTGCTGCGGTTGACGAGGTGCACCACCAGCAGCATCACCGGCACCTCGATCAGCACACCCACCACGGTGGCCAGCGCGGCGCCCGAGTGAAAGCCGAACAGGCTGATGGCGGCGGCCACCGCCAGCTCGAAAAAGTTGGAGGCGCCGATCAGTGCCGATGGGCAGGCCACGCTGTGCTTCTCCCCCACCGCGCGGTTGAGCCAGTAGGCCAGCCCCGCGTTGAAAAACACCTGGATCAGGATGGGCACGGCCAGCAGCGCAATCACCAGTGGCTGCTGCAGGATGGCCTGGCCCTGGAACGCAAACAGCAGCACCAGCGTGGCCAGCAATGCGGCGATGGACCAGGGCCCCATGCGCGCCATGACGACATCGAACACCGCCTGCCCCTTGGCCAGCAGCGACCGGCGCAGCCACTGGGCCAACACCACCGGGATGACGATGTAGAGCACCACCGAGGTCAGCAGGGTGTCCCATGGCACGGTGATGGCCGAGATGCCCAGCAAGAACGCCACCAGCGGCGCAAATGCAACCACCATGATGCTGTCGTTCAGCGCCACCTGCGACAGCGTGAAGAGCGGGTCGCCGCCAGTGAGGCGGCTCCACACGAACACCATGGCCGTGCAGGGGGCAGCTGCCAGCAGGATGAGGCCTGCGATGTAGCTGTCCAGCTGGTCCGCAGGCAGGTAGGGCGCAAACCAGTGGCGGATGAACAGCCAGCCCAGCAACGCCATCGAAAACGGCTTGACCAGCCAGTTCACCACCAGCGTTACGCCGATGCCCCGGGCGTGCTTGCGCACCTCGCCCAGCGCACCGAAGTCCACCTTCACCAGCATGGGGATGACCATCACCCAGATCAACAGGCCCACGGGCAGATTGACCTTAGCGATCTCCATGCGGCCCACCGCCTGAAACACTGAGGGGAAGAATTGCCCGAGCGCAATGCCCACCACGATGCACAACAGCACCCACACGGTGAGGTAGCGCTCGAACACGCTCATGGGGGCCGGGACGACGGCTCCGGCTGGGTTGCACTGCACCGTCATGGCGTGGCGGTGGCACGCGACAGTTCGCGCGCGGTGTGCTGCAGCAGAGTCTTTTCGAGTTTGTCGGCAGGCAGGTTGATGAGCAGCTCCAACCGCTGGTGGATGGCATGCAAGGTCTTGCGGAAAGACTCGCGCTTTTCGTCGTCCGTGCCGTCCCCTGCGGACGGGTCGGCGTAGCCCCAGTGCGCAGTGGCGGGGTGGCCGGGCCAGATGGGGCAGACCTCGCCGGCCGCGTTGTCGCAGACGGTGATGATGAGGTCCATCACGGGTGCGCCCGGGGCGGCAAACTCGTCCCAGCTTTTGCTGCGCAGGCCTTCGGTCGAGATGCCAGCGGCACGCAGCACCTCCAGGCCCAGCGGGTTGGGTTGCTGGTTGTCGCGCGGGCTGCTGCCCGCCGAGTACGCGTGGAACCGGCCCGGTGCCATGTCGTTGAGCAAGGCCTCGGCCAGGATGCTGCGGGCCGAGTTGTGGGTGCAAAGAAAAAGAACGTTCAAAGCGGTCATGCGGCGCTCTCAGCAGCAGCTGGTTTTGGCGGTTGTGGCAGTGGCCGGGCCGCAGCACGCCGCCCGAGGGGCCGCAGGTGCAGGGGCTGCCACCGCCGCTGGCGCGCAACAGGCGCCCGCAGATGAAGACGGTGTGGCTTCGTTGAAGACGGGGATGTCGCCCAGGGTGTGAAAGTGCTCCCAGGCAATGCCCTGCGGGTCGGTCACCCAGTGCTTTTCGCTGCGGGCGTAGCAGCAGGTGGTGTTGCCCTCGTCGAGCAAGGCCATGTCGGCGGCCTCGGCGCGCGCCTTCAGTTCGGCCAGCTCCTGAGCGTCGTCGGTCTGCATGCCAAAGTGGTCCAGGCCTAGTTTGGCGCCGCGCGTGGAGATGGCGAAATTGACGCGCGGGTCCTCCAGCATCCACTTGGCATAGTCCGCCTCCACCCGCGTGGGGGCGGCAGCAAACAGCTTGGAATAGAAGGCGATGCTTTGGGCCAGATCATCGACATGCACATGGGCGTGGAAGCGTTTCATGGGGTTCTCCTTGGGGCAACGGTGAGGAACGGTCAGCAATGGCAGGAAGCAACCGCGCCGTCAGGGGTACAGGCCTGGCCTTCGCAGCAGTTTTCGGTGAGGTAGGCCAGCAGCGCATTCATGGTGTCGAACGCGGCGCGGTAGATGAGGTTGCGGCCCTGCCGCTCCTGGCTGATGAGCCCGGCATGCGACAGCTCCTTGAGGTGAAAGGACAGGGTGTTGGGCGCCACCTCCAGCTGGGCGGCCAAGTCGCTGGGGGTCAGCCCCGCAGGGCCCGCCACCACCAGCGCACGGAAGACCCGCAGGCGGACCTCCTGGGCCAAGGCGGCGAGGGCTCGGACAACATCGGTTTCTTGCATAAATCAATAATACAACGATTGTTGAATTATTGAAAGCGGCTTCCAAACACGTATTGGAAAACCACTCTTGCCACAGATGGTCGCCAAGTGCCCAAGAGCGCGTACCCGCCACAGGCCGTTACGTTTTGGCCCCACCCTACAGTCGTATGATGACCCGCGTACAAAAAAGGGCGGGAGCACGTGGACGATATGGTTTCAATCTGGCATGGCGCCATGCAGGTGTTTGTGGTGGGGTTTCCGCCACTGCTGCAAAGCCTGCTTTTCTGGGTGTTTGCGGCACTCGTCGTGCACGTGTGCCAGCAGTTGGTGGAGCACACTGCGTATTCGGTGGACCCGTCCAGCCGCCGCATCAGCGCATCCCACGCATCGCTGTGCATTGGCTCCATCGTGTGGGCGCTGGATGTGGTGGGCCTGTTCCTGTACAACGAGCTTTCGCACCATGTGCTGGAGCTGGTGCCCGCGCTCAGCGGCCTGGTCATCATGGTGGTGAGTGCGCGGCTCACCATCCCCACCCTCAGCACCGGCGCCAGCAAGCGCCGCATTGCGCTGGCCAGCTTGTGGCTGGCGATGGGCACGCTGGCAGGGCACTTCACCATCACCAGCAGCCACGTGCAGAGTTTCGGGCAGATCAACCTGCCGGCCACTGTGCTGTCGCTGGGCATTGCCACCGGCATTTCGTGCTATTGCGCCATCCGCCATCGCGCCGCCAAGCTGAGCGTGCTCACCCCCCGCTATCGGGCCCAGAACTGGGCAGACAAGCTGCTGTGCGGCGGCGCGATCCTGGTACTGCACTGGCTGTTGGTCAACACCTTTCCCATGCACCAGGGCAACCACGATGCGGCGTCCGATGGCGCTGCCTTGCTCGTTGTGATGCTGGTGTTTGCGATGGCGGTGGCCATGGAGCATCTGAGCAACCTGCGCTCGGACGCGGGGCGACAGCAGCTGCTGCGGCGCGGGTTGTCGATGATGCGCACCTCGGCATTGGCCCACAACGCCCACAGCGATATCCAACAGTCGCTGATTGCCGACCACCTGGACCGCCTGCTGCATCCCGACAACCTGGCCCTGCATTTCCAGCCCATCATCCACACCCAGCGCAGCGGGGTGCAGCTTGAGGCACTGCTGCGCCTGACAGACACCACCCTGGGCCGCATCAACCCTGAAACCTTCTTGCTGGTGTGCGAGCTGCAGGGCAAGACGGCGGAGGTAGACCGCATGATTGTGTGCAATGCGCTCGACCATCTGTGCAACTGGCGAGCGCAGGGGATGGACGCAGTGTCGATCAGCGTCAATGTGGCACCGGTCACGCTGATGCACGAGAGCTTTGCGCCCTGGCTGGGCCTGCAGCTGGCCCAGCGCGGCCTGCCCCCGCGCACCCTGAAGCTCGAAATGACCGAGCACGCCGTCATTGCGCTGGGCCCCGAGATGGTGGCGGCCATCAGCGCGCTGAGCGCCCTGGGTGTGGCCGTTTTGATGGACGACTTTGGCGCCGGATATTCGTCGCTGGGCATGCTGGCCGAGCTGCCCATTGCGGGCATCAAGTGTGACCGCCTGTTCGTGCGCCAGCTGCCGCAGGACCGCCGCCGCCAGAAGCTGCTGCGGCACATCAGCGCGCTGGCGCGGGACTTGGGCCTGTCGGTGGTGGTTGAAGGCGTGGAGACGCCCGAAGAGCTGCGGGCCCTCGCCGCCGCCGGGCTGCACCACATCCAGGGCTACCTGTTCAGCCGCCCCATTGCAGCGCCTGACGTACCCACCTGGCACCGCACGCAATTTCAGTCACAACGTGCCGCCCTGCAGGCCTTGCTGCACACACCAGGCCCTGGCAGGGGCAGCGATACCTCTTTTGTGCCCACGCAGCCCGGCATGCACTGGGCCTCGGGCGCATGACCCCCATGGCTGTAATCAAAACCCTGGTCCTGGGCGGCTACGGCAACTTTGGGGCGCGCATCTGCCGCGCCCTGGTGAGCGATGAGGCCACACGCCACCACATGGCCCTGCTGGTGGCGGGCCGGGATGCCTCGCAAGCGAAGGCCCTGGCCACTACGCTGGGCCACGGTGCACAGGGCGTGGCGCTGGACCACCAGGCGCCGGGCCTGGCCGCCACCTTGCGCGAGTGGGGTGTGGGTCTGGTGATCCACACGGCGGGCCCTTTTCAGGCACAGGCCTACAACGTGGCACAGGCGGCGGCCGAGGCGGGCGCGCACTACATCGACCTGGCCGACGGTCGCCGGTTTGTGTGCGACTTTCCGGCCGCGATGCAGGCTGCATTCACTGCCGCCGGGCGCACGGCCATCGCTGGCGCCAGCACGGTGCCCGCGCTGTCCTCGGCCGTCATCGACCACCTGTGCGCGGGGTGGCAACACATCCACAGCATCGACATCTGCATTGCCCCTGCGCAACGGGCGCCCCGGGGCCAGGCCACGCTGGCGGCCGTGCTGAGCTACTGCGGCCTTCCCATCGACGTGTGGGACGGTGGCCGGTGGCAGCCGCACAGCGGCTGGGCTCGGCCCAGCCCCGTCCAGTTCCAGCGGCTGCGCCCTCGCCTCGGGGCGGTCTGCGACATCCCTGACCTGGAGATCTTTCCCGCCCATTACCAGGCCCGCGACCGTGTCACCTTTCGCGCGGCCCTGGAGGTAGGCCTGGCGCAAAGAGCCTTCGCCACCCTGGCAACGTTGCGCCGTTGGGGCGTGCTGCCCCACCCCGAAAAGCTGGCCTGGCTGATGCACCACGCGGGCAGCGCGCTGGACTTTCTGGGCACGCCGCTGGGCGGCATGGTGGTGCGTGTGGCGGGCACGGATGCGCAAGGCCAGCCCCGGCGCCGCGCATGGCACATTGCGGCCGATAACGACCATGGCCCCGAGATTCCCTGCATGGCCGCCATCCTGCTGGCCCGCCAGCTCGCAGCCGGGCAACCGCTGCCCAGCGGGGCGCACACCAGCACCAGCCTGCTGCTCCTGGAGGCCTTTGCCCCTGAGTTTGCGAAGTGGGGCATGGTGACCGATGTGGTGGAGGAATGAGGCCATGGCCCACCGAAAATTGACCTTCCCCATGCCAGCGCGTGCCGACATTGTTTTTGATGCCTTCCACTACCACGAGTGGCGGTGCCAGTGGGATTCGCTGGTGCGCCGTACCAGCGTGGAAAGCGGTGCGCCCTGCCCCAGTGTGGGCGCCACCACCGAGAACCTGGGCGCCGGCGCGTTGCGGGCGCTGTCCATGCGCACGCAGTTCGTCAGCTATGACCGCCCCGTGCTAGCAGCTGCGGCCATGGTCGGCCGGTCGTTCCCTTTCTCCCAGTGGGCCGCCTCCATGCGCCACCAGGAGCAAGGCCCCCACCAGTCCCTGCTGATCTACACCTATACCTTTCAAGTGGGCCCGGCAGCCTTGCGGGCGGTCATGGAGCCTTTGGTGGACTGGGTCTTTGTCCGCAAGACGCGCCAACGGTTCCAGCGCCTGGCGCAGTTCCTGGCGGTCCGTGCTGTCGACATTGCAGCTTGGCAACAGGCGCAGGGCCCTGCGCCCTCTGCCGCGCAGAAGGCCCGCCCATGAACCGCGCGTCAGCCCAACTGCTGCGCGCCAGCCTCGTGATCGTCTGGCTGGCCACCGCGGTGGTCAGCGTGTGGGAGCTGCACGGCCAAAGCCGCGAGCTGCTGGCGGGCCTGCCCACCGCGTGGACCGAGGGCAACACATCGTGGCTGTCCACCGCCATCATCCTGGCCGGGGCGGCTGCCGATGCGGTGCTGGGGCTGTGGCTGGCGCTCCGCCCCGGCCGCAAGGCATATGGTGCGGCCCTTCTGATGATGCTGATCATGACAGTGCTGGCCACAGCCATACATCCTGCATGGTGGCTGCACCCCTTCGGGCCGCTGACCAAAAACCTACCGATTGCCGCCATCCTGTGGGTGCTGCTGCAAGACGAGGCCACTTCATCGCAAAACCCATGAGCCTGTACCTCACCCTCAAATGGCTGCACATCATCTCCAGCGTGCTGCTGGTGGGCACCGGGCTGGGCTCTGCGTTCTACATGTTCTTTACCAACCGCAGCGGCAATGTGCAGGCACAGGCGGTGGTCACGCGCCTGGTGGTGCGGGCGGACTGGTGGTTCACCACGCCCACGGTGCTCATCCAACCCGCCACGGGGCTGGCCATGGCGGCCATGGCCGGCCTGCCCTGGAGCACGCCGTGGCTCGCCGTCTCCATCGCGCTGTACCTGGTGGCCGGTGCCTGCTGGCTGCCCGTGGTGTGGCTGCAGCTGCGCATGCGCGACATGGCG